>ERZ773181.2266-NODE-2266-length-13129-cov-20.867906_pt1 | contig 13129 bp, 10 predicted proteins | sample MGYA00581001_ERZ773181 | MGnify/ENA primary metagenome ERZ773181 (study PRJEB29015, sample SAMEA2737780) | human gut metagenome | biome: human gut; feature: human-associated habitat; material: faeces | place: China | collected 2012 ... | reverse complement strand
CGCCACAGGAAGGTGACGATCTGTGCGCGGGTGCAAGGCTGGTTCGGCCCAAAGAGGCCGTTGCCAATACCGCCGGTGATGCCGTTCTTCGCCGCCCACAAAACCGCGTCAGCATAATAGCTGTTGGCGGGAACATCCGTAAAGAAGTCCTGCGCGGTCTTTTCCGGCGCGAAGCTGGCCTTGATTTCCACCTTGCCCGCGGGCATTTTGAAGGTGTAGATTCCATCGCCCTTGTCGGTCAGCCCCAGCGCCTTGCCGTTCCTATCGGTGACAGTCATGCTTTCCAGCTCATAGCCCGCGTCGGGTTTGGTCGTGATGGTCACGGTGTCGCCCTTGGAGGCGTTCTTCGGCCGAACGGTGATGCTCCCGTTTTCCGTGTCGGGCGCGGTGACAGGCCAGCTCGGCTCATCATAGTCACCGGACGAGGAACCGCCGGAGCTGCTCCAGTTCGCCGTGACCGTTACGGCGGAAGCTGGCATAGTAAAGGTCGTTGTCGCGCTGCTCGCGTCTGCGAAAGTAACACCGCTGTTGGAAGTCCAGCCGCTGAACTGATAGCCACTGCGCGTTCCCGCACGGATTGTGACCATCTCACCCTCAGCGTAGCTCCCAGCGCCCGAATCCTGTGCGTAGCTTCCGTTCACCGTAACAGCATACTGCTCCTGCTTGGTAATCAGCGCAAACTGCAAATCTGATTTGCTCCCTGCGGCATCCTGCGCGTAGAGGGAAAGGACACCGCTGTTTTCATACTCCAGTGTACCGGGAATAGTAAAGGTTCCGTCGCTGCTCGCGTAGACCGACTTACCATCATTTCCGTATAGAATCTCGCTTCCCGCGTCCGCCGTTCCGGTGATTTCATACGCACCCGTGGTCATATCGGCATAGAATATCGGATCAGAGAGGGTCAGCACGGGGGCGGTCTTGTCCACGCTCACCAGCAGGAATACGCTGGTCACATCTTTGGCGGTCGAACTGCCCGTGACGCTTGAAATGCCGTCGATTTTGAACATCAGGCTGCCCTCAAAATCAGGGATTGTATAGCTACCATCCTGGCTCGCCGTAATCTCGTTTTCGGTAGTCTTGTCCATTCTTGTAACCTTGAAAGTAGCATTGGAGTTGTCGTCAGCGCAGCTTACCGCCAGCGTATTCGATTCACCGCCGATATAGGCGTGGTACACGCCATTTTCGTCTGCTGTGCAGGTCGTGCCGTTTACAGAGAGTGTCAGTTTCAGCGGCGTATATTCAGGCAGATACACACCCTCATCCGCAGACTCGGTTTCCGCGCTGTAATACTTGCCGCCCTCGTTCTCAGCATCTTCCTTGTATGCCCTCACGCCGACTTTGTAGGCCTCGTTTGCGGACAGGTTTTTAGACTTTGTTGTTTCTTCTCCGCCCACGGTCAGCGCCATATTGATAGAGGTCGTTTCTTTATCAAGGTCATAGCCAAAGCCGGTGTCGATCCATTTGCCTCCGTTTTTCTGATAAATCGTCACGGCATAGCCGGCAGCATCGTCCACCTTATCCCACTTTGCCGTCATGACCTCGTTTCCGGCCAGCTCCAGCGTAACAGTTTGGGGTGCGGTCGGCTGGTTTTGGTTCTGATAGCTTACCTGAGTATTAAACTGCTGATGGTCGATGGCGACAAGGCCGGTCAGGGTTTCCTTTTCGCCGTTCTCGTCGAAGCTTTCCACGCTCTTTTTCGTCATCAGGAAAGAGGTCACATAGTATTCGCCCGATGGGGCCAGCGCACCGCTCTGCGGGATCGTGACTGAGATTTTACTTGCATCCGTTACTTCCTGCTCGTCGATCAGATAATCCGCGCCGCCCTCTTCATTGGCAAAATAGGTGCGAAGCACATACTTTGTATTTTCCTCGGCGTATTTGATTTCACCGGACACCTGATTGCTGTTCAAAGACAAGGCCAGTTCTTCAAACGGAGCAATGGAAACGCCTTGGGATTTCTGCGTGTCAAGCGTAAGCGAGCCCGGGTTGACCTGATAAGTCCCGCCCTCTTTCAGCCGCAGGATCGCCACGCGGTAGTCCTTGTTGTCCTTCTTGTTATGTATGATGTCGGTGTCTGCGTTGATGGCGTAGCTGGAATTGATTTCGTAGCTATTACCCAGCCAGTTGATTTGGATCGGGGTGGTTTCACCACTCTTTGTAACAGACAGAGCTTGTTTAATTTCGTCCTCGGTGATGTTCTTGTCAAATGCCAGCAGGATATACGGCGTTTCGTCTGTACCGGCATTTACTGTGATAGTCGTTGAGTTCTCGCCGCTGGCTGCAAGCGCAACGGGCTCCGCCGCAAGCAGCATGGGGACGGCCTCGCCGCTGTCCTCCGACGGCATGGACTGCACCACTGGCTCAACGCCCTTTTCCGACCAGTCCCATTCGGGCAGTCTGCCGAACCATTTGGTTTCAACATCCCAGCCGCCGCCCCTGCGGAAGTTGGTCTCCACGATATTCGGCACAAGCACCCACAGCCGCGCGTCGATGACACCGGCATACACCCCGGTCATCGCGCCCAGGTACACGTCAATGTTTTTGAAAGCGTTTTTCATTCCCTCGTCAACACTGACGTCCTCGATTGGGAACTCCGTCTGTCCGCCCACAATGAGGTCAACGTCCCAACTGCCAAGCTTCCAACCGCCAATCACAGGCACATCGCTTGGGACCTGCACCTTGCTTTTGACAACGGCGTTGGCGCCCACGCCGAGATACAAATGCTTTGTATCATTTTTCGTACCCGTTCCGCCAAACGCACCCAGCTCGATGGAGGTATCCAGGATAAATACGTCTATCTCAGTGCTTGGCAGATCCAATTCAAGGGTCTCGGAACCGACGAAGTAAATGCCCTTGTAGGTCGTTCCATGATAGGTCCGCTCCTGGCCGTTGAGCTGGAGAGAATAGCCGAAGCTGTCGATGATGGACGCGTTCGTCCCCACGATGCCCACATCGCTCGCCTTGAGGGAAATTTCGCTGGGGCCGATGACCACATCTCCCTTGCCCTCGATGAGGTGGAGATAGGTACCCTTCAGCGTACCCCGCAGCTTGAGGGGCGGGATGGCGAAATAATCGCCGTTCACCGTGTCGGCCAAATTGCTGAAGCCCGCGCCGCCGCCGTTGAGCTGCCCAATGGGCACCGGAGGAATGAGGGGGATGCCGGGGCTTGCCGACACAAAGAAGTACAGCGTATTGGGGAGCAGGCTGCCGTCCTTTTTGCTGCGCACCAGCACCAGCTCCGCCTCAGTCTCAAAGAGGTCAAAGGCGTTCAGTTCCAGCGTGAACGCATATTTCTCCTTCCCCTTGAAGGTGTTGACCTCGCCCTCGACCTTCGCCAGCTCCAGCGACAGCGTCTTGGCCGTGTCAAAGCGGCCCGTGGCATGGACGCCATTGACCGTAAATTCATTTTTGTCATTTAAGCCGTAGCCCAGCTCTTTCAAGGTGAAGCTCGCCCCTTCAAAGACCGTCTGGAAGCTGATCCCGCCGGCGAACACCAGGTTTCCCGCGGCATCAGCGGTGACCTTTTCCAGCTTCGCCGTGGCATAGGGGATGTCCACATAGATCACGGCGTCGTTCTTTTCGGGGTCGATCTCAAACAAAAAGCCGTCCTGTGTGAGCTTGATTTTCAATTCCTTGCCCGCGCCGCTGTTCGGCTGATAGAACTTGAAGCTGGGCGCATTCAGGCTCAGGCCACTGTGGGTGATTGTTCCGTCCTTGTGAATGACGAGCTCACCGCCATTTCCCCATGTCGCCGTCACAGAGGGCGAGAGCAGCGCCGCCCCGCCGGTAAAGGCAAAGTCCGTGCCGTTTTTGCTCTCATAGTCGCCGCTGATGAGGGCGACGGGATTTCCGTACCGCTGTTTCAGCGCGTTCAGCGCCGCGTCATCGGCAACATATTCCACCGTTACGCCGTCATTCCCGTCAGCAAAGGCAGCAAGCCGCTTGGCGTTGATGGATACTTCCACCTTGTCCGGCTCTGATGGAACATCAGCCGCATTTTTTGTCAGATTGCGGAAGCCCCAGAGAAAGCGTCCTGAATTCGGATAGCTCTCGTCACCGCTGAAATAGTAACCAATATCGTTTCTGCACTCCACGCGGGTGCTGCTGGGGTTATTGCCCGGCGTGACGCTGACCGTATCGGGCAGATAGGCTTTGATGGTCTTATTCTTATAGTAGCCCGACAGTCCTACAAAGGGATTTGCCCAGGCGTAGCCGTCCACATAGACCTCGGTGATGTAGTTGTAGCACCAATCCGTCCCCTGTGAGAAAGATTGCCAGGTATCCAAATCATCCACCTTGCTGGTGATGACGGAGCTTTCGGTTGAAATCTCCTCTTCTGCCTCATTCTTGACGACGGTACGGCTCATCTTGATGGCGGGGCCGTCTGTGGCGTTGGCGTGCCCCATACCGCTGAAGCCGTCGAGGGTATAGCCCCACCAAGCACTCATATCGGTAGCCAGGTTGAGGTCGCCGAAGCTGTTGGCGTTGATTTTGATGTTATCAACGGACGTCAGCACGCCCCATGCGTCTGCTGACGACTTATTTTCTCCGCACTGCACCAGTTCATAGTAAACCGCAGTCGTTGCGGAAACAGATTTCCCGGACAGCTCGAATGTCAGAGCATACTCCGCCTTAATGGCCTTTGTGTCGCCGTTCGGCGTTTTCTCCACAAACGATGCGCTTTTCAGACTGAGCGTTGCGGGATGTGTGATTTCTTTCTTGTTGTAACCGATTCCGTTATCATACGTGATGAACTCGCAGTAGGGCTTCTGCTGGCCGGGGCTGTCCGATGCCGCAGTCGGAGCGGTCGTGAGGATGCCGGTCTGCCTGTTCAGCGTCACACGGATATAGTCGTTTTGTAGGACGAGCGAATTATTGTTCGTGCTCGTCTGCACATTTGTACTGCCAGGCGATATAATGTCCCCCACATAGGCGAGGGCCTGAGAGGGTAGAACGCCCAGCAGCAGGCAGAGGGTCAAAAGCAGGGACAGGATTTTTTTCATGTTGCGTCCTCCTTATGTTCTTGTTCTTGTTTCTGTTTTTGCTTCTCCCGTTCATGCAGCCGCATACAGACGACCGTGATCACCACGGCCAGCATAAACGTCGCCACCGCCACCAGCACATATCCGCCCGCGCTCTCATGCAGCAGGATCGCGCCGTACATTCCTGCGGCATCTATCGGCTGGCCCCGTACCGTCCCTACCGTTCCAACCGTTCCCACAAGGGACAGGAACAGCAGGACGCACAGGGCAAACAAACTGCGGATGCTTCGCCGCGCCTGCCTGCGGCGGTGTTCCGCTATTCGCTTTTTTACTATCGCAACACGCTTTTCTGTATCGTACATACACGCAAAACCTCCTCTCTGAAAACTCAGCTTAAAAAGCCTTTCACTTATATAGGTACAAAAACACAGAAAAACTCTCACCCCAAAATCAAATTTTTTCAAAAAAATTTGAGAGCCGCACAAAGGCAGCTCCCAAAAGAGAAAAATCTATTTCATTATGGTGTCAGACGGCGGGCAAGCGACTTTCCCGCTGTCAGAATCAGCACAGGCAGAAGATAGGCGATATACTGCGCCGCGCCGCCGTAGGCAATCAGCAGATTATAGATCGCATGAAAGGTGATGACCGCTCCCAGCAGGCCGCAGGTTCCGGCAATCTTCAACCACATCCGCCGCCACACATACGCAAGCCCTCCTCCGACGATGGCCCCGCAGATGACATGCATCGCTCCCGTTCCGATGCCCCGGAAGAAAATAAAGGAAAAATGTCCGGCCCCGTTTTGGATCAGATAGCAGACATTTTCAAAGGTGGCAAAGGAAAGCGCAGTGATCACGGCGGCGATCTTGATCTGTTCCGCCCTCGGCTCGAATACCAGAAGGTAAAAGAGCAGCGGCAGAAGCTTCATCACTTCCTCCACCACCGGGGCGATCTCCGCAGTTGCGCCAAAGGTGTCCGCCCCATAAAGTGCGGCGAGAAAGGTATTGATGTAAGCGGAGAGCAGACACGCACCCATTCCCGCAAGGCAAAACAGAAAGAACTTTGTCCGCCGCTTTCCCATGCACAGGGCGGCGATCAGTAGGGGCGACGCCATACAGATAAATACATTTTCAATATAGTTCATTCCCGCACCGCCTTTCCTGTGGCTGGCAGCAGGGCGAAGATGCAGAGCGTCAGCAGAAAGTCAAGCCAGCAGTAGGGGCTGGAAATGGAATCCCCCGGCCAGAAGCAGCCGGAAGTCCAAAGAGCATATTCCGCCGCCACATAGCGCAGCACCCCAATGTGAAAATATTGCATATCACGTGCTGTCCCTACCTGCGCCCGAGCATAAGCAAGGCCACGGATCGCATGATAGGAAACAACGATCATCAAACCGCACCAGAGCAGATTGGAGAGGATGTCTCCAAAGGTGCAGTAAAGCACGCACAACGGAACGCCGATCAAGAGGGCGATTAGGGCTTTGCGTGCCGCAAAGCCCCTTTCCTCCGCGGAGGAAAGCGCGTATTGCAGGATGTAAAGAAAAATGACGCTGGCTACCCAGCCAAACTCCGACACATAAAAGACCTGCGGTGTTTCAGAATATAAAAGCAAATACAGCGTCCAGTACAGAGAGCCGAGGGCAAAGCAGCCATAAAAGCAGGTCAGCAGGAAATACGCCTGTGTCCGGCTTTTCAGATACCGGATTCCGCTCAGGCTAAAGCCCAGCAGGGTAACGATGAATTGCAAAAGGTTACTGACAAGTTCCATCCGCATTGTCCCCCTTTTGCTCCTCCGTCTGTTCCTCTTTGTTCAGCAGACGGATTCGGAAACACAAAATCGTCACGCATACGCCGAGAACAAAGGCAAGCAGTCCGATGACGATATATCCCAGCGTGGCGCTGCCGCCGAACATCGTTGCCGCTGTTTCAAAGCCGGAGGAAATTCCCAGCTCGATTTGCTCCACAATACCGGGCATGAACAGGGAAACGCCCACAATCACCGCAAGACACACTGCCACGCCGGAAACGGCGGCGATCCGTGCCTGCCGCAGCCTTTTTTGATGCTCTTTTTCCGCGATACGCCGTTTTACTTCTGCAATCCGTTCCTCATGGCTCAACATTTGTGATCCCCTCCCGTTCCAATAATCCGCGCAGACGCTCTTTCCCCCGGTACACTATATTAGTAATCTGCTTCACGCTTTTTCCCATGACCTCGGCGGCCTGCAAGTAACTCATGCCCTCGAAATAGGTCAGATAAAGGGCCTCCCGATAGTCCGGGTTTAACTCATCCATGCAGAAATGCAAAATCTGATCCCGTTCCTTTGTTCGGATGACCTCATCCACCAGCGTTTGTCCGTCCGGCTCCTCGGTCAGGTCATCCAGGTTGAAGAAAAGTCGCCGTCTGCTTTTGTGGCGTAAAGCCATGTGCCGCGCCGCTTTATAGAGGTAAGCCTTAAATCCGCCGTCCCGGATACGGGGCTTTTTCGTGAACAGATAGGAAAAGACTTCAATCATCAAGTCCTCCGCCTCGTGAACATCATGCAGATAACCGTTGATGTAGAGGGTCAGCAGATCGCCGTATTTTTTCATCAGAGCTTCAAGTCCAGCTTCACCACCGTGCAGATATTGCCTGTAAAGTTCTTCGTCGGAGATCATGCCGCCCACGCCCCTTTCCGCTGTCACATCGTCATGTATTATATGCGAATCGGGTCGTTTTTTCAAGAGCATTGACAATCAGGCAAAGAACTACATATTCGTTCCAATCACTCCCGCTGTACATAATAATCAGGTCGTCCGACAGAGGTAAAGCCATCTTTGCCGGTGATGACCACATTGTTATATCCGCTGGCGCAGTGGATGATTAGCAGCTCTCCGTTGGCATCCCAGCCTCCGACAATACCCACATGGGAATTATCCGGGTAGAACACCAAATCACCGGGCTGTGCGTCCGCCCACGAAATATTGGTACAATAGCTGTGCTGCATGGTGGCTCCTCCGCCGTGGCCGATGACATAGCTGCCGCCGGACTGATTGTAGAACACCCAATCCACAAAGCCACTGCAATCCAGCCCGTAAGGCCGATAGGTACCGGTGGTGGAGCTGCCTGCCGCCGTGACCTGCCGCAGTTCGCCCCATCGGGCGTCCCAACCGAACACAAGGCTCTTGCCGCCCCAAAAATAATTCACCTTGCCGACAAGAGAACAGGCGGTGCGTACCACTGCCTCGCGCTCCGGGGACAGATCTTCCGGCAGATCGCGGAGCAGTGCCGCCGTGTCCCCGCTGACGGAGTACACATCCTCCAACAACTCCAGCAGAAGCGCCCGCTGTTCCAGCAGCTCGTCCAGCGCCGCGATCTGATTGCGGTTGAAATGGTAAACTGTTTTCATTTCTTCTGCCGTTTTTGCGGTGATGGTGATATAGAGATTTCGCTCCGTCCATCCGTCATCATCGCCACTGCCGGGATGGTGAATGACCTCAATGCGGTGGGTAATGGTGGTCATATCCCAAAAGACTGCTTTCAGGCGGGCAATGCGGTCGGCATCCATGGTGGCCACGTCCGCGGCGTCCGCATCGTTACTGCCTGCCACCTTCACCGCGAACACCGCCAGCACCTCGATCCAATCGGCAGGCTGGCCGGTCACGGAGATGGAATCATAATCATCTGCCGTTTGCAGGGTTTCCAACCGCTCATTGAACTCATAGTTGACCTGCGCCACCGCAGCGGAGAGCGGCACGACGCCCGCCTCCCGGCTCTCGTTGGAAAAAAGGATACCAAAGGGTGATGCCACGATTGCCGCCACGAGGATCACCGTCAGGAGCAGCACCAGCACCACCGTACCGCCTCCCGCCGCCACGATGGAACTTGCGGCGGACGCGATACCTCTCCCAATCGTCTGTACCGCCTGCACCATTGCGCCGCCCATCTTTTTTGTCCCCCTGCCTCCATTCTTTGCGGATGTCTGGAGCATTGCCTGCCGCGCCTTGCGCTGTGCCGCTGCCCTTGCGCGGCGCGTGATGATTGCATTGTTCGGCGCTGCGTGGTCAGTTGGTCGAACACGCATGGTGCGTGTGACCTTGGTCATGACCTGTCCGCTCTTTGGGGCAGGACCGCCCTTGACCGATGCGCCCGAATTGCCTTTCTGCGGAGTGGTCATTGTCCCTCCACAGTCGGACGGTGGAGGGACGATGTGCCGCTCTGCTATTCTTTTTTCGGCAAGGTTCCGCCGATAGGCGGATTTTGCGTCCTGCGCAGCTTTCTGCCGCCCACGCTCCTGTGGGGCGGCGCTTGCGTTTTTGGCGGCATTGGGATTTTGCGGAGAAAACGTCTGTTTTCCGACTTCATTTCGTGCAGTGGTTTGTGCTGGAGAAAAGTCATATTCCGTCGGGGCATTGGTAGAGCCGCTTTCCGCACCAATCCCCATATCTGCCACTCTGTACTCCCTCGCCGCATTTTCTTTGCCCTGCCGTAGCTTTCCTCGGTAGTGCTTTATCATGCGCCGCGAGGCATCCGCCGCCCCAACTGCACCACGGCGCATATTTTTCTCCACGCGGTCGGTGGCGTAACGCACGGGATCGCGGCTTTCCGGCTCCTTTTCCCGCTGCCGCTTGTCCATGTGCTGTTTCAGAAGGGAATCGGCGTCTTTAGGCGCGGGGTTCTTCAACTTTGCCTTTGGCGTGTCCATGCCGGGTTTGATCTTCAAGTCCCGCATGGCGTCACTCCTCACCGGGGCGTGTTGACATTAGGCGGTACAGCTCCGTATTTTTGGGCAGCTCATTGGCGAAAGGCACGATGGCCCCGCCTACCTTGATGAGCCCATGACCGGCAGGGGCATTGTCTACATAGCTCATCTGCGTATCCGATGCCCCCAGCAGGCGGGCAAGCTGCTCCCGGTCGGTGGTGGCCTGATTGAGCATCAGCAGAAACTCAGAGTTTGCGAACATCATCCGCGCCGTATTGGACAGCAGACATTCCTCCACATTCTGTGTAATGCCGGTGAGCGTCGCGCCATATTTGCGGAACCGCTTCCAGCACTTGTAGAGAAATTCGCTGCTGTAATTGGTAATACTGTGTCCGCTGCCGCTCCCGTTGGCGAAAAACAGATAGATCTCGTCGATGTAGACATGGGTGTATTTCCCCTCTCTGCGGTTCTGGATAACGCGGTTGTAAATGGCATCCAGCATCACCAGCAGGCCCACCGATTTCAGATTTTCACCCAAGTCCTGAATGTCAAAGCAGAGGATACGGCTTTTTGTGTTGATATTGGTCTGGTGGGAAAATACATTCAAACTGCCCACCGTGAACAGCTCCAGCGCCAGCGCGATCCGGTGCGCCTCCGGGTTGACCTGCTTCATCAAATCGTCATAGAGGTCCTTCAGCGTGGGCGGCTGCCCCTGATAGTTTTTCAGATACTCCCGGTAGATGTTGCCCACACTTCGGTCAATGATGGACTTCTCCTGCGGCTCGATCTTATCCGCACCCATGAGCTGCTCATAAAGTGACATGATAAACTCGGACTTCATCACCAACGGCTCCCTGCCATCGCCGTAGCCCTCAGATAAGTCCAGCGCATTGATGTGGCAGCCATTTGGATCAGAAGCGGAAATGGTGATGACCTCGCCGCCCAATGCCCTCACCAACTCGCCATATTCACGCTCCGGGTCTACGATGATAATATCGTGGTCGGTGGAAAGAGCCAGCGCCGTCATTTCCTGCTTCGCAGCCATGGATTTACCGGAGCCGGACACGCCGGTAATAAAGCCGTTGCCGTTCAAAAGGTTGCCACGATTGCAGATGATGAGGTTGTGCGACACGGCATTGACGCCGTAGTAGATACCGCCTGCGTCCTGAATTTCCTGCGACTTGAACGGCATAAGGACGGCGGTACATTCCGTGGTCAGGGTACGGGTGGCGTCAATGCGCTTGAGACCGAGGGGCAGCACCGTGTTCAGTGCGTCCTCCTGCTGGTAGCGCAGAATATTGAATTGACAGCCCCGCGCCCGCCCGATGGCTTGCAGGGCTTCGGTGTCCTGGTCAAGCTGTTCGAGGTTATCTGCCAGGTGCGTCAGCGTCACCAAAGCCAGCATCATGCGCTGGTCGCGGCTCATGAGGTCGTCCATAAACTCCTTCGTTTCGCTCCGCATCTGCTCCAAGTCATAGGGGATATTGGCGGTAAAATTGTTGCTCTGATTCTGCCGCTGCTGCCAACGGGTAATATCCGATTCCACGGACATGATCCGCTTGCGAATATCGCTCACTGCTTCGTCCATCGCCACAGGGATAATGTCGATGGAAAGCATCATGTTCCGAGGATAGTCCATCAGCTCCGTGATCATCTCGTCGGAAATAAAGCTGGCATATTCCCGTAGGAACAGGGTACGGCCCACATGATCGCCCAGCTCATAGTGATTTTTTTGAAAGAAAATACAGTCCGGGGCGATGCAGTCCCGGAAGTCATGGCCCCTTCGCATGGTGTCCTCCAAATTGAACCGGAATAGCTGTTCCTCGCCGGGACGATAGAAGTCATGCAGAAGCCGCAGGCGGTCATTGACCGTGATCTCACGGACGCTGGAGGACATACGGGAAAGTCCCGTGGTGAGGTCAGTCCCAACGCGGGAAAAGAACGCGCGGGCCTCCTCCACGCTTTTCTTTTCTGCCGAAACGGTGATGTACTTCTCCTGAATGAGATTGTTGCTCTCCGCCGCCTTGCCTAACACCAGCCCATTGTATTCGTTTCGGTAGCGGTCACAGCGGTCGCCCTGCATGGGCATGAGCAGCGTCCGACCGAAGTCCTTTTGATTGAGCTGGCGGTTAAAAAGCGTGATTTTTGCCGTGGCCCCGATGGGCAGTGAGTTCAAGAAGGAGCAGTAGGTCATAAAGAGTTCCCTCTGCTTTTCCGGGGAGGCCACGGCATAATTGACATCAAAAAAGCGCCAAGTTTTTGAAAACTTGCCGCTTACCTGAAACACGCCGTCTTTGTAAATACGTTTGATGGGAATGGATTTCTGGACGCTGCGGGGAACGGAAAAGGCGTCCCGCTCCGCGCTGCGCCGATGCTTGAAAAAGATCAATGTTTCTTCACCTCGCGTTTCATCGCTTCTTCATAGTAGTTTTCTGCTTTCCAGACGCGCTTGCCAGCCATGATGACCTCTGATTTCAGCCACGCCCACAAAAATCGCTCCAGCGTCAGGCCGTTATACTGAAAAAAGCCCGCAGCGGCCACGGGAGCCGCGCCGACAATGCACACCCAGCTCACCGTTTCCCGGTCCAACACTCGGCTCAGGCTGAAATACAGTCCCACCGCAGCGCCCACCGCCAAAACAGAGCAGATGAATTGCCGCACGGACAGGCCGAAAAAGAGTGTTTCGCGGTAAGCGCGAATTTCCTTGTTGATTTTGATTTCCAATTAAACCCCTTCTTTCCGCAAATTTAATAAAAAAAGATGATTTGGAATAGCCTCCAAATCATCTTTACTCAATCCGCGATATACTCCGCAATATCTTCCAACTTGCAATCTAACGCCTTACACAGCTTGTCTAAGGTTTTTGTCTCCATGTTCTCGTTATTTCTGAGCCGCCGAATGGTCTTACTGTCAATGCCGCCCTTTTCTCGAAGGGCGTAGGTAGTGACACCCTTCTGCTCCATAACCACCCATAGCTTGTCGAATTTAATCATGGGAACCTCCTCAGCTTGACTACTCATATTATGGGGGTTATAATCCCATGTATTAAGGGGATATAATCCCCACACAGAAAGTTGAGGTGTTCCCAAAGTGGAGTTGGCTATGGAATTATTAAGTCACATCCTTGCCCAAGGTGAGGTGCAGATCACTTTCCCACAGCAGAATGAGCCATTTACACAGATAATGGAAGGACAATGCTATCAAGCGCTCTGTAAAATCAAAGCAATTATTGAAGATGATCGTCTTAATGACAGTGAGTGCTTTCAAAAAATTGAGGAGATCATTCGCGCATTTGAAGAAATCGGAAGCAGTGGCGGTATTCGCCATGATTTTGGTTAGAGTCCCAGCATTTCCTTTACGATGTGGTCGGCGGACTTCACCAAACCCACCAGCACCAGCAGGTTGAATATGACCTCGCCCAAATAGCTCCACACCTGCGTCACTACGGAGGCACTGCTATCCACCACCGGCG
>ERZ773181.2260-NODE-2260-length-13146-cov-2.973035_pt1 | contig 13146 bp, 9 predicted proteins | sample MGYA00581001_ERZ773181 | MGnify/ENA primary metagenome ERZ773181 (study PRJEB29015, sample SAMEA2737780) | human gut metagenome | biome: human gut; feature: human-associated habitat; material: faeces | place: China | collected 2012 ... | reverse complement strand
TGAAAAACAAGAATTTGCAAACTTCTATAGGATTTCACTGGGGAGTAGATTTTTTTAGATTCTTATTTTTACCGTGGTAAGATTTAAAAAACGCAAAAGCAAAGAAATAAATTTGAAATATAAAAATTTATAAAACTCATCAAAAACAGTTGTCTATAGGATTTTACCGATAGGCAACTGTTAGTTTATTCGTAAATGCTGTATTTTTTTGCATGTAAAACAATTCTGTCTTTATCATTTCCGGCACATGTTGACAGCGTTAAAATGCTGTCATTTTTAGACACATCTGTCTTAAAATTTTTAATACTTCTTTCTTTGATGGTTTTTATAAATTTTTTATATTCTGAATCGTTATTGAATTGTGTTTTGATGTAATAACTTTCTTTTTCTATTTGATAAACAGAAAAAACCTTATATATACATTTTTCATTCTCCGTAATAAATACTATATTGGCATTTTCCTCAATGTTGTACCAATCAGGAGTTAAAACATTTTTCAGACTTCCGAACATGGACTTATCTTTTCTGTTGTGACCATAAATTACAATATTCTTATCTGTTCCGTCAAATTTATTTTTGTAATCTGCAAAAACCCATCCTGCGGTATTGTTGCTTTTGTCAAAACTGTGGTTTAAATAAAATTCGTTATCTTTTGATTTTACGACGGGATATTCAATTTTTGTATTTTTTAATTTAATCCATGCAACAGTATCGCTATTTTGACTTTTAAGAGAATTAAAATTTACGGTATATTTCTTTTCGCCATAAGTATTACTGTCGTTGATTATTACGGCACTGTTTGTTTTTTCTTTTATGTCATTATTATACTTGTTATCTTTATACCAATTATAAATTTGAATTCCCGAGTATATAATCACAGCAGACAACATTGTATAGATAATAGTGCTCCAAAATATTCTTTTATTTTCTTTTTTCATTCAAATGTAGTTCCTTTCAAGTATGAAGACCAGCGATTGTAAGCCGGTCTTCATATACATGGAGTTTTATTTAGAGTTCTTTTTTCTGATGATAGGCAATGCTGCAACTCCGCATGAAGCAAGTGCAAGCAATGTTACGGCGAAAGCAATTGCGTCGCCTGTGATGGGGTTTTCAGAATTTTCTTCGGATTCTTGAGTTCCTTCAGTGTCTTCTTTTTCTTCTACTTTGTTTTCTTCTTTTCCCAATTCAACATCTTCTTCGCCAAGTCCGATATTTTCTTCGTTTGTTGCTATTATTCCGTATTGGCTCAAGTGAGAGGTTTCAAAAATTATATTACCGTCTTCAACGATTGCGGGTAACGTTTCTTTTATTTCTCCGTCTTCAATATAAACAATCTTGTAATTTTTATAACCTTTGAGTTCTTCAGGTAAGGCAATTTTGATTTTCATTTTTTGACCGTTAATTTCAACTATTTCTAAGTTTGGATTTAGAAAGTTAATGTCTACAATAAATTTTACATTTTGATCTTCTAATTCTTTTGGAACTTCTATTTTTTTAATGTCGAGTGTGTAATTTTCATCTATAGGACTTTCAAATGTAATGCTGCCTTTTACTTCGCTTGTGTCAGGAGTTTCTTTAACTGTGGTTCCTTCGGTTGTAGGGTCTGAACCGCCTTCCCAAGTTGCATAAAGAGTTAAGTTTGCGTAAACATTTTTACTTTCAATCAAAGAATCTTTTTCGAATTCTGAAACATCAGATGTATTTCTCCATGAATTCCAGTCCATATATTCGTAATTTTTTCCCGATCCATCTTTTTTAGTATTCCAGCCCTTGAATGTGTAGCCCTTTCTTTCAGGAATATAGTGGAATATCGGCATGGAAGTAGCGGAGTTTTCTCCTCCGAGATAATCATATTTTTTGGCTTTTTCTCCATCTATTGTTCCGCCGTTGGCATCGAGTATAAGTACATATGAGTTAGGTCTATTGTCTTCAGGCAAATCCGTATTATTGAGTCTTCCGTGTTCATCTACTCCGTAAAATTTAGTACTTTTGTAAAGTGCAAAAACAGTTATATTGTGTTCTTTAGAAAAATAACTTTTATCGATTGAAGTTACAATTTTACTGTCATAGCCCCAACCGCAAAATTCACAATCATCTCTTTTAGGTGTATATTTTGATAAATCAATTGTTTGAAATTCGTCTTCCTTACTTTCTAAAATTACCTTATCCTTATTATCTATTTTACCTCCAAAACAATCTAACAATAAACGGTAGTTGTCTGCTTGCGTAAGTTCTTTACCTGTGAATAAAGCATATATGGTTTTTCCTTTTGAAATAAAGTCTTTTGCCGATAATTCCGTGTCACCCGAAGCCGGTTCCGAATCACTTGATGAAAGTGCCCAACCTGAAAACTCATTTTTCCCGTTGAAAGCCACAACGCCTTTTGTTAAGTCGGAAAGTTTTACTTTTTCATTTTCATCATCAAAATCAAATTTCAAAATTTTTCCGTTTGATCCGTCAATAGTTGCTCCTTCGTCACTGTTTTTAAGACTCATTACCAAAGCGTATTGCCCGTCGTCTTTAATCTCAAAAGCATGTGTCTTATCGCAAAGCATAAAAGGTAAAGAAAACAAAGCTGCAATAAATGCCGATAAAAATAGTTTCTTTTTCATTATAAATCCTCCTTATGATTTTTTTACTTATTTCTTGATTTTTTTCTGCGATTAAAAACTATAACTGCAGTTAAGAGCAGTATTGCCAAAGTAATTAAGAGAACGTATTTAATTACATTGTCTCCGGTTTGAGGGATAGATTCATCGCTCTGTTCCTCAGATTGTTCTTCTGGTTGCTCTTCGAGAACTGCTTTACTTGCAATTGCGTAGTTCGAAAAATTTGATGTTTTAAATGTAATTGTATTTGATGAAGAATCATAAATCGCAGGGATCATTTCATAAGTTCCATCATTTTTTTCGTGAACTACGGCTACTTCATTTCCATCTATCACCCCTTCCAAACTTAGTGAGATTGTTGCTTGATTATTCAGTTCTTTTAATTCTTTTGACCATACGTCATTGGCTGTACCTTTATATAAAACTTGATTTAGACTTATATTCAAATAGGATGAAATTTTATATTCACCTGATTTTTCTTCGAAGTTTAATATTTGACTGTCTGACAAATCGGTATCTTTTACCGATAAAATTACTGAACCGGAATCTATTTCCGCTCCGCCGAGAGAAATTGTTCCGCCTTTTATTTTTTCTGATTCGGTTTTTACTTCATCGTCAACTTTTTCAAATATTCCACTAAAATGAACATTTGTATCAGGCATGGTATATTCAAATGTGGATTGTTCTTCTCCTGCAATTAATTTTTCATTGTTTATCGTGATAGAAGTTAATTGATATCCATAATTCGGTTTTAATCTTAAAATTACTTTTGATCCGGGAATAACACTTGCCCAACCGTTGCTTTTTTCGGTGTCTTGTTTTACATCTCCTAAACCTATTGAAGTCCCGCTCGGATCTTTAATATCAAGAATTTCTATAGTTCCGTTTTTCAAAAGTTCACTATCTTTGAGATCGGCATTATTTGTTTTGTCGGAATCCCAAATTATTGTTCTGGGTATATTCGAAACATCTGCCGATTTTTTTACAACAATAATGTATTCACTTGCAGGCTCCATGCTAAATTCTAATCTGTCTTTTGTGCTTTCGGGTATATTAATTTCTTTATCGTTTACAGTTACACTTCCGATGTTGCCGTCGCCAAATGCAAGTTGAACAGCAATCAAATTATTGATATCGCCACTGGCAAAACCTTTTCCAATTCCCGTAATCTGGTTTGATTCGGTTCCAATTCTTTCCGAGTTTAAATAAATTTCCATTTTATAGCCGTCATATGATGCCCTGATTGAAATGTTATCAGGATAAAGTGGAGTCGGTGGAGAAGAATTTTTTTCAAGCTTTATATCTAAAACTCCGCTAAATTCGTTTGTGTCTAGTTTAACATAAGGATTTGAAGTTACGTCAAAGTTAGTTTCTCCGATATACAATTTGTTAAAAGCAGTACTTCCTGCTGCTCCCAGAATTTCATCGGGGTTTTCGACTAAAACGGAGTTGGTTACTTTGATGTAATAATTTTTTTCGTTTAGGTCAATTTTCATGTTATTTTCTGTAATTGCTATTTCTTCATAGTTTTCTTCTGCAGACAATGTCATTAATTCTACTTTTCCTTGAACGTTTTCAACTTCATCTTTATAAATAACTTTTCCGTTTTGTATTGTTCCATTGACGAAATTCAACGTTACTTCATTTTTGTCTATTGCATAAACTTTTAATTTAAGCATTGGTAAAAGAAGATTGAAAAGTAAACACAATGTGCATAAAATAGGTACAATTTTTTTCTTTTGCATTAATTCTCGTCCTTTCTGTTTGATTTATTTGTATTATTTTGTGATATGTTATTGAATTTTATCATAAATTGAAATGTTTTTTGTATTTTTTCCGTTTTTTCAATGACATTTTGTCAACTTTTGATTATGTGCTATAATAAATAAAAATCGTTACTATTCGGAGGTTTTAATGAATTTTTGCGAACAGTTGAATAAATATATGGAAGAACTGCATTGCTCTTCCAAAGATTTGGTTGATTCGTCCGGGCTTTCTTCTGCTGTTATTAGTCGTTATCGAAAAGGGGAGAGAACACCTTTTTTAAGAAGCGAACAGATAGAAAAATTAGCGGATGGACTTTACAAAATCAGTAAAGATAAAAAAATTTCTTTAACAAGAGATGAAATTTATAACGCTCTTTCTCATACGTTAAGTGATATTTCGATTGATTTTAAGCAGCTGAGCAAAAATTTTCAGGATATACTTCTTGCATTAAATATAAACACTGCCGATTTATCAAGAGCAATTAATTATGACGCCTCCTTACTTTCTAAAATCAGAACGGGAAATAGAAATCCTTCAAAACCTCGAGAATTTATAAAATCGGTATGTGAATTTGTTGTTACAAAATATAAGTCTGAGGACGACAAAAAATCAATATCGCTCCTTATAGGTTGTCCTGTAAATTATTTAAAATACGATAAAGACTATTTCTCACAGCTTTCAAATTGGTTTTCCACACACACTTCTTACGGTAATAATAAGATTGACAAGTTTTTAAATAATCTTGACGATTTCAATTTGGATAACTATATTAAAGCAATTAATTTTGATAAAATAAAAATTTATAAGTGTCATCCAAAGACATATTATGGTATAGAAGAAATGAAAAGGGGAGAGCTTGATTTTTTTAAAGCAACGATACTTTCCAAATCACACGAACCGGTTTTTATGTGTAGTGACATGCCTATGGACGATATGGCAGAAGATATAGAATTTTCTAAAAAATGGATGATGGCTATAGCTTTGACATTGAAAAAAGGTCTTCATTTGAATGTAATTCACAATCTTGACCGTCCTTTTAATGAAATGATGTTAGGCTTGGAAAGCTGGATTCCAATATATATGACAGGTCAAATTTCTCCTTATTATTTAACAGGTTTGCAAAATTCCGTTTACTGTCACCTTAATTATGTTTCCGGGGCTGCTGCTCTTGCAGGGGAGTGTATAAAAGGGCATCACGATAAGGGAAAGTATAGTTTGGTGAGAAAAAAATCTGAAATTGCATATTATAAATCAAAATCCGAATGTCTTATAAATAAAGCAAAACCTCTTATGGAAATTTATCGATCAGAAAACAAAAATTCATTTGACGTTTTTTCTCTGGGTGAAGCCTCCGAGTGTGGAGAAAGAAAAAGAATATTGTCTTCTCTTCCGATTCATACTGTTTCGGAAAAACTTCTTTTAAAAATTTTAAATCGCAACAATATAAATAAAAGCGAATCAAAAATAATAATCGATGAAGTAAAAAAGCAAAAAAATATTATTAAAAATATTTTAAAACATAACATTTTAGAAGACAAAATACCTTATTTATCAAAAAAAGAATTTGAAAATCACAGTTTGTCGCTATGCCTTTCAAGTGCTTTTTATTCAGGTAATATTCATTATACTTACGAAGAATATCTTGAACATTTGTCCGATACTCAAAAATATTCAACTTTTAACAGTAACTATAAAATTTCTCTCAATCATGAAAATACTTTTAAAAATATAGATATTACAATTCACTGCGATAAATGGGTGATGATTTCAAAAAATAACAGTCCTGCAATTCATTTTGTTATACACCATCCAAAACTTAGAAACGCTATTGAAAATTTTATTGCACCAGTAAAAGATTGATTTTATAAAAATCTTAAAATAAAAAAACAGGTCATCAACCAAAAAATTCTTATGGGCGATGTGCTGTTTTTTAATTTAAAATATAATTTTTGTTTTTAAAGTTTTGAGTATAATTCTTTTACATTTATATTTTCTCTTTCTTCGCCGTTTAAATCCATAATCAAACCCGAATTTCCAAGCATTATTGTCCTTGTGCCGAGAGTTAAAGCATGCTTCATATTGTGTGTAATCATTAACGTTGTAATTTTATAGTCGGAAGTTATTTTTTTTGTTATATCCAAAACTTTTTCTGAAGATTTCGGGTCAAGTGCAGCTGTGTGCTCATCCAAAAGAAGTATTTTAGGTGTGTTTAAAGTCGCCATAAGTAACGTAATTGCCTGCCTTTGTCCACCTGACAAAAGACCTATTTTGGTTGTTAATTGATTTTCAAGCCCTAAGTTTAGTTCTTTGAGTCTATCTTTAAATGAATTTCTGATATTTTTATTAAGTGCAAAATTTAGACCTCTGCGATTTCCTTTAAGTAGAGCCAGAGATAAATTTTCTTCAACCGTCAAATTCGGTGCCGTACCTTTTAAAGGATCTTGGAAAACTCTTCCGATAAATTTTGATCGTTTAAATTCAGGTATATTAGTAACGTCTTTACCGTCTATAAAAATTTTTCCGCTGTCGGGAAATTCCGTTCCGGAAATGAGATTCATAAGAGTTGATTTACCTGTTCCGTTGCCTCCGATAATTGTTACAAATTCGCCTTTATCAACTTTAATGTTGAAGTCTTTAAAAATATCTTTTTTATTTATCATATTTTTTCTGAAAGTTTTATTTATATTTTTTAATTCAAGCATTATTTATTTCCGCCTTTCCTGGTGAAAAATTTTTCCCTTAAATTCGGAACAGCCAGTAAAGCCGTAGCAATCGCAGCGGTAAAAAGTTTAAGATCGCTCGGATTCATACCCATTGTAAGAACCAAATAAATTATAAATTTATAGCATATTGAACCCAATACTATACAAAACAATTTTACTGGTAATGAATCCTTTTTTATAATTGTTTCTCCTATTATAATGGAAGCAAATGCAATAACAATTACCCCGATACCCATATTTACATCGGCATATCCTTGGTTTTGAACTACCAAAGCTCCCGAAAGTGCACATAAAAATCCGCTTATCATAAGAGCTGTTATTTTACTTAAATTTGTGTTTATTCCCAGTGAAGCGGACATTTTTTCGTTGTCTCCGCTTGCTCTTATCGCTAATCCAATTTGAGTTTTAAAAAATAAGCAAACTATAAAAAGCATCAGAAAAGCTATTATGGATCCAAAAATAATATCACTGGTGTTTGAGCTTCCCAAAAATTTAAAAATAGTATTTTTTCCTAAAATTGAAATATTTGATTTACCCATGATTCTTAGGTTTATAGAATATAATGCTATCATCACGAGTATTCCTGAAAGAATATCTTGTATTTTAAGTTTTGTATTTAAAAATCCGGTTAAAAGCCCTGCAAAACATCCTGAAATTCCTGCGATAAACAAACTAAACACGGGATTAAACCCATTTAATATCATTATACCGCAAACACTTCCTCCAAGGGTAAAACTTCCTTCTGTAGTCATGTCGGCAAAATTTAAAATTCGGAATGTAATATAAACACCCATTGCCAAAACAGAATACAGCAGTCCTTGAAATATAGTGGAAATAATAATATTCATCCTACTTCTCCTTTTAATTTTTCTGGAATTTCAATTTTTAATTTTTCTATTAATTCGTAGTTTAAGTTGAGTTTGGCTTTTTTGGAATACTCTACAGGCATGCTTTGAATATTTTCTTTTTTTTCTAAAATTTTTACAGCTTGGTGGGCTGCAATTTTTCCCAAATCATAGTAATTAATTCCGTATGTTGCTGCCGCTCCTCTGGATATCATGCTGTCTTCCGCACAGACAATAAATTTGTTGTTATCTGAAAATATTTTTGATATTTGAGGCATGGATGCGAAGGTGATTTTATCAATAGGGGTATATAAAGCATCAACTTCTTTTGCCAAATGTTCAGCTACTTGATTTACGTCTTGTATTTGAGAAACAGAAACCATTTTACACTCTAGTCCCATTTCATTTATCTTCCTTTGTGCAATTTTTGCTTGATATTCCGGACTTGGATCAGTTAAAGAATATAGTATACCGATTTTTTTGACATTTGGATTAAGTTCTTTAATCAGTTCAACAATTTTATCAATCGGAGCCAAATCCGAAACTCCTGTTATATTTGTTTCTGGTTTTTCCGGTGATTTTATTATTCCTAAATCTTCAAAGTCTGTTATTGCCGTAGCCAAAATAGGTATGTCTCTTGTTTCGTTTGCCATTGTTTGGACACATGGCGTTGAAATTGCCAAAACCAAATCTTTTCTGTTGTTTACGAACTTTTGAGCGATTGAAATACAGTTTGACAATTCTCCTCCGGCTACTTGGATATCAAGTTTTATATTTTTTCCTTCTTCGTATCCTAAATTTTTAAGTTCATCTATAAATCCTTGTCTTGCACTGTCTAAAGATTCGTGTTCAACGATTTGCATTATGCCTATTTTAATTTCAGAATTATTTTTACATCCCATTAACAAAAGTAAGATAAATAATGGTATTAAGTATATTTTTTTAATTAATTTTTTCATTTTGACGCCTTCTCATATAAATTTTATTTTAAATTAAAGTCTTAAGAAGCCATCGCGTATCGTAATTAAAAAAAGTCATATAATTATCCTCCAATATAAAAAGCCGAAAACACTTTAACGGTTGTTTCGGCTTTTTAAAATTAGTTTTAATATATACAAAAGCCGTTACAAATGTTTTTACATGTTTGTAACGACCGCAAAGAGAATTACGCTACAAACACGGTTACTTGTAGCAGATACGCCAACTGTTAAGTTTTAATTCAACATGTGGATTTTTCATGTTGCAATTCTCCTTGCTGTAGTATATTTTATACACATAATACCATTAATGTAGAAAAATTCAAGCTATTATTTAAAATTTATAATTGTTTTTTATTTAAGCTTTTTTCTCTCTTGAGTAAAACTCTTTTAATTTTTCTTCGGTAATTTCTGAAACTCGTTTTTTGTGTTCTTCTACGATTTCAATTAACCTTTTGATTAATAACTCCTTGACTTCACCGCATGTAAGTTTTCCTTCGTCAAAATCTTTGTAAATTTGCTTTAAGAGTTCGTCATCGGTTTCAAAAAAGTAAAGATATTGACATGCCACGTCAACATTTACATCTCCTCCGAGTTTACGATGCTGTTCAAGCGTTCCGTCTCCTCGCGATCCTGAAAAAGCGTATTTATTGACTTTTCTTCTTATCTCGTCAGGAGTATCCGTTAAGAATATTGTTGCATCTGTTGATATGCTGGAACTCATTTTGCCGCTATTTCTGTCGCCATCCGCTCCGTTTTTGTTGAATGTAAGAGGAGGGATAAATTTACCTATAATCGAACAAGGGCTAAACATATGTTTTATAGGAGATGAAAGAGGAAGCGAAACTGATTTACTTCGAATTCTTTTATTCATATTTTCAGATATTGTTCTGCACAGTCTGAAATAAGGATCCTGATCTACTGCATAGGCAACAAGGCATAGTGCGGGTTTAGTAAATAAATGAGGATATGCTTGATAAAATGAAGCTGCACATTGGTATATCGGCCAATCAATCATTCCGGGATTTGCTTGATCATCGAATCCGAATGTTTTTTGGAGTGTATGAAATGTTACGCATTTTCTCATTTCAGTTACCAACTCTTCGTATTCTCTGCACGAAAGTCTGTAATCGTGATTTGAAAATATAAAAGTCTTTTTAGGATCAAATCCAACTGCTATAATATCTTTCGCATTTTTCATTCCCAAATCATAAACAGATTTGAAAGGCATATTTTTAAAATAAAATTTTTCATCGTCAGACATTTGTATAACTACATTGCAATCGAATGCATCTTGAAGATATTTGGTAAACATAAACGGTGCCAAATGTCCGATATGCATTGCATCTGAGCTGGGTCCTCGACCAGTGTAGACAAATATGGGACAAGTTGCGTTTGGGTTTACTGCTTTTTCATTTAAATAATGTTCATAGGCATCCAGAATTTCGTTGAATCGCCTGTGAGAGAAAAATATGCCGCGTCTTATCCAAGGATGCATTTCAATTGATTTTCCTGACCTCATCATTAACGATTCCCACCTGGATATAAGAGCAGGTGTTAGAGGTTCGACGCCGAATTGTTCCAAAACCGCATCGTAGTCCACACGACCTTCAACTTTCCAAGGTGTTATCGTGAACGACGGAGATTTGGCTGCTTCTCCTACTTTTTCCACAGGTTCGTGTGGAGGATCCATTGCACTTACCGACAGTGGCATAATGCTCATAGAAAACAGTGTTGAAAATAAAACTGAAGTTAATTTTTTTATCATTATTTCTGCTCTCCTTGACAATTTTTTAAATCATTCACCAATTCTTTGATTACTTTTTGATCTTGATATGGGAATATAATTATATGTGCTTTTTTTGCTCCGGATTTATCGCTAAAGCATGACAGTTGATATTTTTTGCAAACATCGTCACTTGGTGCATCTACAACAAAAATATTTGAATTTTTGTTTCTTATAAAGCTTATGCACTGCTTATCAAGACATTCTATAAAAAAATTAATATTTTTTATGTAATCATTCGGTTCGGAGTGATGCAGTATGTCAATGATCTGTTGTTTGGTGGAAAACGGCATTATATCGCGTGAACCGCAAGTAGTACTGTCAGTTTGACCGATATAATCTATGTGTTTTCCAAAAGCGTGTTTTGTGCTTAAAAGTACGCTTTTAACAGTCGGTACACCTATATATTTATGCAAACTTGCACATATAGAATCAATGTTAAGATTTTTAATATCTTTAATAACAGGGGCGTCTAACTGATTGTTTGGTATACCTCCGAACAGAGCAGCGTCAACGTGCACATAGTAAGGAATATTTTTCGATATCAGAAAATCAGTTATTTTTTTAACATCATCACATGAACCGTATTTGGTTGTTCCCCAAGTCAAGATTATATTAGCCGGTGATTTTGTTTCATTGTAATCTTCCATAATTTGTTTGAACAAAGCATCACAATTTATCGATTCGTCATTGTTTGAATTCTGAGAAATTATCCTTCTTTTGTAATGTTCGGAATTTTTGTATATGCTGTAGTGAGCGGATTCGCAAAAATACAATATTCCGTCGGGATGTTTTTGAAATGCCGTGTTTATGGCCCATTGATTACTTTCCGAACCGCCGGAAGTTACGTACCCCCAATAATTATCTTCTATCCCAAATTTTTTTGCGAATAATTCTAAGATGTCTTTTTCGATTTTTTTGGAGTCCATTTGGTAATTTCCGGTTTCATTTACGTCACCACAGTTATTGGCTAAAAATCCACTTTTTTCAATATATTTGAAAACATTCACTAGTTCTGAACATTCACACATGTTTGCAGGATATCCAAAGTGATGAGTTCTAAGCATAGTGTTTTTATCGTAAAAATTCAAACATTCCAAAACTGCATTTTTAATTTTTTCCGTGTTTTCTTCGTATGAATCGATTGAAGACATATAATCTTTTATTTTTAGATTGAAAATTTCTTGTAAAATAGGTTTGAGATTTTCTTTGAGTTCACTAGAACTTTTAGATGTTTCCAATACACCTTTTATTGATGAGTAAAAATTATGCTCTTCGTCTAAACTTATTGCATGGGTTTGCATATTGTTAAAGCTTGAGAGGATAAAAATCAAGGAACATAAGCCTGCTAATTTTTTACGTTTATAAATGTACATACTTCAAATTGCTCCTTATCATCAAATTAAATTTTATAATGGTACAAAACTCTATTTATGTTCTAAAAAAGCAATTATCCGTAGTCCATTTTCTTTTTACACAAATGAACGTAAGAGTAAAAAAACATATTAAACTTCATAATTGTTTTAACATCCTTTCTTTTTGGAAAATTATGGAATTTATTTTATATCAAAACTTAAAAAAATTAAACAGTTTATTTATATAAAAATGCATTTTTTACCATAATCACAAAATACCTACTATTTACTCCGTAATTATGGGCTGTATTTGTATTTTTGTTACACAATGTAGTTTTTTGTAAAAATATAGTATATTTTTTCTTGATGAAATTTTAGCTATTTTAAAATATTGAAATTATATAAAAAATTCACTATCATAAAATATTTTGATAGTGAAGCGTAGAATATGAAAATTAATTTTAATTATATGTTGACATAAAACTAACAATGTGTTATAATAAAATTCAATAAATATATATTGTAAATAGGGAGATAAAATTATGAAAAACAAAAAAGTTAAAGTTTTATCAGGAATATGCAGTGTACTCGTTGCTTTTGGTGCTGTTTCGCCTTGTGTAAATGCAACAGAACCTAAAGATTCAATGCCTGTATTGGGAGAGATCTTATCGTTATTATCCTCGCGTGATGAGGTTGCCGCTTATAGATGTCATATAAGAGAAGATGCAACTGCCAAAGAAATTTTTAATGAAATTGAGTCTGGGGGCATAATTAAACTAGAACCTGAAGATTTCTTTGAATCAATAAGAGATAATAGAAATATAGGTAATCTTGATAAATATAAGTTAATTTTATATTTTATTCTTGTTGATTTGTCAAAATCAACTTGTATTGAGTTAAATATGGAAAATTTAAACTGGGCAAATTATTCTGATTTTCGGGTATCAACATTTTTTTGTTGTATTAGTAGTTTTATAAATGACAACCGTCTTGAAGAAGAACCTATTTTTGGTAGTGAATTTAGTCGTTTAAATGGTTTTATAAAGTATACTGCCAGATATGGAGCAACTACAAATATACAAGA
>ERZ773181.2256-NODE-2256-length-13161-cov-4.230124_pt1 | contig 13161 bp, 10 predicted proteins | sample MGYA00581001_ERZ773181 | MGnify/ENA primary metagenome ERZ773181 (study PRJEB29015, sample SAMEA2737780) | human gut metagenome | biome: human gut; feature: human-associated habitat; material: faeces | place: China | collected 2012 ... | reverse complement strand
GCATACCATAATATGTTCATTTCCGATCTCAATCAGACTGACTTGTTTAAAAATACCGGTTCGTGCCTCGTCATCATTCATGGAGGTTAAGATCCAGGGCTCTGTAAGCACGCTGCCGTCCTGGAAGGTTACTTTTTCCGTATCATAGCCAAGGTAGCTGGTAATGCCCCAGGCACCGGATGGGTGTACAGACAGGTAACCGCTTGTGCCGGTCTCCAATATGGTCTGCCCGTCTTTCATAACAATTCCTTTTCCACCGTTACGGGAAATATAAAGTTTTCCGTCCGTGTCTGTAAAAAGATCCATTCCCTGCTCGTCCATTGTATCAGAAGAAAGAAGATTCAGGGTGCTTCCAGTATATTCGTAAGTTTCCAGAGTATTATTCAGCTGATGATACATCCGGTCTCCGGATATTGCAAACTGGTGACGCATGATCTCAAATCCGTTCTGGGAAACACTAAATGGAATATACTCCGGAGTGACGGTATAATCTCCAACAGCTATACTCTGCGGAGCCGGTGTGAATGGAGTTCCATCCCAGGGGTAAGGTGATTCCACATTGCCAGTGTCCTCTAATTTCAGTTCCAGATTGTTAAAAACGTTTCTGACAGAATCATTTTCTTCTCCGGAAATGATAACTTTGTAGGTCACACCGGATGGCTCGTGACGATAAATGTAGTAAATTCTGTCAAAATTGTCTGTGGTTCGTATGTAATCCACATCGCCAATGGTTGTTTTTTCAATAGTGCCGTCTGCATAGTCATGAAGATCGATATCGGAGGTCTGCAGATATTTGCGGAAAGAGTAGCTTGATTCTTCATTTGCTTTAATGGTGAAATCATTTTGTGAGTTGTCCTTGTCAGCACCTTCGAATACGCTGACGGAGCAGGTGTATTCATAATCGCTGATATCGTTCGGATCATAGCTCCAGTCATCCGGAAGGTTAAGCTTGAACAGGGTTACGTCAATGGTGTTGTCACTTTCTCCGTGAACGGTGAGAGCGCTACTGGCAGTCAGAAGCACAAGTCCGGTCACAAGAGGTAGTATTTTCCATATTTTTTTTCTCATATTCAGCACCTCTTTTCTATGTGGAATGTTTTGTATTTTTATTTTCTCAGATTTTGGAGACTTTGTCACTGACACAAATGACAGGTAATCCGTAAGGAAAGCGTTATTGCTGGAAAAAATGCGGATATCCGGAAGCGGCAAATGGGAATAAAAGTAATTTGTCCTGCATAGGCTATTGAAAAAAGGATATTTGGGATGATATCAATTGGCCTGTGTATGATCGTAAAAAATGAGGAGGCAGTACTTCGCAGAATCCTCACGCCGATGAGCAAGCTTGTGGACAAAATCTATATTTGCGATACCGGATCGGTGGATAAAACGAAGGAGATTGCCAGGGAGTTTACCGATGAGGTTTATGATTTTTTGTGGAAAGATGATTTCTCTGCTGCCCGCAATATTTTTTATTTTTTATTGGTAGTTCAGATTTTATTACGGAAAAAGCAAATACGGATTATTGGATGTGGCTGGATGCAGATGACGTCATTACGCTGGAAAATCAAGAGAAGCTGCTCAGGTTGAAAGAGAGCATGGATTCAGATACGGATGTGGTTATGATGGATTATGCAGTGGGATTTGATGAATGGGAGCATGTTACGTTTTCTTATTACAGAGAGCGTATTATGAAGACTTCCCGGAATTTCAGATGGCAGGGGCGCGTCCACGAAACGGTTGTTCCTGCGGGGAATATTTTATATTCGGATGTGGTGATTGAGCATCGAAAAATAAAGGCTGGAGAGTCTTTTCGCAATCTGCATATATATGAGCAGATGATTGATGCCGGTGAAAAAATGGAACCGAGACATTTCTTTTATTATGGGCGGGAGCTTTTTTATCATAAGCAATATGAGTATGCAATTTTAATTTTAAAAAAATTTCTGGAAGAACCAGATGGCTGGATAGAGGATAAACTGAACAGCTGTCTGGTTCTTTCCTGCTGTTATCAGGCAATGGGAGAGAATGCAGCTGCTTTTGATATACTTTTTTACAGCTTTACGATGGATGTTCCGAGAGCGGAGATCTGTTGTGAGATAGGAAGATTGTTTATGGAAAAAAGGGAGTATGTGACGGCAGCATATTGGTATCAGCAGGCTCTTCTTGCGCCACGGAAAAAGAAAAACGGCGGTTTTTATATTGCAGACAGTCATGATTTTATACCTGCGATACAGATGTGTGTATGTCTGGATAAAGCGGGAAGGCACAGGGAGGCGTTTGAATTTCATAAAAAGGCAAGAGTATTGAAGCCTCTGCATCAGGCAGTTATTGGAAATGAGAAGTATTTCAGGGATGTTTGGGGTATGGAGTGAGAGGGAAAATTCACCTGTATTGTTAGTATTTCATGTATTGATAGTGAATATCTAAGCTGTTATGGGAGAATGTGTATGTTTTTTGATCGTCATAATCAGAAAAATTCTTCTGAAAAGGAAGCTTCTGGTGATATCACCTGTACATCCTGTTTTGGAAACAATAATCGCTGCGGCTGCGATTGCAGTTGTTCGGGACAGGGAGCCACAGGGCCTCGTGGTGCAACCGGTCCTATGGGACCTATTGGTCCAAGAGGGTGTCCCGGTGTGACTGGTCCTATGGGACCAAGAGGATGCCAGGGAGCAGTAGGCCCTGCAGGTCCTATGGGCCCGCAGGGAGAACCGGGCATGCCAGGAGTTATGGGCCCCGCCGGAGAAGCCGGCCCTGCCGGAGCGACAGGCTCAACCGGCCCAACCGGCCCCGCCGGAGCGACAGGCCCAACCGGCCCAGCCGGAGCGACAGGCTCAACCGGCCCAGCCGGAGCAACAGGCCCAACCGGTCCAGCCGGAGCGACAGGCCCAGCGCCAACTCCGGCAGCGGCAGTGGCAGATGCTACTGGTACAGAGGATGCTGTGACACAGCTAAATACACTTCTGGCAAATCTTCGCGCTGCCGGAATTCTGCAATCCTAGCGCATGTTTGAAAAAGGCTTTCTGCAAGATGTGCGTTACAATTTGTGGGAGATTTCGTCCAGATGAGGGCGCAGTAGCGGCTACGGCAACCGAATTCGGGTGAAATATACCGCAATGAGGGAAAGGGCTGGAAATGGAGCAATCCATTTCCGGTCTTTTCTCATATAAAAGTGTGATTGCTAAGCATTAAAATTAAATAATTTTGTGTTTTCGGTTGTAATTTCATGAATTTCGCATATAATAAAAGTGTGATTATTAAGCACAAAACTCTAATAAAAATGTGATTATCAAGCATAAAACTCCAATAAAAATGTGACAGGTGATTCTATGGAACGATTTATCTTAAAAAAGTTGCTGGCTTGGAAGAATTCTCCCTACCGCAAGCCTTTAATATTGAAGGGCGTACGTCAGGTAGGAAAGACTTGGATTCTGAAAGAGTTCGGCAGACGTTATTATGAAAATACAGCTTACTTTAACTTCGACGAAAATGAAGAATATAAGCAATTTTTTGAAACAACCAAGGATGTGGACCGGATTCTACAAAACCTTATGCTGGCAAGCGGTCAAAAAATTGTGCCTGAAAAAACCCTTATCATCTTTGATGAGGTGCAGGACTGCCCTAAGGTCATTAACTCTATGAAGTATTTTTGCGAGAACGCACCGCAGTATCACGTTGCCTGCGCCGGTTCTCTGTTAGGTATTGCTCTGGCGAAACCCTCTTCTTTTCCGGTCGGTAAGGTCAACTTTATGCAGATTGACCCGATGACCTTTAATGAATTTTTACTTGCCAACGGTGATGAAAATCTGGCACAGTATCTAGAACAGGTGGACACTCTTGAACCCATCCCTGACGCCTTCTTTAATCCGCTGTATGAGAAGCTGAAAATGTACTATGTCACCGGTGGTATGCCGGAGTCGGTATTGATGTGGACGGAAGCACGGGATGTTTCTGCCATGCAGGAAGCATTGTCCGGAATCATCGGAGCCTATGAGCGTGATTTTGCCAAACATCCTAATCTCAGCGAGTTCCCGAAAATCTCAATGATCTGGAAATCCATTCCTTCTCAATTGGCAAAAGAAAACAAGAAGTTCATCTATAAAGTGGTCAAGGAAGGAGCACGAGCCCGTGAGTACGAGGATGCCTTGCAATGGCTGGTAGATGCCCGTCTGGTGCATAAGGTTTACCGCAGCCAAGCTCCCGGCCTGCCGATTGCAGCTTACGATGACCTGTCTGTTTTCAAGATTTATCTGGTGGATGTGGGACTGCTCCGCCGTCTGGCACAGTTGGCCCCCACTGCCTTTGGAGAGGGCAACCGCCTGTTCACCGAGTTCAAGGGCGCTTTGACTGAAAACTTTGTGCTGCAGACCCTGATCACGCAGTTTGAAGTGGTTCCCCGCTATTGGAGCCAGAATAATCCACCTTATGAAGTGGATTTCCTCATTCAACGGGAAAATGACATTTTCCCTGTTGAGGTCAAGTCTGAGGCCAATACCACCAGCAAGAGCCTCAAGAAGTTTAAGGAGCTGTTCCCGGATCAAGTCAAGCTCCGTGTGCGGTTCTCTCTGGATAATCTGAAGCTGGATGATGATGTACTGAACATCCCTTTGTTCATGGCTGATCAAGCAGATAGATTGATTGGATTGGCATTAGAAAAGAAGAATAGCTTTGGTCAGTAATGGTTCATCAATATAAAAAGTAACAATTTGACCTATAGAATGAAAGAAATAGAAAGGTGATATGATGGTCAAAGGCTTCATTTTCTTCAGAGACGGAAAGATACCATTCGTAATCGAAAACTACCGCATGGAATTATTTACGGATGACTCGCTGCTGGATGATTTTTGTAAAGAATATAATTTTAAAGAAAACTATATCCTGCATGGACAATGTTTTGATATCGGAATTCGTGGACGGAAAGCAACTTTTTTAGTAGAAAACTCTATGGGTAGTACCTGCTATTTACGTTGCTATACTATCAATATGTTCGACAAAGATGAAGAGTATGACTCCATAGGCCTTCAATCACCGTCCCTCGATGAAGTTTTTAGATACGAATATGAATACATTGACATGGTGCGAGCGGGAATCAATTTGGCTGTAGAGCCTAAGGTTGTATATAAGGTTCCGTTTGGTATGAACGATCAGAAGTATGAATTAGAATTCCGGATAGGTCACGATAACCGACTCGGGCTTTTGGAAGACCTCGACAGAAAGGGCGAATTGATTCTGCCACTACACACCAACGAGATACAAGAGTGCTATGATATTACTAATGTTCTACATAGGCTTGCAATGTTTATGACATCCCATGCAGAAGTTCCTTTCAAACGGATTACACTTTATAAACAAGGATTGAAAGCAGGGTGGTTCTACTGTCCTCTCATTTCAGAAGATATAGTTGGTGGGCATGGCGGTTTCTTCCACGAATTTGATGTTATGAAATACATCCCGAAAATCTTAAATAACATAGCGTTAGATTCCGGCAATAAAATAACACAAAGCATTCCCCTGGGGCATTTAGGGAATTTTAACTCCATGTATACACCGCAGCGATTTGTAGAACAAGTTATGGCGTTTGAGTATTTGTTCGACAAGCTGGATCACAAGAATGCTCAAAACCCTAAATTTCCCCTAAAAAAAGAATTGGAATGTATGTTTAATGAATTCCCACAATTACTATCACGAACGAAGATTTCTGCAGAGAAGATTAGTGATCAAATTAAGGAAATTAGGCGTACTATTGCACATGGATATGCGTATTACTATGATTTCAAAAATGACTCCAACACCAAATATTTGATGATTCTTCTCGATGAATTGATCAAATGCATGAGCTTGAAATGGATAGGGTTTTCTAATGATGACATTTCAAACTATATTCTCTTTTAGAAAAAACATACAAGCTTGATATAGAAACTCAGTTAGATACTCAGAAATTAGGCAATATGTCCTTACAGATACTTAGAAAGGGCGAAAATGAAATGGCAAAGAAAGAAGTTAAAACCGATTTGTGGGTCGCTCGTCAGCTCGATGACTCCAAAATTAAATATGATGCTCAAGGTAGCGATGTTAAGGAAATCAATGACGCTTTACAGAGCGCATCAAAGCGTGGTACTGGTAATGCTGGCTACCCCGAGTATGTTGCTGTTGTGAAAGATTTTGTCATCGTTATTGAAGATAAAGCTGATCTGGCCAAACACCAGAAACTGACCGATACTGGAATTTTATCTACCGATCAGAAAGATATTGCTGACTATGCTGTAAACGGAGCGTACTTCTACGCAAAGCACATTGCGCAAAGTAGTGGCTTCCATAAGATTTTTGCAATCGGCGTTTCCGGCGATGAAAAGCATCACAAAATCACTCCGCTGTATGTAGACGACAGGGAGGGGTATAAGCAGCTCCCTGATATCGAATCTTTTACATCCTTCACCGCTGCCAATATTGATGAATACTACACTCGTTATGTTCTGGCAGAAAAGACCGATGTTGAAAAGACTACGGAGGAAATTCTGAAAGATGCGGCGGAACTGCACGAGTATCTGCGCACCTATGGCTCCCTGAAGGATCAGGACAAGCCTTTGGTGGTCTCCGGTATTCTTCTGGCACTGGATGATAAGTTTTTCAAACCCGATGATTTGCTCGGTGATGAAACCACCACTGATGGTCAGTTGATTTATGATGCCATTAAGCGTCGCCTTAAAGCATCCAATATTGGCCCTGATGCAAAGCGTGACAAGCTGATGAGCGAGTTCTCTATCATCCGCACAAGTGCTCGTTTGAACGAAGTTGATGCCAAGCTAGGCAAAACCCCACTGAAATTCTATACTGAGTTTTTGAAGAAGAATGTCTTTGACAACATTAAATACCGCAGTTCCAGCGAGGATTTCATTGGAAGATTCTATGGCGAATTTATGAGCTACTCCGGCGGTGATGGTCAGACGCTGGGAATTGTTCTCACGCCTCGCCATATCTGTGACCTGTTCTGTGACCTTCTGGATATTCAGGCTACAGACATTGTACTTGATCCCTGTTGTGGTACCGCAGGATTCCTTGTTGCAGCGATGCATCACATGCTTGAAAAGGCAGGTACTGATCAGAACAGGCGAAAGAACATTAAGAAGAAGCAGTTGCACGGGTTTGAACTCCAAAGTAATATGTTTGCTATTGCTGCTACCAATATGATCCTCCGTGATGACGGCAACAGTAATATCAAGTGTGAAGATTTCCTTCGCCAGAATCCAGCACAAGTACAGCTTAAAGGTGCTACAGTCGGCATGATGAACCCTCCGTACTCCCAAGGTAGTAAAGAGGATCCTTCTCAGTATGAACTGTCGTTTGTAGAGCATCTGCTGGCTTCCCTCACAGAAGGGGCAAAAGCAGCAGTGATTGTCCCACAATCTTCTATGACCGGCAAAACAAAGGATGAACAGTCATTCAAAGAAAATATTATGAAGCACCATACATTGGAAGGCGTTATTACCTGTAATACAACTACCTTTTATGGCGTAGGCACTAACCCTGTTATCGCAGTCTTTACCGCCCATGAGCCTCACCCAGATGACAAAGTTTGTAAATTCATTGATTTCCGAGATGATGGATATGAAGTACGTGCTCACGTTGGCCTTGTTGAGGGCGATTCGGCTAAGGACAAGCGTCAGCATTTATTGGATGTTTGGACTGGTCGGATTGAAGCACCGTCAAAGTTTTGCGTAGGATCTACCGTGAAACCCGAAGATGAATGGCTACACTCTTTTTATTACTTCAATGATGAAATTCCAACAGATGCAGATTTTGAAAAAGCGATTGGTGACTATTTATCATTCGAATTTTCTATGGTTATGCAGAACAGAGAGTATTTGTTTGGAGGTGGCTGTAACCATGGTGAAGATTGATGAAAAGGAATGGATAGCGTTTACAGTTGAGAATATATTTAGTGAAATTAAAGCAACTAAAGGAAAAACAACAGGACAACTAGTGAAAGGTGATGACGTTCCATATATTGCAGCAGCAAAAACAAATAATGGTTTTGCTTCTATGTGCAGTTCAAAGGAACATCCAGAATGGGTATCCGATGGGAACGCTATAGTTTTTGTCCAATTGGGAGATGGCGCTGCGGGTCTCGCTCATTACATTCCTATGGATTTTATAGGTATGAGCGGTAAAACATCGAGTGGTTATAATTCGGAACTGTCAGAGGATAATGGTGTTTTTATTGCAAGATGTCTCAGTTCAAACAAAGCAATTTTCTCGCATGGGCACAGTTGGACCGGCCGTAGGTTGTTAAGTACGAAAACAATGTTACCCGTAAATGCTGAGGGTGAACCAGATTACAAGTATATGACAGAGTATACCCAGCAGAAGCGTAAAGCTTTACAGGAAAAGTATCGTACATATGCTGAAGAATGCATTGCTAAGTTGGGGAAGCACATTAAAATACCATCAATTAGTCAGAAAAATTGGGAAGCGTTTTTAATCTCTGACATATTCAATATTTTGCCTGGGAAACGACTTGTAGCTTCAGATTCGGCTCCAGGGGACAGGCCTTTCATCGGAGCACTGGATAACAGCAATGGTATATCACGTTTTGTAAGTGATAAAAATGCTTCTTTGGATAGCAACGTACTTGGCGTAAACTACAACGGAAATGGTATGGTCATTGGTTTTTATCATCCGTATGAGTGCATTTTCTCTGATGACGTTAAGCGGTTCCACTTGAAGCACCATGAGGACAATGCGTTTGTACTGCTGTTTATGAAGGTTGCCATTCTGCAACAGAAAAGTAAGTTTGGCTATCTGTATAAATTTAACGCAGAACGCATGGCTAATACCAGAATCATGCTGCCTGTTACCGATGACGGCGCTCTTGATTACGAATATATGGAACAGTACGTCAAAAATCTGATGAGCCGGAAGTATAAGCAGTATTTAGCGTATCTTGATTCAAAAGAAAAAACCGATACGATAGCTACAAGCGATTGACAGCTTACTACAGATAAAAACGGAGGCAATATGCAATTATCAAAGATAAAAATTAAAAACTACAGATTGCTTATTGATGCCGAATTAGAAGTTGATCCCAGGACAACTTTAATTGTGGGTAGAAACAACACAGCCAAAACATCCTGCTTTTCGTGCATTGGAAAGGTACTGGATGGAGAAACCGTATCTTTCGATGACTACCCACTATTAAGGCGAGAAGATTTCTATACAAAAATTGCTCTGTTTATGGAGAAAAAGCTCACTTATGAAGACCTTTGTAAACAAATTAAAATTATCTCCATAGAGTTTCTGGTGGACTATTCGTTGGATGATCCGGATGATAACTTAGGAGCTTTGTCGCCATTTATCATTGATGTCGATGTGGACACAACAACTGCTCTAATTCGTGCAGAGTATCGCCTAAAAAGCGACGAAAAAACCTTGTGGACACTCTTAGAAAGCAACTATTATAGGGATGGCGCCTTTTCGCCAAGCGAAGATGCTCATAAAGTGCTTGCCGATAATTTCGGCAAATTGTTTGGACTAACCGTATATGCCATCAATCCGAACAATCCGGACGACAAACAGGTAAAAAGCCAAAAGGAATTACATGATCTGTTCCCATTCCATGCAATTCCTGCTGAACGAGTTCTTGGTGAAGATGACGCACATAATAGTTCTCTTGGATCGTTAATATCCAGCTTCTTTGATATGAGCGAAGCAGAACTGGATCCAGATGTTGCTGAAGAAATAAAACGGTTACGCTCAATAGTGGAAAAAACCAATAAAGATGTTCAAAAGCAGAGTAATGAAATTCTAAGTTCTGTTGTAAACAATTCTATTGGCTTTGGTTATCCCAACATAGAGGAATTAAAGCTCGGAGTTACAACGCAACTCAGCATCGACGATCAGATCAAGAATCAGACTAAGCTATCTTATATATCCGGCACAGCAAACGAAAGTTTGCCGAGTTCTCACAATGGCCTTGGATACAAAAATCTGATCAAAATGGAGTTCCTCCTTGCTGCATTTGCCAAGGATATTGAGAAACGTGGTGTTGCATGTGTGCCGCTTCTCTTTATTGAGGAGCCTGAATCTCACATGCATCCACAAATGCAGACGGCTTTCGCTGCGTATTTGGAAAAGTTTCTTGACAAGCTCTCTGACGTGAAAATTCAAACTTTCCTAACCTCGCATTCCGCTCATATAGCTAATACTATGGAGTTTGCAAAAGTTCGGTATGCGCAAAAGTCTAATACCGGTGTTATTTATAAAAACTTGAATACCTTTGCAGAAGCTAACCCCGATAATGTGGATTTTATCCGGAAGTATTTGACTTTGACGAGATGCGATCTGTTCTTCGCAGATAAAGCAATTTTCGTTGAAGGTGCATCTGAGCGTTTGCTGTTACCAGACATGATTGGGAAATGTGAATCTTCCGGAATATTTGGTGCCTGCAAGTATCCATTATCTGCACAGTACTATGCGGTAATTGAAATCGGTGGAGCCTATGCACACAAGTTTATTCCTTTTATCGATTTTTTAGGAGCGCCATGTCTAATTCTTACTGATCTGGATTCAGTAGCGGATCGAAAAGGGAAAGGCGGAAAGATCGTAAAAAAGTCGGTAGTGGTTAGCCAGGGAGAAACAACATCAAACGAAACTATAAAATGGTGGGTTCGTAGAAATAAAGGCCTTCCTGACGATGATACTTCAAAAATTGCCCTTTCGGATATCATTGCGATGACATCAGATGACAAAACCAAAGGAAAATGCCATATCGAGTTCCAAACTAACGAAAATGGATTATGTGGACACTCTCTGGAAGAGGCAATTCGTAATGTCAATCGAAAGCATTATAATTTAGGTAAGAGAACAAGCGAGAAGAAACTTGAATTCACAGGCAAAAGCAAAACAGATTTTGCGCTCGATTTGATATACAAATGCTCCGACTATTGTATTCCTGATTACATAAAGTCCGGATTAAAATGGTTGAATGACCAAAGGGTTCTGGAGTAAGGAGGTGCCAGTTCATGGACGGAGAGTATACCGGTACAAACTACAACCTTGCAAAAGCTGAGGCTGATAAGGTTGACGAGAAGATTGTTGAAACGCTTAAATCCAGACGCAGTTTTCGTGTCGAAGCAGGTGCAGGCTCTGGCAAGACTTACTCTCTGAATCGGACTATTGAATGGATACAGGCAAATAAATGGTCTGATTACAGCCGAAAAAAACAAAATGTAGTCTGTATTACCTATACAAATGCGGCAGTAGATGTGATTGCAGAGCGACTTTCAAAAGATTCATTTATTATTCCTTCCACAATCCATTCTTTTGCTTGGAATGCCATCAAGCAGTATCAGAGCGTTTTGATTGATGCTGTCACAGCGAATTCCGATTTTCTTCCAGATGAGGACGATTTTTATAAAGTTACAGAAGTTGCGTATACTTTGGGACACCGATACAAGGAAAATGGTATTCAGTACCTGTATCACGACGACGTTCTAAAACTATTCTGCTTGCTACTGGATAATGCTAAGTTTCGCCGTGTATTTGCAGATAAATACCCTTTGATACTGATCGATGAATATCAGGACTCCTATAAGCCTATTATTGATCGCTTTGTTGAGTTTTTTATAGCAAAAGATATTGGTCCTCAGTTCGGCTTTTTCGGTGACGCTTGGCAGACCATCTATCAAGCAAACAAAGCCTGTGGAGAAATTGAACACGATAAAATCGAGGTAATAAAAAAGGGATCAAATTTCAGATCTGCACCAAGGATTGTTCAACTTCTGAATGATATTCGCCCTGAGTTGCCGCAAAAATCAGCGATTGATGGATTTGACGGCGAAGTTTTAGTAATTACATGTGATGACTTTTCTGGCGTTCGTCGCACAGACCGTAATTTCAAAAATGAATTACCGGCGGACGAATTGAGATCAAGGCTTAACAATATCAGAGAAAAAATTGAACAGAGCACACCTGCTGACGAAGGCCTTAAAGTGCTGATGATTACGCACAAAGTCCTTGCGTCCCAACAAGGCTACGAGCAACTTTTGGACATACTTGACGATGGGTTGCGTGATAAAGAAGATCCTTTTCTTATTTTCTTTGCTGATACGGTTGAACCGATATACCAAGCGCTTGATACCTCGAATACCCAATTACTTTTTGACACGCTCGGAATTAAGCGGTACCCAATAACCAAAAAATCCGAAAAGATCAAATGGAAAAATCTGCATGACCAGTTGGCTGAAGTTCGCACCCAAAAAGCTATCGATGTTTTGGAGACGATTGTTCATAGTCAATTGATACCCATTCCACCCAAAGTGGATGGATGGTACCGACTTTATAAGGATTCTCCGGAAAAAATGTATGCGTCGAAGGCTACAATCCAACAGTTTTTGCAACTGGATTATGCACAATTTATTGCTGTTAGGGATTTCCTATATCCAGATGCACAGTTTTCAACAGAACATGGCGTAAAAGGTGAAGAATACGATAACGTTGTTTTTGTTATCAGTAAGGGATGGAATCAGTACCAATTTGAAACCTATGCACCTATGATAACAGGGCACTCTTCTATTCCTAAGGGTAAAGAGGCATCGTATGAACGAAACCGAAATCTTTTCTATGTCTGTTGCTCAAGACCTAAAAAGCGGCTGTTCCTTTTTGTCACTGTCCCAATAGAAACCGCATTCAGAGCATTTTTGATAACTTTGGTAGGTGAGGACAACATTCTTACTTATCAGCAATTTATGGAAATAACTCATTAGCCAACAACGAAACACAGCCCACTGATCATTGCTGACCGGTGGGCTGTACTATGTTATTCAGTTAATCCATCAACCGATGTTCCGGCGTGCCTTGAACATACTGTTCCAAATCACCGCCAAGCACGAGCTGTACATATTCCAGCGGCTTATTGTAAATCAGCCAGTCCAATTCGGATCGCTGGTACATATTGTCAGTAACCTCATTCTCCACTGCGATGGTATCAATAGCAATCATGCTGCCATCTAAAAATTTCAGCTCCACACAGGCATTATCCATGTTGAACTCACAAGAAATCAATCTGTCCATAAGAAACCTCCATTTTGCTGGATGTTAGATCATCCCAAAATATTTCATAGCTTCTCGGATTGCTTTCTCTTTTTCCGGCGGACACTGTGGCTG
>ERZ773181.2255-NODE-2255-length-13167-cov-3.009762_pt1 | contig 13167 bp, 10 predicted proteins | sample MGYA00581001_ERZ773181 | MGnify/ENA primary metagenome ERZ773181 (study PRJEB29015, sample SAMEA2737780) | human gut metagenome | biome: human gut; feature: human-associated habitat; material: faeces | place: China | collected 2012 ... | reverse complement strand
ACTGTGTGCAAATTTCATGTCTACAAATCTATGAAATATCATTAAACTGCTTTTTTCCTTTAATATTTGATAAAATATTTGTACCATTTACTTTGAATGTCTCCCTTTTTGATTTCTCTTTAGCGGGTTCCGGAACTCTAATCTATTTTACATAAAAATAATTTTTTGCCATTTCTACATATCATAACCTCGCGGCTGTCACATGACTTTCTATATACAAAAAAATAGTCCATCGATTGGGCCATTTTTATATGTGTTGTTTCAATTTTTCTAAAAATAAAATTTAACGTTTATAATCCTAATGAATACGTTTATTATTAAATACTTTTTATTTTAAGAATCCAGTTATCATAAATTTGTCTAATACCTTCATCAAAAAAGTTATTTGTATAATCTCTTTTATATAACTCTATAAATTTATCGTATCCATAATTTTCTACTATAAAAGCTACAAAAGAACCTCCGCATGAATACATTTTGGAATAATTATTGCTTGAATTCCATGAAAACATTTCTTCCAAAGAATCAGGTAATAAATCTGAATTTACAGACAATAAACTCACTTGCCCTGATTCAAAAGTAGCTATGCCTTCCGAAAGAACAGGAATAGACCTACCAGATGTATTTATTTTTGAAGAGACTACGTGAGTAAATTCATGAACTGCGACCTGAACAATTCCATCATATGTGTGTCCCGAGTTTCCCGGATTAATCGGTGACACCATTCGAATTATTCTTCCGTTTGCAGTTCCAACTACCCAATCAGAGACAGTTGCTTTCCACCAAAAAAGCCCTCCGTTATGCACTTTAGCTGCCCTATGAAAAGATTCTAAATCCGGGTATATTCTAATTTCAACAGGTTCATCGAGCTTCTGTTTTAAATCTGTAGTTATTCTCTCATAATTTTCTTCGAGACGGTTCTTAATATCAGGAATAGCCTTTTCGTCTGATAAATTATAATAAATTTTAAAATGTTCAGATTCAGTATTAGTATCCAAACGGTCAGTAACTATATTTGCAATCCACTTGGATAAAACTAAAGCTCCAAACAATACAATTATTGTCGAACATAATATAATAAAAAATTTTTTCACAACAACACCACTTCATCACGATTTATGTTACATAATATCATAAAAATTCAAAAAAATTAACAAATTATATTAAAATAAGATAATTAAAGGTTTTGTTGTTCAAAAAATCCTGTAACAAATTAAATCCTAATAAACCGTCTCATTATTGATTTAAAATATTAAACTATGAAAATAAAAATAATGCCGGACTTAATCTCAACAATTAAGTCCGACACTCCTGTGGTGCGGTCAGCGGGACTTGAACCCGCACGTCTTGCGACACATGCCCCTCAAACATGCCTGTCTGCCGATTCCAGCATGACCGCTTAAATATTACTTGTATAGAATATCACAATATAATAAATTTGTCAATAAACGTCAACGTACATATATATACTGTATAAATATTTTTTTTATACAAATAAACCTTTTGAATTTATTTGAGCATATTTTTTATAATTAAATTCTCAATAATTAGTACAAAAAACCGACACCTGAATAAACAAGTATCGATTTTTTATTTTGATTATTTCCAGAGCGTGGTATCGTTTATGCCGCACTGTGGAGCATTGAAAGTGATTTCCTTCCCGGTTTTTCTTTGCCTCAAGTAATCTTTAAAACACAGCATAAACTTGTTTGTAAGCATAGTTATTGAAACCAAGTTTACAGTCGCCAAAAGCGCCATTGCTATTTCCGCTAAATTCCAAACAAATTTCGGAGTTATGACACATCCGCCTGCAACAGCAAGCAAGCATACTGTTCTGATTGTCTTTACGAATTTTTCGTCTTCTTTAATAAAAAGTATGTTCGGTTCGGATATTCCAAAATTTCCTATTATAGCTGAAAAAGCAAAACATACAACAGATATCGCTATGAAATATTCTCCCCACGCTCCAACTTGAGAACTTACAGCTTTTTGCATAAGCGGTATACCTTGCATATTGGGGCTTAATTCTGTTTTTGAAAGTAAAATTATAAATGCAGATGTTGAACATATGAAAAATGTATCTATTCCAACAGATAGAATTTGCATAACGCCTTGTTTTGCGGGGTGAGATGTATCGGCAGTAGCCGCAGAGTTAGGAGCACTACCCATTCCTGCCTCGTTAGAGAGCAAACCTCTTTTGATTCCCAACAAAACTACGCTTCCTGCAAATCCTCCTGTTATGGATTTAAAATCAAACGCATCTCTAAATATCATAGAAAAAATTTCCGGCATACGACCTATATTGGTTACCATTATGTAAACGCCTACAAGAAGATAAACCGACGCCATGGTAGGAACCAAATATGAAGAAACAAAGCTTATTCTGTACATTCCTCCAAATACAACCAATCCTATAACGCAAGTAAAAACTATACCTATAATCCACGGCCAAGGAGTTTCTCTGTATGAAGGAATAAAATTTTCAAACGCTGTAGACATATTATTTGATTGTAGAGCACTAAATGCAAACATATAACAAAAAACAAACAATCCTGCAAAAAGTGTTCCCAAACGCTTCTTACCGAGAGCATTTTTTATGTAATAAGCAGGACCACCTACAAATAAATTATTTTCTCTGCTTCTAACTTTATACATTTGAGCCAACGTTGCTTCTACGATTGATGAAGCAGAACCTATAACAGCCATTAACCAAATCCAAAAAATTGCTCCAGGACCACCGGCAACAACAGCTGTGGCTATTCCTGCAATATTCGCAGTTCCAACTTTAGAAGCCGTACACGTCATTAACGCTTGGAATGAAGATATATTACCTTTATGAGATTTTTCTTTTAAATACTTTACAGACTCGGGTAGCAATGTAATCTGAGAAAAACGAATCTTAATGGTAAAATATATTCCACACAACACCAACAGGCCAAAAACAAGATAAACATAAATTTTATCACTTAGCCATTCCAAAATCATACCTAAGTTTTCCAAACTTCTACCTCCATTAATATTTTATCTTTTAATTTTATCATTTATAAAAATTCAAATCAACTAAAAATTACGTTAAACGACCATATTTACACAACTTAAAAAAAATAAAAATCTTCTATATAAAATTGAACATGTGACAGAAAACATTTTATATTTTTAATAAACTGCACTAATCCTAAACTTTTTTTAAATCATTTATCAAGTAAAGTCCTATGATTTAGTTATTATTTTTATTGCAATCAATTGCAATTTGTTTGCACCCTTTTGATTTAGCCCAATTTTCACAATATGAAATCAGATGACTTGCAATTCCATTATTTCGATATTCTTCTTCAACATAAATTGTTTCAATATATCCGGCAGGAATCTCAGCTGTACCTTCAACATTATTTTTTCTAATAAAGCAATGTGCAAATGCTATCATTTCATTTTGATAATACGCTGTAAATATCTTGTTATTATCCGTTTGAACTATCGAATGAAATTTTTCTTTTAATAATTTATAGTCTTTATTCCACAGCTTAGATGCAAGTCTTGCAACATTATAAACATCTTGCTCTCTGCAATAGTAGTAATCAAAGCAATTATAAAGCACCCAATCCATCGCACTTATTCCGTTTATTGAACAAAAATATACTTTATCCCATAATTCATGCATTGATTTTCCGTCAAAAACCTTTGCATTAAGTATTTCATCAGCAGTTTTATATTCATAAGCATTTTCTTCACCTGAATTCAGCCCAAACCAATATGATTTGCGGTCACCGTTTTCGCTAAACCCTATCCAACAATCATCATATTTATCGGAACCTTCAATATAAAAGTTATTTTCATAAATATTATTTCCTTCTATTAGTTTTTGCCTAAACAATTTATACAAAACTTTTTCTCCATACATACTAGTATCACCTAACTTATATTTATAAAAATATACAGCCCCCTAAAAATAAGGGACTGTATTTTGATTACATATTTAAATAACTATTTTACATCTCTCTTGTAAAAGAAGAATATTCCTACCAAAATCGATACAACTATATAAGCTGCACATACTATCATACCGACATTGATGTCTTCTTGAAGTATGTCCAATGAAGTATACCTTGACAAATAAGTTGATGGCCAATACTTAGAAATATCGAAATTTTCTACTTTTAATAATGAATAAATTCCAAAATTAATAAGATGAATAAGGTCGGGCATTGCTATAAATATAGCCAAATTGGCAGCTACGGTTCCTCCGGTTTGTCTTATAAAGAATCCCATCATTACATATATACACTGCATTGCTGATTCTACCAACAAGAAAAGGCCGAGCATTCTAAAAATATCTAAGTATACTTCTCTTGTAAGCTCACCTGTTCCCCACATAATACTTCCTGTTGTAAAAGAAACTATAGCACAAACCAAAATATAAATTGCTGAAACAGATACTGCTATAACTATTTTAGAAAGATATATACTTGCTCTGCTTACGCCTTTTGAAGCGATATTTTTTATGGTTCCATAAGAAAATTCATTGGGTATAAACATAGATATCATGATGGTTATAAGTAAATTCGCCCAAATTATACCTGCAGTTAACGCATAAACTCCGTCATATCCCAAACTTTTAGCACTTATTCCTCCGAATTGGGAAATAGTGTAGTTAATAATAACCACGCCGAAGAGGCAGGAAAAAATCGCAGCTAAAGCTCCGCAAATGTAAAATGCTTTCGTACGAAATAATTTATAAAAATCTGATCTTATTAAATTAAGCATTTTTGTTTCCTCCTTCCATTAATTTAATAAATTCATTCTCGTAATCCCCTGTTTCTTTTTCAAAGAACTGAACTATTATATCATTTGACTCTAAAATTGAATTTATATCTACGGATTTGTCAAGCATTTCATATACTCTAATAGAATTACCCTCAACCTGTATATCAGATATTCCAAGCGAATCTTTAAGTACAGAAACAGCTTTTTCAGGATTGTTTACTGTTATTTTTAGGCAATCTCTTACTCTGTTTTTTAGTTCTTCAGCCGTAAACTGTTCAATCAATGCACCATTGCTGATAACACCGTAAGAAGTAGATATTTTAGCAAGTTCTCCAAGTATATGGCTCGATATCAATACGGTTATACCGGCTTCACGGTTAAGTTTAAGAATTAATTCTCTGATGTCTTTTATTCCTGTAGGGTCAAGACCGTTAATCGGCTCGTCCAAAAGCAAGAATTCAGGATCTCCAACAAGTGCTAAAGCAATCGCCAGGCGTTGTTTCATACCTAATGAAAAATTCTTTGCTTTTTTTCTTCCTGTGTCTTTCAGACCTACTATTTCAAGCAAATCATCAGTTATGCTCTTGTCGGTTACACCTTTCATTATTCTTTGAGCTTCTATATTTTGCCGTGCGGTAAGATAAGGATAAAGTGCAGGATTTTCTATAACAGTACCTATTCTTTTTCTTCCTTCGTTAAGATCAGTACTTCCGAAAAGTTCAATTTCGCCCGAAGTAGGATTGCTCAAACCCACTATCATTTTAATAGTAGTTGTTTTTCCGGCGCCGTTTTTACCTATAAATCCATAAATATCGCCCTTACGAATTTTTAAATTTATGTGGTCAACAGCATTCTTACGAGCATAAGTTTTTGTCAATTCATGTGTTTGTAATACATATTCACTCATAAATACCACCCTTTCAAATTTAATTTCACAAAGCTATGCTATATCAAAAGAATAAAATAGTCAAGTATATTTTAATTTTAAACAAATTTATTATCTAAAAATTTCGAATGCAAAGATTTTATCATGACAGACGCTATAGGTCCGGCGGATTTTATACCAAAATCTCCGTTTTCAACTATTACGGCAAATGCAATAGGAAATTTTTTGTCGTACGAAAAGCCAACCATCCAACCATGCGGAAGTTTTCCTTCACCGACTTCAGCGGTACCGGTTTTTGCGCACATTGTTACTCCCGGAAAAAGTGAATCTCCATATTGATTTTTCATAGTATAATGCATTATTTCTTTAAGCTTGTCGGCTGTAGAAGGATTAATTATTTGTTTGCTTTCGCATTTTGTAGGTTGAAATGGAGTAAAACTTCCTTTCGACGACACGGATTTTACCAAAAAAGGTTCGTTTGATATTCCTTGATTAGCAATGGCTCCCATAATTTTCAGCATGTGCATAGGATTAACTTTATCTTTGTACTGACCGATTGCCGACCAGGCTAAATCCGCATCAGAAGCTTTAGAAACATCGTATTCGCTTTTAGCTAATTCTATTCCGTCAAAATACTGAGGCGTATTAAACCCTATTTCTTCCATTTTTCTCTTCATAACATCTTTTCCGAGCTCAACGCCTATATCTCCAAAAACAATATCACAGGATTTTGAAAACCCTTCTTTCAGTCCTATCGTTCCGTGACTTTTCATGCATGTTACTTTTTCCCCATTTATAACTTTGACTTTATTACATGAAAATTTTCTGCTTTCTAAATCTTTGATACAATCAATTCCGGCGATTGTGGTAAAAATTTTAAATATCGAACCTGGCGTATAAGATGAAGAAATAGCTCGATTAAGATAAACGCCTTCGTATTTTTTTGAATTTTTTGTAAAATCAGGTCGATTGTTTACATCATATGTAGGAAGACTTACCATGCAAAGCAATTCGCCTGTCAAATAGTTATAAGCTACAGCGGCACCTTTATTGTCTTTAAAACTTTTGGAAACATCACTGCATACATTGCTGTCAATCGTTAATTTTATATTTTTATTCATATTTAAAATTTTCGGAGCTCCAAAACCAGTCACAATATTATATCCAAAAAGCTGGGCGGTATATCTGCTCTGAACAGAAGTCGGTATAAAAACCGAACCGTCCCCAACGATATGCAAAACCGCTTTACGGATGTTTTCGTCTTCATTATATATTCTTTTTCCATTAACGGTTTGAGCTAAAATGGTATTATTACAATCAGATATCTTTCCTCCCGACATGGAACCTTCATAGAGGTGACGATTAATCGAAGAAAATGCCCAAACATCAGCTTCTTTGACAAAACTATAGATAAAAAATCCTAATCCTGTAAAAAAAGAAAGCAGAATAAAATAAAGCACTATCGAACGTGATTTCGTGTTTTTCATAATTCACCTCACATTTTATTCATCTTTTAAGTCCGTAAGTTCTTTCATCAGAAACCTTAATAAATGCCAACAATCCCCAAGCCGAAACCATACTTGAACCTCCCAAACTGATAAACGGAAGAGTTATTCCGGTAAGAGGTAAAATATCAACTACTCCAAAAACATTCATCATCATTTGAAATATTAACATGCCTGCACAGCAACAAGAAGCTATAGCGTAAAATGCAGATCTGCTCCTTGCACTTACTTTTCGTGCATAAATTCCCAAAAAAGCAATACCAATCAACGCAGTCAAGGCCATTAAAAGGCCCCATTCTTCGCAAAGCATTCCAAAAACCAAATCACTGGGTGCAGCAAAAACATATTTCAAACATCCTTTGCCGATTCCGAGTCCAATAAGTCCTCCGCTGGCCGAATAAGTAAGAACTCTCGTCTGTTGATAGCCTATATCATTTACGTGTTCCCAAACATGTCTCCAGGCAGAAAAACGAGTAACTATGTATGGTTTAAATTTAAGTATCAAAAGAAATCCCAAGGCGGCTGCAGTGCATGTAAGGAACACAGTTCTTATGCTTCCTGAACGCATAAACGATATTAGCAAAAAGGTAACAAAAAACACACAGGCTGTGCCGAAATCTCCCATTACAAAAAGTGCTCCCATGCACACTGCGGAAAAAAGTATAAAACCTGTAAGATTTTTTGTTGTTTGAATTCCCTGCAGTGTAGAAGTTCCGAAAAATATAAAAGCTACTTTTACAAATTCCGAAGGCTGAAACGAAATCGGACCAATTATAATCCAATTTTGCGAACCGTTTTTTACTTTTCCGAAAATAAGATTGGCAACCAAAATCGCAATAGCTAAAAACGCCACATAAGGTCTAAATTTCATCGCAATATCCGGGTTCTTTAAAAAGAATATCATAAATTCGAAAAATATAATTCCTATTCCAAGTGCTGCGAGTTGAACATACGCCTGTTCGATATCTACGGAACAAAGAGAAATTATTCCTATTCCGCTGAAAAAAATTCCAAGAATTTCTATTTCGAAATTAACTCTTTTAAAAATAACCGAAGACACAAAAAGTAAAAACCATATCCCTAATGAAAGAATTAAAAAAACAATCCAGGGCTTATAGTCAAATTTACCCGCAGAAAATGAAACTTCTAGTGTAGTCAAAAGCTGGAATATATTAAGTAAAAACACAATAGAGTGCATCGGATAAAACTTAAACGAAGATTTTTTTCTGTTAAATTTATCAGTCAAAATATCCGATTTATTAAGCTCAAAGTCAACTCCGCCTATTTGTATTACGTCTTTCAAATCAACTCTTTCGCTTTTTTCAATTTTATTTCCGTTTAAAAAAACACCGCACTTAGAATTGGTGTCCGAAATCATCCACCCTTCTTCTCGTCTGAAAAGAACCGCATGGTCTCTCGAAGCAGTAGGACTGTCGACAACCACATCGCAATGCCTGTCTCTTCCCAAAGAATTTTCCCAATATGTAATGGGAATTTTTTCACCTGTCACTAAATTTTTTAAAGCAATTAAATTTCGCTCCGGGCTTATTCCGCCAAACAGCGAACGATAACAATAGTAAACGATAATAATTCCTAAAAACGGAAGAATCACTTGAATTGCATACAATAAAGCTGAAAATAAAGAACTCACGGTTAAATCGCCTCTTTTACTATTTCTTTACTCTTTTCAAAAACGATTTTACATAATTCCACAAGCTTTTAAATTCTTTGGTTCGGCAAAACAAAATTAAATTCAACAAATTCGGAATGATAATGCATATTATGGCATTTACTAATATTTGAGATACGTGTAATGAAATTTTTTCGGAAATATTAAGGCATTTTGCAAAATTTTCGGATAAATTATCAACTACATGAGTGTTACGATAAATAAAATCGCACAGTGCATAAGATATAAATGCATACAATATAGTCAGAAGAGTATAAATAACAAACTTTACATGATAACTTTTAACGGGTTTTTTAAATATTTCATCATAAACTAAAAATGGTTGTACCCAATAAGGAATAGCTATTATTCCGATTATATTTCCTAACATAACTCCAGAAATTCCCAAGGGTTTTACCAAAATCCAAGAAAATATAAATGTAATCAACGCACCGATAACGGCAAGATATTTATCTTGGTCGTATATTCCTGCACTGACTTTGGCCATACCTATTGACTGACGCATTCCGTAAATGTACATATATCCTGTTATCGCAATGGTTGTCCATATACCAAAAGCTGAGTTTTCGCCTGTCCAAATGCTTATAAAAGGAGTAGATAAACACACAAAAGCAGTGATAATGAATGAATAAAGTAAAAAGTTTAAAAAATATAAAATGTTAAAATTTTCATACACTTTTTTGGTGCCCGAAGTATTCAAAAGATTTCCAAAACTTGCAATAATACCATTAAATATTTCGTTGGTAACAGTAGTAAGTGCCATTACAATTAACATGTAATTGTTGTATATCCCGGTCACTCTTAAGCTTACACAATAAGCTATTATTAAATTCGATACAGTTGTAGTTCCAAATCCCGAAATTTTATGAAGAAGCAATGCTTTCATATTTTTGAAAAGATCTTTCTTTTCAATGTCAGGCATAAATTGACGAATTTTCAAGTTAACAAAACTGTATTTTTTATCAAATCTGTAGGAAATTATAAGATTTTCAATTAATCTTGAGCCGATTTTACATAAAAGATAACCTTCGAAAGAAGCAAAAAATTTTAAAACAAATATCTGGGATATAAAAAGAATTAGCTGTGCAGAAATATGAATTATATTATTTACATAGTTTTTTTGATCCGCGATAAACATTGCACGTTTATGAGAATAAAGATATGATGTAACAACATCAATTACATACAAGATAAATATTTGAGCAAGCCAAATTTTAGAAAAATCTTCTTTAAGCGGCATAACAACAAAATAAGCCAGTGATATTCCCAAAATCGCTACAAACGAAGCTATTACAGTATAGCATCTGCGTAAAAAACACAAAACAACAGCTACTTGATTCCAGTTTTTTTCGGCAATAGGTTTATAAAGTTTATAAACTATTCCTACACCAAGACCAAGCTCTACAATGGCTAGAGTATTTACAACATTTGTAAAAGCTCCGTCGATACCTACTATTTCCAAACCGAGAATATCAACAAAAATTTTACGTGTAACAAAAGAACCTACCATTATTATTCCATAAGAAAGGCAACTCACAATAATATTTATAACAGAATTTTTTGTCCTCATATTAATTACCTATCCTCACAACTGTTCCGGCTTTTTGATATTACATCAGTTACATAACCGAGAAATGTCCAAAAGAAGAAAGAACCAACCGTTGTTATAAATAAAATTTCAGACAAAAACATTCCCGAAACTGCAGTGCATATTAAAGATATCACTAACGAATTAAACAGAGGATTATTAACTTTAAAATTATTTACCAAATAATATTTTACGATTTTATAAGCCCTTTTAATTAAGAATATTCCCAAGAATAAAGAACCCAGAACTCCGGTATAAAAAACCGTTGCAACATAAAAATTGTGAGCATCATATCCTCTTTGTGCTATAAAAGCATTCGGCAAAACATCTTTTGCGTATTTGAGTGCATTTCTGGGAGAAGCACCGAAAAGCCATGTCGTTTTAAATATATCTATCGCACTTCCCCATATTCTGAATCTCAAATTGGAAATATCACTGTTTTCAACTACATCCGGGCGTTCCATTGAGACCTGATACAGTCCCGTCATTGCCCCAGAACCACTCGAATGAGTCGAACTAAACAGCGAAGGAATATAAGAAAAAATAACTCGAGTATAATCTATTATGAAATGCACCGCGAAACAAGCACATGCTATTATTATTAACCTTACAATTAATACAAAAAAATTCTTTTTGGAATTAATTTTATAACTATATACAAACGCCGATATAAATAGCACCATTAAAAAGCACACTTCACCTGTTCTGGATGCTCCTAAAACTAAATAAACGAACTGAACTCCTATATTTAATGCTGCTATTATTTTTATAAATTTATTTTGATTTTTATAATTTAAAACGGCTACCGAAAAAGCCATTGTTATAATCGATATAACAGACGCGTAGTTAGGATCGGAAAATACACCGAAAAGACGATTTTCTATGCATCCGAGTAATATCCTGGTTCCGTGTATATAAAATATTTTACTGTACTGTATAATGAAAGTATATATTGACACCAAAGAAAATATCATCCAAGAAATTATAGTTATTTTTTGAACCAAAACAATAATTTTTTCTAATTCTTTTGCTCCGTTTACAAAAGAATACGGATAAAGAAAAAACAAGCTTAAAGCTATTGACATCAAAGATTTTAAATTATCCGCCCAACCGTATTTTACATAAATAACGCAAGATATAAAACATGAAACAAAAAATAAAACTAAAAACACTATATTAGGCACACTCAAAGTCCTTCTTTTTCCGATTAAATCAAAAATTACAAAAGCAGCCGCAAAACAAGTAAATCCCACAAAAGCAACCGTGTCGACTATATGCGGTATTATCCAGTATAAACTTATAAATCTTCCCATAAGTACAAACAAAAACAAAACCATATACACTGTTTTTAAAGCACTGAATTTTTTATATCTCTGATTTTGCGACAAAATCCCATTGTTTTCCACTAACTTCACCTACATTTTAAATTACGCTAAAATCAAATATTTTCTATAATCTTTCCCCACATTTTAATAATTATGTCTTTACTAAACCTGTCTGTATCTTTTAAAGAATTATCAGAAAAATTTTTTCTTAGCTTTTTATTTTCAATAAGACTACAAATTTTTTGAGTCATAACCTCTTTATTATAACACGGTATAAGGTATCCGTCCACATTTTGATTAATGATTTCAGACGGACCTGAAACACAATCAAAACTTACTGTAGGCAAACCGTTTACTTTAGCTTCCAAAAGAACAAGTGCAAAACCTTCTCGATAAGAAGGTAAAACAAACATTGCATAATTACAATATTTTTTATACATATCGTCAGCAAAACCTTTTAAAATCACTTTGTTTGATAAATTTTTTTCAAATATTTTTTCTTTTACAAAATCGTACTTCGGACCGTTTCCATAAATATGCCAACTCCAATCGGGATATTTTTCAAAAACTTTTTCGGCAATATCGGGTATCATATCAAATCCTTTTTCGGATGTAAATCTTCCTGAAGAAAGAATTAGTTTAGAATCAACATCGTAATTTTTTCTGTGTTTAATCAAATTTTCATCAATAAAATTAGGAATAGCTGTAATTTTTTCCTGATGCACTTTAAATGTTTCAATATACTCTTTTTTTGTAGACTCCGTAAGAATAACAACTTTATCACTGAATTTTGCCGCAAGTTTTCTGAAAAAAGTAGCTTTCTTGTCTTTAATTTGGTTACTTAAAGCTCCATGATCGCAAAAAACAAATTTACTTTTTGTAAAAATTTTTACAGGCAACACAATCGGCGGAACATAATGCCCTTCCATAAAAACAAAATCAAATTTGTTATCGCAAAGATATTTTTTCAAAAATTTAAAAGAATTAATTATTATCTTGCGGATTCTTTCATCAGGTGAATTTTTTATTTTGTAAAGCTTTATTTCGGGATTTAGCGAATAATAAGGCTCTTTGCCGGTATCGCATATTGACACCACATGAACAATATAATTTTTACAAAATTCATTACACAGTCCCGAAACCACTCGGTTTATTCCGCCCATATCTTCAATATTGAAACATATAAAACACAACTTTTTCATTACAATCTCCGATTAAAAATTTTATCGTTTGTTTACGGTCATAATCATTTTTTTATAAATTTTTTTGTTAATTAAAAGCACCATAACTGCAATTTTTCTTTTAAGCGAAAAATAGGGATTAAAAATAATTTCCAAAATATTTTTTTTAATAAAATCAAATGCTTTTTTGAAATCTCTTAAATAATTTTCAAAATTTTCACTTAGCATTAT
>ERZ773181.2244-NODE-2244-length-13214-cov-89.522608_pt1 | contig 13214 bp, 10 predicted proteins | sample MGYA00581001_ERZ773181 | MGnify/ENA primary metagenome ERZ773181 (study PRJEB29015, sample SAMEA2737780) | human gut metagenome | biome: human gut; feature: human-associated habitat; material: faeces | place: China | collected 2012 ... | reverse complement strand
AGTTGGGATACCCGGACTCGAACCAGGAATGACAGGACCAGAATCTGTAGTGTTACCATTACACCATATCCCAATATCAGCAAACGAGATGTTCATTTCTCAATTGCGAGTGCAAAGGTACTAGTTTTTTTTGAACCTACAAAATTTTTCGGCACTTTTTTCTAAAAAAAACGCAATTTCTTTAATTTTCCACATTTTTTTTGCCTTTTAAGTCGATTTTCCATTATAATAATGTATCTTTGCAGAAAAATAGAGAATATAAATTAAGTAAGAAAGAAAAGATAAATGAACACAGTTAAACAACTCGTAGAGACTATTAAAGAAGGTATACAAGAAAAGAAAGGTCAAGACATTGTTATCGCCGACCTGACAGAAATCGATGGAAGCATTGCCAAGTACTTCATCATCTGCCAGGGAGGAAGCCCTACTCAGGTTGAAGCTATCGCAGGTTCTGTAGGAGACATCGTGCGCAAGAATCTGAAAGAAAAACCTGTAAATGTAGCTGGTCTCGGCAACGACCAGTGGGTGGCAATGGACTTTGTTGACGTATTAGTACACATCTTCCTTCCGGAAGTACGTGCTTATTACGACCTCGAACATTTATGGGAGGATGCAAAGCTTACCCATATACCTAATCTCGACTAGTCAGTCTCTCCCATCCTACATGATGGATCAGACATTGTTTTTCGACTAAAAGTTATACATATAAAATAAAATGGAACAAAGCAATAATATGAAGCCTCGTGGCAATGACGGACCAAAGATGCCACGATTTAATATGACCTGGCTTTTCACCATCTGCCTCATCACAATGATTATCCTCTTCTTTACAGGAGGAGGCGATGCGATTGGAGGCAGCGCTGCCAAGGAAGCCACATACACCCAGTTCAAACAGTATGTAGACAAGGGTTATGTGCTCAGTGTTGTGGCCAATAAAACAGAAAGCACCCTCAAAATATACATCAACCCGAAATATACGCGCGATGTATACAATATGCCGGCAAAGTCTGTAGGTCCTAACCCATACGTAAAAGTACAGTTCGGTTCGGTTGACGAAGTGGAACGCTATGCCAACCAGATGTTGAAGGAAAAGAAGATTCGCTCCTTCAGCTACGACAACCAGAAGGATAACGACTTCTTAAGTACACTCTTCAATCTGGCACCTCTGCTCTTCTTCGTATTTTTCATCCTTTGGATGTCAGGAAGATTCAGCGGCGGTATGGGCAGCGGCGGTATGGGCGGCGGCATCTTCAGCGTGGGCAAAAGCAAAGCTAAGATGTACGAAAAGGGAAATACAATCGGCATCACCTTTAAAGATGTTGCCGGACAGGAAGGTGCCAAGCAGGAAGTGAAGGAAATTGTAGACTTCCTGAAAAACCCACAGAAATATACCGATTTGGGAGGTAAGATTCCAAAGGGAGCCCTTCTCGTAGGCCCTCCGGGAACTGGTAAGACCCTCTTGGCTAAGGCTGTTGCCGGCGAGGCTGGCGTACCTTTCTTCTCTATGAGCGGTTCTGACTTCGTTGAAATGTTCGTAGGTGTAGGTGCCTCACGTGTTCGCGACCTTTTCCGTCAGGCTAAAGAGAAATCACCTTGTATCATCTTTATCGATGAGATTGATGCTGTAGGCCGTGCCCGCAGCAAGAACCCGGCCATGGGTGGTAATGATGAGCGCGAAAACACCTTGAACGCCCTCCTTACAGAGATGGATGGTTTCGGCACCAACAGTGGTGTCATCATCCTTGCAGCTACCAACCGTGTAGATATGCTCGACAGCGCCTTGCTCCGTGCCGGACGTTTCGACCGCGAAATTCACGTAGATCTCCCTGGTTTGAACGAACGTAAGGCAATCTTCCTAGTGCATCTCAAACCTATCAAGATTGACGAAACTGTAGATGTTGATCTACTGGCCCGTCAGACTCCAGGTTTCTCGGGTGCAGATATTGCCAACGTTTGTAACGAGGCAGCCCTCATTGCCGCACGCCACGACAAGAAGGCTGTTTGCAAACAGGATTTCCTCGACGCAGTAGACCGTATTGTTGGCGGTTTAGAGAAGAAGACCAAGGTGATGACTGCCGACGAGAAGCGTAGCATCGCTCTCCACGAAGCAGGCCATGCAACCATCTCATGGTTCTGCCAGTATGCCAACCCTCTCATCAAGGTTACCATCGTACCTCGTGGTCAGGCTCTCGGTGCTGCATGGTATCTGCCAGAAGAGCGCCAGATAACCACTAAGGAACAGATGCTCGACGAGATGTGTTCATTAATGGGCGGACGTGCCGCAGAAGAACTCTTCACCGGTCATATTTCGTCAGGAGCCATGAACGACTTGGAGCGTGCCACAAAGAGTGCTTATGGTATGGTAGCTTATCTCGGTATGAGCAAGACGTTGCCAAACATCTGCTTTTACAACCAGAACGAATATTCATTCCAGCGTCCGTACTCTGAGTCTACAGCTCGCGAGATAGATCAGGAAGTTCTGAAGATTGTCAACGAACAGTATACCCGTGCCAAGAACATCCTGATGGAGCACAAGGAAGGCCACAATGCCTTAGCAGAACTTCTGATCAAGAAAGAGGTGATTATGGCTGAAGACGTAGAACATATCTTTGGCAAACGCCCTTGGTTGAGCCGTTCGCAGGAAATCATGGAAGACGAACAGCCTAAGATAGACGATGACGCCGTAAAGGAACTTCCTGAAGTTCAGGCTGCCATTAAGGAGCATGAAGAGAACCAGAAGAAGAATGCAGATTCTGATGAGACTTCCAAGAAGGATGAAGGTTCGGAAGAAAACAAGAACGAATAAAACAAACCGATATGACTGACAAACAGAAGAATCTAGTGATAAGATCCATCACAGGCGTATTTTTCGTAGTGTGCATGGTATCTTGCTTTCTCAATCCCAGGGCAATGGTTATCCTGTTCGCCCTCATTACAGGATTGAGCATCTGGGAGTATTGCGGATTAGTTAACCAGAAGGAGAATGTTACGGTAAACCGTTTCATCAGCACCGTGGCGGGTGTTTACTTCTTCCTTGCCGTAGCTGGTTTCCGCATGGGCATTGTGGGCAATTTCGTGGTTTTCGTACCTTATCTGCTCACCATCCTCTATCTCTTCATCAGCGAGCTGTACACAGGCAACAAAGATGCCATCAACGATTGGGCTTACACTATGCTCTCTCAGTTGTACATCGCCTTGCCTTTCTCGATGATCAATGTATTGAGTTTCGAGACATCAGCTTTCGATGGTCAGATACATTACGACATGCTGTTGCCTTTGAGCATTTTCATTTTCCTCTGGACCAATGATACCGGTGCCTATTGCAGCGGTTCGCTTTTCGGCAAGCATAAGCTCTTTCCTCGCATCAGTCCAGCCAAGAGTTGGGAAGGCAGCATAGGCGGAGGCATATTCGTACTGATAGCAGCAGGCATCATCGGCTATATCGCCAACGATGGCGAAGCCCACCGTCTCAGCATTCTCGGTTGGGAAGGTTTAGGTCTGGTTGTGGTATTCTTCGGCACATGGGGCGATCTGGTAGAAAGCCTCTTCAAGCGTACCCTCGGAGTAAAGGATAGCGGCAACATCCTGCCAGGACATGGAGGCATGCTCGACCGCTTCGACTCTTCGCTCATGGCGATACCGGCAGCAGTAATCTACCTATACACCATCCAGTTGTTTGGATAATACATCTTTTATGAGATAAAGGCCAAACCTACAGTTTGGCCAAGCACAAAGAAAGGCAGGGATTCCTCAAAGAACCCCTGCCTTTCTTTTTTTCATATCACCATAAAAAAACACAAGTAGCTTCGCTGGCTCACGAAAGTACTTGCGATAAACTATGCTGTTATCTGTTATATTTCTTCAGTGCCTGCTTCACCATCTTGCCCCATGGCTTGATGAGATCATCTGTCCAGTTGCCGGTAGCCTTGGCACGTGGCAAAATCATGGAACAGGTTTCATCCTTATCCGAAACCGACCAGTTTACCCAACTCACCTTGTTTTTCTCCATTACATCGAGCCATTTCTGATACTCATCAGGAGCCAGAGGACCAGTACCCGAAGCCTCCATACCAGCACATTCTGATACAAAGACCGGCAAACCGCTCTTCACGGCAGCCTCCAGTTTATCACGCAGATAATCTTTATGGGTAGCTGCATAGAAATGAAGGGTATACATCACATTCTCCACACCCTCGATAGGGCTCTTTGCTACGATATCAATATCCTGGTCCCAATGCGGACAGCCCATCAGGATGATATTATCCGGATCATACTTTCTGATTTCCGTGATGATGGTTTTAGCGTATACCTTCAAGTCTTCCCATTTATCCTCAACAGGTTCATTGTAGAGTTCGTAAAGCACATGAGGATATTTACCATACTTCTGCGCCATCTTTCCGAAGAAGGCCTTAGCCTCGGCTGTATGCATCTTGTGTGCATGCCAGTCGATAATCACGTAGGTATCATTCTTGATAGCGGCATCTACCACCTGGGTAATGCATTTCAGAGCAAAGTCTGGATTTTCCAGATAGTTGTCGTCTATCTGAATTCCCATGGCTGCTCTGATGATGTTGGCATGCCAGTCTTGCACAAGCCATTTCACCGCTTTTTTGTTGTAGAACCGAGGCCAGATGTTGTGCCATCCCAGACTCACGCCTCTCAACACTACAGGGTTACCACTCTGGTCGCAAAGCTGCGCACCTTTTACCTGCAACTGTCCCCATTGCTTTACAGGGTTTGCTGCATACACTTGTGCCATACAAAAGAGGGCACAAATGAGGGTCATTAGTTTTTTCATTTTTTTAGGGTTTAAAAATAAATATATATTTTTGGGTTTGTTTTTTTAGGATAGCTAATACTCCTACATAGGTAGCAGATTACAAATCAGCCTTAGTCAGCAGTTCTGCAGCGGATTGATATCCGCTACAGAACTGAAAGAGATTGCTTTTTATCAAAACATTTCACCTTTTTCCTGTTCTTCTTCAAAGCGTTCACCCTTCTGGGCTTCCTGCGCCTCATACTGTGCCTGGGCTGCACACTGCTGAGCCTCACGTGCCTTAGCCTCAGCCGCCAGTCGGGCTTTTTCTGCTCTTATTCTTGCCAGTTCAGCCTCTTCTTCTGCCCGTTTCTGCGCCGCCAAAGCTTCCTCTTCGGCACGTTTCTTAGCAGCTTCGGCTTCAGCTATCGCCTTCTGTCGCGCACGTTCTGCAGCCTCAGCTGCAGCTTTGGCTTCAGCTTCAGCACGCTCACGAGCCATACGGAGAAGCATTTCCCTACGCTTAACCAGAAGATCAAACATGATGCCCGCAGCCTCATCCGGCGCAACCTTATCGCCTAACTGAGTTCGAACTTCCTGATATTCTGCCAACATCTTATCCCTGCCAGGTTCTCCCGGAAGAATCTGATAAAGTTCGTTGGCAATACCATCAACCGAAAAGCGGTCGGCAAGCATCTCCGGCACAATCTCCTTATTGGCGATAAGATTCACCAGCGAGATAAACTTCACCTTGATGATATGCTTGAAACCGAAACGGATGAGATGAGGTACAGGCGTTTCATAACATACCACCTGAGGCACATCGAAAAGAGCCGTCTCTAAAGTTGCGGTACCACTGGTAACAAGAGCTGCCGAAGCATGCGACAAGAGCGGATAAGTCTTGTTACGCACCAGTTTGACAGGTGTACCTTTGATAAACTTCTCATAGTAAGCATCGTCTATCGAAGGAGCACCGGCAAGCACCATCTGATAATCTTCAAAACGCTCAGCCACCTCAATCATCGCCGGCAGATTGTCTTTGATTTCCTGCAGACGGCTTCCTGCCAGCAAAGCGATAACAGGGCGATAAGTGTCAAGATTATTCTCCTGACAGAATTCCGTAAAACTCTGATGATATCCCGACCTGAACTCCCCTACTTCCTGAGCCGTAGGATTACCTACATAGTGAATAGGATAACGGTGCTTCTTTTCGAAGAACGGCACCTCGAATGGCAAGATTGAGAAGAGTTCAGCAATATCACGTTTAATGCTGCGGATCCGCCACTCCTTCCATGCCCATATCTTAGGAGAAATGTAATAATAGGCAGGGATATTGGTATTCTTTTTCAAGAACTTAGCTATCTTGAGATTAAATCCTGGATAATCTACCAGTATCACTACATCCGGCTTCCATTTCACAATATCTTCCTTGCATCTCTTCAGGTTCGAAAAGATGGTACCCAAATGTAGCAGTACAGGCACAAAGCCCATATAAGCCAACTCCTTAAAATGCTTGACGCGAGTGCCACCTTCAGCAGCCATCAAATCACCGCCGAAGAAGCGGAATTCAGCAAACTCGTCTATTTTTTTCAACGAGCGCATCAATCTGCTGGCATGCAAATCTCCACTAGCCTCGCCTACTATCAGGTAATACTTCATAATTCAAAATTCTTTAACCAATCATAATCCGTTACATCAATCTTAGTTGGGGTAATAGCGATGTAACCATGATTCACAGCCCACTGGTCGGTATCCGTTGCCTCAGGTTCGTCATTACGGTATTCACCCACCATCCAATAATAATCATATCCATGCGGATGAGTGCGATGATCCACCTCATTGATCCAGGAGCCATGAGTCATCCGGCAACCCTTGAAACCCTTGAACGGAGGCAAAGCCGGGAAGTTGACATTCAGACAGGTATATTCTGGCAATCCCTTCTCCAGCACCATCTTAACAACCTTCAGTACCCCATCGTGCAAAGGAGTGAGATCAGCATTTTCATCATAATTGCAACTGCTGAAGGCTATGCTTGGAATATGCTGCATACAGCCCTCCTTAGCTACACCCATAGTTCCCGAATAATGATTATTCACGCTCGAATTGTCACCATGATTGATACCGCCGATAATCAGATCTGGCTTGCGATCAGCAAGAAACTGATCCAATGCCAGTTTCACACAGTCAACCGGTGTGCCGCTACATGACCAAACCTCCACATCATTCCCCATATTGTGGCGACGCTTCAGGCGCAAGGGAGTTGTAGCCGAGAAGGCACAGGCGAATCCCGAACGGGCACTTTCCGGTGCTACAACCAGCAGGTCGCACCAGTCTTTCAGAAAGCTCACCAGGGTCTTGATTCCATTGGCATGATAGCCATCATCATTCGAAATTAATACTAACGGTTTCTTATTTTCCATAAAAATATCTTTCTTTTTGGTGCAAAAGTACGAAAAAACCTTTAAAGATAGCGACTTTCTCACAATATTTTTGTATCTTTGCCGAAAATTTACTAAGAAAATGGGAAAAATCATCGCATTAGCTAACCAAAAAGGCGGTGTAGGAAAGACTACTACCACCATTAACTTGGCAGCATCGCTTGCCACGCTAGAGAAAACTGTACTCGTAGTGGACGCCGACCCACAGGCAAACGCTTCCAGTGGATTGGGCGTGGACATCAGCGAGGTAGACTGCTCGCTCTACGAATGCATCATCGACCATGCAGACGTGCGCGATGCCATCTACACCACCGACATTGATGGACTCGACATCATTCCTAGTCATATCGACCTGGTAGGTGCCGAGATAGAGATGCTGAATCTCAAAAATCGCGAAAAGGTGATTAAGACATTGCTGCAGCCTATCCGTGACGAATACGACTACATCCTGATAGACTGTTCGCCTTCGCTCGGTCTCATCACCGTCAATTCGTTGACGGCAGCCGACAGTGTCATCATCCCAGTTCAATGTGAATATTTCGCTCTTGAAGGTATCAGCAAATTGCTCAATACCATCAAGATCATCAAGAGCAAGCTGAATCCGAAACTCGAGATAGAAGGTTTCCTGCTCACCATGTATGATAGTCGTCTACGCCTTGCCAACCAGATATACGACGAGGTGAAACGCCACTTCCAGGAATTGGTGTTCAAGACCGTAATCCAGCGCAACGTGAAGCTGAGCGAGAGCCCGAGCCATGGTCTCCCAGTTATCCTTTACGATGCAGAAAGCAATGGAGCCAAGAACCATCTGGCCTTGGCAAAGGAGATTATCAACAAGAATAGTTAAGATTTGGAAATTGAACCCTTTTAGAAAGTTCAATGTTCAAAATTAAAAGTAAAAAAATGGCAGTACACAAGAAATACAACAACGGTACAAAGAGCAACGCTTTAGGACGCGGACTCGATGCCCTCATCTCTACCGAGGGAGTGCGCACCCAGGGCAGCAGTACCATCAATGAAATTCCTCTCGACCAGATTGAGGCGAATCCCAATCAGCCACGCCGGGAGTTTGATGACGAAGCCCTACATGAGCTCGCCGAAAGCATCAAGGCCATAGGCATCATCCAGCCTATCACCTTAAGACAGGTTTCAGAAAACAGATTCCAGATTATCGCCGGTGAACGCCGCTGGCGCGCTTCACAACTAGCGGGGCTGACAGCTATCCCTGCATACATCCGCACCATCAGCGATGAGAACGTAATGGAAATGGCGCTCGTAGAGAATATCCAGCGCCAAGACCTCAACGCCATAGAAATAGCACTCGCCTACGAACACCTTCTGGAAAACGAGGGTATGACACAGGAGAAAATTTCAGAACGTGTGGGCAAGAGCCGTGCAGCTATCGCCAACTATCTGCGACTGCTCAAACTTCCTGCCCAGGTGCAGATGGCACTACAGAAGAAAGAAATCGACATGGGTCATTGCCGTGCCCTACTGGCCCTCGACTCACCTTCGCTGCAAATCAAGTTGTTCAAGGAGATACAGAAGAACGGCTACTCAGTAAGAAAGGTTGAAGAGATGGTACAGCGACTCAAGAGCGGAGAAGACATCGAGAGCGGTAAGAAAACCATCACGGCTAAGGCTCAGATGCCTGAGGAATTTACACAACTCAAAAACCGCCTGTCACAGTTTCTCAATACCAAAGTGCAGTTCACCTGCTCTGCTAAGGGCAAGGGAAAAATCAGCATTCCATTCGCCAACGAAGAGGAGCTGGAGCACATCATGAATGTTTTCGATCAGTTAAAGCAAGAATAAAAGTGAAACTCAGTATATCACAAATCTGTTTGGCAACCCTGCTGCTTCTGGCACCGATGGGCGCACAGGCACAGAAGTCGAAACAAAAGAAACAAGTGACCGATGTGCCAACCATTGCATCAGCCGACTCGGCAAAAATAGCCATCGACTCGATGCTTACCGCACAAGACAGCAGCAAACTGGCAAGCCTTAACCAACCAGTAAAGCCTGTACGCAAAAAGCGCAACTGGGCTACCTGGCGACCAGACACCAAGCGCGCCATGTGGTTGGCACTGGTATTGCCTGGTGCCGGACAGATATACAATCGCAAATATTGGAAACTGCCTTTCATCTATGGCGGTTTCGTAGGCTGTACATACGCCATCACCTGGAACAACCAGATGTATCACGACTATTCGCAAGCCTACATGGATATTATGGACGATGACCCCAACACCCAAAGCTACAATCAATTTCTGCACTTGGGCGCCCAGATCAACGAATCGAACATAGAACGCTATAAGGAAATCTTCCGCAAGCGAAAAGATAAATATCGCCGTTGGAGAGACATGGGAACCTTCGTCATGATAGGCATCTATGCCTTCTCAGTGATTGATGCCTACGTAGATGCATCGCTCTCGGAATTTGACATCTCCGATGATCTCTCGCTCAGAATAGAGCCTACCATGCTGAATAACGGCAACAAGACTGCCAATCCGCTGCGGTCTGGAAGCCTCGGCGTAAGTTGCTCACTCACATTTTAATGCGTGAGGAGTTAGAATACACCTATATATATTATAACGCAAAATAGAAATTAGAAACATAGACGAGATAAAACATCAATATGAAGAAAATACTAGTCATGGCAGCAGCGATGCTGTTCAGCTTACAAGGCATTCATGCCCAAACCGACGTTACAGAAGAAACAGATAACGATGCTATCATCACCGTTACCGACAAAGACGGAAAGCAGGAGGAAATCGAAGTACCTGAGGGAATGGAAGATAACCTCGACAGCCTGCTCCACCTTTACAATGCACAGACTTACATGATGGCAGATACAACCTGCAAATACCGCGATGTAAATCCTGTCTTCGAGAAGGAAGTGTATATCGACCGTCTGAAGAGAATGCCTACCATCATCGAAATGCCATACAATGAGGTAGTACAGAAATTCATAGACCGATACAGCGGCAAACTACGCCGTTCTGTAAGTTTTATGTTGGGAGCAAGTAACTTCTACATGCCTATTTTCGAAGAGGCATTAGAGGCTTACAACCTGCCACTGGAACTGAAATATCTGCCAGTTATTGAATCGGCACTCAACCCTAAAGCTGTATCACGCGTTGGTGCCACAGGTTTATGGCAGTTTATGCTGCCTACTGGCAAGCGATATGGTCTGGAGGTAAACTCACTCATCGATGAGCGCCGCGACCCGGTAAAAGCATCCTATGCAGCCGCCCACTATCTGAGCGACCTGTACAAAATATTCGACGATTGGAGCCTCGTGATTGCAGCTTACAACTGCGGTCCAACCAATGTCAACAAGGCCATCCATCGTGCAAAAGGCAACGCCGACTACTGGAACATCTATCCATATCTGCCAAAGGAAACACGTGGATATGTACCAGCTTTCATCGCTGCCAACTACATCATGAACTACTACTGCGATCATAACATCTGCCCTATGGTAAGCGAACTGCCAGTAAAGACAGATACCATCATAGTATCAAAAGACATCCACCTGGAACAGATTTCCAAAGTGCTGAACATCGACATCGAGCACCTGCGCAATCTGAATCCACAGTACCGTCATGATATCATCAACGGTTTGAACCATCCGATGGCATTGCGTCTTCCATCTACCCTCATCGGCAGTTTCATCGACCAGCAGGACAGCATCTGTGCTTACAGAGCTGATGAACTCTTCCTGAAGCGCGCTACCGTAGATGTCAATGATGCACAGCCTACCTATAGCCGCCCACGAAGCAGCTACAGTCGCCACAGTGCTTCTTCACGCAGCAAGAAGAGCAGCAAGCGAGGCAGAAACAGGAAACAAGGCAGCAAGAGTGTAACCATCAAGAATGGTGATACCCTTTCTGAAATAGCAGCACGCCACGGAACAACCGTTAAGAAACTGCGCAAACTGAACGGCATCAAGGGTAACAGTATCCGTGCCGGAAAGAAAATCAAAGTGAAATAAAAGAACTACGTCCGCTGTAGTTTTTTCAGTCTAATTAAGAACAAAATTTATTGGAGGGACCCCACTATGGATGACCAGAACTTGAAAGACCTCGAAAGAGAGCAGGCTGATAACCAGTTGATTGGCGATGCCTTTCAACACCTGCTTGACACCTACCTGAGTTCACGACACCGCAAGAAGGTAGATATAGTGACCAAGGCATTCAACTTCGCCCGACAGGCGCACAAAGGTGTGCGCCGCCTCTCGGGTGAACCATATATCATGCACCCTATCGCCGTGGCTCAGATAGCCTGCGAGGAGATGGGGCTCGGCTCAACGAGCATCTGTGCCGCACTGCTTCATGATGTGGTAGAAGATACCGACTACACCGTAGAAGATATCTCAAACATCTTTGGAGCCAAGGTGGCACAAATCGTTGATGGACTCACCAAAATCAGTGGTGGAATCTTCGGCGATAAGGCATCAGCACAGGCAGAAAACTTCAAAAAACTGTTGCTCACTATGAGCGATGACATCCGTGTTATCCTTATCAAGATTTGCGACCGCCTGCACAACATGCGCACGCTGGAATCGCAACCAGCCAACAAACAATACAAGATTGCGGGCGAAACCTTGTATATTTATGCACCTCTCGCTAACCGATTGGGCTTGAACAAAATCAAGATCGAACTCGAAGACCTCAGCTTCCGCTACGACCATCCACAGGAGTATGCCAATATTGAGCATAAGCTTGTCGATACAGAATCGCAGCGCGATACCCTTTTCGAGAGTTTTACTGCACCTATCCGCGAAGAACTCGACAAGTTAGGTGTAGAATACAAGATTAAAGCACGTGTGAAGAGCCCTTATTCTATATGGAATAAGATGCAAAATAAGCACGTTACCTTCGATGAGATTTACGACATTCTTGCTGTGCGCATTATCTTTACGCCAAAGGTAAGAGCAAACGAAGTAAACGAATGTTTCAATATCTACGTAGCCATCAGCAAAATCTACAAGAGCCATCCTGACCGTCTACGCGACTGGTTGAACCATCCGAAAGCAAATGGTTATCAGGCACTCCACGTTACCCTGATGAGTAAGCAGGGAAGATGGATAGAAGTGCAGATCCGTTCCGACCGTATGGACGAGGTAGCAGAAAAGGGATTTGCTGCCCACTGGAAATACAAAGAAGGAAACGAGGGTGAATACTCAGAAGATGAGAACGAACTGAACGACTGGCTTAGCACCATCAAGGAGATTCTGGACGATCCGCAACCGGATGCCATGGACTTCCTCGATGCCATCAAGCTGAACCTCTATGCTTCAGAAATCTTCGTCTTCACACCAAAGGGAGAAATCAAGACGATGCCGGCAGGCTGTACTGCCCTCGACTTCGCCTTCCAGATTCATACTTTCCTGGGCAGCCACTGCATCGGAGCCAAGGTAAACCATAAGCTGGTTCCGCTGAGCCATAAGCTGCAAAGTGGCGACCAGGTTGAGATTCTTACTTCCAAAAGCCAGCATGTACAGGAAGAATGGGTCAACTTCGTCAGTTCGGCCAAGGCAAAGAGCAAGATTCTGGCCATCCTGCGCCGCGATTCACGAGAGGTTCAGAAGAAGGGAGAAAACATACTCACCGAATGGCTCAAGAAGAACAGCATCGAGATGAGTGCGTCGGTGGTAGACCGCCTATGCGATTTTCATAATATCCAGAAGCCTGAAACCCTCTTCCAGTCATTGGGCGACCATCAGATTATCCTGGGCGATAAAGACTTCGATGAGTTGCAGGGCAAGCCTAAGAAACAGCAGGCCAGCAGCTGGCGCAATTATATTCCATTCCTGGGCAAGAGTAAGGAGAAGGCTCCAGAAAAAGGCATCGTGAAACCTCAGGATCTTTTCGTGGTAGGTAAGGACTTCAACAAGAAGAAGCCACTCATCCTGACCGAGGAGAACATCAACCAGTTTATCTTCCCTAGCTGCTGCCATGCGATTCCTGGCGATGACGTTATGGGCTTTATCGACAACAAGAACCGCATCGAAA
>ERZ773181.2240-NODE-2240-length-13232-cov-4.786143_pt1 | contig 13232 bp, 10 predicted proteins | sample MGYA00581001_ERZ773181 | MGnify/ENA primary metagenome ERZ773181 (study PRJEB29015, sample SAMEA2737780) | human gut metagenome | biome: human gut; feature: human-associated habitat; material: faeces | place: China | collected 2012 ... | reverse complement strand
CTCGCCACATCACCAACAGAAGCGGCAAGTACATCGTGTTCTGCTCCGGCAAGGAGCACATGGACGAGATGATTTCCCATGTGCCGGAATGGTTCGCGGCTATTGATACCGAACCAACCGTTTACAAAGCACTGTCTGATGCCCCCGCCACAGATAAAGCCTTTGCGGCATTCAAGGCCGATACCAGTAACCATCTAAAACTCTTGTTCTGCATTGACATGCTCAATGAGGGTGTCCATGTTGAGGGTATCTCGGGTGTTATTCTGTTCCGCCCGACGATTTCGCCTATTATCTACAAACAGCAGATTGGTCGTGCTCTGACAGCAGGGGATAGCGCGACACCGCTTGTTTTGGATGTCGTCAATAACTTTGAGGGACTGTCCAGCATCAGCGGCCTGCAAAACGAGATGACTGCCGCCGTGCAGCGTCTCTACGCCAACGGTGAGAGTGATAAGGTCGTGACTGACCGTTTTGAGGTTGTGGAGCAGGTCCATGACTGCCGCGTGCTGTTTGAACAGTTGCAAAGCAGTCTGTCTTCGACCTGGGACCACTACTTCTCCGAGGCAAGCATTTACTACGCCGAACACGGCAACTTGGACATTCCGCGTCGCTACAAGACGCCCATGGGTTTGAGCCTTGGCGCATGGCTGCAAATTCAGCGGCAGGTTCGCAGCGGCAAGCGTGCCGGGAGCCTGACTCAGCAGCAGATTGAACGCTTGGACAGTATAGGCATGCGCTGGGATAACTACAGTGACTTGGCCTGGACAAAAGGCTATGAAGAAGCCACGCAATATTACGTCAAGCACGGCAACCTCATGGTGCCTGTAGAATGGAAAACAAAAGATGAGTTCCCGCTGGGAAACTGGATTTCCAACAAGCGCACTGAAAAAGCCGCTGGCAGGCTGGACGCGGAGAAGATGAGCCAACTGGAGAGCATTGGCATGGTCTGGGACGCTTTCAGCGAAAGGTGGGAGCAAGGCTTTGCCGCTGCGGCAAAGTATTATGCTGACCACGGCAATTTAGTTGTGCCTGTGTCCTACACCACAAAGGAAGGGCTGCGTTTGGGGGTCTGGGTCAGAAACCAGAAACAAACTTATGCCAACGGAATGTTACAGCCTGAAAAGGCCGAACGGCTGGAAAGCATTGGAATTCTTTGGGAGCAAAGCAACTTCGACTTCAAGTGGAACGAGGCTTACGAAGCGGCCAAATTGTATTTTGAGGAAAACGGCAGCCTGAATGTGCCCATCGGCTATACAACCCCTGACGGTATAGCTTTGGGCAAGTGGGTGGCCCGTCAGCAGTATGCCTACAAGAGCCCGAACAATGGCAATTGCAAACTGACGCCGACGAGGGTTACCTTGCTGGAAAAGATCGGTATGCAGTGGGAAAAGCCTGACCCGTGGCAGCATAAGTACAGTTTAGCATGGGATTATCTGCAAATGCACGGCAATCTACAAATCCCGGCCAAATATAAAACAGCGGACGGCATCTGGCTGGGCCGTTGGCTGTACGACCAAAAGGTCCTGCTGCGCAAGCAATCACCCCGGCTAAGCGCCGAACAGACAAATAAATTGCGGAAACTGCTGGATGAGGGTACGGCAGGTAAAGCATGTTAAGTAAAAAATGATAAGGCGGAGAACATGGCAGTTGCGGTAGAAGAAAAGATAAGCACAGAAGGGACCTATTCCATTTACGATTCCAATGAATGGGATAACGAAGTGATTCACCAAGCGATTCAGGAGCATCAATATCACTTATCAGACCGGCAGAAGCGATATGTTGGCATTAAGCGAGTGATTGATACATGCATTGCGGCTGTTGTGTTGCTGATTTTAGCAATACCGTTTTTGTTGGTTGCAATTTTGCAAAAAATCAGCAGTCCTACAGAATCCGTATTCTTCCTGCAAGACCGCGTAGGACTTCACGGGAAGGTATTTAAAATCATCAAGTTCAGAACGATGAAGTCCTCAGCGCCACACAACACGGCCACTGCTGATTTAGAAAATGCAGAGATGTATCTTTCTAAGTTTGGCAAGGTTCTGCGTCGTTTCAGCATTGATGAGCTACCGCAACTCTTTAATGTACTTTGCGGTCAGATGTCACTGATTGGTCCACGTCCACTAATTGTGTCAGAGTACCCGGCGCAGTACTTACGAGAGTTCTACGGTATATATGAAGTCCGTCCTGGCATTACAGGCCTGGCTCAGGTCAATGGCCGCGACACGTTGAACGATGTGGACAAGGTGCGGTATGACCGCGCCTATACCCGCAACATCTGTGCCCGGCTGGACATAATGATTCTGTTAAAATCTGTTGGCTATGTGGCTAAGCAGGAGGGTATCGTAGAGGGTAAGCAGCCTAAGGTGCCCGGGTTTGCATCAGAAGTGAATGCGAACGTTGAGAAAGACATAAAGGATGCACTGATGAACGGATGAAAATTTTAGTTGTATGTCAGCATTACTGGCCGGAGCCGTATCCGCTCCCGGATATCTGCGAGGAACTCGTACGCCGCGGCCACAGTGTGGATTTGATCACAGATGTGCCGAACTACCCCATGGGCATCACCTATCCGAACTATAAAAACGGGCGGCGTCGTAAGGAAAAACATAACGGTGTACATATCACCCGCGTTTTTACAATTGCACGGCGACATAATGCTGTATTTCGTCTGCTGAATTATTACAGCTTCATGCTTTCATCAACGTGGTATGCAAAGCACCTGAAGGAAGAATATGACGTCGTTTTTACCAATCAGACGTCGCCTGTAATGATGAGCAATGCAGCGTTTGCCTATGCCAAAAAGTATCACAAAAAGGTTGTGATGTATTGTATGGATCTGTGGCCAGCGTGTCTGGCGGCAGGGGGCATTGCGGAAGGTTCGCTTATTTACAAATTTTTTGGGTGGGAGTCCAAGCGTCTGTACAATAAGCCGGATAAAATCCTTATTACGTCGCAGATGTTCCGCGACTACCTTGTGCAGCAGCATGGTGTAGAAAACAACAAAATTGAATATCTTCCCCAATATGCACCGGCTCAGTTTGACATGATACCGCCCAGTGCAGAGCACAAGGAAACCGTAGACTTGATGTTTGCGGGCAATATCGGAGCGGCGCAGAATTTACAGGTTGTGTTGAATGCTGCGGAGATCCTGCGCAATGAGAAAAAGCTGCGATGGCATATTGTGGGCGATGGCTCTGAACTTGAAAATCTAAAGCGTCTGGCAGTCGAGAAAAAGCTGGACAATGTGATTTTCTATGGCCGCAAGCCGCCTGAGAAAATGCCGAAATACTACGCCATGGCAGATGCGATGCTGGTGACGCTGACCGCGGATAAGTTTATTTCGCTAACCCTGCCCGGTAAGATCCAGACCTATATGGCCGCAGGAAAACCAATTATTGCATCTGCAACAGGGGAGATACCCACAGTGCTTCAAGATACGCATTGTGGGTACTGTGTTGCTCCGGATGATGCGCGGGCGTTGGCGGATGCAGTAAGAACATTTATGAATACGAATGAAAAAGCTGAGCTGGGCCAAAACGCCCGCATGTATTATGAGACGCATTTTCTGCGAGATAAATTTATGAATCGTCTTGAAAACACATTGATTGATAATGCAAGCAAAAAATGATTCAAATTCCAGAACCACTGCACAGTATACAGGATGATGGAACCAATTCGGTAGGGAGGAAATCGTATGAGCAAAAATCTTTTGCGAGCACCCATTGAGCTCGCACATCGAGTTAATGTTGATAAAGAGACAAAAACAGCTTCCTATCGCAATGATTTTATGCGTGATCGGGATCGTATAATGTACTGCAATGCATTCCGTAGGCTGGATGGGAAAACGCAGATATATTTGATCGGAAGCGACGACCATCGCAGAAACCGTTTGACGCATACGCTGGAAGTTGCGCAAATTGCACGGACTATTTCCCAGGCGTTAGGGCTGGATGAGGATTTGACGGAAGCAATCGCGCTCGGACATGACTTGGGGCATACTCCTTTTGGCCATGCGGGTGAGCGAATGCTGAACCGGATAATGATTCCGGAAAGCACTGTAAAAATCCCGGAGTCACCGTTGTATGTGGGAAATACTGACTATAAAATATGCGAAAAGAGGCTGGAAAAGCCTTATTACGGGTTTAAGCATAACCTACAAAGTGTTCGCGTTGCTGCGCTTTTGGAAAATGGATACGGTGATAGTGGGTTAAATCTTACAAACTACACCCTTTGGGGAATGATGCATCACTCAAATTTGGCATATCGTGATGACGATGGAGCCCCTAACTACTGGTCAGTATTTACTCCCGCACTTTTGGTGGAAAATGGTCAGCAAGCCTGGTCCTTTGAGGCGTTTGTTGTAGCACAGGCAGACGAAATTGCGCAGTGGCATCATGATTTGGAAGATGCGCTGCGTAGTGGGGCAATGTCAGCCAGCGCGGTATGCGGAAAAATCAGAGAAATTTTAATCGGGATCATGAGCGAAAGTGATAAACGCTGCTTAGAGGAAATGGAGCAAGACGCTGAGCAGGAGCATTATGACCGGAAACACTTTGTGACTCTCGCCTCAAAGGTTGTCGTAAATACATTGGTTACGAGAATTGTAGAGTGCTCAAATCAAAACCTGCAAAAGATTTCTAGCGTTCATACGTTAAATGAAAATACCCGACTGAACTTTTTCCGTGAGCATACAGGAGATGAACCCTATATAAAAAATGCGATTGCATTTGATGTGTATAAGGACGCGGACGGGGCCAGAGCAGAAACCATGGAAACCCTGGAAAGATTTGGTGATGCAATTAGAACCGAAATCCATCATTCTCCCGAAGTGGAGCGTATGAATGCAAAAGGCATGTACATTATTCGTAAGCTTTTCCAGGCGTATGCAACGCATCCGCAGCAACTGCCGGATATTTCAATTGTGCAATTCATGGTGGAGACCCATGAAAAGAACAGCGCGTCCGGGGCAAATTACCCGGATATGGCATCCGCTTATAAGTTGAGCTCCGGTAGGGTTAGAAGTGACTTTGATGCATTCTGGAATGATAAAAACAAGAATGCCGAAAGCAGAAAGTTTTCTGCTAGGGTTTGCATGATGCGCAAAATCTGCGACCACATTGCTTCTATGACCGATCATTACGCGATAGAAGCGTATGAAAAGCTGTACGGGTGAATTATGAAAGTACTTCTCATTAACTCTGTCTGTGGTATTGGCAGTACAGGACGTATTTGTACGGATCTTGCACAGCAGTTTGAGGCCGCAGGCGACGAGGTCAAAATCGCCTATGGCCGCAAGGGGACTGTACCGGAGCAATTCCAAAAGTATGCTGTGCGCATCGGTACGGATTGGGACTGCAAAATGCACGCAATCCAGACCCGGCTGTTTGATACGCATGGATTCGGCTCCAAGCATGCAACAAAAAAGTTTTTGCAGTGGGCCGAGGAATATAAGCCGGATTTGCTTTGGCTGCACAACATCCACGGCTACTACATAAATGTAGAGATGTTGTTCGACTGGATCAAAAAACACCCCGAGATGCAGGTTAAATGGACACTGCATGACTGCTGGGCCTTTACAGGCCATTGTTCGTACTGCTCTCAGCTCCGCCGATACCCTGCGTGCTACGCAATGAGCTCTGTTCGCCGCAACTTTGCGCGCAAGCGCGCCGCGTTTACACGCGTGCCCAACCTGACGCTCATCACCCCCAGTAAGTGGCTGGCCGACCTGGTGAAGCAGAGCTTTTTAAAGGATTATCCTGTAGAGGTTCACTATAACACCATCGACACCACAATTTTTAAGCCAACGCCCGGTGATTTCCGTGAACGGTATGGCCTGCAGGATAAGATTATCGTGCTGGGTGTTGCCAATGTATGGGAGGTCCGTAAGGGCCTATTTGATTTTTACAAGCTGGCTGAAATGCTGGATGACCGCTATGCCATTGTGCTGGTTGGCTTGAGTGAAAAGCAAATTGAAGATCTGCCGAAAAGTATCAAGGGAATCCAGCGCACGAACAGCCCCCAGGAATTGACCGCAATTTATACGGCAGCGGATGTGTTTGTGAATCCCAGTGTGGAAGAAACTTTTGGCATGACGCCGATTGAAGCCCAGGCTTGCGGTACGCCGTCAATCGTGTATGAGGACACCGCCTGTGCCGAGGCAGCTGAACAAACTGGAAATAAGGTTGTCCCGCAGGATGTGAATGCTTTGTATGAAGCGATTACAGGCGAAAAATTCATGCTGGGGGGAATAAAACATAGCAAAATGCGTGGATGCATGATTGTTGCAATCCCACGTACAAATAGCCCTCAAGAACTGGCCGAAATTTATACAGCCGCAAATATATTTGCCAATCCGACCTATGAAGATAATTATCCCACTGTAAACCTTGAAGCACAGGCTTGTGGTACAAAGGTTGTGACTTATGACACGGGTGGGTGCAGAGAAACGCTAATATCTTCTCTCTTGGGACAAACGGCGTTTCAGTGAGGAATAATTGATTTATGATGAATGGTGATAACAATTATAAAAAAATTGCCTTAATTATACCGTATTTTGGCAATTTCCAAAACTACTTTCAAGTATTTCTAACATCATGTAAAAATAACCCTACAATTGACTGGCTTATTTACACGGATTCAATAGAAGCATACGAGTGGCCTGAAAATGTGCATAAAATCACAACTACATTTGAAGATTTTAAGCAACGTATCCAGGCAAACTTTGATTTTTGCGTGTTCCTTGATAAGCCTTACAAACTGTGCGATTTTAAGCCTACATATGGGGAAGTGTTAGCTAACGATTTAAAGGACTATGACTTTTGGGGATACTGTGATTGCGACTTGATTTTCGGAGATATTCGTAAATTTTTAACAGATGATGTTCTCGGAAAATATGAAAAGATTTTTACACGGGGACATTTGAGTATCTATCATAATGATGCTGCAACCAACGCATTTTACAGAACGCAAACCAACTATGACTACAAAAAGGTTCTGACGACTCCTCAAGCATGGGCGTTTGACGAGTGGGGAGGGGTAAGCTCTGCGTGGGATAAGAGCGGCAGAGTCTATTATGACGAACTCTGTATGGATGATATCATGTACACGCTAGATGGATTCCATCCAACGAAATCGATTCGGGGGTATGGCAATCCATATCATAAAAATAATGTGGATCAAGCGTCAAAATACAGAAAAATGTGTAATGTGGTTTACGCATATGAGAATGGAAAACTGTTCCGCTGCTGGAATGCACATGGGGAAATAAACAAGGAAGAAGTGCTCTATGTACATTTTCAAAAGAGAAATATGAATGTGGATTTGCAGCAGGAAGAAGAGAATAGCTTTTTAATTGTACCTGACAGGTTTGTAGATTATAAAGATTTGACGCAGCAACTGATGAAACAACTCGCTCCTAATAAAATAACGAGTAAGAATATTATTGAAAGCACAAAGCAAGTCATTAGAAACATTGTGAAATAAGGGCAGTCTATGAAGGTAACACATATTTGTCTTGCGGGTCCCGTAACGGACGGTTGGAATTATCAAGATAATCTATTGACCAAATATCAAGAAAAACTTGGTTATAATGTATCAATTATTACGTCCGAGTGGATTTGGACCGAAAAAGGAAAGCTGGGGAAATGCGAAAAGCATGACTATGTAAACGCTGATGGAGTTCGTACAATACGTTTGCCAATGAAGGGTAAGGATGATTTCAACCGAAAGTTCAAGAAATATCCCGCTTTATATGAAACGCTGGAAAAATTGTCTCCAGATGTTTTATTTATTCATGGAGTAGCTTTTTTGGATACAAAAACTATTGTGGAGTTCTTAAAAAAGCACCCAACTGTTGTCGCGTATGCGGATAACCATGCTGACTTTTCAAACAGCGCCACAAATTGGCTTTCTAAAAATGTTTTGCATAAAATCATTTGGAAGCACTACGCTCAGCTCCTGGTTTCGTATGTCAAGAAGTTTTATGGAGTATTGCCGGTTCGTGTTGATTTTCTCAGTGAGGTCTATGGAATTCCAAGAGAAAAATGTGAGCTTTTAGTCATGGGTGCGGACGATGAGTTGGTACAAAAGGCTGCCGCACCAGAGACAAGGGCACGTATCCGCAGCAAGTATGGTATTGCAGACGATGATTTCTTAATTATGACAGGCGGAAAGATTGACGCCTGGAAAACGCAGACTCTGCTACTAATGCAAGCAGTTCGTAATATTGACAATCCCAAGGTTAAATTGATTGTTTTTGGATCTGTGGCATCAGAACTGAAAGAACAGGTTGATAAACTGACAGACGGAAATCGTGTTCAGTACATCGGGTGGGTGCAGGCCAGAGACTCCTATCCGTTGTTTGCGAGCGCGGATTTAGTTTGCTTTCCGGGTAGGCATTCGGTCTTTTGGGAGCAGGTAGCAGGACAAGGCATTCCAATGATTGTTAAGGATTGGCCTGGAACACATCATGTGGACTTAGGTGGAAATGTCATTTTCTTGAAAGAAGATGATTTAAAAGAGCTCGAAAAGAGAATTAGAAAAGTTGCTTTTGACTGCGATTTATTTACGCGGATGAAAAAGGTAGCAAAAGAAAAAGGAATGAAAGCGTTCAGCTATAAAGATATTGCAAAAAGATGTATTGAGTGATAGAACGATGCTTTTGGTGAGAGGAAATCGCAACTACAATGAGAGAAAATATTACATTCAGTGTCATTATTCCAATATATAATGTTGAAGCCTTCCTGAAGGAATGTATTGACTCAGTATTGCAGCAGACATATAAAGACTATGAAATCATCTTAGTTGATGACGGCTCAACGGATGAATCTGGCGCAATTGCGGATACCTATGCCCGTAATTATCCAAGCATAAATGTGATACATCGAAATAATGGGGGGCTTTCTGCTGCTAGAAATACCGGAATTGAAGCAGCAAAAGGGCGATACATTATATTTGTAGATAGCGATGATTATATCGATAAGAATGCATTGTTAAACTTTGCTAACTGCGTAGTGCGGTATAAAGAGCCAGATATTATTGCTGCACAGGCGTATTCTGTGAATTGGGATGGTAACGTTAAGCTGAAATGTAAAGATCATCACCATATAGAAGGAATTTTTTCAGGACGAGCGTTTTGGGAAACAGCAATTAAAGCAAATGAAATTTTTGCCTGCGCCCCTTTCAATGCCTATAAAACGTCTTTGATCCGGTGTACACATATATACTTTTTGGAAGGGCTACTTCATGAAGATCAACTATGGACACCGACGATTTTCTGGAATGCGAAAAGTGTCGTCGATGGCGATTTTATCTTCTATTATCATAGAATGCGCCAGGGCTCGATAACACATTCAAGCGGACATGAGAAAAAAGCGTGTGACTTAATAAGCACATGTTATTCTCTGGAAAAAATGTACCGAGAATATCCATTATCGCAATCAAAGTGGAGCAGAGATTGTGTTGCGGTACTGTATATGAGTGCAGTATTTATCGGGGCGGAGAAGGTGCTGCAAAAGGGCATTGTGAAAAGAATCTTCCCGATTCGAAATGCCTGTAGCAGAAAGACTGTAATGAAAGCGATACTCTTTGCAATATCGCCTAAATTGTATATTGAACTAGATAAAATAGTAAAAGCAAAGCCAAACTTAGGAGAATAAAATTGTGATAGTTTACTATTTAATGATGCTCACCATGGCATTGTTTTACTTGCTTTTGAACAGGGTTATAATCACCTATAAAGGAAATTGCATAAATAACGTCGCTTTTTTGAGCGTTGCGTGGGTGTTATTGTCGTTGCTAGAGGGACTTCGTTCCTTTAGCGTGGGTACGGATACAAGTGCGTACGTAAGTCTTTTTAAGCATCCGAGAAGTAGTTTGGAAGGCGGATTTCAGTTCCTTATTTCATTAGTCCATAAATTCAGTAATAACCCCACTATATTTTTGCTTGTTTGTGCGTTCATAACAAATGGGCTTGTTCTTCTAGCAATTTATAGGATGTCTGATAATGTATTTTTGAGCGTATATTTTTATGTCGCATTATACTACTACTTCATTTCATATAATGCGCTTCGTCAATATCTTGCAGTTGCGGTTCTTTTAAATGCCTTTTGGTACGCAAAACAAAAGAAATGGATTAAATACGCAATTATGATGTTAATTGCAGCATCACTGCATACGGTTGCGATTGTTGGTCTGATTTATATCCTAATTTTTTGGGGAAATGATGAAGTCGTTTCAAAAAAGAAGGCGATTTTAATTGTCGGTGGTGGTATTGCAGCTACACTCTCATTGGATTCCCTGATGGAATTGCTTTTTCGGATAGTTCCTCAATACAAAATCTATGTAGGAAGTTCCTACTTAACTGACGCAGGAGGAATTCAGCAGCCAATTGTAAATACCGCGATTTTGCTGGCATTTGTATGTTTATCACCGGAAAAAGCAAAGGAAAAATCGCCCTATGTGTTGCCTTTTCTTCTCGCAGTAATACTCAGCTTTTTACAGATGAAACTGTTTTCTGCACAGCGCTTTCTTTGGTGCTTTGATATTTTTTCAATCTTTTTACTTCCAAGCGTGATGCTAAACAATCGCCTTGAAACCAAGTCAAAAGCAATATTTAATGTGGGCGTTATTGTAGCTGCGTTGCTTTTCATGACTTACTATTTAAACTATAACTACATGAGAGTAGGAAATTATAGCGTTGCTGTATAAGGAGGTTTTTTATGATTCCTAAAATCATTCATTATTGTTGGATTGGTGGGACACCACTTCCAGAGATTGCAAAAAAATGTATTGAGTCGTGGAAAAAATGTTGCCCGGACTATGAAATTAGGGAGTGGAATGAGTCAAATTATGACTTCACTCAGAATGTGTATATGAAGGAGGCTTACGAGGTAAAAAAATGGGGATTTGTCCCGGACTATGCCAGATTAGATATTATTTACCGTTACGGAGGCTTCTACCTTGATACGGATGTTGAACTGCTGAAAAGCTTGGATCCTTTCTGTACAGAAAAATTCTATATGGGTTGTGAAGCGAGAGAAGCTGTGAACCCAGGCCTTGGGTTTGGTGCTGAACGGGGAACGCCGCTATTGAAGGAAATGATGGATTCTATCTACGGAGATAGGCATTTCATATGTAATGATGGAAGTCTTGATGTAACACCCAGTCCCCGGTTAAATACAAGCTTCTTGAGAGAAAAGGGGCTGCGACTGGATGGTGACATCGAAAAACTGGATTGTGGAATTACAATTTATCCCGCAGAATATTTTGCGCCTAAAGATTTTAAGACAGGACAAGTTGTACTGACAGATAAAACCTACTCTATTCACCATTATGATGCTTCCTGGATGGAGCCGGAAGATAAACAGGTTCTTAGGATTAAATGGGCAATGGAAAAATATAAGGGAGTTGGAAAAATCGTAACGTACACATCAACAAAGCTTTTAGGACTCAAGAGGCATTTGCGTATGCAGGGGCTTCAAGGGACAATTCAATACATCAGGGATAAGAGATAATCGGCATGAAATCATTAGCCAAAAATTCAATCTACAATATCATTTACCAAACCATCAGCTTGGTTTTCCCTCTGATTACATCCGTTTATATTTCCAGAATCTTGCTGGAAGATGGCGTGGGAAAAGTTGCTTATGCACAAAATGTGGCATCGTATTTTTTGTCCTTTGCTGCGCTTGGCTTTCCTGCATATGGAATCAGAGAAATTGCGAAGGTTCGGGACAATCAAATAGAAAAAAACAAAGCGTTTACAGAAATGCTTGCGATAAACGCCGTATCAACGACTTTATCGACGGCTACGTATCTTCTTCTTATAGTTTCTGTCGCGTCCTTTCGCAATGAGCTTGCACTATATATCTGCTCAGGATTGTTGATATTTTTTAATCTTATTAATATTGATTGGCTATATCAGGGGGAAGAAGAGTACCGTTATATAACAGGGCGAAATCTTGTCATAAAAATTTTATCTATTATAGCGATGATTCTTTTTGTCCGTTCAAAAAGTGATTATTGTCTGTATGCGTTAATATCGAGCCTTGGTTCGGCAGGAAACAACCTATTTAACATTTTACATGCTCACAAGTATGTGAAACTGGACTTAAAGAATCTCCATCTTAAAAAACACATCAAGCCACTTTTGATTTTGACGCTGGCAGGATTCTTTGGAAATATATATAATAAAATAGATATAACAATGCTGGGAAGTATGGCTACAGAAGCTTCCGTTGGGTACTACTCCAACGCACATAAAATCATTTTAATTTTGGTTTCTTGTTGCCAGGCGATTTCTGTGGTTTTTTTGCCTAGACTGAGTTACTACTACAAAAATGATAAGAAACGTTTGGATTCGCTAGTTTCAAAGGGGATAGATATTCTTCTTTCTATTTCTATGCCTGCACTGATGGGAGTGTTCTTGTTAGCGCAAAATGTGATTGTCTTACTATATGGTAACAACTTTGCTCCTGCTGGCGTAACACTTGCCGTATTTGCTCCTTTGATTATCATTAGACCTCTCGGAGATTTGTTATGCTATCAACTTCTCATATGCTCAGAAAATGAAGAAAAACGGATTCCTGCATATATTGCAGCCTCTATTTTAAATATAGGACTAAATGCATGTTTGATACCCAGGATATGCGAAAATGGTGCAGCGATTGCATCGGTTATAACAGAGTTGTTTGTAAATACAATTCAACTCCACTATACGATTCGAATTGTAAAACTGAAAATTGATACAACACACATACTAAAAACAGCAACCGCAACACTTATAATGAGTGCGGGCGTGCTATTAGTTAAAGCGTTAAATGTCGGGCAGATGTTTACTATCGTAATATCAGTATTCTTAGGGATACTGTTATATTTTTCTGTTTTGGTTCTTCTTAAAGACACATTTGCTACCGACGCCAAAAACTTTGTTTTCCAGTATTTAAGCAAAAGCAGTAAAAAATGAGGACAGTTTGTGAGGTAATGAATGATGTCTAAATTTGATAACGCAACCCTGATGATAACAGGCGGAACGGGATCTTTTGGTTCTACTGTGCTAAAACACTTTTTGGATTCTGACCTGAAAGAAATTCGCATCTTCTCTCGCGATGAGAAGAAACAGGACGACATGCGGCATGAATTGCAGACTAAACATCCTGAAGCAGCGAAGAAAGTTAGATTCTACATCGGCGACGTGCGCAACCCGCAGTCCATCCGGGATGCCATGCCCGGCG
>ERZ773181.2239-NODE-2239-length-13238-cov-10.196086_pt1 | contig 13238 bp, 9 predicted proteins | sample MGYA00581001_ERZ773181 | MGnify/ENA primary metagenome ERZ773181 (study PRJEB29015, sample SAMEA2737780) | human gut metagenome | biome: human gut; feature: human-associated habitat; material: faeces | place: China | collected 2012 ... | reverse complement strand
CTTTCCCTTATATTTGCATTGCAAATAAGGGAAAGTGCTTTTGTCTTGCTCACTAGGGGGGGACTATAGCAACCGCTGCGATTCCAAAATCGATAGGGTAAAAGCCCTCCATACACAACTTCGCTAAATCAAAGTTTAGCGAAGAACAGGGAAGGCTCCACACTTTTCCCGAGTTTTTATTATACTTCTTTCGGCTAAATCTCTTTACACCTTCAGCATCCTGTATCCAATGCCGATATGCGTCTGGATATACTGCGGCGAATCCGGCTCGGATTCCAGCTTTTTGCGCAGCGTAGCCATAAAAACACGCAGCGAGGCCACGTCATTGTCCCAGGAACTGCCCCAGACTTCGTGGGTGATATAAGTATGGGTCAGCACTTTGCCGCAATTCTTGGCCATGACGCAGAGCAGCCTGTACTCGATGGGCGTCAGGTGCAGTTCCTGCCCTTTCAAGGTGGCACAGCCAGCCGCAAAATCAATTTGCAGATCACCGTTGGTAAAAACCGAACAACCGGCGGCGTTTTGCAGCATCGAGATGCGGCGGAACGTTACCCGCAGCCGCGCCAGCAGCTCCTCTACCGAGAACGGTTTCGTCAGGTAGTCGTCGGCGCCGCTGTCCAAGGCTTCGATTTTATCGCTGTCCTCGCTGCGGGCACTGATAACGATGATGGGCATCGCAGACCAACTGCGAATACGGCGAATCACCTCGATACCGTCCAGATCAGGCAGACCAAGATCCAACAGCATCACATCCGGTGCATGGATCGTTGCCTGTTGGAGTGCTTCGGACGCAGTAGCCGCCGCAATGTACTTGTAATCCTGCGTTTTCAGTGTCGTGGTAATCAGGTTGCGGATAGGTGCATCGTCCTCCACAACCAGAATCAAGGGTTTATTCATGCAAAGAAACCTCCCCAAGGGGCAGTGTAAAAGTAAAGATGCAGCCGTGCGGCTTATTGTCGGACAGTGTAATGGTGCCGCCGTGGGCTGCGATGATCGTGCGGCATAAGGCCAGTCCCAGCCCAAGGCTGCGGCGGCTGTCCGAAATGCGTTTTTCCCCGGTGGAGAACATTTCAAAGACCTTTTCTTTTGCTTCGTCGGGAATACCGGGGCCGTCATCACTTACCCGAATTACGGCGCTTTCCCCCTGCGCCGCAGCGGAAAGGACAATGTGCGACCCGGCAGGTGTGTATTTGATGGCATTATCCACCAGATTGATCAGGACCTGCACAACCAGCTTGGCATCCATGTGCGCCAGCAGCAGATCATCGTCCATCTGTACAGTAATCGTGTGCTGCGCACTGTGCCGGTTGGTATGGCGCAGGGCTTCTTCAAACACTTCACTTACTAACTCTGTAGAGATGGACAGATTCATCCGCCCATCCTCAATGCGGGAGATGGAAAGAATGTTCTCCACCAGATTGATGAGCCACATAGAGTCGTCGTAGATGTCCAGAAACGTTTGCTTGCGGGCGGGGGCGTCCATCTTCTCATAGTTGCTGATGAGGTTGGAGGCATTGCCGGAAATGGATGTCAGCGGGGTACGCAGGTCGTGGGAAATCGTGCGCAGCAAATCGGCGCGCAGCTGTTCATTCTTGGCACGGACGGCAGCGCGCTCTTTCTCCTCGGCATTGCGGATATTCTGGATCGCCAATGTGACCGTAATGATGGAAACGATCAGCATAATGGCAAAGGTGACAGGGTAGCCGCGCTCGTATGCGTGCAGCGTCAGGCGGGGCTCTGTAAAGCAAAAATTGAAAAGAAGCACGCTGGAAAACGAGCTTAAAAAGCCGTAGAAATAGCTTTTGGTAAAAAGCGAGGTCAGCAATGTCCCCAGAATATACACCGATATGATATTTCTGGTAAAAGAGAAATACCAGAAAATATTGCCGATGCCGGTTGCAGCGGTCAGAATCAGCACTGTGATCAAAAGATCCTTTGCCTGTCGGACGGCCTGCTCTTTCATTGTATCGGGAGATGGCTTTTTAATATTCACAGCAAATCCTCCCTTCTGAAGGATATCATACCATATTTCTGGCGGCATTACCAGCGCCGGAAGCCTTCACGCCGCTCAAATTGTGCGCGGCGAACGCTGCGCCAGAACGCATCACACCGGACACCGATAAAAACAAGAAAAAGTCCTGCGGCCAGAAACAGCAAAATCAGCAGTGCCGTTCTCAAATGAACCACTTCCCTTGCAAACGATCAGATATGAAAGCACCGGCTCAGGGCCTTGCCCTCGCCCAGCACCAGCAATGTGCCGTCACCGGGCAGAACCGTGTCCGAGTCAATGTTGACGTCGGCAATCCCGTTGCGCTTGATGCCCAGAATGTTGATGCTGTATTTCTTGCGGATATTGATGTCGCCAACGGTCTTTCCGATCCACGCGGACGGCACAGATACTTCCAGAATGGCGTGGTCGTGGTCCAGCTCGATATAATCCAGCACATGGTCGGACCCGTAGCGGATGGCCGCCCACTTGGCCAGCTGCTTTTCCGGGTAAAGCACCTCATCCGCACCGTTGCGCAGCAGGAATTTAGCCTGCACATCCCGTTCCGCACGGGAGACGACCATTTTTGCACCCAGCTCCTTCAGCAGGGAAGTGGTTTCGAGTGAGCTCTGAAAATTTCCGCTGATCGCCACGATACAGACATCAAAATTGCGGACGCCCAACGCCTCCAAGAATTCCGCGTTGGTGCTGTCGCCGATTTGGGCGTTGGTCACAATGCTCAGAACGGCGTTGACGCGGTCCTCGTTTTCGTCCACCGCCATGACCTCATGGCCGAGCTTGTTCAGCTCCTCTGCGATGTGGCGGCCAAATCGACCCAACCCGATCAGTAAAATAGATTTCATGGTATGTACCTTTCTTTATCCTACGGTGATGCGTTCCTGCGGCAGCCGTGCCGCGCTGCTTTTGCTGCCGGAGAGCGCTGCATAAATCATAGTCAGTCCGCCGACGCGCCCAATGAACATCAAGAAAATTAAAATTCCCTGCGAGACGATTCCAAGATGCGGTGTCAACCCCAGAGACAGCCCTACGGTAGCAATGGCCGAGGTCGTTTCAAACAGACATTCGGACAGCGGCAGCATCTCCACCGTGCTGATGACAAATGCTCCCGTCAGCGAAAGGACGAGATACAGTGTAAAAATAGCTGCGGCATCATGGACCGCTTTTTCTTCCATCCGCCGCCCGAACATTTCGGGGCTTTTCTGCCTGCGGAATACAGCAAACGCATTGGCGACAAGCACTGCCGCCGTTGTTGTCTTGATGCCGCCCGCCGTAGAACCCGGTGAACCGCCGATGAACATCAGCAGAATGGTAAGGCCGCGCCCGCTGCTGGACAGTGACGTATAGTCTGCCGTATTGAATCCCGCTGTTCGGGGCGTTACGGACTGGAACAGCGAGAGCAGCAGCCGCTCCCGCAGTGTGCTGCCTTTGAATTCAAAGCAGAAAAAGTATAGCGCTGGCAGCAAAATTAAGAGCGCTGTCGACGTCAGAATAACTTTGCTCTGCAGCCGATAGCGATGAAAGCAAAGCCGATTGCACCGCACGTCATCCCATGTCAGAAAGCCGATGCCGCCCACAACGATCAGGGCGGAAATCGTCAGGCTGATAACCGGGTCTGCGCGATATGCGATCAGCGAGACAAAAGGCATGTCGGGGGTACCCATTAAATCAAAGCCCGCATTGCAGAAAGCGGAGACGGAATGAAAAACGGCTTTCCATATCCCGGAAACGCCGAAATCCCGGCAGAAAACCGGGAGCATACAAAGCGCGCCGATTCCTTCTATCATCAAAGAGGTACGGATCACAAAGCCTGTCAGCCGCACAATGCCACCCACTTTGGGGGCGGACATAGCTTCCTGCATCCGCCCGCGCTGGGACAGGGAAATGCGCCGACCTGATAAAAGCGAGAAAGACGCGCCGACTGTGATCACACCCAAGCCGCCGATTTGGATCAGCACCATCAACACGGCCTGACCGAACGCTGACCAGTGAGAAGCCGTATCCCGCACAACCAGCCCTGTGACACAGACGGCGGAGGTTGCTGTGAATAATGCCTCATGGAAAGGGGTGACGGTGCGCTCCTGCGCAGAAATCGGCAGCATCAGAAGGGCCGCCCCGATAAGGATAACCGCTGCAAACATCAGAATTATGGACTGAAAGTAATTGAGCTTACAGGCTAAACGCCGATGAAATGGCAAGAGAAATCACACTCCAGCAGAATTTTCGTACAATACAGTATAGCGCCGCCCGTTTAAAGATGGTGTTAAGCTTTTCTTCCGGAATATTAAGATTGCGTTAAGATTGCATTGCACCCGATGCTTCGGAGATGATCGTGCATTGGCTGTTTCGTCTTTGCACGAAAAATTCGCCGTTTCCACAAGGAAACGGCGAACGATAGACGAATACTGTTTTTTCTGTCTGATTGACGGTGTGAACCTCAAAGCATTTTATGGCTTTATTTCGGTCTTTTTGGGGTCTTTTTGGGAGGAATGTGCAGCAGCCTCTCAAAACCCACTTATTTTCCAAGCACAACGGACAGCTTGATTTCCTTTTCCGTCTCGCTCAGGTCGAAATCGTCGCCGTCGGCGACGGTCACGCGCAGCTCATAGAGTACGCCGTCCGTCAGCTCGGTCACAGCCGCGCCGGTCTCGTCCGTGATCGACCACAGCTCGGGGGCAACCTTTACCAGCTTGCCGTCTGGACCATAGGCGTAGAGCGTCAAATCGGAGGCGCTGCCGGACAGGTTGTTCATGCGGAAGGCCACCGTGGTGTTGGAATGCACATTGCGGATGGTTGCGGTATTGCGCCAGCTTGCAACCGTACCTTCGCCGCCGTCCTGTGCAAACTGTTCCTGCGCAAGCACATTTCTTGCCGCCTGATCGAGATCGACCTCGCGGTACGGAAGCTCGGGCAGGCAGACAAAGCGGTCCTGCAGGCGGAGCAGCTCCAGATAGCCGGTGGGGCAGTAGAGTGCATTTCCGCTATTGCCGGTGTACATGCCAATGGCCATATTATTGTAGCCGTACTTGTTGGATACATCCATCGTAAAGACAGTCTCTCCGGTTTCAAAGTCGAGAATGATGTACTGCCACATACCCGTGGTCAGATCCTGCACATAGCCGTAGATATAGCCCGTTGCGGTGGAGAGCTTCATGATTGCGGTGTCGCTCAGATCGTTTCGGGTCCAGATGCTCTTCATCTCGTAGCCGCTGTCGGTTTTCACGGTGTCCACGCGCTCGACGCCGGGGGCGATCATGGCATTGCCCTTCATCAGCCAGTTCTGGTCATAAATGTTGGCGTAGCTCTGGATCGAAGAATCGTTGTTGGGGTCGGCAAGGCCTGCGTTGCCCGCGCCGAACCAGTTGCAGACAATCGTGCTGACCGTGCCCGCGCCGTCATCATAGACGATTGCAGAGTTCTCGATTGCCACCTGATAGCCATCTGGCAGATCATCGAGCACCGGCGTTTTTGCCACGACCTCACCGGTTTTCATGTCGAGCGCAAGAAGATTTACGGGGTCTGCATTGTCGGTGAACATCACAAGGTTCGGCGTCAGCGTCGGCGAGCAGCCGCCGCCCCACGCAAGACCGCCGCCGGTGGTCTTATCGCCTTCTCCGCTGACCTTCGCGCCGACGCTCTCATACGGCGTACACCAGACAGCCTCGACACCGTTGTTGGCGCGCAGCAGATAGCAATTCTTATTGGTCAGAATGACCGCGCCGTCCTTGGAGGCGGCAATGCCGTTCTCCGCGCCCTCGCCGGGCGTCAGCTCGTAGACGAAAACCGCCTTCGACAGGTCGGTCTGCTCACCGTTGAGGATCGCTTCGATTGCCGAGTGGGCGATATAGCCGAGAACGCCCTGCTGCTGGCGCTCGGGATAGATGCGGAAGCCGCCGGTGGCGAACCAGAGGTTCCCGTCGTAATCAAAGACCACGGAAAGAAGATTCTGCGTCAGCTCCTTGCCGAGCGCGGCCTCTGCCGCCGCCTTGATGTCGATGTCAAGCACCTTTTCAAACTCGGGAAGGACATTGCCCTCCTCGTCCGTTGCGCGGAGCATCAGTACATGGTTGTTGCTGGTCGGGCAGACGATACGGTTTTCAGCGTCCAGGAAGGTGTAGGAGCTTTGGATCAGGTAGCCGCCGCCGTCATGCTGCTTCGGGGAAAAATAACCGAGCGTCTTTGTCTCCTCCGCATTTAGATCGCGGATGGCGATGCCGCCGAGCAGCGGAACGACTGCATGGCCGTAGCTGTCAAAGTAAATGGCGGGAGACGCATTCGCGTTTGTCGTCTCATAGGAGACATGGATCTCCGGATAGATGCCGAGCGGCAGGATCTCGTCGGTTGAATCGGTGTTATAGCCGTCGTGATGGATGTTCGCATCACTCTTTGCCATGTAGGGGTTTTCCTCGACCTGCTTGGGCTGCAAGGCCTTCACGGGGAGTGCGTCGGATTCCGGCGCGGAAGGGGTCGTTTCCTCGGCAGGCGCGGCTGTGGCAGCTGGTGTTGCTGTGGCGGAAGGCGTCTGAGTGGCCTCCGCCGGTGCCTGTGCTCCGCTGCAGGCTGCCATCGACAGGGTCAATGCTCCTGCCAGCAGGAAGCTGCCTGCAGTATAAATCGGGTTTCTCTTTTTCATCGGTGATCCTCCTTGCTGTGTTGGTTGTGATCCGCTCGGGGCGAAGCAGACGGTTGTTTTTCCTCTACCCATGCATAAAGCCCATGCCGGAATGCTTCTTCCGTTATCGGCTCCAGCAGAAAGTAGTCTACGCGCAGCCGGAACGCATGCAGGGAAAAATCCAGCTCGCTGCACCATATAATGCGCGTTTCCGGGAAAAGCGCCCGCAGGTGCTCCACTGCATTCAGCCCATCCACGCCCGGAAGGGAAATTACAGCGTTGGTCGGCGCATTTTTGCGCGCGACCTCAAAGAATACCTCCTGCCCGCGGTAGCAGTCCACCCTGGGAAACAGACCGCGCTCTGCGCAGAACCGTGAAAGCTGTTCTCTGTAAAAGGTCTCCTGCGTTTCGCTCTTTGTCAGCACGGCAATGTGGTACATAGCGCTCCGCCCCCTTTCTGCCGTCGTTGACTGTTTCTGCTTTCAGTATACGGAACGGTGCAGGCTTTTCAAGCCTTTTGGCACGAAAGCCCCAATTCCGGCACGAAATCGGGTTTTTCCGCCGTGCCGGAGTCGGAAAGTTGTGGTATAATTAACATAGAATCTTTTCCGAAGGAGCCAGTCCGGCATGAGAATAGCAATTGTGGATGATCTTGAGACCGAGCGCGCGCAGCTGAAAACGCGCCTTGCACGGCAGCTGCGCCTGTGCGGCGCCGAGGCGGAGCTATTGGAATTTGAAAGCGGCGAGAGCTTTCTCGCCGCAGAAAAAGAGCAGCGCTTTACCGCCGCGTTTCTGGATATTTACATGCACGGGATGAGCGGCATGGACGCTGCAAAGGAGCTGCGCAAAACGGACGCAGACTGCCTTTTGGTTTTTACCACGACCTCAACCGACCACGCGCTGGAGGGCTTTCAGGTCCGTGCGCTCCACTATCTCGTGAAGCCCTTTTCCGAGGAGGAGCTTTCCGCCCTGCTTGCCGAGATGCTTGCAAGACTCCCCCGCCCCGAGCCGGTCCTGACGGTGAAGGTCAGCGGCAGCGATGTCCGTCTTTGCTACCGGGACATTATCTCGGCAGAGCATTTTGCACATCTGATCAACATCCGCACGACTGCCCTGAAAACGCTGGTCACCCGCCAGAGCTTTAAGGTGTTCACCGAGCCTCTGAAAAAAGATCCCCGCTTTTTCGTCTGCGGCAGAGGCATGATCGTCAATTTAGAGCACGCCGCAGATTTTCGGGACGGTGCCTTCTGTATGACAGACGGCAGCAGCGTCTATGTCAGTCAGGAGCTTTTAAAGCCTGCCCGGCAGGCGTTTATGGAATTTCTGCTGCAAAGGGAGCGTATGAAATGAAGGATATTCTGCGTCCGATTTTGGAGCTTCTCGTCGTACTCCCCGGCCTTTTGCTTGGATATTTCCCTGTAAAAACCTATCTGAAGCAGTCCCCCGGAAGGCTGGCCGCCTGGCTTTTTCCCTTGATGGCGTGCCTGTGCATCGGCAGCGGGCTTGCCTGCTATCGGCTTGGGGCTTCTACGTTCCTTGCCCTTGCGGGGGTCGCGCTGGCTGCGATCTGCCTGTATACCAGAACGCTTACCATCTCCCTCTGGAAATCCGGCACGATTGCGCTGTCCGTCTGCGCGGTGTTCGCGTGCGTGAACAGCCTGTCCCGTGCCGTCAGCGCCGCGATCATCCGGAATCTGCAGCTGCCGCCGGACGGACCGTGGCTCTGCCTGGGCGCCTGCGTGTTCTATAACGCCGTTTGCTGGGTCATCGTGCTGGCCGCGTATTATCCTGCGACACATACGGTGCGTGCGATGGTCGAGGACGACAATTTTGCGCAGACCTGGTATGTGTTCTGGGTCCTGCCGCTGGCGTTCATCCTTTTGAACCTTTTCATGATCCCGCGCTATCAGTCAACGCTCCAGACAGGCCGCGTACTGCAGGGCTATATTGTGCTGAGCAGCGCACTTCTGGTCTTTATGTTCTGCTTCAATGCAGTTTTCCTGCTGATGGCAACCAGTCTCAACCGCAATGCGAAGCTGCAGCAGGAAAACCAGTTTCTTTCGATGCAGCAGCAGCGCTATGAAAACCTCAGGACCGCCATCGAGGAAGCGCGGCAGGCACGGCACGATATGCGCCACCAATTAAATCAAATTTCTGCGCTGGCCGAGGCAGGTGACCTGGAGAACCTGAAAAGCTACCTTGCAAAGACCGTCTCCCGCATCCCGAATCTTGATATGTGCTTTTGTGAAAACCGTGCGGCTGACAGTGTTGTCGGCTATTACTGCGCCATGGCAAAGCGCGATGAGATCCCCTTCCGTGCCAGACTCGACCTGCCGGAAACACTGCCGGTTGACGAGATCGATATGTGTCTCGTGCTTTCCAACCTGCTGGAAAATGCGCTGGAGGCAAGCCTTCGCACCGCACCGGACAGGCGGCAGATCGAAATAACCGCTTGTGTTCACGCCGACCGGATTCTGCTGATCGAGGTTGAAAATGCGTTTGACGGTGAGGTCAACGAAAAGAACGGCGTTTTCCGCTCCTCCAAGCGGAGGGAAAACGGGATCGGTATCCAGTCCGTCACCCGTATTGCGGAGAAAACCGGCGGCACCAGTACCTTTACCCATCAGAACGGCACCTTCACCGCCAAAGTCATGCTCTGCGGATAAGAGAATATTCAGGGCAATACCACATAATTCTAAGTGCCGATACGGCGAGCGAGGTGCGGCAGCTGCTAAGCCAAAAGCGCAGATAATACTTTGTGTATTATCGAGCATTTTGGCAACGCAGATGCCGTGCCGCACACCGAGCCGCAGCGAGGCGCTTCGGAGCGCAACCGCCGCTTGCGGCGGCTCTTGGCGCGGAGATCCGCCGGAGCGGTGCTTAAGCCGTAAGGCGGGAATTATGCGGTGTTGCCTTATATCAACTTTACGCCATGAAATCCGGCAGGGGCTTGCCCTCCTTCAGCCATTGGTGATACTCGGCGGTAGCGGCAAACTCAACGTCGCCAGCGGAATTCAGCGCCGTCTCGACCGAATCCTGGATGACACCAATGATAAAGCCGACACCAACGACCTGCATCGCAATGTCATTGGAGATGCCGAACAGCGAGCAGGCCATAGGGATCAGCAGCAGCGAACCGCCCGCAACGCCGGAGGCACCGCACGCGCCCAGTGCCGACATGATGGACAGCAGGATAGCGGCGGGCAAAGAGACCTCCATGCCCAGCGTGTTGGCCGCAGCCAGCGTCATGATCGTGATGGTGATGGCCGCGCCGTCCATGTTGATAGTCGCACCAAGCGGAATAGAGACGGAGTAGATGTCCTTATCCAGGCCGAGCTTCTCACACAGAGACATATTGACCGGGATGTTGGCCGCGGAACTGCGGGTAAAAAAGGCGGTCAGGCCGCTCTCACGCAGACAGCGAAGCACCAGCGGGTACGGGTTGCGGTGCAGGTAGATGAAGATGATCAGCGGATTGATGACCAGCGCCATCAGCAGCATAGTGCCGACCAGCAAAAGCAGCAGGCGGCCATACTGAGTGAAGATAGACAGGCCGTTGTCCGACACATTGGCGAAAACCAGTCCCATGATGCCGAACGGTGCCAGGTTGATGATCCAGCGCACGATGGTGGAGACCGCGTCCGCAGTGTTGGCCATAAAGTCCTTAGTCGTGTCACTTCCCAGGCGCTTCATCGCCAGGCCGAACAGACAGGCCCACATCAGGATGCCGATGTAGTTGCCGTTCATGATCGACGCCACCGGGTTAGAAACAATGTTGGCCAACAGCGTGTGCATAACGTCACCCAGACCCTGCGGCACAACATCCGCCGTGGCGGCCTCGGCCAGAACCAGCGTCTGCGGGAACAGCTTGCTGGTCAACACACTCAGCGCCGCGGCCACAAAGGTCGTCAGCATATACAGCCAGACAACGGTGCCGAAGCGGCGGTCCAGCTTGGATGAACCCTGTGCCAGTGCGCTGGCAACGATGACGAAAACCAGCACCGGGGCAATGCCCTTCAACGCGCCGACAAACAGGCTGCCGAATTCTTCCAGCCATACGGCACCGGGGCAGATCAGTGCCAGCGCCGCACCGATAAGCAGACCGATGGCAATACGCAGGATCAAGCTGGTCTCGTTGTACTTGGCGGCCAGCGACTTGACCGCCTTGGTGAATCGATTCATGTGAAGTTCCTCTTCCTTATTATAATAGTCGGGCACGTTTTGCAGGGTGTGTGCCGTTTGCAGCCGCCCGCACAGGCGGCTTGCGTGACAATCCACATTATAGCGCATCCCGTGCAGATTGCAAGAGAAGTACAGCTGTAGTGCCTGCAAAAACAGTCAATTCTGGTCGGTGTAACGCAGGAAAAAATTGCAAAAAATGTTTTTGTGTGTGGGATAGGTGTATTTGTGCCACGTACACTTTGCTGCATAGGGCATCACGCCTACAGCACCGCAGGGGTCAATGCTCGCCAGCGACCCGGGACGTTTGCAGTAATGGCAAGGCTCCGCGGGCGGATATAGAATCCGCCCCTACGGTGCGGGGGACGATGCTTGTCATCCCAAACAAATCACTAAAACAAAAAATCCCCGAACAAACGTTCGAGGATTTTGTCTCGACGTGACAAAAAAGATACCCTGTCTCAAAATTCATCCGATTTTTTGTTTGCTCTTTTAGGGCAATCGTGGCGGCCATTGCAGCATCCATTCCAGATAGTCGGCGCGCGTTATTTTCCTTACGGAAAGAGAATGCTTTTGGTCAGCCCAATCAAGCAGCAATCTATTTAGTGGAAGTTGTTCAGAATAAATTATCGGGCTGACTGTCTTTCCGGGTGGTGTGTTCGCCGTTCTACTCGTTGCCAGTTGCAAAACACCTTCATGTTCCCAATCGTACCATATTAAAATTCGAAGCAGGTCGATTGGTGTCTCGTCCGGCATAAGGAAAATTTCTTCGCGGATGTTCATGGCTTTTGCAATTTCTTTTAAACGGTTTGCCTTTGGGCTGCGATACCCCATTTCATATTGTGCAATGCGGTTCGCGCTGCTCTTTCCGTATCCGAGCATCTCACCCAATTTTTGTTGTGTAAGGCCGCGATGCTCGCGTACCAGTTTGATCCGTGATCCTGTATCCATCGTGTAATAGCTCACTTTCCCAAAAAGTAATACCCGCATCAGCAAGCGTTTTCGACTTGCCAGTGCGGGCGTTTGTGTATGAGTGAATGGCTCTATATAAGGTCAATCTTTTGGGTATAACCGCCGATAAAGTAGATTTCGATTTCTTGCCGTGAGTGGACAATAACCTTTTCGATGATTCTTGCGGTAAGGATGTCATCGTATTCCTTTATTAAAAGGTCTTGCGCCGTCAGCTGTTTGGTTGCTTCTTCGTCCTCCCCCTTACCATCCGTACTTTCTGCGATATTTGCTTTCAGTATTTTGATTTTACCGCTGAGTTTTCTCAGCTTATCATCAAGGAACGGTGTACTCTCGTCAAGTTCCAGTGACATTTCAAGCAGACGATCAAATTCTTGCTGTGCTTTTTCTAGCTGCTTTTGAAGCTGGGCTTTCAAGTTTTCTCCTGCTTTCATTTGACGGAGAATACCGTCAAGTTGTGCAGCAACTTCATCGGTAAAGTTTGCGGCCAGATTCTGCACAGCTTTCAAAATAGCCTGATGCAATTCTTCTTCCGGGATTGACGGTGAATGACTGCAAAATTTTGTTCCGTATTCGAGTCGATTGACGCATCTCCAAACGATTTGTTTTCTGCCGTGGATGTTCCAAGTAACCCGCTTATAAGGGCTGCCACAGTCTCCGCAGACCAGTCGTTCGGATAAGGCATATTTGCTGTTATAGCGGCCTTGGTGTCGTTTGCGTTGGTTAGCTGCCGACTTACTATTGCGGCGGGCGATTTCAGCCTGCACCTCACGGAACATCTGCTTGGTGACGATACCTTCATGGTTGTTTTCAATGTAGTATTGTGGCAACTGACCCGTGTTTTTCTTGGAAACGCCTGTCAGTACATCCTCGATAAAGGTCTTTTGCAGCAGCACATCGCCACAGTATTTCTCATTTTGGAGAATCCGCTGTACGCTCTCGGACGACCACTTTTTGTTTCCTCTTGCAGTCAGAACCCCGCCCGCTTCCAGTTTCTTTTTAATGGTCAGTAGACTGGCTCCTTGCAGATAGCTGTTGAATATCATGCGAATCACTTCGGCTTCTTCGGGGATTACCTCTGGTTTACCATCCAAGCCTTTTCGGTAGCCAAGTATCTGTCCATAGGGAAACGGGAATTTTCCCTGCCTAAACCCCATTCGTTTACCGCGTGCTACGTTCTGCGAAATCGACTCACTTTCCGCCTGTGCAAAGGCGCTCAGCACCGTCAGAATCATTTCGGAGTTCATTGTTGACGTGTTGATGTTTTCTTTTTCAAAAATCACCGCAATGCCGATTGCTTTCAGCATTCGGACATATTGGATGCTGTCCAGCGTGTTGCGGGCGAAGCGCGAAATGGATTTTGTAAGGATTAGGTCGATTTTCTTCTTTTTGCAGTCTTGAATCATCTGGTTAAATCCGTCACGCTTTTTTGTATGGATGCCGGAGATACCGTCGTCGGCATAAATCCCGGCC
>ERZ773181.2236-NODE-2236-length-13264-cov-2.720796_pt1 | contig 13264 bp, 10 predicted proteins | sample MGYA00581001_ERZ773181 | MGnify/ENA primary metagenome ERZ773181 (study PRJEB29015, sample SAMEA2737780) | human gut metagenome | biome: human gut; feature: human-associated habitat; material: faeces | place: China | collected 2012 ... | reverse complement strand
TAAAACGAAGAGTATGAAAAAAGATACAGATGAATATTTATTAAATGAATTGGAAGAAGGAGACACACTTTTTCATTATACATCGGCAGAGGGTCTACAAGGTATTTTAAGTGGAGAATTCTGGATTACGGAAAGTCATTTTCTCAATGATATTACTGAATTTCATGTTGCAACAGACATTTTTATAGAAGTAATAAATCGGAATATTAAAAATAAAATTATTAAAGAAAAACTCAAAAAAGGTGTATGCGAAGAATTAAAAACTCATGTTGACAATGATATAACCTATGACAAGAAGTTTGGATATTGTAGTGATTACGTTATTTCATTTTGTCTTGATAAAGACAGTATATTAATGTGGAGTGAATATTCAAATTTTTGTGGATACTCTATTGAGTTTGACTTTGATGCACTTATTAATTCTTTTTTAAAAACGGATTACATAATACATGGTAAAGTTGTTTATAATCATGAGAAACAAATATCGTTAATGGAACATAGGATTGAAAAAGAAATATTTAATACTCATAATCTATACGAATATCTCAATTCATGGGATGATTTTAATAAAATAACCGATGATCAAATAAGTGAAATAGTCTCTGAATTAGAATTGTTAGTATATGATTATAACATGTTTTTTAAGAAGGAATGTTTCTCGGGCGAGAATGAATATCGCTTTGTTTTTTCATGTGATCATAATATAGAAAATATCGAAGATTCTAAAAAGGAAGAACAATATTTTAGAGTGAAGGACAATGTTTTAATTCCTTTCGTAAAGAAAAAACTATCTTCGTTGGATTCTGTTAACTCAATTCTAATTGGTCCAAAGAATAATAGTGATATAGCAGAAAAAGGAGTTAAACATTTTCTTCGTTATCATAAAATAAAGGCTAAAGTAGAAAAATCTGAGATGCCACTTAGATATTAGATATAGTTCTTCTTGATGATTAGTAAGTAGAAGTAATCTTATTATGCTCACATTACTAGATCAACTATAAACCAAAACCAAAAAGACTGATTAGAATGAATCCCATTCCAATCAGTCTTTTCATATGTTTATTTAAATCTTATAAAACTCTTTATACCACTCTGCAAACTTACGTAAACCATTTCTTAAAGAAGTATTAGGCTTAAAACCATAATCTCTCTCTAAAGCACTTGTATCAGCATAAGTAATAGGTACATCACCTGGCTGCATAGGAACTAACTTCTTATGAGCTTCAAAATCATAATCAGCAGGTAACACTTCAGCACGAATCAATTCTTCCTGTAAAATAGTTACAAAATCCAACAAGTTTTCAGGGTTACTATTACCAATATTATATACAGCATAAGGAGGAATAGGTAAACCATCTTCACCATTCTTCTTCTCTGGTGCTCCTTGCATAACACGTTTAACACCCTCTACAATATCATTTACATATGTAAAGTCTCTCTTACAGTTACCATAGTTAAAGATCTGAATAGTATCTCCCTTAAGTAACTTATTAGTAAATCCAAAATAAGCCATATCAGGTCTTCCTGCTGGACCATAAACAGTAAAGAAACGTAAACCAGTAGAAGGGATATTGTATAACTTACTATAAGCATGTGCCATTAATTCATTAGACTTCTTAGTAGCTGCATATAAAGATACTGGGTTATCTACCTTATCTTCTGTACTATATGGTACTTTCTTATTAGTACCATATACTGATGAAGATGAAGCATATACTAAGTGTTCAACACCCTTAGCACCATTATCATATGAATGACGACAAGCTTCTAGGATGTTATAGAAACCAATCATATTAGACTGAATATAAGCATCAGGATTACTAATAGAATAACGTACACCAGCCTGAGCACCTAAGTTAACTACAATATCAGGTTTATGTTCTTCAAAGATATGGTCAATAATAGCTTTATTTGCTAAATCATCTTTATAGAACACATAACTAGAATCAGTATGTTCCTTTAAACACTTTTCAATCTCTTCTAAACGCCATTCTTTAATACTTACATCATAATAATCATTCATATTATCGATTCCTACAATATGTACCGGATGTACCTCCCGCAAAAGCTCCATAACAAGATTCGATCCAATAAATCCAGCAGCACCGGTTACTAAAATTACTTTATTCTCTAATGACACATTTTTTTCTTTCATGATATTACCTTTCCCACACATTATGTGCATTTTTTGTCACTGTTCCATTATAGTACATATATGATATCTTTTCTATATCAAGAAGTTTGCTTAGGGTTATTCCAAAAGCTTGACTAAGTTTATATAAAGATAGAAGCTGAGGGCTTATAAAACCGAATTCATATTTTGAAAGCTCGCTGTTATCAATATCCGTTAAAGCCTCAAGGTCACGTAAAGACCACTTTTTTGCTTTACGTAACTCTTTTAATCTCTGACCCAACCGATACAATAATTCATTATCTTTCATGATTTTCGATATTATTTTTCAAAGGAAATTATAACATGTACGATGCTTGCATTATATAATTTCTTTTGAGTTTGCTTCCATTCTGATATTTTTTTATCTTCTAGTTGATGTAATTTTATTTCGTGTATTGCTTCAAATATTTCGACTATATTACTTTGACTGACTGAAGATTCTTGAAATTTTAAATAGTCTAGTTTTTTTCCGATAGCGCAAAAAAAAGAGTATCCATAAACAATAAATAATACTGCCCAAAAGGAATACAATGAAAACACATAAGTTATATTTTCCTAACACAACAGCGTAAATAGCAACTGATAATGATGAAACTACTATTGACACAAGTGTAGTTGTGAAAAATACTTGTAATCGGTCACAATCTCTAACACGTTGAATAATATCTCCAATTAGAGTTGTTTCAAAAAAACTTATAGGTAATTTCAGTAACTTGTGTAAAAAGCTAGAGATTATATTAATTGTTATGTTAGTTGATGCTTTTAAAGTTATAATATTACGAATGATATTTGCACTGGTCTGACCTACAACAATCATAACTTGTGCTAATAAAATCAGCACAATAAGCGAAATATCTTTGGACTCTATACCTTTGTCCACAACGGATTGTGCTAGGTATGGCATTAGAGTATTAAGCCCAAGAACAGTAAAAACTGTTATGAATATTCCTATGAATTGAATCTTGTATGGTTTAATGAGATTAACAATTTCTTTTATTTGGGTCTGTTTAGCGTTGCTATTAGTTTTGAGAGTAATACTCCAAAATCGTGGTGTTGGTTTTAATGATACAACCAAACCACAATTGCTATCGTCTAACCATAAATTACAAAATGTACCTTCATCATATGTCAATAGCCCAATTGCAGGGTCGGATATGAAAAGTTTCTTTTTATCTACTCCAATACTATATAGTACTACGAAATGGTTTTGCCGTAAATGAATAATACAAGGTAATTTTATGTTATCATTATTCAATGTTTTCCACGACATCTTTGTCACAGAGACATCATAACCCAATTTCTCAGCGGCATCGCGCATAGATGAAATTGAAGTCCCGTCTCTAGATACTTGACACAATTCTCTTAGATATGCAAGAGAATACTCTTGGCCATAGTATTTTGATATGATTTTTAGACAACTCGGACCGCAATCTTTTGTATTATATTGAATAAATGATGGGAACTTCATTGACAACTCACAAATTAATTATTATCTACTCAAAATACCGGAATCTTTGTCTTTGTTTTGTATCTTAAATTTCACATTTGACTTGTTCTTACCGAATGCAAAATTATATACAAGGTTGATATAGACCATATTGGCATTATTGATTATGCGTTCTGTTTCATCTCGTTGTAGAAGTGATGTCCCTGATACAGATGTTGTCTGTTTCCACGAGTCATAAAACGGGTATCTTATTCCTCCTGTCAAAGTGAGGTTTTTAACCGGACTGTACGACACTTCTACGCTTGCCATACTTGGAATTGTTTTCATTGTCTGACCTACAAGAGATTTCTTTTCAGTCTGATAGAATACCGAAACGCCCCATTTTTTGTAAGCTAAATTTACGGATGGAATAAAAGAGTATCCTGTATAATTCCATTTTTCGTTTTCCAAAGCGTTGATTTGGTGGAATACTTCGGAATACAGTCTTAGTCGCAGAATATTGTTCGAGAATGGATACCACTGTAGAAACAGACTGGCTTTCATGTTCTGTGCATTATCCAAATTTCCGAATGTCTCAATGATATTCGTATCGTCTGATTGAAAAACCGGAGCGATGGCATCTTTGTTATAGGAGTAAGCGACTTCTGCACTAATGACAAATTTCTTGAATCCTTTGAAATACGACAAAGACAGGTCGTGATTGTTACTTGGTTTCAGATTCGGATTTCCTACATACAGATAGTTTGCATCTTTGAAATAAGGATTGTATGTCAATGAAGAAATTGCGGGATTTTCGGTATTCACTTCATAGTTGAATGTCAAATCAGAACTTTCGTCGATGAAGTAACCGAGTTTCACCTGTGGTCTGAAATAAACAAACTTATATTCCTTGTTTTCTATTGTGGTAAATATATTTCCGTTTACACCGGCACTGACACTATAATTGAATTTCTTTCCAAGCATACCTGCAATTCCGAGATATGAGTAGATTTCATTCGTCAGTGTACGGTTGTTTGAAGGGAGATTCTTTTGCGTACTATTGTTGTACATATACCGAGAACCGACATATAACTGTGCCGTCTTCATATTGTAGTTATATACGGCTTCTCCAATAAACGAATATTTATCGAGATTTATATTCGTTGCCGTTTCAAAATCAGTTACTCCACCGCTCAATTCAGAATATCGGTAGTCATAATCGGATTTGTAGTAAGTTCCGACAAGGTTCATCGTTAGCTCATGCTTGGCATTAAATGTTTTGCTGAAATACATATCCATTACTGGACTGATGTATTTGTCTTTATCGGAACTTTCTCCAAATTTTTCAAATACCACATCGTCAATAGTAGAAAAAATATCTTGCTTGGAAGAACGTCTGCGGTTCAGAGAATTGAAAGAGAGTTTTGTACTGAAAATATAGTTGTCCGGTTTAGAGTTGTTGAAACTGATTTCTGCCAATTGCTGTTCGTACGCGTATGGACTGTTCTTACCTGTCTTTTGTTTTTGATATGTTTTACCTCCTACGGCATAAGTCATATTTTCATCCAATATGCGTTTGTTGTAATTGCGGTAGTTGATATTGTATGTTACCCCAAGTTGTGAGTGTCCCCAGTTATATTTGAAATTCACTACATTGTTTCCGAATCCGGTAGTTACTGCATTTTGGGTGTTTAATCCGACAGAACCTCCATTTTGCTTTTCTTTAGTCACGACATTGATTACTGCACCTAATCCCATATTGGAATATTGGATAGGTGGCTGGGTGTAATAATCTATTTTAGAAATATTTTCGGGAGAAATTACAGAAAGGTCAGTCGGTGTAGAAGGTATGCCGTTTATCAAAATTTTTACTGCTTTCCCGTCTACAGAATTGACAGTTTGGTCGATAACTTGTATTTTGGGCAGATGTTCTAATGCAGACAATGCACTACTGTATTGTCCTTTCTCTATGTTGGTAAGTTTATATTCCTTCTTGTCCGCAAACCTCTTGACCATGCTCGATGTAACTACAACTTCATCCAATAACATGGTATTTTCTGATAATACTATTTCTCCTAAATCAAGAGATTGGTCTAATTCAAATTCTTGTCGATAGTCCGTATAACCGATGAATGATATTTCAATGCGATACTTGCCGGACTTTATTTTCTCTATAGTGAATTGTCCATTTTCACCGGTGATACATCCTTTATGATTCAGCGTGTCTTGCAAAGAGCGTATTATTACGCTTGCACCGATAACAGGGTGCGTTTCCTTATCTTTAACAACTCCTTTGACTGTATGCTGACTCCATGCCGATACAGAACATAAAGTATAGCATAAGACCATAAATAGGACATTAAATCTTTTCATGATTATCATAAACAAGGCTATTAAGTAATTGATGTTGGTTCGGAAGATTTTCTATATACAAATCTTCCATCCTCTTGGCTAATGCCAAGATTGTTTTTACTCTGCAGGTTGTTTGGATATTACAAGAATGACAATTATAACAGTTCGATGTGCTTAAATATTTAAGATATTCTTTGTTTTCTAAAAAAGAAGCGCATGAACTCACAACCCTTGGACCATATATTTTGTTAATCCAATTTATACTACATTCTGTATACTTACTTTTAATGATCTGGTTAAGACATGAAAAGAAATCCTTCTCTTTTTTTGAAAAATTTGCATTTGCAATGAATGTTTCCATATAGCTTGCAGATTTTTTGTAATCGGATACTGTATAATACAATAAAGAGAGGATAAGGTTTTTATCATACTTTTGCCATAGATCATTTGCATTGCAAAATCTTAAATTATTATATGAAATAACCTCATTACTCTCAATATAGTCTAATAAAAATCTTATTTCAGAATTATTCGCATTTTGAATATTTCTGCTTATAGGGTATGCTTTTTTTAAAGAATTAACGAATACTATATCATCATTAGTGGCAAGATTTCTAAATTCACTCATCCCAGGTATATACAAATGATATGCGGGAAAGCCTAAAAATGAAACATCCCGCACAAAAACCTTTACTCCAATTTTGCTAAATAACGACAACATCTTATTGAAATCATTATCGTCTGATTTCCCCCAAGTCATATCAAATCCGTTGAAAGGAAAAGAAGGTTCGCCAAACAATAAAGTTATTGGGAACTGACCACTTCCTGTCGTACAGGTTTTAAACATTTCTAAACTTTTCAAGTTTTCATCATATAACAGTCTATTTTGATATTCTAAGTCAACTGATTTTAAAGACAAATCATATCGACCTTGATAAATCTCTGTTAATGTTCTTTCTAATGCCGTAATCGGTGATGGATCTGCACCAATATGAAATAAGTATTTTTGATTGGTTGAATCAAAGATTAACACGCCTATCGCGGGAATTCCTAAATTGCAAGAACAATCTTTTATTTGAAAATCCCAATTGTATTTTGCCTTTAATGTGATAATTTTCTTATAAATTATTGTATTGGCAAAATAACTTAATGGTATAGTTGGAAGAGATATGTTATCATAATATATTTTTCTAATAACATATCTCTCCAAAATTTCACTCATACCTTGAATTATTGCCTCTTTGGGCGTATTGCCTGCGCACATACCATTAGATGTACACGTTGAAAGAATTATGCTAATAGGGAGAAATTCTACAGTTTTGTCAAAGATATTCACAAAAGGAACTAGAGTCATATCTTTCCCTTCATACAGTTCTTCTAGTTGAGGTATGTTTGAGCTTTTGATGTATTTTCTTACACAGTCCATCGATTTTGTAAACTTGATATTCTTTTCATCAGGCGCAAAAATATATCTAGTTCTAAGATTATCATCGTTTACTATGCTAAGAGTACTATTGTCAGTTCGTTGATTATAGATACTGCTTATACTGCGATGTGCAATTAGTATTTGATTTTGTATGCGCTCCATAAATTCGCCATATGCACTGGCTAAAGCATATTCGAACCGCATACCTTTTCCATTTGTGCCAATATTTAAATCATCAAGCAAATTATTCGCGATATTAACTCGGCATGAATAAAAATTTGCATCTCCGACATAATGCTCTTCCTTTAGCAATATGTTTAATTTCTCATGCAAAATTTTTCTAATCAAAAAGATTGTATCTTCAGGCTTTCTTGCCTTATAAGGTTTAATGCGTTTTAGTTCCATGATAATTTATGTTTTAGTGAGAGTTCTATAATGTTGTCGAATACCATCTTGGTTATCTTCTGGTGTACTATATTTATATTACAGTTGTTCATTTTGTCAAAAACTACTTTTTTTGCAGCTTCAATAATATCTGCCACTGTATGTACTCCATCTATTTGAGATAAAATAAACAACTGAAAATTTGTATTGAATTCATAACAACATGCCTTTATAGTTGGCACGGAATCCAATTTTATTGTCCGTCTTAAAATTGATGGGATATTATATTTTCTAGCATTGCTAATGGATTTTAAATACGATTCGTTATTTTTACCATAGAATGACGTAATGATAGCATGCTTATCTTTACATGTTTTTATGTATTGTTTGTCGGGATTCCAATATGTAGCCAATTTAAGTATTGTTTCTTTAAATGTCATTACAGAATGAGGCATATTTATTTGGTGATTCGGAAAAGCATCAGTAGTTTCCATTAATTTACTGGTAGTCTCTGACCCTACTCTAATTTCATATGATCTAAACGTAAATAGTACTTTTGAATTAATTTCTGGATCACAAGTAAATGCAAGTAATTCCATAAAAGCTTCTGGTGTTTCCTGGGGAAGGCTATATATTATATTTGCAATTGGAAATATGCCAGAATTAATACATTCCAACAAACGAGATTTCGCATTTCCGATAGAGGATTTTTTATTAACGCTATCTAATACATTTGTGTTGACATGTTCAATGCCAAAAGTTAGCGCAACACAACCAGAATCATACATTAACTGCAATAAGTCGCTGTTGACATTATTTAATGTAACATATGAAAGCCATTGTATATTCAATTTCTTATCAATCAGGTGTGTACAAAAATCTTTTAACCATAATACATTCCCATTTATTAAACTATCACAAAAGAAAAAAATTCTACACCGATAAGTGTTATAAAGATACTCAATTTCTTCTATTACTCTTGAAACACTTCTTTGTCTAAATCGACGCCAATACTGAGTCTCAGAGCAATAAGCACATCTATTAACACATCCACGAGAGGTTGCTAATGACGCAAAACGATATTTTCGATTATATTCCAAAGTATAAGAATCCATATCCAAATCGCTAAAGTCCGGAAATGGAAGTTCGTCTAAATTCTTAACAATAGGAGCAACTATTTCGTTTTCACCTAACAACTTAGGTGCTATATTTTCAGAATAAATTGTTGAATAATTTGCTTTATTTCTTTCAATATCACCAATTAATCTAAGAACACCGTTTTCGCCTTCTCCCACTATTACATAATCCGCTATGCGTGATTGAATCATAAAATCACGAATAGGTTCATATGCCGTTGAACTGCCACCATAAAAAACTTTTACTTTTGGATCTATCTGTTTGATTTTTTGTCCCAATAACAATGAAAAACAGACATTAGAAACAAATGTTGAAAATCCGATACAATTATATCCGGCGTCAAGTAATCTATGTGCCTCAATTTCTAATTGGGAATTTAGACATTTATAAAAAACGAGTTCATCTTCAGTCAGCGTATTATCTTCGTATTCAACATTATACATAAACTTCAAAAGCAATTCAAAGTTATAAATAGTGCCAAGATTATATATGGATTCTTCAGAGCCAGAATCCAAATGAGTAGATGGCAGACCAAAATGCTTATTAATATTAAATAGTAACTCCTGGTGATTTATAACATAATACCTATTTAAATCAATAGCCGTTGAACTATATCCATATTTTTTCAACCATGCTTTCAAGGCACAAATTGCCAATGGAGGATAAGGGGCTTTGCCTTTAGAAGGGGCTAAAATTAATGCTATCATATTATTCCACTATTATTGTATGCGTTCATTTGAATTTTACTCCGTATCGCATATTTTACTTTCTCTACAATTGAATACTTTTCCGGGATACACCCACTATCGGCTAAACGCCCTGAGTTCTCCCATAAGATTGGGCATTTGCCATGGCATATTGGCAGTACTTTACAATTTAAACATTCACTATTTTGAAATGGCGAATATGATAAACTTTTCAATAATTCTGAATGATTAGAAATAACCATATCTGCATTTTTATCTATATATCCAATTGAGTTGTCTTGTCCCTCTCCCTGGTCCAAGTAAACAGGACATTTATATAATTTCATATTTGGCGTTAGATAGTAGCCCTGTATTCCACTATAAGCGCACCTCGTATGGTGGCCTTTAATACCCCAATGAAAAGAATATGGGAGATGATACTTTTTAGAGAGTCGTAATAATGTGAGCTCTACATTATAAAATTCTTCAGGTGTAAATACATCGTTTTTAGGTGTACGTACAGCCGTACACAACACTGGTTTGCAAAATAATTGTATGTTTTGCTTGTTAATATCGGTTTTGGCTAATGTGCTAAATAAATTTTCAATGGAAGGATAATTATGTTTATCCATATTGATTCGCACAATAACCTTTAACTTATGCGAAGCAATGGCAATGTTGTTTAATATCTGTTCAAATGAGCCTTTTCCTTCCTTATAAAATCTTACTTTATCATGATGGACTTGATCACCATCCAAAGTAATTTGAAGAGATTTAATATTGCATTCGACCATTTCATCAACGATTCTCTGTGTCAGTAAACTACCATTGGAAATTGCAGATGCAACATACGAACAATTATTTTGACAACAACTTTCTATTATGGATTTTGATAATTCTTTGATTTGTTTCCAATAAGTAAGTATTTCTCCTCCACTCCATCTAACAGCGATAAACAACCTCTTTTTTGATTGTATATCAAAAAATTTCTTTAACAAATTCAATGAGGAATCTGACAAACTGGTGTTTTTATCCTTTTCGTAACAATAGTGACACCTAAAGTTACATTTTAGGGTAGGTAACATTACCATAGATAGAAATGAATCATCATGCGTATCTCGTTTGTACAGATATTCGAGATAAGATAGTTCCTCTTTCTCTCTTAAATAAATAATACGATTATCAATAAGATATTTTATAGCTTTTTCGCTCAATTTTCTATTATCTATGATACCATTTCTATCATTAGACTTTATATAATTATAAAGTCCTTGCGATAACTTTAGGATGCTACCGCTAACAGTATTATAGATATAATGTTGATTGTCCTCTATTATGTAGAAGTTATATTTTGAAATATAGCAATTCATAATTAATATATACAATAAATAAGGGTGTGTCAAAATAAAAATTCTGTTTTAAATTTTGGCACACCCATTGTCTTAGATTAGGTGAGATTGTCGCTAGCATGAGTCGTTTGCGATTGTTCTTGCACTCTTTCCTGCTGACGTACAGATTGTGTTTCAGACACATCACCACCCGCATTGGCTAGTACAGAGGCTCCTCCAAAGATTTGCTCAATATCCTTTTCGTCAAACTGAGCATCTACATTGTTTTGTTCAATCATAACTAATCAATTTTTAAATAATGCCTACTCTATAAACTTTTCGGCTTCCGTTCCTTTGGACAGTTTGGTCTGTTTCTTGAAAGAAGATAATCTTCTCGTTGCAAGTTAATGAAAATATATTATATACACGTCATTTTGTGCTATTAAAGTCTCCAATAGCATTGATTTATTTGACTTTATATTTCTGTATCTCCTTAATCATTTCCTTGACATCCTCACCGACCTGTACGAAGTTCTTGTAAAGGATACGCTCCCGTTCATCCCTTGATTTGAAGGTGTAGAACTTAGGGAGAGGAACATATCCGGCTTCTTCCTTTTTTATCTCCTTCATGTCGAAGTCTGTCTTGCAGTAGAATTTGGAGGTCTTGAACTCCTCGCTTTCCTGGATGTTCATGCTTCCACCGCTTCCTGTTTTTGTTTGCACAAAGTCACGGGCTGTCTGACCGCATATCCATCCGGTCGGCATATCGGAGATTTTGGATGCAGGAACAAGGCTGTCCATATTCTCATTGAGGTTGATGGAGGTTTTGTCCCGGTCAATGGTCACGCCTTTTTTGAGCTGTACCACCTTACCGAAAATGTCGGAAGACAACCATTCCAAGGTCTCCTTGGAACGTGCAGAACCGCTGACCACATTGCCGACGGTTGTGATAATCTTCTGCATACCCACCTTGCCATAATCCGCTTCAAGCTGCAGAAGCCTTACTGAAACGTACCGACCAGGAGCGGCGTGAACACTGCCTGCACTATGCCGGTTGCGATTGGGGCGACCGGTACTATTACCATTTGATGCTGGACAGTTCGATGGCTACGGACGAACAGGTGGCGGAAGCCATTTATTCTGTCATTCACTGTCTGGCTGCCGAATAGATGGGCTATATGAATGTTTTAACGTGAATATAACAGTAAAATTCCGGAGTACCATTTCCGGTCACTTTCAACATCTTTGAAAGTGGTTGTGGGGTGGGGAATACATTGAAGGATAAAATCGGTTTCCCTTCAGGTGTCGTGGATGAAACCGATTTTATCCAATTCGTAGCGTTCGATATCTTTTATGAAAGCCTCTGTCAGTAATATGGTCAATTCCCGCTTCATCAGGTTGATGACGTTAGTTAACTATTCCTTCATAGAATACTTTCCAAAGCGGATCGTTCAAAGGAGGTTTTGCCGTGATGGTGATCATTTCCCGGCTCACCGGATGTTTGAAAGTGATCGAACGGGCGTGCAAATTGATCCCTCCTCCTTCGTTCGAACGGGGAAAACCATATTTCAGATCTCCTTTGATCGGACAACCGATCTTAGCCAATTGGCACCGGATTTGGTGATGCCGGCCCGTGTAAAGCTTCACTTCGAGCAGGTAATAACGTTGTGAACTTCCGAGTAGTTTGTATTCCAGGGTGGCTTCTTTGGCTCCGGCTTTGGGCTGGTTGTAAGCGTGCGATTTGTTTTTTTCCGGATCACGCATCAGATAGTGGGTGAGTACGGCATGATCCTCGGCCGGCAAATTGCCTACGATAGCCCAATAGATCTTGCTGATCTCCTTTTCGTGTTCCTGGAACATTTTATTCAGCCGGGTGAGGGCTTTACTGGTACGTGCAAAAATCACTACACCGCTGACAGGACGATCCACCCGGTGGGGGACACCCAGATAAACCTCTCCCGGTTTGTTGTATTTCTTCTTGATATACGCCTTTACTTCTTCGCTCAAAGGGGTATCTCCGGTTTTATCTGCCTGTACAATGTCCGAAATTTTCTTATTGACGGCGATGATATGATTATCTTCGTATAAAACTTCTAACATAAATAAAAGATATAAGTTAAAGGCTATAGGCTATAAGCTAGATGCTATAAGCTAAAGGCTATAGGCTAAAAGTAAATAAAAGATAGATAAACATTTTAGCTTTTAGCTTATAGCCTATAACTTTATTAGTATTGTTCTCTCTCATTCGGGAAATCACCGCTTTTTACGTCGGCGATATAATTGCCGACAGCACCGCTGATTTCTGCATATAGGTTATGATAGCGCCGTAAGAAGCGGGGAGAGAATTCCTGA
>ERZ773181.2232-NODE-2232-length-13286-cov-7.617565_pt1 | contig 13286 bp, 12 predicted proteins | sample MGYA00581001_ERZ773181 | MGnify/ENA primary metagenome ERZ773181 (study PRJEB29015, sample SAMEA2737780) | human gut metagenome | biome: human gut; feature: human-associated habitat; material: faeces | place: China | collected 2012 ... | reverse complement strand
TCCAGCACATCCTCCATGATGTAGGAGCGCAGGTTGCCGATGTGGGCAAAGTGGTACACGGTCGGGCCGCAGGTGTACATCTCCACATGGTTCGGCGTATGGGTCTTGAATTCTTCCTTTTTATGGGTCGCGGAATTGTATAAATACATGATAGATCTCCTTTGAGAAGATGAAATAACGGATTTAGTCCGCCTCTTTGAAGACGTCGAGGTTCTTTGCAAAATACTCAATGCCGGAGTACATGGTCGTCGCCACGATGACCGCAATGCACACGACATTCAAAAGGTTGCTTTGGAAGACCAGCATCAGGCACAGGCACACCATGGTCGAGGCGGTCTTCACCTTGCCCGACCACGCGGCCGCGATGACGCGCCCCTGCTCCACGGCGACAAGGCGCATGCCGGACACGGCAAATTCGCGCAGCAGCACGATGGCGAGACACCAGCCGGGCATCTGCCCGCACTCGACAAAGTAGCACATCGCCGCCATGACGAGCATCTTGTCCGCCAGCGGGTCCATGAACTTGCCGAAATTTGTGATCTGATTATAGTGGCGGGCGATGTAGCCGTCGGCAAAGTCCGTCAGGCACGCGACGATGAAAATACCGAGCGCCCACCATCTCGCACCTGCGAAATCAAGGTACAGCACCACCAAAAATACGGGGATCAGCGCAATGCGCAGGATCGTCAGCTTGTTTGCAGTTGTCATTGTCTCTCTTTCCTCCTGCCTTGCAGGGCTTTAAAATTATTCGACCGCTTCGCCGGTCAGCTCGCCGTCCATCGTGCCGGTCAGGCGCACGTTGACGAACTCACCTGCCATAATATCACAATTCGAAGAAAAGTAAATCTTTCCGTCGATATCCACGGATTCCGCGTAGCTGCGGCCGACAAAGGACTGCGCTTCCTCGCTCCAGCCCTCGCACAGCACTTCGCGCACATCGCCGAGGACGGATTCATTGTATTCGTCGATGATATCGCTCTGCACGTCGACTAAAAGCTCCGTGCGGCGCTGGGCCTCCTCCATCGGAACGTGCTCCATCGTCGCGGCCTTTGTCCCCTCCTCGGGCGAGAACGGGAACACGCCCGCGCGCTCGATCTTCTCCTCGCGCAGGAAGTCGCAGAGCTCTTCGAACTCCTTCTCCCCCTCGCCGGGAAGACCGGCGATGATCGACGTCCGCAGCACAAGGCCCGGGATGCGCGCGCGCAGGTCGTGGAAAACCTTGCGGATGCTCTCTTTCGTGTCGCGGCGGTTCATCGCCTTCAAGATGTCGTCGTTGCAGTGCTGGATGGGGATATCGAGATACGGCACGATCTTCTCTTCCTGCGCGATCGTGTCGATCAGCTCGTCGGTGATGTCATCGGGATAGAGGTAGTGTAAGCGGATCCAGTGGAAATCGAGCTTGCACAGCTCTCGCAGGAGTGCGGCAAGTTGGTGCTCGCTGTTCAAGTCCGTGCCGTAGCGCGTGATGTCCTGCGCGATGACGATGAGTTCCTTCACGCCCGCGGACGCAAGCTCGCTCGCCTCGTCCAGAAGTTCGTTCATCGGACGGCTGCGGTAACGGCCGCGCAGGCGCGGAATGACGCAGTAGGCACAGCAGTTGTCGCAGCCCTCGGCGATGCGCAGATACGCCCAGCCCGGACCGGTCGTGATCACGCGGCCGATCTCCTCGATCGGGCCGCTCTTGTCGCCGAAGTACAGCGGACGTCCGCCGTGCATCACGTCCTCAACGGCCGCACAGATCTGGCCGAAGCTGCCGGTGCCGAGCATGCCGTCCACTTCCGGCAGGCTCTCGAGAATGTCGTTTTCGTACCGCTGCGACAGGCAGCCGGTCACGAGAATCTTTTTCAGTCCGCCGGCCTTTTTCACCTCGGCGAGCTGCAGGATCTGGTCGATGGCCTCGCTCTTGGCGCTGTCGATAAAGCCGCAGGTGTTGACGATGGCGACGTCGCACCCGTCCACCTCGCCGACCACCTCGTGGCCGGCCTGATTGAGCAGATAGAGCATCTGCTCGCTGTTGACCTGATTTTTCGCACAGCCGAGCGAGATCAGGCAGATTCGATATGGCATGGGTCAACACTCCTCAAAGTTATCCTGATAGCGCGCGATGGCCGCGCGGATCTCGTCGCGCCCGAAGCCGCGGCGGTAGAGATAGTCCGACGCGCGGCGCAGCTCGTCGCGGTCGGGTGTGTCGCTGCGCAGGCGGCGGCGCAGCAGCGTGTCGATTTGGTCGTCCTGCTCCGGCAGCTCCTGCAGCGCATCGTCCCACAGCTCGCGCGGGATGCCGCGGCGGTACAGCTCGCTGCGGATGCGCCCGGCGCCGTAGCCCTTGGCGGCATAGTGCCGCACGCACATGGCGGCGTACTGCGCATCGTCGAGCAGGTGCAGTTCCTGCAGCCACGCGGCGGCGTCCTCGGCGTTTTCCGGGCTTTCGCCCTTTTCCTTCAGCCGGTCGGTCAGTTCCTTGACCGACATGGCGCGCGCGCCGATGATGCGCAGCGCCCGCTGCCGGCAGCGCGAGCGCTCGGAGGCCGCGCGCAGCGCGTCCAGCTCCGGGCTCGTCAGCTCTTTTCCGCTGCGCAGGTGAAAATCCGTCACGACGGCGAGCGTCGTGCGCAGTTCCTCGCCGGTGTCAAACCGCGCCAGAAAGCGCTCCGGCGCGGTCTGTTTGAGCTCAATGAGCCGGGCCATCAGCCCTGAAAGTCATCGGCTGCCACTTCGACGGCGCGGCCGGAGGCAATGGCGGCCTTGCGCGCCTGCGGGCTCATGAGCTTGTGGGCGTTGGCGCGGATCTCGGCCTCGATCTTGTCCGAGACGTCGGGGTGCTCGCGCAGATATTCCTTCATGCTGTCGCGGCCCTGCACGCGCACATCGCCGTAGGTGTACCACGCGCCGGCCTTGTCGATCAGGTCGAGCTTGACGCCGAGGTCCACGATCTCGCCGATCTTGGAGATGCCCTCGCCGTAGATGATGTCGAACTCCGCCTCCTTGAACGGGGGCGCGACCTTGTTCTTGACGATCTTGGCGCGCGTGCGGTTGCCGATCATCTCGCCGCCGACCTTCAGCGTCTCGATGCGGCGCACGTCGATGCGGACGGAGGCATAGAACTTCAGCGCGTTGCCGCCGGTCGTCGTCTCGGGGTTGCCGTACATGACGCCGATCTTCTCACGCAGCTGGTTGATGAACACGACGATGCAGTTCGTGCGGCTGACCGTGCCGGCCAGCTTGCGCAGGGCCTGGCTCATCAGGCGCGCGATCACGCCGACGGACGACTCGCCCATCTCACCCTCGAGCTCGCTGCGCGGCAGCAGCGCCGCCACGGAGTCAACGACCACGACGTCGAGCGCGCCGGAGCGCACGAGCTGCTCCGTGATCTCGAGCGCCTGCTCGCCGGTGTCCGGCTGGGAGATGAGCAGGCTGTCGATGTCCACGCCGAGGGCACGGGCGTAAGCGGGCTCGAGCGCGTGCTCCACGTCGATGAACGCGACCTCGCCGCCCTTTTTCTGGGCGCTGGCGAGGATGTGCAGCGCGAGCGTCGTCTTACCGGACGACTCGGGCCCGTAGATCTCGACGATGCGGCCACGGGGCACGCCGCCGATGCCGAGCGCGAGGTCGAGCGACAGGGAGCCGGTGGAGATGGCCTCCACGTTCACGGGAATGTCGTCGCCGAGGCGCATGATGGCGCCCTTGCCGAAGTTCTTCTCGATCTGGGCGAGCGCGGTCTCGAGCGCTTTTTTCTTGTCCTCCGGCTTGACTGGGCCGGTGGACACGGGTGCGGATTTTTTCTTTTCAGCCATAGTGATTCACCTCTAAGTATCAGATGCGGCCGACGACGACGCGCCGGATGCCGGCGGTGTCCTCGAGGGCGGTCACATCGGTGTATTTTTCTTCTGTCATCAGCGCCATGACGGCGTCCGCCTGATCCTCACCGACCTCGAACATGAGCCAGCCGCCGGGGCGGAGGATCTGCGTCCAGTGGCGCACGATCGCGCGGTAGAACATCAGCCCATCCTCGCCGCCGTCGAGCGCGCCGAGCGGCTCGTAGTCGCGCACGGAGCTGTCGAGCGTGAGGATGTCCATGCTCGCCACATACGGCGGGTTCGACACGATGAGGTCGAACGTGCCGATGCCCATGGGGGGCTTTTCGAGCGCGTCGGCCTTGAGGCAGATGGTGCGGTTCTGGTGGTTGCGGCGCAGGTTTTCCTTGCTCACGGTGAGGGCCTCGTCGCTGATGTCCACCATGACGACGCGCGCGGCCGGCAGCTCATGCGCCAGCGCGCAGCCGATGCAGCCGCTGCCGGAGCAGAGGTCGAGAATGCGGGCGTTCATTTTCCGGCCGACGAGCACGCGCAGCGCCGCGTCCACGAGCACCTCGGTGTCCATGCGCGGGATGAGCACGTCGGGCGTGACCACGATCGGCAGCCCGTGAAACTCCCACTCGCCGATGAGATAGGCCAGCGGCTCGCCGGCGATGCGGCGCTGCAGCAGGGCCTCGATCTTCTGTTCATTTTCGTCGGAGGTGTACAGGCGCAGGTCGCGCACGAATTCCTCCTTCGTCTTGCCGACGGCATAGGCCACCAGCAGCCGCGCCTCGAGCGCGTAAGCCTCCACGCCGGCGTTTTTCAGCGCCGTGCGCGTGGCCAGATACAGGTCGTTATAGGTCTTTGGCATCTCTCTATCTTCCAGTCCTTTGCTGACGGATTACCAGGCGTCGCTGCCCTTCTGCTCCGGGATGACGAGCTCGAGCGCACGGATGGCGCACTCGATCATGCTGTCGTCCGGCTCGTTGGTGGTCAGGCGCTGCAGCCACTTGCCCGGCGCGGACAGAATGCGCGAGCAGAGGTTGTCGTGCCGGCCGACCCAGCGGTTGATCTCATAACTGATGGACACGACGACCGGCAGCAGCAGCAGCCGCAGGCCGATGCGCACCCACGGATTGTCCCACAGCCCGACGCGCAGGCTCACGAGCGAGAACACCAGAATGCTGATGATGACGACGACGAACAGGAAGCTCGTGCCGCAGCGGGGGTGGAAGCGCGACTGTGGCCGCACGTTCTCGACCGTCAGCGGCAGGCCCTTTTCGTAGCAGAAGATGGTCTTGTGCTCCGCGCCGTGGTAGGCGAACATACGCTCGACGTCCTTCATGTGCGCCACGCCCCACAGATACAGCAGGAAAATGACGATGCGCAGCAGGCCCTCAAAGAGGTTGCGCACAACGGGGCTGTGGATAAAGCCCTTGGTCAGGCCGGCGAGCAGCGTCGGGATCAGGATGAACAGCACGATCGACAGCGCGATGCCGAGCACCACGGCCGTACCGATGATGATGTCCTTGGCCTTCTCCTCGCCGAAATGCTTTTCGATCCAGAGGTCGATCTTGCCGGGCTCCTCCTGCTCGTCCTCGGGCAGCAGGTCGGCCGAATAGGTCAGCGCCTTCATGCCCTTGACCATCGAGTCGAGAAACACGATGACGCCGCGGATGAGCGGCCAGCCGAGGATCGGGTGCTTTTCGCGGACCCAGTGCAGCTCCTCGACCTTCTCGACCATGCCGTCCTGCGTGCGGCAGACGATGGCCTGCCGGGTCGGGCCGCGCATGAGAATGCCCTCGATGAGCGCCTGCCCGCCGATGGATGTGCGGAACGAGACGCTGGTATCGGGTTTTGCGGATTCGGTTTTGCTCATATGGTTACCTCGGTTAGAATGAAATTACGAAGTTAATTGCCGCTCTCCGGCGCGAACGGCAGGCGCACCGAGACCAGTGTGCCGCCGCCGGGGGCGTTGGCGATCGTCAGCGTACCGCCGGAGCGGGTGATGATCTCGTCGCACACGGCGAGGCCGATGCCGCTGCCGCGGGCCTTGTGCTTCTCGCCCTTGAAGAATTTCTCCTTCACGTGCGGCAGCTCGTTTTCCGGGATGCCGGGGCCATGGTCCCTGAATTGAATGGTAGCAGCTTCACTGTCCGAAAAAACGGACACTTCGATTGTCTTGCCGTCGCGGGCGTACTTGGCGGCGTTATCGAGGATGTTGAGAAACACCTGCTTGAGGCGCTCCGGGTCGCCGGGCACGAGCGGGATCTCCTCCTCGGGCGGGTTGTAGATGAGCTGCATCCCGTCCTGCCGCAGCAGCTCCTGATAGGTGAAGATGGTGTCCTCGAGCTCGCTCTCGATGTCGAGCAGCTCCATGCTCAGGTTGAAGCGGCCGTCCTGGATGCGGGTGAACTCCAGCAGCTCTTCGACGAGACTCGTCAGGCGCGCGGCCTCCTTGGAGATGATGGCGATGCCGCGGCGGGAGTCGCCCTGGATGGCGGTGTCGAACATGAGCGTCTCGCTCCAGCCGGTGATGGCGGTCAGGGGCGTGCGCAGCTCGTGCGAGATCGACGAGATGAACTCCGACTGCATTTTTTCGCTGCGGCTGATCTCCTGTGACAGCTCGTTGATCGCGGTCGCAAGGCGGCCGAGCTCATCGTCGCGCTGCACCGGCAGCTCCGTGCCGTAGCGCCCGCCGGCGATTGTGCGCGTGACCTCCGTGATCTGCTCGACCGGGCGCGACACGTGCCGGCGAAACCACAGCGCGCAGACCACGGCACCGGCGGCTGCCGCGAGGATGCCGAGTATGATGCCCAACGCCGTGCTGACGCGCCCGGCGCTCAGACCGATGGCCGCGCCGATGGCGACGCACAGCGCCGCGTGCACACATTGGCCCATGGCCATGCGCGAAAACAGGCCGCGGAAGGTGTTTTCCTGTTTGGGTTCGCCTGTGGGGGTGGGGGTGACGTCCTGCATGGCCTCAGTAGCCCCACTTATAGCCGTAGCCCCAGACGGTGGTGATGTATTCCGGTTCGGTCGCGTCGTCCTCGATCTTGATGCGCAGGCGGCGGATGTTCACATCGACGATCTTGACCTCGCCGTTGTAGTCCGCGCCCCAGACGGCGTGCAGAATGTCCTCGCGCGAGAGCGCGCGGCCGGGGTTTTCCATGAACAGCTTCATGATGGCAAACTCCGTCTGCGTCAGGCGGATGTGCTCGCTGTTTTTGTCGAGCGTGCGCGAGCGCAGGTGCAGCACGAACGGCCCGCTCGAGAGCACGTCCTCGGTGTTCTCGCTGCCGCCGATGCGGCGGTAGAGCGCGTCCACGCGCGCGAGCAGCTCGGCAGGGGAGAAAGGCTTGGTGACATAGTCGTCCGCGCCGGTCATGAGGCCGGTGATCTTGTCCATCTCCTGGCTCTTGGCGCTGAGCATGAGGATGCCCATCTTCGAGCCGGTCGCGCGGATGCGGCGGCAGACCTCAAAGCCGTCGATATCCGGCAGCATCACGTCGAGCAGCGCAACGAGCGTGTCCGGATTCTGCTTGAGCTTTTCGAGCGCTTCCTCGCCTGTGGCCGCCTCAATGGGCTCGTAACCGGACCGGCGCAGGTTGATGACGACGAAGCTGCGGATGCTGGGCTCGTCCTCAAGTACGAGAATTTTCTTCATGTGATCCGTATTCCTTTCCAAAGGCGGTGTGTGGACGCCTTTGTGGTTTGTGGCGTCTGCTTTCCGGGAAAGCAGGAGCGTGCAGAAATATTCATTTCAGTATATCACACAATTTACAATAGTGGTAGCAAAAAATTACGAATCGTGTTATTCTGTGACACAGGAAATGAGGTGGGCCATATGGAGCTTTTCTGGACGCAGATCACGGACGCGCAGCCGGCGCGCCCTGCGCGCACGAAGGCGCACGGGAGCGCGTGGGGCGTGTCGCTGCTGGCGTATGCGGTGCGCGCGGTCTGGGGCATCGACCTGCCGGAGACGGCGGAGCTGCCGGGCGGCAAGCCGTATTTTCCGGCGTGCCTGCAGCTGCACTTTTCCGTCAGCCACACGCGCACGGCGGCGCTCGTGGCCGTGTCGGCTGCGCCGGTGGGCGCGGATGTGGAGCAGGTGCGCCCGCTGCACCCGGCGATGGCGCGGCGGCTCACGCAGGCGGACTGCGGCGATCTGCAGCCGTTTGAACTCTGGACGCTGCGTGAGAGCTGGTTCAAGCTCACGGGCGCGGGCGACCTGCGCATGATCCCGTTCCGGCGTGCAGACGGGGTGCTCGTCCCGCCGGAGGCGGGGGCGCTCTGCTGCGTGTATGATGCCATTCCCGGCTGCGCGGCCGCCGCGTGCTCGCTTGCCGAGCAGCCGCCGGAGCGGCTGCGGTTCGTGCCGCCGCGCGAGATTTGCACTTGAAATGTGCGCCCGGCTGTTGTATAATCAAACAGCCGAATTTGCCGGTGTGATGGAATTGGTAGACGTGCTTGACTCAAAATCAAGTGCCGCAAGGCGTGCCGGTTCGAGTCCGGCCACCGGCACCATGATTGCCGAACACTATAGATGAAATGGCGAAAAAGCCAGTCATTTCAACGTGTTCGGCAATTTTTTATTCTCAAAATTCTTTGGTAACTCCATAGATGAAAGTAAGCGTCAAATAGTCCTGAACCGGCGGCATCAGAAGGATGTCGCCGGTTCAGGCTTTGCATACCGTCTGCGCGGCTGGCAGCTATGGCAGGCAGTCTTCCGGCTGGCTGCCGCGCGGCAGTGCGGTCAAAAGATATTCCAGATAACTTGCCGGGTTCAGCCCGTTGATCTTTGCGGTCTCAACCAAAGAATAGATCACTGCGCTGATCTTCGCGCCAAGCGGCGTATTGCTGAACAGCCAGTTCTTTCGCCCAATGGCAAACGGTCGTACCGAACGCTCTGCGCGGTTGTTGGACAGTTCCAGCCGTCCGTCGCAGAAAACGTGCATCAGCCAGCTTTGCTGCCTCAGGGCATAGCCAAGCGCTGCGCCATAGAGACTCTTTGGCACAGGATTTTTCTCGTATTCATTTTGCGCCCACCGAAAGAATTCTCCGGCAATTGGCTCGGAGCTCTGTTTCCGCTGCGCATATCGCTGTTCCGCCGAAAGCGTCTGCCGCAAAAACTCCGCCTCCAGCGCAAACAGTCTGTTGCAGAAATCGAGTCCGGTCTGCGCCGGGGAGCGGCTGCGCAGCTCTTTGGGCAGGCTCCTCAGCGTATCCGTAAATTTTCGCCGCATATGCGCCCAGCAGCCAACGCTGCATACCGTTTCGGGCAGACTGCAATGATATGCCTCATACCCATCCGTATGCAAATATCCCGAAAAGCCCTCCAGGAACCGGCTTGCGCAGACGCCAGCTCTGCTCGGCTGGTAATCATAAAGCACAACCGGCCGCAGCGCATCGCCGGAGGTTCGGTAGAGCCATACATAGCTGCGCTGCCGTGCCTGCCGCTCCGGCTCCCGCAGCACCATGAGCGTCGTCTCATCCGCATGCAGGATCTTGTTTGCAAGAAGCTCCTTGTGCAGCGCGTGATATACCGGCAGGAGCCAGCGTTCTCCGGCGGTAAGAACCCAGTTGGACATGGTCTGCCGGGAAACGGGCAGACCGAGCCTGTGCAGCTCCTGCTCCTGCCTGTAAAGCGGAAGCGCAAGCACATATTTGCTGTTCATGATCTGCGCCAGCAGACTGGCTGATACGATCCCGCTGCCCGGCAGAAGCGCCGGCGGAACGGTGCTTTTCTTCATGGGAACACTGGTTTCCGCTCTTTCGCACTGACGGCAGCTGTACGCTGTCTGGATATGCTCTGTGAGCTTGTACTGTGCTGGGATATATGTCAATTCCCGCCGCAGAACGCTGTGTCCGCAGGCGTGCAGTTCTCCGCCGCACTGCGGGCAGCGGCGCTGCTCCTGCGGCAGTTCGTGCAGGATCTGTTCCACCGGAAGACCGGAAAAATCCACTTCCCGCTTTCCGCAGCGCTTTTTCCTCCGGCAGAGAACGGATGCTTCTGAAGGAGTTTCTCGCACCGTTTCGTGTGAAGAAGCTTCAAACAGGCAAAGCTGCTCCTGCAGCTCTGCGCTTCTCTCGCTGGAGCATCCGTAGATGCGGCTGTTCAGCCGCCGGAGCTGCTGCGTCAGCCAGTCGATCTGCCGGTGCAGCGCTTCGATCTCCCGATCCTTTTTATGCAGTAAATCCCGCCATTGCGCGGCCTCGTTCATATCTCTTTTCATGTTCAAATTATACCATAAAACCGCAGAAAACGCAATGTTTTCTGCGGTTTTGCACCTATTTTCTGTCTTTTATTAGGACGATGGATCTGCTTAGAAGATACTGAAATTCCCGTTCCGTAATCTCAACGATCTCGCCCTCCGGCGCATCCGGCCACGGATAGGTTCCGCTCTGCGCACGCCGCTTTCCCTGGCAAAAGCTCTGCCCATCCCAGTGTAGATATTTGAGCATCGTTCCGCTTTGATCCCGAAATACATAGATGCTCCCGTCGTATGGATTGACACGGAGCCGATACCGAATGATCGCGCTCAAGCTGTCAATCCCTGCGTGCATGCTGGTCTCTCCGCATACAAGCCTGACGCGCTTGCTGTCACGGCTCAGCTCCGCTTCCCGCGCGGCCTGCTTGATATGCTCTGTCCAGCTTTCCGGTTCTGTGTTCCGAAGCCTGCGGCGACCTTTTTGAAAGTTCTTCGGCGCAGTCTTTGCGGCATTGCCACAGTTTCGGCAGCAATACTGACGATCTTCCCCTGCATAGACCGAAAATTCTTCTCCGCACCACGCGCATACCTGCTGACGGTGTGTTTCTTCCATGGCTCTGAGATAGCAGGCACGGCTGCAATACTTTTTCTGATCTGCGCGCAGCGCCTGCCCGCAGCATTCGCACCACAGGGGCTTTTCCTCCAGGGATGGATTTGCTTTCCGGTAATCTGTCCACCACTGGATACGGCAAGCGTCGCCGCAGAAGCGGCGCTGTGTGCCGGGACCCCATTCTGGCTGAAAGTCTTTTCCGCAATTCGGGCAGATCTGAATGGGCGGTTGATAATTCGCCTGCTGCTTTTCCTTCCATTTCTTATAATGGTACAGCTGCCGGCAACGTTTTCCGCAAAACCGCCGCCAGCGCCCAGCCTCGCCGCTCTGCTCGATTGGTGTTCCGCATTCCGGGCATTCGTTGACCGGCGTGTCTGTGTAATACCGTTTTGCGTTGTTGTACCTTACACGGCATTCACTGCTGCAGAATTTCTGCCGCGTAATGTGGCAGGTTGGAATGAAGCCCTTCCCACAGTTCAAACAGGCCAGTTCATTTACCATGAAGCCATCCTCCTTGCGTGTTTCTTCCATCTTACCACGCAAGGAAAGGTTCAGGACTATTTGACGCTTACAGATGAAATCGCGGTTGGCAGAGGTTCAAACAGGATTTGAACCTCTGTTTTTCCATATTCAAGCGGATTTTCAGTGGCAGCGCCCTTTTTCAGAGGGCTGCGGCGGCTGGATTTCAGAAAAATCGAAGAAAAATCTTTCACAAAGTTATGGGCGCTGGATTGTTGGTTTTCACGAACCAATGACCAGCGCTTTTTTTGCGCTCAAAAAGGGCGATGAGAATGGAGGTGTATTGTATGATAGCAAAATGGCGGCATCCCATTGATACAATGAGATGCCGCCATCTTTAACAGCCCGACTCGGAATTCAGAGCCGGGCTGCTTGCTTATTCAGAAAAAATCAACGCTCCAAAGTACTTCGGAAGATGGAAATCGGGCCGTTCCGCGTCCACGCGGTTCCACGCAAGATAATGCTCCTGCACGGTCAGATCGCCGCATTTGTAGAAATTGCCCCGGATTGTTCCGGACGGAGCAAAATCCGGGAAGAACAGCCGCAGCAGCTGAAAAGGAAGCTCGTACGTCACATCCCAGCCACTGGGCGTTCTTTCGCTGGCTGCATGCAAGGTCTTTGCGCCGTCCGGAAGCAGGATCCGCATCAGATTCTCTCTTCCGGTCCCAAATCCGAAATAGATGCACAGGCTGGGGTTCAGCTCAATGTTGATATATCGCGCATCCTGCTCTGCGGCGCTGAAGAAAAACTCCAGGCAGCTGTCCTGACACGGCTGGTCAAGCATGCCGGTATTTTCTGCGCGGATCGTTGGTTCCTCCGCGTGAAGGCGCACATACAGTCTGCTGTCATCGTACGCAAGCTGCGCGTAGGCGCTGATCTGCTCACAGGGTAGCCACAGTTTCTGGTCGATCGGCGCTTTTTCGATCTTATTCCAGTCCGGTTTCCCGGTGATTTTTTGAATCTGATATTGTCTGGTCATCTTTTTTCCTCTTTTTCCTTTCTTCGTTTTCCGTGTCAATGCTTCGAGAAGATTGCCTCAAGCGTCTGCAAAACAGCTGCCTTTTGGACATCCTCGTATTTGCAGTCAAATAACTGGAGATTCAGCGCTCCAGTGCTGGTCAGGATGTGAAATTTCTCCGCGAGTACACCATTTCTACTCACGCCCCTGCGGGAGGGGCGACCCCTGTCGCGTTTTGCGAGGTTTGCATGCCGTTCAATTTCTACTCACGCCCCTGCGGGAGGGGCGACCTGTCAGCTTTTTCAGGCTTCCCCTGAGTTCTTCGTCCATTTCTACTCACGCCCCTGCGGGAGGGGCGACCATTGCGCGTGACTTTATCGCAAGCAAGGCCCCGATTTCTACTCACGCCCCTGCGGGAGGGGCGACCGCCGACACGTAAGGAGGGGCAAATGGCCTATCTTATTTCTACTCACGCCCCTGCGGGAGGGGCGACATCAAGGAATACGGCTATGATGTCGCAGTCGCGATATTTCTACTCACGCCCCTGCGGGAGGGGCGACTTATATCCGGAAGATTTCTTATCGACTGGGGAATTATTTCTACTCACGCCCCTGCGGGAGGGGCGACTGTGGGCGGCGATGGCTGTCGCCGTGACGTACTTCATTTCTACTCACGCCCCTGCGGGAGGGGCGACTCCTGCAAGAGATTGCCGGACTGATCCACAAAGCGATTTCTACTCACGCCCCTGCGGGAGGGGCGACTGCAAGCTTATCCGAGAGCGCACGAAAAAGAAATATTTCTACTCACGCCCCTGCGGGAGGGGCGACCGTGATCCGTAAGCAGATGCAGGAAGAGGAACGGATTTCTACTCACGCCCCTGCGGGAGGGGCGACTTCGACAAATGCGCTGTCGGTCGGGTTGAAGGAATTTCTACTCACGCCCCTGCGGGAGGGGCGACTCGGAACGCAGGCCTCATTCGCGATGGAGATTTATTTCTACTCACGCCCCTGCGGGAGGGGCGACGCTTTTAACCTGCAACAGGAATGCAGAGTACAAGATTTCTACTCACGCCCCTGCGGGAGGGGCGACGAACATCTGCGTCTTCGGCATCGCCCCAGACGCTGATTTCTACTCACGCCCCTGCGGGAGGGGCGACGGCAATTTTCCACAAGTCCGTCATGAGGTTTTGC
>ERZ773181.2231-NODE-2231-length-13286-cov-13.553397_pt1 | contig 13286 bp, 16 predicted proteins | sample MGYA00581001_ERZ773181 | MGnify/ENA primary metagenome ERZ773181 (study PRJEB29015, sample SAMEA2737780) | human gut metagenome | biome: human gut; feature: human-associated habitat; material: faeces | place: China | collected 2012 ... | reverse complement strand
CCTCTGCACTCGGCAGGGTAGGGGAGTACAGCAATTTTTACAATGTAAATAGCAACATATACAATTTAGTGTATGGTATAATATAGACAATGAAAGAAACAAGAAAGGGGTTTCCAATGAAAAAAGAAGTCATGATTAAAATCACTTTAACCGATGATAACATTACTCTTGATGGTAAGAATTTGCAACAACTGTCCGAAGATGACATTATCGACAGTATTAAGGTGCTTGTCAGTCTTGCAAAGATTATGTTTGGATGATAGAAGGGAGACTTTACAAATGGAAATGCGTAAATTCATTATCGAGGTTCACCCCGACGGCACGTTGACGTGCTGCGAGTACGAGGATCAGAAGGACGCTATCCGAGCCGCAAACAATCGGGCATGGTTGGCCGGTTATAAGCAAGCTCTCATCCATTGCGACGAGCAAGTACACACCCTTGAGGGTTTTAAAGGCACTTGCTTGTCAGCCGATCTTATGTATCAGGGTGCGGCCCATGTGCGTGACGGGGTACAGGCTATGTACTCCTTATATAACAAGAATTAAGTCGAAACGGCCCTCCGGGCCGTCTATCGGGACCGCCCGCCCGGTATTGATAATGACAGGGCAGAAAGGACAAATATTATGAATTTCCGTAACAGCAAGAACACTGCCAGCAAGAACACTGCCAGCAAGAGCGCCCGCAAAACAAATAAGACATTTGCTAAGTTGTCTGAAGTTGAGGGCTCCGTACAGATCGAAGATGGTGAAATGTGGCTGAAATCCTCTAAAGATATGAACTGGGCTCCCGGTGTTTCTATCAATGTAGATGAAAACAATGTCATTTCCGACTGGGTGCGCAAAATTACCCTGCGCAATGTCGTTTTGACCGTCGAGGAAAACGACAAGGGTTATCCGGAATTGGTTATTTCCGGCCAGAGCAACACCGACGATGCGGGTGATTTGCCATTCTAATCGGCGGGCGGCCTATGGCCGCCCTTATTTTATAGGAGGCCCCATGAAAAGTAAAGATAACAGAGTATCCTTGCTTAACTGCGACGATTCTTTGATCTACCTCGCAACGGCCATTGTATATAGTGGAGTTACAACCAATGATGTCAAGTTTTTCCGCTCTGAATGGGCCAAAATCATTTTCAACGGATTGGGCATTGAAGCGGACCCTCTGGACTGGTATTATATGATCTTAGATAGAAAGGAGCGCGAGAAGCATGGCAGTAGGCGCCGCTAAAGCAAGTGCAACCCTTAAATACAGTGCCGAGCTATATACCCCCTATGCGTTGGAATCGTGGCCAGATAATCAGATGCGCAAAGAATACACTCGACTGCGCGATATTGCGCAGAAACGTATTAAGCGCCTATCAAAAGACCCCATCAGCGGCACAAGCGACGTTTATAAAGAATTTGCCGGAGGTTTCCCAACTCTAAAGGCACTGCAAGGAGACCGTAAAGCATTGGAACAGGCGCTCGCAGATGTAGCGCGTTTTGTGCGTTCTAAAGGTTCCACCGTTGGCGGTGCCCGTGAAGAATTTACGCAAAAAATGAAAGTTAGCGGTATTGATGTAGCCGACGTGCCCGAGGATCAGTACACGGCCTTGTCGGAATGGTGGGAGATCGTAAAAGCATCGGGCGTATACTACTATCCGTCCGACCAGCCGGTTATGTACTGGCGCGAGAAAGGCGGCTACAATGTCAGTATTGACGATTTTGTAAAGTGGCAGCAAGGCGAGGTCAACTATGGTAAAGAATGGGACTACAGCGACGGCAGCAGTTCCGCCGACCTGCGCGGAGGTTTCGGCGGAGGCTTGTAATTACAACCCTGTCCCGTGGCTTATGGAGCATCTAGACCGCAAACACACAAAAGGCAAGAAACGCAAAACGAACAAGAAGCGCTTATATGTGAATATGCCGTGTGCGTTTGATATTGAGACTAGCCGAGTATGTGCTGATGCGGACGACAATCCACATACCATAATGTATATTTGGCAGTGCCAACTCGGTCTGGATATTACCATTATTGGTAGGACGTGGGACGAGTGGCTGAACTTTACGGGGGCAATCAGCGACTATTTGCAAGCGAGCAGCGGGCCTCAAGGTGACTGGTTTCTGTGTATGTACGTTCACAATCTTGCACATGAATTTCAATATTTGTCGGGTATTCTGGATTTTGGCCCGGGTGATGTGTTCGCCAGCAAACCCCGTAGGGTCTTAAAATGCGACAATCGCGCTATTGAGTACCGATGCAGTATGCGGCACAGCAATTTGTCCCTTGATGCCTGGGGCAAACAGCTTGGCGCCCCTCATGCCAAATTGACGGGGGCACTTGATTATTCCAAAGTTCGGTACCCATGGACGCCTTTAACGTCTACAGAATTAGCGTATTGTGTCAATGATGTTCGGTGTATTGTGGAGTGCCTGTTAATCGAGATGAACCGAGACGGCGACGATCTGTATACTCTACCACTAACGCGCACCGGATACGTCCGACGAATGGCACGCGAAGCAATGTATAAATGGGGCATTAAACGGGTCAAGCGCCTTTTGCCGTCGTGGGACCTATACCAAATGTTGCGGGAGGCGTTCCGGGGCGGTGACACCCATGCGAATCGGTATTATGTAGGTCTCCATTTGGAAAACGTCGGTTCCGTGGATATGTCGAGCGCCTATCCTGCCGTTCAATGCGAATGTTATTTTCCTATGACACCATTTAGGCAGGAACTGCCCACCGTAGAGAGGTTAATGCAGTGTATGAGGCACGGCAAGGCTTGCTTGATGCGCTTGCAAGTAAAAGGTTTGCGCCAGCGCTTTAAGTGGTGGGGGTTCCCATATATCCCCCTTGCAAAGGTTCGGCACTGTGAAGGATACATTAACGACAATGGACGTCTGCTGTCTGCTGACCATTTAGAGATCACCATAACCGATATAGATTTTAGAATCATTGCCAAAGAATATGACTGGGACGCCCTTAACGTTCTGAACCTGTACACGTCCGATTATGGCAAACTGCCAAAGCCCTTGACGGATTGTGTAAAAGAGAGCTATACCGGCAAGACATCTCTTAAAGGTGTGGCCGGACAAGATTTGTATTATGTCAAGGCCAAGGGCGATCTCAATAGCTACTACGGCATGACAGCACAAGACCCCTTGCAGCTGGACACACTTTTTGATGAGGACGACCCCGACAATCTTTGGAGCGAATGCACCGACGACCCGGAGGGCAGTTATAACGACCACCGCCCCCACTTGTTTCTGCCCTACCAATGGGGCGTATGGACAACGGCCCACACTCGCAAGCGCCTAAAAATAGCGCAATGGGCCGCGGGCAAGAATGGTGTGTATTGCGACACCGATAGCGTCAAATACATGGGCAATATTGATTTAGCGGAGTTTAACAAATCTGTGAAACAGCTTGCGAAAGACAACGGTGCTTGCGCTACAGACCCAAAAGGCAATATTCATTACATGGGCGTGTATGAGCAAGAGCGCAGTTACGCGGAGTTTATGACGTGGGGCGCTAAGAAATACGCGACTACCTATAAAAAGGGCGGGCCGATCACTACTACCATAGCAGGAGTTAGCAAACGGAAAGGCGGTTTGGAGCTGGCCCTGTGGGGTGGTTTTGAGGTGTTCAAGCCAGGCTTTACGTTTTGTCTTGCCGCCGGAAATCAGGTTATTTATAATGACCGGCCCAATGTGCCCGATTTTGTGGTTGACGGGCATACGGTACATATAACAAGAAACCTGTGTATTTGTGATAATACCTACACGTTGGGTATTACTGACGAATACGCAAAGATACTGGGGTACAAGATTATGGAGGTTGTCTGATGATTAAACTGTACACTGATGAAGGTTGGCCTAACTTTTCTGAAAAGGATGGCATTTTGTCAACGGGAGCATCTATTATTTTTATTTGGGGCGGACGTGGTACCGGCAAGACCTATGGGGCATTGAAGCACGTGCATCAGACCGAAGAAGAATTTCTATATCTGCGCCGCACGCCGCAGCAGGCGGAACTTATTTGTGCGTCGCCCAGTATGTGGCCGTGGTCTCCATTGAACGACGATTTGCACACACATTACGCCCCGTTCAAATTGCCCAAAATAGCGGGACTGTATGAAGTGGGCAATGCAGGAGCCTACACGGATACAGGAGCGCCCATAAAACCGGCCAAGATGTCGGGCGTCGTGGGGAGCGTCGTAACTCTTGCTCGCACTCGCGGCTTTTCAAGCCCCCATACCAATATAATTATTTTAGACGAGTATCAGAAAGAAGAGCTCGACTATTACCGGCGAGGCGAGGGTGTGGGCCTTGCCAACATTTATGAGACAGTCAACCGTAACCGAGAACTACAAGGGCAAAAGCCCTTGACGCTGTTGTGTATGTCGAACGCGGTGGGCATGGCCAACCCCTATTATATGCAATGGGAGATCACCGATACCGTCGAGAAGATGATCGGCAAAAAAGAGCGCGTCAAGCTGTTGGCCGATAAAGGGATTCTTTTGATTGATCTAGTGGACAGCCCTATTGCCAAAGAGAAAGCCAATACGGCCCTCTATAGGTCCATGACCGGTACAGATTTTTACAGGTCCGCTATTGAAAACCAGTACAGCGCCGAGGAGAAAAGTCTTGTTGTATCTCGGCCCCTCCGGGAATACTACCCCCTTGTTCAAATTGGGCGGTGCTGCATCTATGAGCATAAGAGTAAACCCCTCTACTATGTGTGTCGGCATCGGTCTGGCGAGATGCCCACATACGGCACCGGCGATTATGAGCGTAAACGATTCAGGGCCGCGTATGGGTATATCTGGCCCGCGTATTTGCAGAGGCAAATTGAGTTTGAGCGCTACTCGGATGAAATTTTCTTTCGCGAGTATTGCGGTACTTGACTTTTTTACACAGTCGATATATACTAAATATAATCCCAGGTGCCCACAGGCAGCCCCCAGAAGGGGCGGGCGAGCGTCAGCCAGCGCGTGAACCTGGGATTTACTTGTATCTGTATGGGAGGTGATGTCATATATGAACGTTTATGCAGTTCTGGCCGTTCTGATGTTTATTGGTATGGATGTTGTCAGTGGTATGGTGAAAGCCTTTTCTACCACGGGTTTCGATTCCAGCGTGATGCGTCAGGGGTTTTATCACAAACTCGGGGAAGTTCTGGCCGTGGGGTTGCTTGCTGCCGCTGATTTTTACTTGCCCATTGTGGGCGTCAACGTCGATGTGTCTTTCTCGGCCATCGGTTGCGCCTATTTTGTTTTGATGGAAATTGGCAGCATCATCGAGAATATCGGGACGATCAACCCTGAATTGGTGGGGCCTCTTACTAAAATTTTTGCAAAACTCAAGGGGGATTGACCAATGGGTTGTTATATCATTTTCGCCCAGTCGATCACGAACGAGCGCGCGTTTTTGCTGGCTGACCTGTGCACTCGTTTGGGCATCGGCTACTATAGCGACTGGGCAGACGTTGCCCACACGCGGCAGTGCTGCGCCGTGGGTCCTGTCACAAAAGGCGACAAAGATCAGGTCATTAAATGCCTGACACATGACACATACGTTGTAATGGAGGCGACCAAAGTTGAAAATCGGTGAAAAAGCGGCCCTCGCTATGGCCGGATACACCAAAGCAGAGATCGAAGCTATGGAGCAGCCCGTGCCGCAGCCCGCGCCGCAGCCCGCACCGCAGCCCGCACCGCAGCCCGTGCCGCAGCCCACGCCGCAGCCCGTGCCGCAGTATGATGGCCTTGAAACCCTGTTGCAGCAGATTTTGCAGGGCCAGCAGACCAGCGCGCAAGCAATGCAGACTATGACCCAGACGTTGCAGGCAAACGCGCTGGGCCTTGGCATCCAGCAGCAGCCGGCGGCAGATGCCACAACGGTGACGGCCCGAATCATCGACCCTACCTATGGAAAGGAAGTGAAATAACATGCCTCTTGGTATGGATTTTGCGGACATTGCCGCAATTTTGACCGAAATCAACAAGATGGCCACCGGCCAGGTATCGACGCCGCCCATCGTGGACACGTCTAGTTTCGTTTCTGTGGCACAGGCCACGTTGCTGACCGGCCCCGACAATTACACCAAAGCGATCAGTCAGGTGCTGGGACGTACCATTTTTGCCGTGCGCCCCTACGATGCGCCCTTGAAGCGCTTGCAGGTGACGGGCGACGACTGGTCGAACCATGTGCGGAAGATCAATTTCTGCGACACTGACCCCGTCACCGACAAGGCGTGGGAGCTGGAGGACGGCCAGAGCGTGGATATGTACGAAGTCCACAAGCCTAAAGTCCTTCAGACAAACTACTATGGGCAGACCAACTACAGCCGCGTGTACACGCAGGCTGATACCCAGATGGAAGCGGCGTTCAAAGGCCCCGAGGAACTGGCGCAATTCTGGTCCTCGTTCGTGCTGCATCTGTCGAACCAGATCGAGGCAGACAGACGGAACCTCGCCACTAACCTGATGGCGAATCATCTGACCGGCATGACGGTTACAAGCCCCTACAGTGTCATCTATCTGCTCGACGAGTACAACGCCCAGCAGGGCACGAAACTGACCGTGAAGGACGTGTACAAAGAAGCAAACTTCCCGGGATTTGCCAAATATGCCTATGGCCGTATCAATGACATTTCCCGCCTGATGAAAGAGCGTTCCATCAACTGGCATCAGAACTGGCAGATCGGCGGCACGACGTACAATTTCCTGCGACACACCCCGTATGATCGGCAGCACCTCTATCTGTACAGCGGTACACAGAGCCAGATCGACGCCCGCGTGATTCCCGAGGTATTCCATGACAACATGCTGAAATACCGCGACGCGGAACAGGTCACATTCTGGCAGAGCATCGACAGGCGCGAAACCATCTATGCGACGCCTGTTGTGACCAACACCATCGGTGCGTCAAAGAAGAATGCAGCAGTGCAGCTCTCCAATGTATTCGGGTGCCTGCTGGACTGGGACGCCATCGGCTACACTCCGAAGCTGTCCCGCGTGGTCCCAACCCCCATGAACGCCCGCGGCCTGTATACGAACTTCTGGTACCACTACGGTTGGTCGTGGTACGATGACTTCACCGAGAACGCCGTTCTGTTCCTGATGACCACAGGAGACGTTACCGTGCCGAGCAATGCCGCGGTGGCAAAAGCCTCCACCCTTAAAACCACCACGCACACGGACGCGGACCCCTCGAAGTCCTGACCGGCACCGGCGGGCATTTGCCCGCCGGTTATTTTATAGGAGGTGCAAAATGCAAGCTATTTTTTACCAGTTTGCAAAGCGCACAAACAGCACAAAGCGGCCCGACGGTGGGCAGGAGTTCGGAATCGACCTTAAAGCCCCTTGTAACATCATTGACCCCGAGATCAAGATTGCTACACAAAACAACCCCACCGGGTACAATTATTGCTACCTTCCCACGTTCAGCCGGTATTACTGGGTTAAAAATTGGACGTATGCCGGGGGCCTCTGGGTCGCCTCGTTGACTGTTGACACGCTGGCAAATTATCGCGAACAGATTGGCAATAGTACGGAGTATGTCACAAGATCGTCGGCACAGTATGATGGTACAATTTCAGATGGACTTTACCCGGCATCGGCTAAAGTGCAAAGTGTAACAACCGCTTTTCAAGGTGGCTTTGCGGAAACAATTAGCGGGGGATTCTTTGTTATTGGGTTTATAGCTAAAGCCGCAAACTCCATTGGGGCTATTACATATGCAGTAATGCCCCCTACAAATGCCAAAAAACTATCTGCAAAATTGCTGACTGATGTGTCATACCTTAGTATTGACAATACGGAAATTAGCGACAGTTTAACAAAGGTTTTTTTTAATCCCTATCAATATATCGTAAGTTGCAATTACTTTCCATTTGACATCGCCCAAATCACCGCACATTTACCGCTTGTTTCAAGTGTAGATGTCGGGTGGTGGTCGATAGACGTTCCATGTTGGATTTTGGGAGAAGACGATAACAAATTAACAAAATCGGTGAGCGTGAGTATCCCGAAGCACCCTCAAGCGGTAAGCCGCGGAGGGTATTGTAATGCCTCCCCCTACACGGACTACACTATCTTCTTGCAGCCCTTTGGAGTGATACCTCTTGACGCATCTAAACTGTGGGGCGCTGGCACCTTATCTATACAATATATGGTTGACCTTTTCACCGGTGACAGTATCTTACGTATATTTACCGATTCGAATCAGCTAGTACACGAGACAACCGCCAAACTTGGGGTACCTATTCAACTTTCCAATATTACATTTGATATACCGTCGGGCAGCGGAGGCTTGCTGCATACTGGTATTGCGGCAGCGTTCGGAGGTATCCAGGCAGCATTATCCGGGGGTTCTTCCTCAGACGTCGGAAACGGTATTTTAAATGCTGCACAGGCAACTAATGCAGATGTAGCGAGCAAGGGCGCAACGGGGTCCACAATAGCTTTTGATTCGGTGCCTTATATGGTTGCGCGCTTTAAAATTCTTACGGATGATAACAATACCGACCATGGGAGACCCTTGTGCAAACGTGTGCAAATATCCACTATCCCGGGGTACATCATGGTTGACGATCCGGACATTGCGCTAACAGCAACAGCAGAAGAAATTGACAGTGTCAAAAGTTACATGAAGAATGGTTTTTTCTATGAATAGGAGGCGTGAATAATGGCCGTATATAAACAATGTATTACTGACGTGTCGCCGATCAGAGTAACCGCCGGTTATCCTGCATACGCTGACGGTAGCCCCCACCGGGGCATAGACACGGTGCACGGCAATCACAAAGCCTACGCGCCCGAGGCGGGCACCGTGGTAGTGGCCCAGCATTGGAATGGCAGCACCTCGGGCGATCAGTCGTGGGGAAACATGATCAAAGTACGGATGGCCGACGGCACCACCTGGCGAGCCGCGCACTTTGCCTCGCAAATTTGGAACGTGGGCGACACTATTTCCAAGGGTCAGTTTATCGGCACGCAGGGCAAAACCGGCAACGCAACGGGCATTCACACGCATTGGGAGTACGCCGACGCCGCCGGAAACTTGAGGGACCCGTCCAGCATTATCAGGATCCCGAATCAGGTGGGGACATGGGACGTCGAATGGGATTCCGGCGGAGGACCTGGCCCAGGTCCCGGGCCGGGTCCCGGGCCGGGTCCGTGGCCCGCTGGTAAATTGCCGGTGTGGTTACTGTTTAAAATGGCGAAAGGAGGCCGTCTGTTATGAGCGCTCCATATAGTTACGAGCAAATTAACGCCCATGTGTCCCCGGTTACTCCCTCCGTAATGCACACCAAAGGAAACAGCTTATCCTATTATTTCCGAAAATATCTGTTCCTTGAAGCGGTGTCTATGGTTCGGTGGACATTGCCCGAAACATGGCCCAGTAACCGCTTGCAGTATCTTGTTTTTGGTTCCGGCGGTGTTACGGTGTTTAATACAGACCGTTATGGCCTCGTATATGACCGAATGGGACTAACCGGCATCAACATTTTCTATAATCCGACACACTCCATCATTGCAAACCCTTTTATTAAAGGGTCCCCATATTTACAGATCGGAAAGCAGTGCGAGATCATCAATTTGCAGCCCGATTACCGCGGTATGGTGGATATTGTGGCCTATTATGGGGATATGATGGCCCTTGCTGCCCAGACCATCCAGAGCAATTTAATAAACAGCAGGTTAGCATATGTGTTTGCATCTGGTAACAAGGCCGGTGCGGAATCTTTTAAAAAGATGTTTGACCAGATCATGCAGGGCGACCCCGCCGTGTTTGTGGATTCCTCGTTGCTCAAAGCGCCTAAAAATGGGGCATCCGGGCAAGACCCTTGGATGTACTTTGCGACAGACCTTAAAGGGAACTTCATTACCAACGAACTGTTGACAGCCCTTAAAACCATTAAAGCCCTGTTCGATACTGAAGTAGGCATCCCTAACACCAACACAAGCAAGAAAGAGCGGATGCTGACTGACGAAGTCAATTCTAACAACGTTGAGACAGCCGCCAAAGCGTCGCTATGGTTGGGCAGCTTGCAGCATGGGTGTGAGCGAGTACACAAGCTCTTTGGAATTGACAAATCTACTTTATGGGTTGATTGGCGTTTTCCGCCCGATACTGGAGCGCAGGAGGTGAACAACGATGCACGCAACATTGAGCTTTAACGGCCTGTTGGCAAGATACCCGAACCTGTTCGATGACTTGAAAGTCCCTGACAGTGTATCTAAAGAAACTGTCTGCAATCAATTACTCTTTGATACGCTGGAATTGGAAGTATTATACGCGGATGGCCCCACGATGCGCAGGGCGCTGGGCGTCTATTCTGAAACCATGCTTCCGAGCTGGACCCGGTACGCCGAGGCGCTGGGCCTTAAATACGATGCTTTGGCATCCGATGACCGAATCAGAACCACCGACCATGCAGGAACCAGCGGCGGCACAATCAACCGCACAAACGGCGTGAAGGGAACAACTACCCGAGCGCCTAACCTGACCACCACCGGCCAGAATACCGGCAGTGACAGCACCACCCGGGACGTCACGGGGTTTGACAGCGGAACATTGCAAACCGCTGAAAAGAGTACAACGGCCCTTGGAACTGGAAACACCATTACCAGCAGCGGCACGGATACGACCACCACCGATCAGACCACCACCGATAACAATACTTCGGAGTTGCACGACGGCTACAACGACACCGTGACCGAGAAGGGCCGGGCAGGACGGGACCCGCAAGACCTTATTGCCAAAGAGTTGACCCTTGCAATGGAAAATGCAGTACATAAAATCGTTACGGACATCCGGGCAAACTTCTGTTTGCTGGTATATTAAGGAGATGCAATAAAATGGGTATCATAAATCCTATTCACAAAGCACCCTACACCAATTTCCATGATCTCAATCTTGATTGGATTATGGACGAGCTGAACGAATTCAATACCAAACTGACGAATTTCGTCAGCCTGGCCACGATCAAGTACGCAAACCCGATTCAGTGGGACATCACCAGCCAGTATGAAGCAAACACCGTTGTTGTGGACAGCAACGGTAACGCCTATCTTTCTGTGCAGCCGGTGCCGTCCGGTGTATCTCTGGACCGTACAGAATTCTGGACCAAAATTGGCAATTTCGATGAACTTTGGGCCGATGTCAAAAAGGCCATTACTCCCAACGATGAGGGGCATAGCCCCACCGCGACAGCGGATAGAGCGGTCAACGATCTTGTCTGGGTAAACGGGGCGCTTGTACGTGTCACAAGAGCAATGATTGCCGGTGATGCTTATGTGCCCGGCTCTAACTGCGTTAGCAGCTCCACAAATGAAGTTCTGCACTACCTTATCAATGCATTTAATGAGGGCTTGAGCGCAGAGAAAACGGCCCGGGAGAATGCCGACACCCAGCTTCAGAAGGCTATTGACACGGAAAAAACGGCCAGAGAGGACGCCGACACCCAGCTTCAGACGGATATTAACAATGAGACACAGGCCCGGAAGGACGCCGACAATCAGCTGCAAGATAGCATTGACGCGGAGAAAACGGCCCGTATTGAGGCAGATAAGAAATTACAAAAACAGATTGATGACAAATCCGCTGGTGCATTTGCTAACGTTAAGGACTACGGTGCATTAGGCAACGGCTTAGCGGATGATACGGAAGCAATTAAGCGCGCTATGGCATCCGGTCTTCCACTGCTGTTCCCGGATGGTACATACAATATTACACAGGACGTCACACTGACCGGTTCCTATTTTGCGTACAACGCAATGTTGATTGCGAACACATGCACAGTAACCATCACCGCACCGATTGCCGGTGCTAACTGTCATTTCCGTACAGCAAACAGCGGCACAATCAAGATGACTGATAGCGTTGTACTGGTTGACTGGTTTAATTATGAAGGTGATTTAGGGTCGGCTATCAGCAATTATCTCTCCGGTTATGAGGGTACAGTGAAGTTTGGTCGTCCTGCTACATATGCTGGACTGGGCACTGATACTACATACATTGTAAGTAATAATATTTATCTTCAACCGCACACAACATACGATTTGCAGGGGTGTGTTATTAAGCTCACTACTGCCAACAGCAGATTCATTTTTAACGGTAGTAATACCGCCCATGTGGAACGCACTATCTTTCGCAATGGCGTTATTATCGGTGCAACCGATGATGTAGACGCGGCTTTTACTTCGGAGTATTCTGAGCGATTCTTCATTGAGGATATGTTTATAATCGGTTGCCGAAAGGTGCTAGAATGTGCGCATACTATCAATATACAGGTGCGCAATATTATACATGATATTGCCCTTACAACCTCTAAACCTGTTGTGAGTTATCATTTAGTAGAGAGTTCCACGGGTGCAACTGGTATCTCCGGCAACGCCTCTTTCCGCGCAGAAAACTGCATTTCCAGCCTCGGCAGTGCTACAGGGGATAGGTGGATGTTCCTTGCTGATTCTTCCAACGATATTCGAGATATTTATATCAGCAACTGCGAATGCAGCAACTCCAATGGCATATGGATTAACGCAACCTCGACCCCATCAACGGTTTGGGACATTCTGATTGATGGTTTCATTGCAGACCAGTGCCCGCAAACCGGTATTTACTTGACAAATTGTCTTAATGGCGCAGTACATATTCTAAACAGCTATAGTAACGCCCCGGCATACGGCATACGACTGGTAAAATCAACTGCTGTTATCAATACATGCCAGTTCCTCGCGACGGCTCCCATGAACGGTATTTACATCGAGGAAGGGTGTAGGGCGGTTTCTATCAGTCATTGCACTTTTATTGATGTATCGCGTCCGATTTACATCGGAGACGGCATAGGAACCATCGTGGACGATATTACGGTAGTGCGCAATACCCTACATGGAACAAACGCCCCAGCTGTATTTGTCGGTTCGGAGTGGTGTTTTATTACTAGGCTTAGCGGTTGGAATATTACACCGGCTTATACTGCTGGTGTTCAGTTTGGAGCAGGTAACTGCACGTTTGGAATGATCAACGGGTTTGACCCCATAAAGTACTCAAAACTGGGGGCACCTACAAACATTCAGCAAATTTCCACTACAGCTATTTAAACACAACAGCCCCCTCGACAGAGGGGGCTGTTTATTCTATATGTTGCTGTACTCCCCTACCCTGCCGAGTGCAGAGGGAGGGATTTTTTTCTTATAGGTATGTTAGCAATGACTAACTACTATATATTGTGTCTATTGACATTTTGCACAAAGATTTGACCGTTGGGGAAGAAAATTTTGTGCAATCTGCTATTACGT
>ERZ773181.2228-NODE-2228-length-13291-cov-4.478846_pt1 | contig 13291 bp, 16 predicted proteins | sample MGYA00581001_ERZ773181 | MGnify/ENA primary metagenome ERZ773181 (study PRJEB29015, sample SAMEA2737780) | human gut metagenome | biome: human gut; feature: human-associated habitat; material: faeces | place: China | collected 2012 ... | reverse complement strand
GCGAAGCATTTTCCATAGATTCGGTTTTGATAAACCGGATAAGGAAAGTGCTTTTTTTCAATTATTTTTGTACTATTTTTTCGTCCTGTTAACGTTGTTTCTTATATGGAGTTGTGCTATACTTTAAGAAATATTTTTGGGGTTACACTGAGCAGTAACACATTTTGGGGAAATTACAGAGGAAGAGGTAGAAAGATGAATTTTTTGGAAGAAAGAATTGTAAAAGACGGTATTGTAAAAGAGGGCAATGTTCTCAAGGTTGACAGTTTCCTGAATCATCAGATGGACATTAAACTTTTGAATCAGATGGGTGCAGAATTCAAGAAGAGATTTGCTGACAAGAACATCAATAAGATTCTTACTATAGAAGCTTCCGGTATAGGAATTGCCTGTATCGTAGCAGAACACTTTGATGTACCGGTCGTATTTGCAAAGAAGTCTCAGAGTATCAATTTAGACGGCGAGATGTATGTAGCAGAAGTTGAATCTTTCACACATAAGTGTAAGAATAATGTGATCGTTTCACAGAAATTCCTTTCAGAGGATGATCATGTACTTATTATTGATGATTTTCTTGCGAACGGATGTGCACTGCAGGGACTGATTCAGATCGTTCAGTCTTCAGGAGCTACAGTAGAAGGTATCGGAATTGCAATTGAGAAAGGATTCCAGTCAGGCGGAAGAATCATCCGTAATCTTGGATTCCAGTTGGAGTCACTGGCAATTGTGGACGGAATGGACGCTTCTACGGGTCAGATTTTCTTCAGAGAGCAGAATGCAGAGAACTAAAAGACCAATATTTTTAAAAAAGCTATAGTAAGCTTAAGAAAATCTTTTGAAACATATAAAAGCCTCCTTTAGATTTACAGAGTATTCTGTAGATATATAAAGGAGGTTATTTTTTTAGGAGGAAACAAAATGGAGATCAATCACGTATTAATTGTAGAGGATGATAAAGAGATCAGAGAAGGTGTACAGATTTATCTGCAGAGTCAGGGATATAAGGTGTTTCAGGCAGCAGACGGCATCGAAGGATTAGAAGTCCTTGAGAAGGAAGAAATCCATCTGGCAATCATTGACATCATGATGCCACGTATGGATGGGATTCGTATGACGATGAAGTTGCGCGAGAAATACGATTTTCCTGTAATCATGTTGTCAGCAAAATCAGAGGAAGTTGATAAAATCACAGGGCTCAACATCGGAGCGGATGATTATGTGACAAAGCCGTTTACACCGATGGAACTGATGGCCCGTGTGAATTCTCAGCTGAGACGTTACCGCAGATTTCTGGAGAAGCTCACACCACAGGAAAATGTACATGTGATCGGAGGACTTGAGATTAATGAGGATACGGTAGAAGTCACAATGGATGGCAATCCGGTGAAATTAACTCCGATCGAATACAAGATTCTGCTTCTTTTGGCAAAGAATCCGGGAAGAGTCTTTTCATCCGAAGAGATTTACGAAAGAGTATGGCAGGAAAAGGCAATTAATACAGATACGATCATGGTACACGTAAGAAATATTCGGGAGAAGATTGAAATCGATCCGAAGAAACCAAAATATTTAAAGGTGGTGTGGGGAGTTGGATACAAACTTGAAAAGCAACCGTAAGATAAGAACAATTATAACGATAGTAATTCTTAGCTTATTCGCAGCAGGTGTTGTGGAAAGTTATTATGTGGTAAGAAAAAATATCGCATCAACATTTACAGTAGAAGATGATGTTGAAGAGTGTATTGAGCGAATGGACTATTCCCTTGCGACAGGAAATCGCCTTCTCTATAGCGAGGTCACAGATGCGATGGATGCATCGGAACAGATGGAATTAATGTCAGACAGTGCATTCTCTCTTTTTAAAAAATATATGGATTATCAGATCTTTGACAAAGAAGGGAATCCCTTGCTTGCAGGAAATGACGACCAGACAAACGAGGCTTTGAAGTCAGATAATTCTTATGTTCTCAAAATCGAATATAAGTATGGCACATCCGGAACAATATCAAATGTAACAGTTAGCGGTACGAAACTGTCACCGGAAGAAGCGTACGATGTGGAGAAAGATCTGTCTTATTATTGTATGGATGCAGATCTTGAGGATCAGATTGACGATGAAGAGCAGACAAACGGAATCAGTATCGTTTATGGGATGACAGATGCAAATTATGATGAATTCATTTCTGCAAATCAGGAGGAAGACGAGTATAATTATTCCATGTTCTGGAGTTCCGCTGCACTCTTCTTTTTAGGAGCTCTGCTTGCAGCATTACTTCTTCCATGTATTCCAAAAGTTGGAAGATACGAAGGAAAAATATTCCGCATGCCATTTGAACTTGCAGTGATTTTGGGGATTTCTGCATTGGGTATAGGTTATTCGGCATTTGCGGAATTAGTACACTGGTCTTTTGAGAACTATCACCCGTCAGGAAATATTATGTGGAATACAATCAGTATGCTGGGAATCAACTGGGGTATCTGGTTCTGCCTACTGGGAGTTTTCTTCTGTGTGGCAGAGAGTCTTCGACTTATATTTACAGAGGGAAGAAATTACTGGGAAGAACACACAATAGTAGGAATGCTGATCCGTTGGGGAAAGGAAAATCGTGGAGAAGTACATGAAAAGAGACATTTATTGAAGAAAGCATGGAAAGATATGAAAGCATTTTTGCATCATCAATATGAAGCAATTCTTCAGATGGATCTGCGGGATAAAGGAAATAAAGGAATCCTCAGAATCGTGATCTTGAACTTTCTTCTGCTCTTAGTAGTGAAATTATTTTCTTACAGCATAGGACTGATACCATTAATTGTTTATTCTATCATTTTATTCTTTGTAATGAAGAAAGTGCTAAATGGAATCAAGAAGAAATATCAGCTTCTGCTTAAATCAACAAATCAGCTTGCAGAAGGACAGCTAGATCTTCCAATCGAAGGTGATGTCGGAATCTTCCGTCCGATTCAGGATGAATTAAAGAAGATTCAGAGCGGATTCAAGAAAGCGGTGGATGAAGAGGTAAAAAATGAGCGTATGAAGACAGAGCTTGTTACAAATGTCTCTCACGATCTCCGTACTCCGCTGACCGCGATCATCACTTACATTGACCTTTTAAAGAATGAAAAAGACGAAGAAAAGAGAAAAGAATATACAGAAGTACTTGAGAGAAAATCTCTTCGTCTGAAAGCCTTGATTGAGGATCTCTTTGAGATGAGTAAGGCAGCAAGTAAGACTATCCAGATGAATTACATGAAAGTGGATCTCGTAGGACTGATCCGTCAGGCGGAGCTTGAGAACGAGGAAAAGATTAGAGAAGCACATCTGGAATTCCGTTGGAAACTTCCGGAGGACAAAGTAGTTCTCTGGCTGGATAGTGAAAAAACATATCGAATTTTTGAGAACTTGATTGTTAATATTACAAAATACGCAATGCCGCATACGAGAGTTTATATAGAAATGAATGAGCGGCCGGATGACGTACAGATTTTTATGAAAAATGTTTCCGCAGGGGAATTGAATTTCAATACAGAGGAGATCACGGACCGTTTTGTAAGAGGAGATTCTTCAAGAAATACCGAAGGATCTGGACTTGGCCTGGCAATTGCCAAGAGCTTTGCACAGCTACAGCATGGTAATTTAAATATTACAACAGAAGCAGACCTGTTCAAGGCGGAGATCATACTTCCTAAATTGGAGATGAGCGAGAAAAAAGAAGATTAGGGACTGGAAAATGTTGTAAAAGAATAGTATTCTTAGAATAGATGGAACTTTACAGAATATGTTAGGAAGAATGATTCAGGAGGAATAAACCATGAGATATGAAATCAAAGGTGATACCCTTCAGGTAGTGATCTGCTATCTGGAGAATGGAGAAAGAATGATTACAGAACGCGGTTCTATGAGTTGGATGTCTCCGAATATGAAAATGGAGACAACTTCCAACGGAGGAATCGGAAAAGCATTTGGAAGAATGTTTTCAGGCGAGGCACTGTTCCAGAACCGTTATACAGCAACGGGAGGTAATGGGATGATCGCATTCGCATCCAGTTTTCCGGGACAGATTGTAGCACGCCAGATTGCACCGGGACAGGAGATAATTGCCCAGAAATCAGCATTTCTTGCTTCAACCTCCGGAGTTGAGCTGTCCGTATTTTTCCAAAAAAGAATAGGAGCAGGTTTCTTCGGCGGTGAGGGCTTTATCATGCAGCGTCTGTCGGGAAACGGATTGGCATTTTTAGAATTTGACGGCCACATAAAGGAATACGAGCTTGCACCCGGTCAGCAGCTGGTGATTGATACCGGATACTTAGCCGCTATGACAGGAAGCTGTCAGCTCGAAATTCAGACTGTTCCGGGTATCAAAAATGTGGTATTCGGCGGTGAAGGATTATTCAACACCGTTGTCACCGGACCTGGCCGTGTATGGCTCCAGAGTATGCCTGTTTCTCAGCTTGCAGGTGCAATCAGACCTTTTATTCCAACAGGCAACTAAACCTATAAAACAGGACTGTCGATATTCAGGCAGTCCTGTTTTACACTTTGTACTAAATTCTATGGTTTTATATTTTATCTATGCCATACCATTTGCAGTTTTGTACTTCCATAGCATCTCAGCATGATTCTGCTCTTCTATCTGTATATCAGCCAATAGCTTTCTGATATCCGAATTTCCAAATACAAATACATCGGAATTGTACTCGCCGGATACTAGCTTTTCTGTTCCTATACAGTCTGTAGCCAGATAACAGTCAGCTTTCTTGTCCTCAGAATTGCCAAGCGAATCGTATGTTGCAGCAGGGTTATAATTCTTCCCCTTAGAATCATTGCAGTCAACTGACGGAACCTTTCCCTTAATCACCTGATCCAAAGAGTCAAAATGTTTTTGCTCATCCCTTGCTATTTCTTCAAAAAGCTCCTTAAGCACCGGATCCTTTGCCTGATTGCTGTATTTGGTATACTTCTCTATGCATGCCTGTTCCTGTGTTTTTAAATCTTCAATAGCGTTTGTTTCTTTTTCTGTTAGAATCATTTAATAGACACCTCCTGTCAGCATTATTATGTACAAAGGTGTAAATTATATTTATGATTGCTACAATTTTAATTAAAAAAGCATCTAAACGAAATCGCAATTAAAAATAAGATACATAAAATAATTACTCACAGCACATGCTAAACTCATACTTAGGATGAAAAATAACAGTAACTATTCAGCATATTCAGGATAGCTGCAAATAAAAATCAAATTAAAACATCAAATAAACAAAAAGCAAATAAACAAGCATCAATCAGGAGGACTATTCATGAATAATACAGGGATATATAATGCCAATACACATAATACCGACCAGAATATCTACAGCCGGCAAAACTTTAAACAGTATCATACCAATAAATCCAACATCTGCGGCATATCAGATGATAAAACTGACTGCAGCCGCCAAAGTGCCTTCTGCGATAGCACAAACTATGCGGATTTACCACTCGGATGCGTATGCGAAGGAACTGAAGTTAGAAACAGTGCTGACGAAAATGTCAAAATTTACAATATAAAGCACTCTCATCAGCCTATTTAGCCAGCTCCCAAAATGCCACTGCACTGGCAGCAGCCACATTTAGAGAATCGACGCCATGTGACATTGGTATCTTTACAGTGTAGTCACAGGAGTCTATAGTCTGCTCATGAAGACCATCTCCCTCAGTGCCGAGCACTATTGCAAGCCTTTCCTCTGAGTGAAGCACAGGGTCATCTATACTCACGGAATCATCAGTCAGCGCCATAGCACAAGTCTTAAATCCAAGCTTATGAAGCACATCAATATTGTATTTATAAACACTGCTATTTCGGTCGTTGCAATTTTGGTCACTGCTATCACACTTATCATGCAATGAAGCATCTGAAAAAGTGTTGTCACTGCCGACATTGTACTTGGGAAAATATGCCCATGGCACCTGAAACACAGTTCCCATACTAACCCTGATTGCACGCCTGTACAAAGGATTGCTGCAGGCAGGAGTGAGCAGCACCGCATCCATATGCAGTGCTGCCGCTGACCTGAATATAGCTCCGACATTGGTTGGATTTACCACATCCTCAAGCACCGCAACTCTTCTTGCGTCCCTGCACACCTCTTCGATGGACCTTGGCTTCGGCCTGTACATAGCACAGAGTGTGCCTCTGGTCAAAGCAAAGCCAGTCAGCTTTGTGAGCAAATCAAATGACGCAGTATATACAGGTATATTCTGACATCTTTCGATAATGCCTCTTGCCTCGCCATTTACATGCTTTGTCTCCATCAGAAGAGAAACCGGTTTACATCCCGCATCAAGTGCCCTCTCTATCACCTTTGGACTTTCAGCTATAAACATTCCCTCTTCTGGATTGGCTCTGTTTAAAAGCTGATTCTCCGTCAATCTGGCATACACGTCCAGATTGGGGTCCATAAAATCTGTAATTGTGATTATATTATCAGACATATAATCAATCCTCCCTCAGATGTACTACCCTGGCTGCCGCACGACGCCTGCTATCCTCCTGGGCTGCATAATGCTTACGTGTGGTATTTACATCCTTGTGCCCTAGAACATCCGCCACAAGATAGATATCACCTGTTTCCTGATAAAGTGTGGTGCCATATGTACTACGAAGCTTATGAGGAGTAATATTCTTAACGGTTGTTACGAGTCTCGAATACTTTTTTACCAGATTCTCAACAGAGCGTACAGATATACGCTTCCTCTGTAAAGAGAGAAAAAGCGCATTAGCATGCCCCTCGGCAGGTGTAATTATACTTCTCTCCTCCCAGTACGAAAGAAGTGCATCACGTACCTCATCACCAAAATAAACAATCACATCAGCACCACCCTTTCGGTGCACCTTGATTCCGTTGTTTTTGAAATCTACATCATCCATATCCAGCCCCACGCACTCAGATACACGGATACCTGTTCCAAGAAGCAGTGTCATAAGTGCAAGGTCACGAACCTTTGTTTTCTCATGGAAACGCTGCTGGTTCTTGGACAGACTGTCTCCTGACTCAACCTCATCGAGAAGCTGTGCGACCTCATCAGTATCAAGACGGATGATATTCTTCTCATGTATTTTGGGAAGGGTTACCTTGCTCGCAGGATTGGTATCTATAAACTCTTTCCTGAAATAAAAATTATAAAAAGTGCGCAGTGATGCAAGCTTTCGCTTAATGCCTCTCTCGTCATTGGTGTGTACGACGCCATCCTTCTCATAATACTTTAGATAAAACAGATATTCCTCAATATCTGAAGGACTGATCTGATCTAACAGAGATATAGGGTAGTCCCTTATATCATATTTCTTAAGCGATGGATTGGCACTCTTCATGTACTCGAAAAAGGTCTGTAGATCATATGCATACGCTATCTTGGTTCTTGAGGACTTATCCGCATCTATTCCGATAAAAAAATCCATACAGAACTTCGGAAGCTTCTGTATCATATCTCTGAGCTTTAATTCATTTTTTATATTTACGTCTTCGTAATAAGCTTTGTCTTTCATAATAATACTATATAATAATCAAAGTTGACTCTAACCAAGTATTTCTTTGATTTTCTCCTCTATACGCTCCTTGACCAGTGCAGCTATATCCTTCGTCTTCATGTCCTTGTACTCATCATACTCAATAGGCTTTAAATAGTGAACCTGCGTTGTAACAGGGCCGAAATGAAAGCTGTTGAACACCTTATATGAATCTATAAGAGCTATCGGAATAATAGGAACATGTGATTTCAATGCAATCTTAAAGCTACCTGCTTTAAAATCCTGCACTTTATTCTTATTATTGAACTTATAGCCACCCTCAGGAAACAAGACATATCTCTTGCCGTTTTTCACATCCTTAGCTACCTCATTGATTATAGTAAGCCCCTGCCTTGGATTATCTTTCTCTAAACGCTTTGCCTGAACCAGATCCACAAATTCCCTGACAAGCATTGTATGCGACTTCTGCTTATCCATAACAAACGACAGTACCTTGTCATGTGTAGTAATAATCCCCAGTAAATCATACTTTCCCTGATGGTTGGGATACATGATATAGCCACCTGTTTCAGGAAGATTCTCAAGACCATATGCTTCTGTTGTAATTTTTCCCGATTTATTCATTAAATCTATACAGTGCCGCATCATATCATATCTCTCCGCTTCTGAATATTTCTGCGGATGATCAGCCATGTATCTCATTTTGGGAACAATATACGGCGCTCTATGAAAATTTGCAAATATAACAAAAAATAGTTTTAACATAAATATCCAATCTCCTGTTTCAAAAACGGATAAGCCATAGATACTATAACCCAAATCCGCTGCAATTAACCTATATTATATAAGAAACAGGAAATTTTAGCAAGAAAACGTTACTTTATATCCTGAGAATAATATGAAACAACTATATAATCGCCACTGCGGACATTGCCATCTGTAAGACTATTGAGCCTGCAAATTTCATCTACATAAGCTCTTTTGCTCACCTGACTGTCGGCAATATATCTATCGGCAATGCTCCAGACAGTGTCGCCCTCCTCAACCCTGACGCTGGTATAATATTTGTTATAAGGCCTGCTGTCACCGGAACTGGCAAAAATATGAATAGTGCCACACAATATAATGACAGCTGCTATAAATGCAACAGCAGTCCATCCAAACATTTTTCTTCTACCTGATAAAGTATTTCCTCTCATAAAACCACCTCTTGTATTTCCGAACATGTGTTTGTTGTTATTGTGGTTACATAATACATCTCGAACAATCGTTTGTCAATAGAAAAACGAACAAAATTTCGGAATATATGTTTGCGTTTGCTTTGGTTTTATGATATACTTTTTCTAAGATATAATTTTTATTTTTACAATCATTCATGGGGCGCAAAATTCCTTTTGCCCCATATCATTATATTATTTTAATATTCAGACGGAGGATTTACCTATGGCATTAGAAAAGATTTCAGACAAGCAGAAAGAGATACTGGAGTTTATCAAGAGTGAGATTTTAAACAGGGGCTATCCGCCATCAGTGCGCGATATCTGCGAAGGTGTACATTTAAAGTCCACATCCAGCGTCCATGCTCATCTCGAGACACTGGAGCGAAAGGGCTACATAAGAAGAGATCCTGCCAAAAACAGGGCTATAGAAATTATAGATGACAGCTTTGGTTTACAACGTCGCGAGATGGTTAATGTCCCTTTGGTCGGTCGTGTAGCTGCAGGTGAGCCGATACTTGCAGTGGAAAATATCGAAACCTATTTTCCCGTTCCTGCTGAATATATGCCAAATAAGCAGTCATTTATGCTTAAAGTCAAGGGCGAGAGCATGATTAATGCCGGTATCTTCGACGGTGATAATATCCTCGTCGAGCAGCAGAGCGATGCTTCAAACGGAGATATGGTTGTAGCACTTATAGATGATTCCGCTACCGTAAAGACCTTCTACAAAGAGAATGGTCACATACGTCTTCAGCCGGAGAACGACACAATGGACCCAATCATAGTTCCGGACTGTGAAATACTCGGCAAAGTGTTTGGAGTATTTCGTTTCTTCTAATATTTATTGCAAAAATATCGCACCCATATGCTAAGCTAAACAGCTTGGCATATGGGTGCGATATTTTAAATTACCGGTTTCGATTTATAATTCCTTAATCATAGAATAAGTACTACAGTGAATGTACATCCACCACTTTTCCATCTCTCCATATTCTGTCGAGATCATAGAACTGCCTGTCTTCTTTAGAGAACAGATGCACGATAATATCCTGATAGTCCATGAGAATCCATGTAGAGTTGCCTGTTCCCTCTACCTGCTTCTGATGCACTCCGTTTGTATACATAGCCTCATCCACGGCATCCTCCATGGCTGTGAGCTGATTTGCATTATTTCCGTTTGCAATGATAAAGTAGTCTGCTATAGAAGAAACCTCTCCTATGTCGAGAACTGTGATATCCTCTGCCTTTTTGTCTTCAAGTGCTTCCACTATCTTTTTAACTAAATCAATTGTCTGCATAGCAGTTATTCCTCCCTGTTGTCTCTGTATTTAGCATAATAATTGTAAGTAATCTGGGTAGTCGGATCTATTGCCCCACTCTTTGTGTTAAGGAAATTGATTGTATCATACAATATCTCTGCAACAGTCCTATTAAGGTCTGAAAAAGCAAGCTTTCTTATCTCTTCAAGCCTCGGTGCTTCACATCTGTTTGGCTCAATATAATCTGCCACAAAGAGTATTTTGTCAAGAAGCCCCATGTCTGCTTCTCCTGTAGTATGCACTCTTATGGCGTGCAGTATCTGCGCATCTTTAATGCCATACTCTTCCTCAGCCAGCACCATGCCTGCCTTTGCATGTAACAGACCCGGGTTTGATATCTCTACCTCTGTTATGTCTATATTTTTCTTTACACAGAGTCCGATTTTCTTTTCAGTCGAAAGACACTTGGCACAGTCATGAAGCAGGCCTGCAAGCATTGCCTTTTCTATCGAATAGCCGTTTGCCATGGCAAGACAGCCGGCAGTATACATCACTCCGAGCGTATGCTGATACCTTTGTTTATCAAGGCTCTTCTTTAGCTTTTTCTTTATTTCTTTTACTTCCATACTCTATCACCTGTATAAATTATTAGCCTGTATATATGACATAACTGCAGCATCCAGAAACATTTCCGCTCCTTTAGGACTCCTATACCCGTCTGCCTGCGACTTGGCACGCAGCAGTTTTCTGACCTGGGTAGACGACACATCCATCCTGTCACACTTTAAAAGTCTTATATCTGCAGGAAACAGATTTTTGATATTAGCAATCTTTTCCTCCATCTGCAGCTTTGGAAAATTTTCCCTCACCATAACAAGGATTATTGCTGTTTGGGCTATTATCTCAGGCTTCATCCATGACTCAAAATAGTCCAGAGAATCTCCACCCATGATGAAATACAGTTCATCCTCCGGATAAAGCGCCTTTAGCTTTTGGAGTGTAACATACGTATAGCTGGTGGACTCATCCTTTATCTCAATATCAGACACCTCAATACCGGGCACTGCTTCTGATGCCAGCTTACACATATTGTACCGGTGGCTAAATGCTGTCATTGCATTCTCAGTCTTGTTCGGCGAGTGACCTGACGGAACAAGCAGAATCCTGTCAAGAGAATACTCTTCCATCGCCTTTTGTGCCATGTATATATGACCTTTGTGTATCGGGTCAAATGCCCCACCAAAAATCCCTGTTTTCATGGCTTATTCCGGAAGCTTAATCTTTGGATTTTTCTTCGCAGGACGGTAAAAAATCATTTTTTTGCCTATTACCTTAACCACTGCTGAGTGTGTTCTCTCACCGATTACACTTGCAATCTCTCTTGGATCATCTATGCAGTTTTTAAGAACTGCAACCTTGATCAGCTCCCTCTTTTCAAGTGCTGCATCAAGAGCCTCGATGATTTCCGGAGTAAGCGATGCCTTTCCAATATTGAAAATAGGGTTAATTGTGCTTGCAAGGCTGCTTAAATATGCACGCTGTTTACTTGATAAATTCATATATACTCTTTCTCCTTACTTGTAATAATCAAACTCGAAATCATACATGCGGACAGTATCTCCATCCTCGATGCCCATATTTTCAAGCTCCTTGATGATACCCTGCTCACGCAAGAATCTCTGGAAGAAGGCAAAGCCCTTCTCCGAGTCCATATTTGTATATCCGAGCATTTTCTCAATCTTTGGACCTGATATCTCATATGCACCATCGGCTGCCACCTCAACCGCGTACGGCTCATCCTTAAAGAATGAAAGTGCAGGATCAATCTCCGGCTCATATACAGTAACCTCTTTAGGACAATTTGCAAGCAGGTTCTTCACCTCGTACAAAAGCTCCTTAAGGCCCTTACCGCTTACTGCGGATATCGGGAATACCTTTATGCCCTGTGGCTCGAATTCAGCTCTTAAGGCTGAAATCACCTCATTTTCGTCTCCTGCTATGGCATCTATTTTGTTGGCTGCAATGACCTGTGGCTTTTTGAGAAGCTGTGGATTGTATGCTTCAAGCTCCTTGTTTATCGCCTTGATGTCAGCAACCGGATCACGGCCTTCAGTACCGGCCGCATCAACCATGTGTATCATGACCTTGGTACGCTCTATATGACGCAAAAACTCATGACCGAGTCCTATGCCCTCTGATGCTCCCTCGATAAGTCCCGGGATATCAGCGATTACGAAACCAAAGCCCTCATCCATATCAACCACACCAAGATTTGGCTGTAATGTGGTGAAATGATAGTTGGCAATCTTTGGCTGTGCATTGGTAACTCGTGACAGAAGTGTTGATTTTCCTACGTTTGGAAAGCCTACAAGCCCTACATCCGCTATTACCTTTAGCTCAAGCTGTACCTCAATTTCTATTGCATCCTGTCCCGGCTGTGCATATTTAGGAGCCTGCATGGTGGATGTGGCATAGTGCTGGTTGCCCTGACCGCCTTTTCCTCCGCGCAGGATAACCTGCCTTGTATTGTCACCGGACATATCTGCTATGACCTTTCCGCTTGCTGCATCCTTTATGAGTGTACCCTCCGGCACCTTAAGTATAAGATCCTCACCATTCTTTCCGTGGCAGTTCTTTTTGCCACCCTCCTGTCCGGGCTCTGCTGCAAACTTTCTTCTGTGACGATAATCTGTCAGGGTGTTGATTCCCTTATCCACGAGGAATATAACGTCTCCGCCCTTTCCACCGTCACCGCCGTCCGGACCACCGTTCGGCACGTATTTTTCACGGCGGAATGATACATGACCATCTCCGCCTTTTCCTGATTTTATGATAATTTTTGCACGATCTGCAAACATAATTTTCCACCTCATGCTGAATGTCTGCATAAAACACTCAGTATACTTTATGACAAATCATTACTATGCTATATCTATATAAGACACAGTAATAATAAAATAAATCAATATTCCTGCTAATTTACAACATAAAAACCCCGGCTAGTAAAAGTCGGGGTTTAAATCTTATTCGTTCACTACTGGATATACGGAAGCCTGTTTCTTATCTCTTCCAACTCTCTCAAATCTTAATACGCCATCAACCTTAGCATATAATGTATCATCTCCACCGATACCAACGTTTGTACCAGGGTGAATCTTTGTACCACGCTGTCTGTAAAGAATATTACCAGCTTTTACGAATTGTCCGTCTGCTCTCTTAGCGCCTAATCTCTTAGACTCAGAGTCACGTCCGTTCTTTGTAGAACCAACTCCCTTTTTATGAGCAAAAAACTGAAGGTTCATAT
>ERZ773181.2203-NODE-2203-length-13414-cov-4.875440_pt1 | contig 13414 bp, 15 predicted proteins | sample MGYA00581001_ERZ773181 | MGnify/ENA primary metagenome ERZ773181 (study PRJEB29015, sample SAMEA2737780) | human gut metagenome | biome: human gut; feature: human-associated habitat; material: faeces | place: China | collected 2012 ... | reverse complement strand
CCAGCCCGCTTTAGGCAAGGGAGCCGAGGGGACGGGGATGCGGATTGCCACAGCCGGTGTGCGCACCGGCTTCGCAATGACATGGTTTATTATGGGCGAAAGCCACCTGGTTGGGGGGTGGCTTATGCCCGTGGGAGGAGGAAAGGCATGTATCAGATCCTGCTGGTGGAGGATGACCGGGCCCTGGCGCTGGCGGTGCAGAAGCTGCTGGAGAGCTATGGAAGCCGGGTGCGGTGCGTGGAGGATTTTGCGGATGTTTTGGGGGAATTTGCCGCCTGCCAGCCGCAGCTGGTGCTCATGGACATTAAGCTTCCTTACCGGGACGGGTACTACTGGTGCAGCCAGATCCGGGAGATTTCGGCGGTACCGGTGGTGTTTCTCTCCTCTGCGTCAGACAACATGAACATCGTCATGGCCCTGAATATGGGCGGGGACGACTTCATCGCCAAGCCCGTGGACCCCATGGTCCTTACGGCCAAGGTGCAGGCGGTGCTGCGGCGGACCTATGAGATCACCGGGGCAGGGCAGACCGTGGAATTCTGCGGGGCCACCCTGAGCCTGGGCGATGGCTGCCTGCATACGGAAAAGGGCCGGGCGGAGCTGACAAAGAACGAATTTCGCATTTTACAGCTGCTGCTGGAAAATCGGGGGAAGATCGTGAGCCGGGAGGAGCTGATGATGCACCTGTGGCAAAGCGACCTATATGTGGAGGAAAATACCCTGACGGTAAATGTAGCAAGGCTGCGGAAAAAGCTGGAGGAGGGCGGCCTGGAGGGCGTGATCCTCACAAAGCCGGGCAGGGGGTACATCATTCTATGAAAAAGGGACGCAGGGGGGCGGTCCTGCGGGATTGCCTGCGCAAAAACCGGGTGGCAATTTTGCTGTGGGTGCTGACGGTTTTGACGGAATGGGTGGTGTTTTACCTGTACCGCATCATGTGGGAGCCGCTGCTGTATGCCGGGGCGCTGACGCTGGCTCTGGGGCTTTTGCTGCTGGGATTGGACCTGCGCAGGGAAATGCAGGCGGCCCGGGAGCGGCTGCGGCTGCGGGAGGCTATTTTGACCGAGTGGAACGACCTGCCCGAGGAAAAGACACTGGAGCAGGCGGACTACGGGGATATGATCCGGAAGCTGGGAAGGCAGCTCCGGCAGGAGACGGCCACCCAGGAGGCCCAGCGGCAGGATATGCTGGACTACTACACCACCTGGGTGCATCAGATCAAGACGCCTATGGCGGTGATGAAGCTGTATCTGGGGACGGAGAGCCCGGAGCATCGGGCTATGGGGACGGAGCTATTCCGCATGGAGCAGTATGTGGACATGGTGCTGCAGTACCTGCGGCTGAGCAGCGGGGAGAACGACCTGGTAATCCGGGAATACAAGCTGGATGAGCTGATTCGGGAGGCGGTGCGCAAGTATGCCGCACAGTTTGTACTGAAGAAGCTGAGGCTGACCTATATTCCCACAGAAATATCCGTGGTGACGGACCGAAAATGGTTTGGCTGCATACTGGAGCAGCTGCTCTCAAATGCCATCAAGTATACGCCTGCGGGGGGAAACATCGCCATCTGCGTAGAGGAGGATGCCCTGCACATCAGCGACACGGGCATTGGCATTGCCCCGGAGGACCTGCCCCGGATCTTTGAGAAGGGGTATACCGGGGAAAACGGGCGCCTGGAGCGCACCTCCAGCGGATTGGGGTTGTATCTGGCAGGAAAGGCGGCGGATATGCTGCACATCCCCATCCACGTGGAGAGCACGGTGGGGCGGGGAACGGCCTTTACGCTGCATCTGCGGCAAAAGTAAAAAAGACTGTGCGGAGCTTTAGCTAAAGCCCCATAAGGATGTTTTTGGCAGGGATACGGTGTAACCCCACAATCGGGGTTGCACCGTTTTCTCATTTTCAGGCGGTAAGCCTGTATTCCTGCGGGTTTGCTTTGATTTTAGCCATAAGGCTTTTGATTTCGTCCTCTGTGGAAATGTCAATCAGTCCGATTGCCGTGAAGTAGATGTCCACTTTCACATAGCAGTGACCGCTTGATTTGTCGTTGTTATGAACCTCAATCCTACGGATTAGAGAGTTCACAAGGGTTGGTGTCAATTCTTCAAAGGATGTACTGCTTCGCAGAACCTTCAATATGGTTTTCAAGTCAAGGCTCGTCTGTTCAATGCAGGCGAGTTTCTTTTCGTCCTCTGCCACCTTATTGATAAGGGTGCGTTGCTCGTTCTCATAATTGACCGACATTCTTGCATAGCGTTCGGCAGATATGTTACCGAGGACTTGATCTTCATAGATGCGCTCTATCAGTTTGTCAAGGTCTTGAATACGCCGTTTTCCGCTTTCAATGGCAGTTCTAAGTTTAGAGGTTTCTGTCCGTTTAGATACAATGTCCTTTTGTGCCATTAGATACAGAAATACCGGCTCATAGCACCTAACGAAGTCCGCTAAGCTGTTGATTGCTTCAAGTACGATTTTTTTCAAGCACAACATTACGGATAAAATGTATCTGACAGCTTCCTCTGCCGCCTTTGTAGTTGGAGCAACGATAATGCTCCTGATTGGCGTTCAAACTCTTGGCAGCGCAGAAGTGGAGCTTTGAGCCGCAATCAGCGCAAAACACTTTGCCGGAGAACAGACTTGTCCTGCCCGTTGCTGTCGGGCGGATACGATGCTCTCGAAGTTCCTGCACCCTTTTCCAAGTATCCTCGTCAATGATAGCAGGCTGGGTGTTTGGGATAATCTGCCACTCGTCCTTTGGCTTATGCACAGTCTTGTGTACCTTGTAGCTGACCGTGGTGGTCATAAAGTTTACCGTACAGCCTGTATACTGCTGATTGACAAGAATGCCGGCGACTGTTTTCTGATCCCAAGCGTATGGGTTTGTGTATTGTTTCCTTGTCTTTCTGCCGAGCGAAGCGTAATAGGCGGTGGGAATAAGCACCTTTTCCTGTTCAAGCTGCCGTGCAATTTGCGACGGTCCCCGACCGTCAAGGCACAGAGCATAGATTTTTCGTACAACTTCCGCCGCCGGTTCATCTACCAGCCAGTCCTCTTTGTCCTGTAGGTTTCTGACATATCCAAATGGGACGGAGGAGCTGACACGCTTGCCGTTTGCTGCCTTGTTTTTCCACACCGCACGGATTTTTTTACTTGTCTGAGCTACATTCTGTTCATCCGAGGAGAACTCCCCGTGATGGACTTAAAATACGACATTCTCAAGCACCCCGCCGTTGACCTGACTGCCGACGGAAAAGGCGGCGTCTATCAGCACGGCAAGGTCACAAGTAATGTTGCGACCATTGAGGTGCAGTACCTCGCCCCCGATACTATGCCGGATACCCACGGATGAAGCCGTGCGGGAAGCCGAAAGCCGTTTGCTTGGCGTTGAAACCAATACGACCAACTGGCAGCGTCGGCAGAATGCCAACAACAACTTTTCTGCCCAGCTTCCCTACGACATTGAACAACAGCGCAAGGAAATGAAAGAGTTCCTTGACGACCTGACGACCCATGACCAGCGAATGATGTTTGCCGTTCTGACGATGGTTCACACGGCGGACACCAAGGAGCAGCTTGAAAATGACACAGAAGCTCTGCTTACCACAGCGAGAAAGCACCTTTGCCAGTTCGGTATTCGTATTAACCGCATTTACGAATGAGAACGGCACGGAATGACACAATTCTTTGACTGCTTATAGGCTACATCGCAAGTGCCGCCAGCTTGTCCATATTGGTGCGTTTGAGTTCCAGCGAAGTATGAACATAGCGATTTAAGGTAATCGTAGTATTTGCGTGACCGAGAATTTCGGAAAGTGTTTTTATCTCAAACCCGACCTCAACGGCTCTCGTTGCGAAGGTGTGACGGAGCGTATGTGCGTGAATCCCGTCCAGGCCACATTCACGGGTATACTTTTCGATACGGTACTGAAACGAACGAGGTTCCATAAATTCCGACGTTCCCATAAGAATGTAGGCACACGGATTACGCACGGCAAACTTTTGGCAAAGCTCTGCGGCATTGTCTGTCAAGGGAATGGTACGGACAGAGGTATCGCTTTTCGGTGTGCCGATCAGAATTTTTGTTTTCTCTGCTGTGTCTGTATCGGTGCTGCGAAGCCTTTGCATAGTAGCACTGACCAAGATAACCTTTTCCTTGATGTTTACATCCGACCACCGCAGCGCACACAGCTCACCGATGCGAAGTCCGGTAAACAGCATAAGCAGCACACCAAACTTGCAGAAGTCCGTACCGTCAAGGGGATATACGGCAAGCCGCTTCTGCTCATCACGGGAAAGCACACGCATTTCCTTGCGGGTTTCTTTCGGGTAGTTGATTTCAACCGCAGGAAAAGCGCCGGGAAACTGTGCGGCGGTATATTTCAAAATGCCGTGCAGCACCACCAAAATGTCGTGTACTGTTTTCACGGAGAGCTTGTCCGCATCCAACAGCTCTTTTGAGAAATCATCTACTAACCCTGCGGTAATTCCGAGGGGATAACAACCACCGAGCTTTGGCTTGATATTCTTTTCAAGGATCGTGTCGTACTTAATATAGGTGGACTCCCGTATTTTTGTTTTGCAAAGCCGCAGCCATTCGTCACAGTAAAAAGCAAAGCGATGTCGGGAATTTGCGGACGGTAACGGCTTTCCGCTGATAAGTGCCGCTTTGCACTTTGTCACTTTTTCTTTTGCCTCCTTGTAGGTTTTACCGCAACAAAAGCCGTACTTGATTTTGCCGGACAGTTCATAGCCCTTGATATACCGAGCCTCCCATCGTCCGTCTTTTCTCTTGAAAATGTTTTCACCCTTCTTCATCGTTTGAAGCCTCCTATTTTTATTGTCTGATCGGACACCATATATTTTAGCAAATAAAATTAACCGTTTTCTGACTGCGCACCGGACTGTCCATTCCTGTCGGGAAAATAGTGTTCGTTTATTGTGTGACGTTTTTCGACAACCAAAATTCCGAAATTTTCTTGAAAAATGGCAGAAATCAATCGAATTCACTTGACTTTTCGCAGAAAGGCGCTATAATATTTTTGATTGTTGGGTGAATAGCCCTCACAGAGTGCCAAACTTTATGAAAGAAATTGTAATTTTATATTTCCCGTAATGACGGGAAATATATTTTGCGACATTTCATAAAGGGCTTTAAGTCATGGCAAAAATTGATGAAAGGAAGCACAGCATGGCGCCGCAGAGAACCCCGGAACAGTTAAAATTCATTATTCTCAAAGCGACGCAGCATCTTGTTGCTGTCGGAGGTATGCAAAATTTCAGCTATCCAAAGTTGGCGGCGGAAACAGGGATCAACGCACCGACGGTGTATGAGCATTACAAGAACAAAGAAGCTTTGCTCACCACCTGCTTCCTGTCCATCGACAGTGAAATTGCATGCAAAATTGCCAATGCTCCGAAAAGCCTATCCGCCGGAGTAAAAGATTTGCAGAGCTTAGACGATCTCTGCTGGCTGCTGTGGCTGCCGTATTGGAACTACTTGACTGCCGATTATGACCGCACCCTTTTCTACTGGCACTTTTGCAATTCGGAATATTACACGCCGACGGTCGTGCAGCAGCGTATGCAAAACGGAAAAGTCTTTTGGGAACTTGTTCAGTCGGTAAATGGGCTGTCCCAATTTTCTGAAAGATGCAATCTTGAAATGTTGGTTTGGAACCTCGTTGACAACACAGTGGCAATGGCTGCCAAGGTGCTTAGGGGTATTTATCCAAATGATGAGGTCAATGTAAACACCGTGTATCATATGGTCTTTCAGCCGGTGTTCTCCGTGTTCGGACAAAATAGCGGCGATGATAACAAAGCGGACGGTAAATAACCGCTGCCCGCTTCATACAGCAGAATATTTAGCGAATTTTTGAGTGAAGGAGTGAACTGGAGTGGAACAGAAAAAGAAAATCAAAATAGTCATCATCGTTCTTGCTATCTTGCTCGGACTCAGCCTTTTAGCCCTTGGCGGTACGCTTGTATACAACAAAATAGCGAACACCACCCCTGCCACCGTGACCGTGCCGGATAATCTGATTACGCCGGACGAGGATACAACCAAGCCCGACAGCAGCGACACCGAGAAGCCGGACAGCTCCGATACACAAACGCCGAGCAGCTCCGCCGACACCTCTTCCTCTGCCGTGCCTGCACAAAGCACCACCGCCGAAACAAAGAAAGCGGCGACCATAGAACTCTACAACAAGCAGCCGGAGGAAAACACAGCGTTTACCGTGGGCAATATGTTCCCCGGCGACAGCGAAACAAAATACTTCCGTGTGCGGGTATCCTATCACGATAAAATCACCGTGCATTACAAAGCCACCGTTCGCCCCGGTTATGAGAAATTAGCCGAAGTGCTGAAAGTGCGGGTCAAGCTGCTCACCACAGGCGAAACGATGTATGACGGCGGGATAGCGGATATGCCCGAAAGTCTGACGCACAAATTGGCGTCCAAGAAATCCACCACCGACGAGCTGTACTATGAAATCACGGCTTATTTAGATACAAGCGTAGGCAATGACTATCAGAACAAGGACTTGATTGCCGATTTCAAATGGTGGGTCGAGGAAACAGGAAACCTCGATGACTCTCCGCAGACAGGCGATACTTCAAACATTCTGCTGTGGGCGGTGCTTGCCGCTTGCTCCGGCAGTATGATGATTCTCCTGCTTGTAGTCCGTAGGCGTAAGGAGGAAAATTCAAATGGCTGAAACCAAAACCGCTAAAAAGCTGACAGGCGGCATTATCGCCATTATCGTCCTTGCCGTTTGCCTTTGCATTACCACTTTCGCCCTTGTATACGCTTCCGTTTCCGTTGAGAATAACCTGTTCCACACCGGCGAGGTCAAGATAAACCTCAATGACGGCAAGCCCGTGATTCAGGAACACGAATTCCTCTTTGAGCCGGGAATGACCGTTGTAAAGGACTTCTTCATTGAAAACGACAGCACTTGGGATGTGTTTTACCGCCTTTATCTCGATAATGTGACCGGTGGGCTTTCCGATGTGCTGACCGTGACGATAAAGGACGGCGATAAAATTTTATACACCGGCACGGCGAACGAACTGACAAAGCAGAATGTTATCGCCGCCGACGATACCCTTAAAATCGGGCAGCGACGCAACCTAACCGTGGTGTTTTACTACCCCGAAAGCAGCGGCAACGACACCCAAAACCTCGACCTCACCTTTACGCTGTGCGCCGAGGCAACGCAAACGAAGAATAATCCGAATAAGCTGTTCGGATAAAAAGGAAAGAACCAAGCAATGTAAACACCCAACACAGAAACCGACAGATGCGCTTGGTGCGGATGCGATACCGGCATCCCGAAAGACACGCCGATTTCCAACCGCAAGTATTATATTCAAGGCAGTGGGCAGCTCTGCAGCAAAGGTTATATGAAATTATATACCCATAGATCCGAGGACGAAACCACCGTTTCCCTCGATGAAATGAACGAGCTGATCCGGCTGAGCCGGGGATAAGCCAAGGAGTGAGCAAATGAAAGCATTAAAAATAATCCGCAGTATATTTGTGTGGCTGATGGTGGCGCTTGCCGTTTTTATGATGATATTCACCATTGTTTCGGTATCCACCTTTGACCGTGCCGACCGCAATCTGTTCGGCTATAAGGCGTTCATCGTTTTGTCCGACTCCATGAGCAAAACCGACTTCAATGCGGGCGATTTGGTGCTCGTGAAAGCGGTTGACCCCTCCACCCTCAAAGAGGGCGACATCATCGCCTATACCTCGCAGAATACATCCAACTACGGCGAAACCGTCACCCATAAGATACGAAAATTAACCACCGACGCAAACGGCGAACCGGGCTTTGTTACCTACGGTACAACCACAGACACCGACGATGAAACCGTCGTGACCTATCCGTATGTGCTGGGTAAATACAGCAGTCATATCCCGAAGGTGGGTACTTTCTTTCAGTTTTTGAAAACCACACCCGGTTATATTGTTTGTATTCTCATTCCGTTTCTGCTCCTCATTCTGTTAGAGGGCATCCGGTGCATCCGTCTGTTCCGCAAATATAAGGCAGAACAACAGGCAGAACTGCAAGCCGAGCGAGACAAGATTGCCGCCGATCGTGCCGAAACACAGCGCATGATGCAGGAACTGCTGCAAATGAAAGCGCAGATGGCGCAAAGCAGCGGCGGCGAAACGCCGAAAACGGACGAAACACCGTCCGACACCGCTACGGTGTAATCACGGGAAAACCGTGTTTACATATTGCCATTGAAAAAATACAATAAGGAGGAAAAACACGATGACAAGCAGCAAATCTACCAAGCGGGCATTGATTTCCAGCGCACTGGCTCTGCTTATGTGCGTGACCATGCTCGTAGGCGCCACCTTTGCGTGGTTCACCGACACCGCATCCACCGGGGTCAATAAGATCCAGGCGGGGAATCTGGATGTGGCTCTTGAAATGTCCACCGACGGCACAAATTGGGAAAGTGCAGAGGGTAAGACCCTTACTTTCAAGACCAAAGACAATAGAGCCGCCGACCAAATTCTTTCGGAGCCGGGCTGTACATACGAGCTTCCGCAGCTCCGTGTTGTCAACAAGGGCAACCTTGCTCTAAAGTATAAGATTCAGATTACCGGTATTCAGGGCGACGCAAAGCTCAATGAGGTTATTGATTGGACCATCAACGATGCCGCTATCGATCTGACCGAGGAACATCTGACTGCCGGTCAGACGGGCACTGCTTTCACCATCAAGGGTCATATGCAGGATACCGCCAATAACGATTATCAGAATCTTACTATTGATGGCATCGGCATCACCGTTTACGCCACCCAGGACACCGTGGAGAACGACAGCATCGGCAACACCTATGATAAGGATGCGGTGTATCCGATTGTTGCCATGGATACTCTCCAAGAGCTGATTAATAACGCCGCTGAACCTGTGTCTGCGAAGCTGGAAGGCAATATTGCCGGAAGTCTTACGGTTCCCCAAGATAAAAACATTACGCTGGATCTTAATGGTTTTACGCTGACCGGCGGCGACTCCCATGCGATTTTGAACCGTGGTACGCTGTGCATAAAGGACAGCAGTGGCAATGGAAAGATCGTTGCGTCAAAAGCCAATACATCTGCGCTTCGCAACGCTGCTGTTTGTGTGATAGAGGGCGGTACCTTCACCCGCGCGGATGGGGAGGACAACAAGTGGCACACTGTGGAAAACTTTGGTACCATGACCTTCAACGGCGGTAAAGTGATTGCTGAAGACGGTCAATCATTTGCCATTGTCAACGGTTGGAATTATATAGATCCCGGCGAACAAAAAGCTACCATGACGATCAACAACATCGAAATGCAGGCCGGCCCAAACGGTTTTAAAAACTGCGCTGGTGGCACTCTGACAATGAACGGTGGCACATTACATTGTACCGGTTATTGGGGATTGTCCAATGACTCAACCGGTATTGCAACGATTAACGGCGGCAACATCACTTCTGACCGCTACATTGCCATTTCCAACGGCGGTGCAAAGATGGAGATCAACGGTGGTACATTCTCCGGCCCTGAGGGAAGTCTTTTCGTGCAGACTTATGCGCAGGATACAGTCGTAAAAGGCGGTAGCTATCAGAAGGAGACAGTGGAGTTTATGCAGGGATATTGTCCTGGTGGCTATACAGCTAAGCTTGAAGGCGGTATGGTTGTCGTAAGCAAGGATTGATTATTGTATAAGTCCAAACCCCTTTCCAAGTCCTCTCCGCCCTCGGGCGGAGGGGCAATCAAAGGGCATAAACCGTGTATTATGCCTTTTGATTGCCCACACAAACACAATCGAAAGGAGATACATCATTATGGACAACGATAGCGGCGCTTTGATACTCTTGATCGTTCTGATCATATCTGCCTTTCTGCTGATCGTTCTAAAACTCGCACAGTTTGTCGCTCATTTCAGCCGTGAGAAGCAATATCTTTTAACCGAGATAAACCGTGCGGCAGACTACAACGAATATCGCTATTGGCGCAGGGAACTCCGCTGCCTTTACCTCTGCCTTATTCCGTTCGTGACCGAGCGCAATGTAATGAAGGTGTACCCCGTATTCTTCTACCGGGCAAAGCACGCAGCAAAGGAAAAGCGCTCTGACGGTCTTATGCACATCCTCGCCCCCTCAATGCTTGCTATCTGCATCTGTGCTATCTGCCTTTGCGGTGCAAGCTGGGCTTGGTTTACCGCAAGCACCTCAACGGGAACAACGCAGATTCAAAGCTCGTCCTATAAGCTGTCCTATCAAATCGGTAGTGACACAGCCGAACTTGCCGAAGTAAAGACTGTGACCGTACCCGAAAGCGGCAGTTGTAAAATCACGCTGTCAGCCACCGGAACGGCAGGCGCAACAGGCTATTGCAGTATAACGGTCGGCAGCGAAACCTACTACACCGAGCAGATTTTTGTAGACGGCACATTCACCTTTACCGTAAACGCAGCCGCAGGCACGGAAATCACCCTTACTCCTAAATGGGGTAGTTGCGCTGTAAGAGATAATGCAAACTCGATAGACGGCGAAATCACCGTCACCGGATCACAGCAAAGCAATACCCAAACGCCGGACAACAGCGTAACTGCCGAGCCGTCAACCGAGCCTATTGCTCCGACTGCACCGACAACGCCGAGCAGCACTCCGAAAGAGAGCACAACCACCACACCCGAACCCTCGGCAACCGCTCCGGCTGCAACACAACCCGAAACCACCGACACAGAACCATCTCCTGCGCCGGAAACCGCAACCCCGGAGAACACAACGGCAGCTCTGACCGAGCCGCCCACCACCGAGGAAAGCGAAAACAACTGAATAAAAGCACAAGCCGCAACGGATTTTATTTCCGCTGCGGCTCTTTTTATATCCTTTGTATCTTTGATTTTGCGCAACCAAGGAATTGTGCAGATGGTGTCTGCACAATCTGCCGAGATGCTATTTCAAAAATCTGTTTTCATACTCCTGATGGCGCAGGCAATAGCCCTGTGCAATCAGTGCGTCCGTTTTTAATGCGACAAGGTTTGTGTCCGAGTGCATTGCACGGGCAATCTGCTGTATGTCATAGCCGTATCTGATGTATTCGAGTATTTCTTCATCATCCAATGATACCTGAGAAGCAAAAACATTCGCTTCGTATTCCATCCGACTTTCCTGCATATTGAAAATATTGAACTCTTTGAAGCCACCTGCTTTCACGGCTTTCTTTCGGTGCAGGACATCGTGTCTGATCTCGTGGAGCATAACGATGCTTTCCATCACCGGATGCAGATCGTTTTTTATGAAGATAAATCGGTTGCGCATCAGAACCTTATAGGCTCCACGCTGCCGCTTGAAATCCACGGGGACGACTTCAATGCCGAGCTCACGGGCGATCCTATGCGGCTCTCTCGTTCCGAGCATATCGACCAGCCTATTTGCCGTCTGTGCGATCTCCAAAGTCTGAATATCCAAGAGCGAACACCCCCTTCTGCCTATTTCGGCAATTCTATTCTAACATAAGCTGTGTCCCATTTAATGGACACGATGAAATCAGTCCTTACGGTACTTCTTGGGCGTGAACTTCTTATTCTTCTCTTTGGCGATCCAATACGCATTCTGCAAAGCTTTCATCATCACATCCAAATCCTCATCGGCAATATTACCGCCGGCAAAAAGGCCGCTGACCTCATCAACCAGCGCCTGCGCCTGCTTTGCGCCCTTCGCACCGCACTTCTCTGCGGCGGAGAGGAGAAACTCCTCGTCCTCATTCAGAAAGTAGTTTTCTTCAGTATGAAACAGCTCTGCCAGCTTGTGATAGATGTCCCGCTTTCTCGGATAACATTCGCCGGATTCATAGTTAGTAATCGTTCTGAGGGAAACTCCAAGAGCCTTCGCCAGTTCCTCCTGCTTCAAGCCCGCCTTTGTGCGGGCTTCTTTTAATTTCTCGCAAAACCTCATTGTACCGTCCTCCGTAGTGTTCAAAATATGTTAGAAATTAAATTGCTGTTATCTGTTGGCAAGCACAGATAAATTGCGTATAATATAAACACGCAATTAGACTGCGTATTTATATTATTCGAACTTGCGTGTCTTGTCAAGGGGTTTCGGAAAGATACCGCAATTTTTTAGGTGCCAAATATACAATCGTGATTAGTATGCCTGTTCATACGGAAAAGGAACAGCAATGGGAAGAAACAATACAAAAGCAGTAAAGAACATAGCAAAAATGTATGAGCAGCTGGGATTGACGCAGGATGACATATTCCATAAAACAAAGCTGCTTTTAAGCATTTACCGTGATATGGTTTGGGCGACGCTATCAGACTGCAACTGTGTAAACGAAGAAATCTATTACTACGGCGATGATTTGACGGATGCTTTGGTCTATCTCCGGAAAGCCGCCCTTCACAGACGGCGCAATGAGAAGTCCGAGCCACACAATCGGCAAGATGCCGAGTATCGAGATATGCCCTGAACTTGTCGGGGGCGCTGACGATCTCAGTAGCGGTATTGTCGATCATCTGATACACGGCATCCTTCTCCGCCTTTTTCTTGGCGGCGTATTCCTCCGGGGAGAGCTGCGGACGAGCCGCAGTCCCGGACTTCTTGGGAGTGAAATTGTTAGTCATAGCTGATTACCTCTCTTTCGATTTCTTATGCTTTTTCGGCTGGGTGCGAACCGCCTGACGGTTCGGTTCCGGAGTCTTGCTTTTCTCCTTGGAAAGCGCAGGCTCGGCACGGTCTGCTTTTTTGTCAGCTTTTGCAGCAACCTTGTAGCGCTCCAGCTTTTCTCTCACGGAAGGCTTCTTGTCTGCCTGCTTTGCTGTACCCCGGTCAATAGCCGTACCGCTGATCTCGGAGCTTCGCTCGGACGGAGGGCTTTTTTCCGTCTTTGCGACCGTAGGGTTTTCGTGGGACTGACCTTCTTTCTGCAAAGGCTTTCCCATTGCTTCCTCCACGATGATCTCGCCCTTGGTTTTGGTCGGCACTTCCCGTGCCACCGCTTCACGGTCAGCCTTGTCCTGCTCCGCCTGCGTGATAACGCCTGCCTTATCGACCTTGCCGATCTCGAAGCGTTCCACAATGCGCTGAATTTTGGAAGCGTCCTCTGCACGGGCGATAATATCCACGGGTACATCATCTCCCTTGGCGCTCTTATCTCTCAGGACACAGTAGAGAACGCCATAGCGCTTCGCCTGTTTGGTGAACTGTGCCAAGTCCTTGTTTGGGATAGAAAAGACCTTCAGTTCCTTGCCGGACTTGATCATATTGGTGAGCCGTGCTTTGCCTTTGGTCTGCTGTTCCTGCTTCAGCACGGACACGAGAAGCAGGGCGACATTCTTTGCCGCCGAGCCTGTAAGTTTTGCGGCAACTTCAAAGCCTTCAAGCGAGAGCCTGACGACCTGCTCAGCCG
>ERZ773181.2202-NODE-2202-length-13416-cov-5.713494_pt1 | contig 13416 bp, 9 predicted proteins | sample MGYA00581001_ERZ773181 | MGnify/ENA primary metagenome ERZ773181 (study PRJEB29015, sample SAMEA2737780) | human gut metagenome | biome: human gut; feature: human-associated habitat; material: faeces | place: China | collected 2012 ... | reverse complement strand
AGGCGGCAGGAGCAAAAACACCGATTTCATTCTTCAGACCGTTGAAGTTGATGCCCGTCTTGCCTCCCACGGAAGCGTCGACCATGGCGAGTAGCGTAGTGGGAACGTTGATGTAGGCGATGCCCCGCTTGAAGGTGGAAGCGGCAAAACCGCCAAGGTCGGTCACCATGCCACCGCCCAGATTGATGAGCAGGGAGTGGCGGCTGGCCCCTTTCTCGCTCAGGGCTTGCCATACGGCAGCCAGCGTTTCCATATTCTTGTGCACATCTTCTGCCCCGATAATAATCTCTTCCGCTTCTTCCAGGGCGGGGATACCGTCCAGATGCGGGCGGCAGAGGCGGTGGGTATGCTCGTCGGTAAGGATGAAAAGCTTGTCATGGGGACACTTCTCTATGGCATGCGTCAGGCTGTTTGCCAGTCCTTCGCAAAGGATTACTTCTTGTTTACTCATCTTGTTAATTACAAATTACGAATTACCAATTACTGATGTTACGGATTATGAAGGAAAGGGAGCCTTCTTCATTATATTGTGGCACAAAGATAGCTCTTTTGGCAATAAAACGTTATCTTTGTCCCGTGAAATTCTATGGGTGGCAAGGCGTTTCCGTCATCTGTCTCCTGCTATTTGTAATTTGTAATTGATTGATAGAAATGAGAGCATTACTTCCCGTTTATTGCCGTCCGCTGGGTTATTTCATCATAGCTCTGGCGTTGTTCCTCCCTTTCATATTCCTATTGTGGGGAAAAGTGACAGATGCCAACCTGCTGTTTTACAAGGAATGCTCCAAACTCCTGATGATGATGGGGGCACTGATGATAATCTTTGCCTTGACGAAGAACGAGAATAAGGAGATAGAGCAGGTGCGCAACAAGTCCACGCGCAATGCCATCTTTCTGACCGTTCTTTTTATCTTCGGCGGTATGCTCTACCGGGTGGCGCAGGGTGACCTCCTTTCGGTCGATTCTTCTTCTTTTCTCATATTTCTTATATTGAATGTGCTTTGCTTGGAATTTGGTATAAAGAAAGCGACAGTTGATAGATTATTTAAGCGGAATGGTCGATAAATAAAGCAAATCGTCATGTGGGGCATTAAACCTTTTGCCCGGAAGTCTGTCAAATGAAACAGTGAATAAAAGGCATTGTTCATTTAGAATAGACAAAGAATAGACACATGAAGAAAATTATCACGGGGATGGCGTTGCTGTTGGTAACAACGCTGTCTGCATTTTCACAGACCAAAAACATTACGGTATCGGGCCGTGTCGTGGAGGACACCAAGGAGCCTGCGATACAAGCTACCGTGCAGTTGCTTTTGTTGCCAGACAGTATTCAGGCATCGGGTACGGCCACTACGGCACAAGGTTATTTCACTCTTCCCAAAGTCAGTGCGGGTAAATACGTGCTGAAGGTTTCCTACATTGGATTCAAGAGCCAGTACATCCCTTTACACCTTTATGCTACGACAACTGCCAAGAACATGGGTACACTGACACTGGAAACGGATGCGGTGATGCTGGCCGAGGCTGTGGTTACGGCGGAAGCGCCGCAAGTGCAGGTGGTGGAAGATACACTGGTATATACCTCATCTGCCTATCGTACCCCCGAGGGAGCCATGCTCGAAGAGCTGGTGAAGAAGCTGCCCGGTGCGGAGATTGACGGCGAGGGTAATGTGAAAATCAACGGTAAGGACTTGTCGAAGATTATGGTCGACGGTAAGGAATTCTTCGGTGGAGACGTAAAGACCGGTTTGAAGAACCTGCCGGTAGATATGATAGAGAAGCTGAAAACCTACGAAAAGAAGTCCGATTTGGCACGTATCACCGGTATTGACGACGGTGAGGAGGAGACGGTGCTCGACCTGACCGTAAAGAAAGGCATGAACCAGGGTTGGTTCGGTAATGCCGACGTGGCCGGAGGGACGGAAGACCGCTATATGGGCCGCTTTATGCTGAACCGCTTCGTGGACAAAACCCAGGTGTCGGTAGTGGGTTCTGCCAATAACGTGAACGACCAGGGCTTTTCGGGTGGTGGCGGTCCTCCGCGCTGGCGCAGGAACAACGGACTTACTGCAACGAAAATGCTGGGTGTGAACTTCGCTACCCAAACCGATAAGCTGGAACTGGGCGGTAGTGCACGCTACAACTATCAGGATGGGGATATTGCAAGTATCGGTTCTACCGAGGACTTTCTGCCGGACGGCAACTCTTACTCCAACTCGAACAGCAGGCAACGTAACAAAGCCAAGAATTTCAATGCCGATTTCCGTATGGAGTGGAAGCCGGACTCGATGACGAATATCATTTTCCGTCCCAACTTCTCGTACGGCAAAACGGACAATCTCTCCAATTCTGAGAGCGGTACGTTCAATTCCGACCCTTACAGTCTGGTGAGTGACCCCAATAACTGGCTGAATCTGGAGAAGATTCTTAATCCGGACGATGACCCGTTGAGGAGTATCCGTATAAATGCTATCAACAGCGGTTCGCTGAACGACAACAAGAGTGTGTCTATGGATGCAACCTTGCAGTTGAACAGAAAGCTGAATGACAAAGGACGCAATGTCACGTTCCGTGGAAGATTCGGTTATACCAATAATGACAACAACCAGTATACGGAGTCGGAAACACATTACTTCCAGTTACTGAATGCTTTGGGAGGAGACTCCATCTTGGTTCGTAACCAGTACATCACTACTCCTACCAAGAACTACAATTACAGTGCACAGCTGACTTACAGCGAACCGATAGCCCGCGCCACTTTCTTGCAATTCAGCTATCAGTTCCAGTACAAGTATAGCGAGAGCGACAAGACGACGTATGATTTGCAGGGTTTTCCGGATTGGGGATTGTCAACCCAGCTTCCCACGGGATATGAAGAGCATGCGGTGGATAGTCTGGGTAAGTATGCGGAATACCGCTACTACAACCACGATGCATCCGTGTCTTTGCGCTTTATCCGCGAGAAGTATCAGTTGAGCGCAGGTATGTCGTTCCAGCCGCAGCATTCTGTATTGTCCTATAAGCGCGGCGACTATATGATTGATACCACCCGCAATGTGTTCAACTTCGCTCCGAACCTGGACTTGCGCATCCGTTTCTCCAAGGTGAGCCAGTTGCGTATGACATATCGCGGGCGTAGCAGCCAACCGAGTATGGAGAATCTGTTGCCGATTGTGGACAACTCCAATCCGCAGAATGTACGTATCGGTAATCCGGGCTTGAAGCCTTCCTTCACGCACAACATGCGATTCTTCTATAATACGTATAATGCCGAAAAGCAGCGCGGTATTATGTCACACGTCAACTTCTCGGCAACGCAGAATAGCATCAGCAATAGCCGTGTGTACAATTCGGAGACTGGTGGATGGACTACAACTCCGAAAAATATCAACGGTAATTGGAATGCGTTCGGCATGTTTGGCTTCAATACGGCACTGCCCAATAAGAAGTATACCATCAACTCCTTCTCCAATGCCAACTATCAGAACAATGTGGCTTATCTGACGTCCGGTAAGGGAGCAGATGCCGTGGAACGGAAGAATACAACCACCAACCTGACGCTGGGCGAACGTCTGAATGCCGCCTATCGTAATGACTGGTTTGAATTCGGCTTGAACGGAAGCATCTCCTATTCAATAGAGAAGGATAAACTGACGCCTGACAATAATCAGGAGCCCTATACCTTCTCCTACGGTGCCAATACGCAGATTTCCATGCCGTGGAACATGACGCTCTCTACCAACATTGCCAACCAGAGCCGTCGAGGATATACGGACAGCAGTATGAACCGTAACGAGCTTATCTGGAATGCACAGTTGTCGCAGACTTTCCTGAAAGGGAATGCCACCGTCAGCTTCGAGATGTACGACATTCTGAAGAAGCAGAGTAACATCAGCCGTTCGCTGACTGCAAGCGGCCGCTCGGTGTACGAATATAACGGCGTGAACAGCTATTGCATGCTTCACTTCATCTATCGTCTGAATATTTTCGGCAGCAAGGCCGCCCGCGATAAGATGCAGGGCAGACGCGGCTTCGGCGGTCCGGGCTTCGGTCCGGGGCATGGTCCTGGCGGTTTCGGAGGACGCAGGCCGTTCTAAAGCGGAGGGGATCACCCCCCTAATCAGCTTGTCATTCTGATACACTCTCAATTCTGTGGCAGGTTTCTTTTTGATTATTTTTCAGACGCGGATGACGCAGATAAGAATATTAAAAATCTGCGTCATCTGCGTCATCCGCGTCAAAGCGATAGCAAGTATAAGTTTTCAGACAAGTTGGGGGAAGAGGGACTTTTATGTTAATCTCTGTAATCTTCGGTGAAAGTTTCTGTGTTTTTCCTACATTTGTTTCACACTTAATTGTCTGTGAACATGCTTGATTGGAACTTCATTGCCAGCCAGATTGCTACGATAGCCTTCGACATTGTTTATTTCGGTGCCATCATCGGAACGATTGTCGTCATTATCCTCGACAACCGCAATCCGGTGAAAACCATGGCATGGATACTGATACTGATGTTCCTTCCCATCGTGGGGCTGGTGTTTTACTTCTTCTTCGGGCGTAGTCAGCGCCGTGTGCGCATGATAGGGAAGAAGAGTTACAGCCGTTTGTTGAAGAAACCTATGGCAGAATATCTGGCGCAGGACTCATGTGCGCTTCCCATCAATTACAGTCGTCTCATATCCTTGTTCCGTAATACCAACCAGGCTTTCCCCTTCGATGGAAACCGGGTGGAAGCCTATACCCTGGGGCTCTCCATGCTGCAATCCCTGCTGCGCGAACTGGGGAAAGCAACGAAGCATATCCACATGGAATTCTATATCTTTGAGGACGATGCCATTGGGCGCTTGGTACGTGATGTCCTGATGGAAAAGGCGCGTGCCGGGGTAGAGGTACGTGTGATTTATGATGATGTGGGTTGTTGGCATGTTCCCAACCGTTTTTTTGAAGAGATGCGCGAGGCCGGTATCGAGGTACGCAGCTTTCTGAAGGTACGTTTTCCGCTTTTCACCAGTAAGGTGAACTATCGTAATCATCGGAAAATAGTTGTCATTGACGGGCGCATCGGCTTTGTGGGGGGGATGAATCTTGCCGAACGCTATATGCGCGGATTCTCATGGGGCATCTGGCGGGACACACATCTGCTGCTGGAGGGCAAGGCTGTTCACGGATTGCAGACCGCCTTCCTACTCGATTGGTACTTTGTGGACCGTACACTGATTACGTCTACCCGCTATTTCCCGAAAATAGAAAACTGCGGTACTTCCTTGGCGCAGATTGTAACGAGTGAGCCCGTAGGCCCATGGAAAGACATTATGCAGGGACTTGTCATATCCATTTCCAGCGCAAAGAAATATTTCTATATCCAGACTCCCTACTTCCTGCCCACCGAAGCCGTACTTGTTGCTATGCAGACAGCCGCCTTGTCAGGTGTCGATGTGCGTCTGATGTTGCCCATGCGTGCTGATAACCGCTTGACGCATCTGGGTTCCTGCTCTTATCTGGCAGATGTGCTCTATTCGGGAGTCAAGGTCTATTTCTATAAGAAAGGCTTCTTGCACTCCAAACTGATGGTTTCGGATGATGAGTTGTCCACGGTAGGCTCTACGAATGTGGATTTCCGCAGTTTTGAACATAACTTTGAGGTGAATGCCTTCATCTATGACACAGAAACAGCGCTTCAGATGCGCGAAATCTTCCTTCAAGACCAGCGCGACTGCGTACAAGTATTCCTGAAGAACTGGGTGAAGCGCCCCTGGTATCGTAAGGCTGCAGAGAGTGTGGTGCGGCTGATGGCGCCGCTGTTATAATGAAGAATGATGAATGAAGAATTTCTTGAAGTGTATTCATATCGTACCATTCTTCATTCATCATTTAAATATCGTGAAGTTCACGCTCCCGTATACCCTTCTCTCCACAAAGTGCGGATGTTCCTCGAAACTGTTTTTCTTCCCGTGTTCCAAGACGAAGAGTCCGTCTTCTTTCAGCAAGTTGTTCTCGAAGATGAGATCGGGCAAGGTTTCCAGCCCGGCAAGCTCGTAGGGAGGGTCAGCAAAGATAAAGTCGAACTGCTCGCGTCCGCTTTTGAGGTATTTGAATACGTCACCGCGTATGGGTAGACACTTGTCCGTCTTTAATTCCTGCATAATTTTGCAGATGAAGGCATAGTGGTCGCGGTCTTTTTCCACGCTGATTACTTGGTCGCAGCCTCTGGACACAAGCTCGATGCTGATGCTGCCCGTACCGGCAAATAGGTCGAGGGCACGGATGCCGTCCTCAAAGTCCATGTAGTTGGAGAGCACATTGAACAGATTCTCTTTGGCAAAGTCTGTGGTGGGGCGTGCCTTGAAGGAGTGGGGCACGTCGAAACGTCTTCTTTTGTATATTCCGCTGATTACTCGCATAGGGTTATGGCTTGCAGGTCAAGATTAGTGGCGGGATTCATGATGAATACCTGCCGGATGAATTTTCGCAGTTCGGGCAGTAGCAGTTCTTTGTCGTTCAGGTCACCGGTCAGGTGCAGCTCATCGCGCTCCTGCTCGAAGCCGAGTTGTTTCCATATATATAATAGGTAGTAGACACGGTCGGGTGTGCTTCTGCATTCAAAGGAATTGGCAAGAAGGAGGCGTCCGCGCTCGTAGCCGTATACGTCTACGGCATCTTTTCGCAAGTGTGCATACATCTTCCGGTTGTTGCCCAAGCGGCTCTTTGAGGAGAAGAACTCAATGAAGGGGCTGGCTTGGGAATAGAACTTGACATCGGGATACTGTTCGCGAAGGAAGGAGCAGGCACTCTTATCCATGCCGAACAGTACGACAGTGCTGTTCTTATGCAGTATGTTGTATTGTACGGTTTCGTTTTCCCGTTTAGGATGGTTGTGATAGAAAATGATTTCCGTTTGTTCGTCCTCGAAGAACTCCAGGGGAATGAACGTGAAGCGTTTGTCTGCCATGAGCACATTGACACGGCGGAAGGGGCGTTCCAGCCATGCCAGTTCGCGGAAGGTCTGTTTCAGATTGGCAGTGAGGGAGAGGGACTCGTCCACTGCACGGTCGTAGTAAGAGAACTCACCGTCGCCCAGAGGGTTGAACACAGAAAAAGAAAATCCATCCGTACTGAGACGGATGGATAATGTATACTGTTCCGATTTATTAAAATCAGTCGTTTCTATCATACGTTTGTCGGGGTGAGATTATTCCCAGTTACCGGCGTTGTTGTTAGCTGTTTCCAAGCTACCAATCATCAGACCGCAGTACTTGCCAAGTTTGGTTTGTACGTCCTTGATGTTGGCAATTTCTTGTGCATCCAGACCGTTCAAATAAACTTCGTACGGAGTCTTCACTTCGAGCAGACAGAAAGGAGCACCGGATTTAGCTGTATCATTCTTGATAGCCATTTCGAATTGTGCACCGTTTCCGAAGGGAACATATCTCATTGAATCGGGGTTGAAGCCCTTCGGGAAGATAGTGTCCAATACGGCTACCCACATAGTGTCACGCTTGAAGTTTTCCAATCCCCATTTCTTGACGTCAGCATAGTTACCTGTCTTCTTTGCCTTATTGATGATGTTGATGGCTTTCTTTTCAGTCAGACCGTCTTCCAGCTGCTTATCGTTCAGTTCTCCTTGCTTGAAGATGAACGGAAGTTTCTGGTTTTTAACAAAGTCAATCAGAGAGTCGAAGCTTGCAGTATATTGCTGGTCATGTAAAGTACGATATTCCAATTGTGCTTTACGGATGTCAATCAGACGTGCAATGACGGCTGCGTCTCTGTGCTTCTTTGCTTTTTCAAAGTTGATAGGACCCATAATGCTGGTGTAACAAATATAAATTAGCACCAAAGCACATAAGCCTAAAATGACATTAAATACTGTTTTCATGATAAATATGTTTTTTAGTTGTTATATTCGCACCGCAAAAATAAAAGAAATTAATTTAAAAACGATAGTTCCCTTTACTTTTTTCTGTTACAAAAATGATAAATAACTATTTAGAAAGGCAAATTAAGGAAAATTTTCCTTACCAACCAACTCCTGAGCAAGAAATTGCTGTAAAATCTTTATCGGAGTTCCTTCTGTCACCCCGTAGCGAGGTGGTTTTTATGCTTCGTGGTTATGCGGGGACGGGTAAAACATCGTTGGTCGGTGCCTTGGTGCGGACGTTGGATAAGTTGCAACAAAAGTCGGTATTGCTGGCACCGACCGGACGGGCGGCAAAAGTTTTCTCGGCGTATGCGGGGCATCCGGCGTTTACAATTCATAAAAAAATTTATAGACAGCAATCTTTCTCCAATGAGCTGAGCAATTTTTCTGTGAACGATAATTTGACAACTCACACTTTATATATAGTGGATGAGGCCTCGATGATTTCCAATGAGGGACTGTCCGGTTCCATGTTCGGCACGGGCAGATTGCTGGACGACCTGGTGCAGTTTGTCTATTCCGGCCAGGGATGCCGCCTGCTGCTGATGGGCGATACGGCACAGCTGCCGCCGGTGGGGGAGGAGCAGAGCCCTGCCCTCTTTGCCGATGCCTTGAAAGGCTACGGGCTGGAAGTGGTGGAGGTGGACTTGACGCAGGTGGTGCGTCAGGAGCAACAGTCGGGCATTTTGTGGAATGCCACCCGCCTGAGGCAGTTGATAGCGGAAGACGATTGCTACAGCCTGCCAAAGATAAAGGTTTCGGGGTTTGCCGACATTAAAGTTCTGCCCGGAAATGAGCTGATAGAAACGCTGAGCTCTTGCTACGACCATGACGGGCTGGATGAAACTATCGTGGTGTGCCGCTCCAACAAGAGGGCGAACATCTACAACAAAGGCATCCGTGCGCAGATTCTCTGGCGTGAGGATGAATTAAACACCGGTGATTTGTTGATGGTGGCGAAAAATAACTACTTCTGGACGGAAAAGGAGAAAGAGATGGATTTCATTGCCAACGGTGAGACTGCCGTGGTGCGCCGCGTGCGCCGTACGCGAGAGCTGTATGGCTTCCGCTTTGCAGACGTGACGCTGGTCTTTCCCGACTATAACGACTTTGAACTGGAAGTGAACATGCTGCTCGATACGCTGCATACCGACTCGCCTGCGCTGCCCAAGGCAGAGAACGACCGGCTTTTCTACTCCGTCCTCGAAGATTATGCCGACATCACCGTGAAGCGCGAGCGGATGAAGAAGATGAAGGCAGACCCGTACTACAACGCCTTGCAAGTGAAGTATGCCTATGCCGTGACTTGCCACAAGGCGCAGGGCGGGCAATGGAAGAATGTCTTTCTGGACCAGGGGTATATGACGGATGAATACCTGACACCCGATTATTTCCGTTGGCTCTACACCGCCTTTACCCGTGCCACGGGAACGCTCTACTTGGTGAACTATCCGGAAGAACAAATAGTTTGAAAAAGAGAGGGGCACCGATGCAGTATTCCGGCATTTTTTGTATTTTTGTAGATAGAACAACTATAACTGAACAAGTATGAAGAAGCTATACTCTCTCTTTGCCTTGATAGCACTGCTGTTTACCGCTTCCGGTTGCGAGGACGATTACCGAAGCATGGTACTTTTCGAAGGTGTGGAGCCTATCTACCAGATTGGGACATGTGACAATCTGGTGTCCAATCTTTCTTATTATCTTTCTGAAACAAACGAAGATACAGTGCTGGGCATTGACGGCGGCGACGGTTCCTATAATGTGATTAACGAGCACGAGTCGGTGGCTTCCGTGACTTTTACCGATGATGTCAACGGGTATCAGCGTATCAAGATTCATCCGCTGGCAGAGGGGGAGACGATTGTGAAGGTGATGGATGGTTCCGGTGAGGAAACACAACTGCGCATCACGGTGAAAGGTCGTAGGCAATATACGTTGACGAAAATGGGCTTCGAGTATGGTATCAGTAGTGGTGCACCGACGGAACTGCTGGGTGATGTTTCTAAGGCACTTGCCGAGCGTCCTTGGGTGAAGGATGGCGGGTATTATGTGCTGGTGCCCGAAGATTTCTCCAATAGTATGTGGAAAGGTGTATTGGAAATCTATCCGACGGGAAAAGAGGAGGAGCCGCTAATGGGGATATACGAGACAGTTCCAGTGGAAGATGAGAACGGAGATACATATGCATTGTGGCAGTTTACTTATAATGGAGAGAAGAGGCTCTTTACGCGGACGGTCTCGGGAAATGATAAATGTGTACTTGCGGAAAATGTAACTCCTTTCTGTCCTTCCGGTTTGCTGCCCGAAGGTGCACTGGTGGTTTATCGCGAAATGTTTATACTTCGGATGGAATAAGGTTTTAGTGGAAATCTTGTCAAGAGCAGATTTACGAAAGATTAACAGACGGGAGGCTTAGGCTTCCCGTTTTTGTTTCTGTTGCGCATCATCTGTCTGTTCTGTATGCATCATTCGTTTGCTTCGAATGCATTGTCTGTTTGTTCTGGACTAATCATCCGTTCCCTCCACTTCACTGTCCCAAACCTTAGGGCTTTTCACGGAAACCCCAGGGCTTTGGAGGGTAAATGCCAGCCATTTCACTTGCTAAGGTGTGGCATTTAGGATGGTAAGGTGTGGAGTTTGGGGAGCCGGCATGTGGCATTTCAAATGGAATACCGTGGAGGATAAAAAGAAAAGGAGAAGCAATGCTCCTCCTTTCCCGGTAGTTTAATTTTGAAATATCTAAAAAATGACATTACAAATATACAACATCACAGAGGCGATGTCAAGTGTTTCGCCAATTATTTTCAATTATAATCCTGCCAATTCCAAAACTTTGTCAATGGCAGCGTTCAGTCCGTCAGCATTCTTACCGCCGGCAGTTGCAAAGTGGGGCTGGCCACCGCCACCGCCTTGGATAAGTTTGGCAGCTTCTTTCACCAGGTTACCGGCTTTCAGTCCGCCTGCCACGAGGTTGTCGCTCAGCATGACGGTCAGCATCGGCTTGCCTTCGGCTTCTGTTCCCGCTACGAAGAACAGGTTTTCCGTAATCTGGCCACGCAACTGGAAGGCGATGTTCTTCACTGTTTCTGCCGACAGGGGAGCACAGAACTTGATGACTTTAACGCCATTGACTTCCTGCACGTTCTTCAGCAGTCTTTCTTTCAGCTGTGCTTCTTTCTCTTTCATGAAGTCCTCTACCTGCTTCTTCAGTCCGGCGTTTTCGTCAATATACTTACGGATGGTTCCGGCAAGGTCGGGTGCGTTGTTGAAGAGCGCCTTCAAGTCGTGCAGCGTGTCCTCGATGGTGTTCATCAGTTCCTCCACGCGTGCACCCGTGTAGGCTTCGATACGGCGCACACCGGCAGCCACGGAGCTTTCGGAGATAATCTTCACCATACCGATGTTTCCGGTTGCAGCCACGTGCGTACCACCACAGAATTCTACGGAAGAACCGAACTGGATAACGCGTACATGGTCGCCGTACTTCTCGCCGAACAGAGCGATGGCGCCCAGTTCTTTGGCTTCTTCGATAGGAATGTTGCGGTATTCCTTCAAAGGTATGTTGGCGCGAATCTTTGCATTAACGATGTGTTCCACCTTGCGGATTTCCTCGTCCGTCACCTTCTGGAAGTGTGAGAAGTCGAAACGCAGGGAGTCCGGTGTAACCAAAGAGCCCTTCTGCTCTACATGCTCGCCCAATACTTCGCGCAGCGCAGCATCCAGCAAGTGGGTGGCAGAGTGGTTGGCGGCACAAGCGGCACGCTTGTCGGTATCCACGCATGCCATCATCGGAGCTTCCATGTGTTCGGGCAGCTTCTTGGTGATGTGGATAGGCAGGTTGTTCTCCTTCTTGGTGTCTACCACTTCGATGGTTTCAAACTCGTTCACCAATACACCGGTGTCACCTACCTGACCGCCGCTTTCGGCATAGAACGGAGTCTTGTCCAGTACAATCTGATACAAGGTTTGGTTCTTCTGCTTCACTTGGCGGTAGCGCAGAATGGATGTTTCGTATTCCGTATAGTCATATCCTACGAATTCGGTAGTACCCTCCTTTAGCGTAATCCAGTCACCAGTCTCTATGGCGGCGGCATTGCGGGCACGCTGTTTCTGCTGCTGCATTTCGGCGTCAAACTCCTTGATGTCGGCAGTCATGCCGTTTTCGCGGAGAATCAGTTCCGTCAAGTCGAGCGGGAAACCGAAGGTATCATATAAGGTAAAGGCATCCTTTCCGCTGATTTCGTTCTTGCCGGCGGCTTTGGCGTCTGCCATGGTCTTTTCCAGCAGGCGGATACCCGTCTCCAGGGTGCGGAGGAAGGAATCTTCTTCTTCCTTGATAACTTTGGCAATCAGTTCCTTCTGTGCATCCAGTTCGGGATAAGCGGCGCCCATGTTCTCGATGAGTACGGGGAGGAGCTTGTACATGAATGCCTGCTTCTGTCCGAGGAACGTGTAACCGTAGCGCACGGCACGGCGGAGGATACGACGGATGACGTAACCTGCCTTGGCATTGCTCGGAAGCTGTCCGTCGGTGATGGAGAAGGCGATGGTGCGGATGTGGTCGGCAATTACACGCATGGCGATGTCCGACTTCTCATCTTCGCCATACTTCTTGCCTGCCATGTCTCCGATGGCTTTCAGTATCGGTTGGAATACGTCGGTGTCGTAGTTGGAGGTCTTTCCTTGCAGTGTGCGCACCAGTCGCTCGAAGCCCATGCCGGTGTCGATAACCTTGGCGGGAAGTCCTTCCAGGCTGCCGTCCGCCTTGCGGTTGAACTGCATGAACACGAGGTTCCAGATTTCCAGGTACCGATCACCGTCCTCATCGGGACTTCCCGGGGGGCCTCCCTGAACTGACGGACCACGGTCGAAAAAGATTTCCGAGCACGGACCGCACGGACCCGTATCACCCATCATCCAGAAGTTATCGGACATGTAGCGCGCACCCTTGTTGTCCCCGATGCGTACGATGCGTTCGGCAGGAACTCCGATTTTCTGATTCCAAATTCCGTAGGCTTCGTCGTCTTCCTGATAGACCGTTACCCAGAGCCGCTCGGGCGGCAACTTATAGACAGTTGTCAGAAGTTCCCACGCCCAGGAAATCGCTTCGCGTTTAAAGTAGTCACCAAAGCTGAAATTGCCGAGCATTTCAAAGAAGGTGTGGTGACGCGCCGTGTAACCGACATTATCTAAGTCGTTATGCTTACCGCCGGCACGGATGCACTTTTGGGCTGTCGTCGCACGTGAAAGCGATTTATCCAAACCTAAAAAGTTCGCCTTGAACTGATTCATCCCGGCGTTCGTAAAAAGAAGCGTCGGATCGTCCTTGGGAACCACGGGGCTCGATTTGACGATCGTGTGTCCTTTACTCTTGAAAAACTCCAAATATGCCGTCCGAATTTGGGCAGCCGTCATGTAGGTTGCAGGTTTCGTACTCATGGTGACTTCGCAATCAAAACAAAAAAGAGGAGGATAAGAATTTTAGTCCAGTCCCC
>ERZ773181.2201-NODE-2201-length-13422-cov-2.701130_pt1 | contig 13422 bp, 9 predicted proteins | sample MGYA00581001_ERZ773181 | MGnify/ENA primary metagenome ERZ773181 (study PRJEB29015, sample SAMEA2737780) | human gut metagenome | biome: human gut; feature: human-associated habitat; material: faeces | place: China | collected 2012 ... | reverse complement strand
GGCGGCTGCTTCCGCAGGGGGTGCCGCAAACACGGCGCAGGATAACGGAATGCGTGCCGAAGCGGTTGCAGCATTGGTTGCGCTCGGTTATGACGGTGCAAGTGCGGGCAGGGCAGTGGCATCCGTCCCGGATTGCGATCGCGTTGAGGATATGATAATGCAGGCATTGCGTGCAACGACTAAATAAATTTTTCACGCCGAAGCGGAAGATTCACCGAAAAAGCGGGTCCGCTGCGGAACACAAAAAGATTTGACGGATGCTTTTGCGGAAGTCGGATTTAACGGAGTGACGGGATTTAAATGGATGACGACAGGCTCATAACTTCATCAATGCTTGCGGAGGATGAAAACTGCGAATTCAGTCTGCGCCCGCGTTTTCTTGCGGAATACATCGGGCAGGGCAATGTTAAGGAACATATCGGAGTTTATATCCATGCCGCAAAACTGCGCGGAGAGGCGTTGGATCACACCCTGCTTTACGGCCCGCCGGGTCTTGGAAAAACGACGCTTGCGGCAATAATCGCAAACGAGATGGGCGGCAATCTGCGCATCACGAGCGGCCCCGCAATAACTCATGCGGGGGATCTTGCGGCATTGCTTTCAAACCTTGCCGAAGGCGATGTGCTTTTTATTGACGAGATTCACCGATTGAATGCAAACGTTGAGGAGATTCTCTATCCCGCAATGGAGGATTTTGCATACGACATAATTATCGGCAAGGGACCCTCCGCCAGGTCGCTGCGGCTTGAACTGCCGAAATTCACCCTTGTGGGTGCAACAACGCGAATGGGGCTTTTGACCGCGCCGCTTCGCGACAGATTCGGAATAAAGGAACAGCTTGAGCTTTACACGCCTGAGGATTTGAAGGAAATCGTTGTTCGCAGCGCGGGCATACTCGATATTGAAATAACGGAGGACGGCGCACTTGAAATTGCATCGCGTTCAAGAGGAACTCCGCGAATCGCAAACAGGCTTTTGCGGCGTGTCCGCGACTTTGCACAGGTTCGCGCAAACGGTATTATTGACCTTGAAACGGCAAAAAACGGACTTGATATGCTTGCGATAGACGAACTCGGGCTTGACGCCGTTGACAGAAACATGCTGACGGCAATGATTGTGAAATTCGGCGGAAGACCTGTCGGATTGGATACAATTGCGGCGGCAACCGGCGAAGATGCTTCCACGATTGAAGATGTTTACGAACCGTATCTGCTGAGGCTCGGTTTCATTGCGCGTACGCCGCGCGGGCGGGTATTGCTTCCGGCGGGGTATTCGCACATGGGCTATGCTCCGCCGCAGGATTCAAACGGGCAGACTTCATTCATTTGAAAGGATTCTAAGGACTTTTCAGTTGAGTTGCGCTGTTTTATCCGTTCGGAAGCGAACGGAGACAGAAATAATAACGGAGGGTTACACAATGATGAGCAAAAAAACAAAGGCGATGGAGCAGCAGCTCACCCAACTTGCGCAGGAAAACGATGCGCTGCGCGCACAGCTTGCGGCGGCGGGTGTTGAAATTGAAAACGTTAAAAGCGAGCTTGCAAAAACCGTCGGCGAACGCGACAGGTTCAGAAACGAATTGAACGGCGCACAGCTCGATTTGAGCAACGCCAAACGCCGCTTGGACGATTTCAGGCTGCGTCAGGAAGCAATTGTGAACGCTCTTACCGAAGCGCATAACACGCGTGAACGCATATTAAAAGAAGCAAATGCAAATGCGGACAGAATCGATGCCGAAGCGAAGCAGCGCAGAACGGATATTCTGAACAAAGCGCAGGCGGCACTTGAAAGCGCAAAAAAAGAAGCGGCTCAGCTGATTGCGGATGCAAAACGGGATGCCGCCGGCATTCGCGATGCCGCACAGAAGGATGCACAGCAGGTTACGGACACCGCCCTTGACGAGGCAACGGAGTTGATCGCAGGCGCAAAAGCCGATGCCGAAACGATGATGGACGAAGCACAGGCTGCGGTTGATGAAAAACAGGCGCAGGTGGACGAGCTGAACTTTTCACTGAGCGAAAAGGCAAGGCTTGCGCTTGAACAGGCACGGAAATATGCTCAGATAATGGAATCCCTTGCCGAATTGAATTTCGAAACGGCGGTTGAAGCACGATATGCGGAAAAATACGCACCCGCCGCGGCAGAGCCCGAGAACAGCGGTGAATGCGCGGATGATGCCGATGAAACTTCACTGAGCGAAACAAATCCGGACGCAGCGGATTCGAACGAAATGGATTTGAACGAAGCGAAGCAAGGCACAGAGAGCATAAGGGGCACCGGCGGTGCGGAAGCAATGCCTCCGTGCGGCCGCGAAAAAACATGCTGCTCCTGCGATAATGCGGAAGCGGTGTCGGATTCGGACGCGCCGGATGTTTGCGGACAGGAAAACACGGAACTGCCTAAAGAAACGGAAGATTCAAATCCCGAAACAACGGATGAACCGAAAGAGCAGGCCGTCTGTTCCGCAACGGAAAACGGAGAGCCGGAGAGTCACACAGGTGCGGAAGGTGAAGCGGAAGACAAACCCGAAACGGCAGATCCTGCGGATGACTGTGATGAGCAAATCAAAACATCGGAAGAATCCGAAAAATCGATGAAGAACGAGAACGGCAAACACACAAAATCGGTCGAGTCGGAATTTCCGGAAGAATACAGCAGCGCGGCATCGCTGATGCGAAGCATTTATTCTATTGAAGGCAGGGATATCCCCGAGGAGGCGGACGATGAAGGTGAGCTGTACGATATCGGTGAAGGGACGCCGCTCACGATTCATCAGGATGAGGAGAGCGGCGAGGAAACATTCTCTTTGCCGGTAGATCCGGATTTGCGCGATATCTTAAGAGATATAATGAAGAAATAATGCGTCTTCGGCTGAAAACATGTGTGAAAGATAAAAAGTATGAATATTCTTGTTGTTAATGATGACGGATATACCGCGCCCGGCATTGCCGCGCTGGTTCGGGAATTGCGCAAAGAGCATGATGTGTTCGTTTGCGCACCGAAGGAAAATCAGAGTGCGGTCGGGCATGGGTTGACTTTGAGAAGACTGCTGCATGCGGAAAAGGTTACGGTATTTGACGATGATGCAAAAAACTCCGAACGGGAATTGAAACCCGTAACCGCATTTTGGGTTGACGGCACACCCGCGGATTGTGTGCGCGTTGCACTCGGCAACCTTTCCGCTGAGCCGGATATTGTGATTTCCGGAATCAATCAGGCTCCGAACCTCGGCACGGATGTGCTGTATTCCGGCACCGTTTCCGCTGCGGAGGAGGCGGCAATGCTCGGTTACCGCGCCGTTGCGGTTTCAAGAGATACGCTCGGAACGGACTATTTTGATGATGCGGCGGTTCACTTTTGCAGCAATATTGACCTGTTCATTGGCTGCTTGACGGAAAGCCACAGGCTTTTGAATGTGAACTATCCCTATCTGCCTGCGAATGAATATCGCGGAATACGGGTCGGGTATCTTGCAGAACAGATTTATCCGATTGCCTATATCGAAATAAAGGACGAAAACGGAAGCATCGGCTACAAAACTCCGAGCAACAAGCTGACAAGCTGCGCCGAGCATGACACGACGGATGAAAAATTCGTTCGTGACGGATTCATCGCCGTGACCCCGCTAAAGTACGATATAACGGATTACGAACGGCTTGAGCAGATCGCGGCATTTGCGGAAAGAACTTATTAAACGGCAATTTTTTGCAGGTTTAAAAGTGAACCCATGGTTTAATATGCGGGATAAAGAGGGCGGATTATGAAAATCGGAGTTATCGGAGCGGGCGCGGCAGGACTTATTGCGGGCGCATTTGCGGCAAAAGGCGGCGCAAGTGTCGATATTATCGACAGAAACGAAAAAACGGGCAAAAAACTCTTTCTTACGGGAAAGGGCAGGTGCAACATCACCAATTCTGCCGATATCGATGCATTTCTGAAAAACGTGCCGCATAACGGCAGGTTCCTTTACAGCGCATTTGACGGATTTTTTAACGACGACATAATTGAACTGATAAACTCCTGCGGCGTTCGCACGAAACTTGAACGCGGCGGAAGGTATTTTCCCGAAAGCGATAAGTCAAGCGATGTTATTCGCGCATTGCAGACCAATGCGGTGAGATGCGGAGCGAACATTGTGCTTAATTCACGGGTATCAAGCGTTTCAAAGACGGAGGACGGAGGGTTTCGGCTCTGCTTTGAAAACGGACAGAAAAAATATTACGATAAAGTAATCATTGCGACGGGCGGTGCAAGCTATCCTTCGACGGGTTCAACCGGGGACGGCTACAGCTTTGCAGAGAGTCTCGGTCACACCGTTGCCGCACCGAAGCCGTCGCTCATACCGCTTGTTGCGAACGAGGCATGGGCGGGCGATTTGATGGGGCTTTCGCTCAAAAATGTTGTTCTGCGCGCATATGCACCCGAAAAGAGTAAAAAAACAAAATCCGGCGAGCCATTTCCCGGGAAATATTCCGCAAATGAATCCGGAAATGCCGAGAAAGGCGGATATGCCTGCTCTGCGGCGGAGAATACGGCAAAAATCGAGAAGAAACAAAAAAAGCGCAAGCCCGTTTACGAAGAACTCGGGGAGATGCTGTTCACTCATTTCGGTGTTTCGGGCCCGCTTGTGCTCAGCGCAAGCAGCTATCTTGCGGATTCGCCCAACGGTGCATTGCTTGAAATTGACCTTAAGCCCGGATTGACAGCAGAGCAGCTTGATCTCCGCATTCTGCGGGATTTTGAAAAATACAAGCATAAACAGGTGCAGAATGCAATGTGCGATCTGCTTCCGCAAAGGCTTATCGATGCGGTTTTGCATGTTGCGGGTGTTGATGCCGAAATCACGGTGGATAACCTGACTCGTGAACAGCGGGGGGCAATTGTTCGAACCCTCAAATGCCTGCCGCTGACGGTGCGCGCGGCACGTCCCGTTGAAGAAGCGATAATCACGCGCGGCGGTGTGCTGATTAAAGAGATTAATCCGTCAACAATGGAGTCGCGAATTGTGCCCGGGCTGTATTTTGCGGGGGAAGTCATCGATGTTGATGCCTGTACGGGCGGATTCAATCTTCAGATTGCATGGTCAACCGGCTGTGCGGCGGGCAGAGCGGCGGCGGAAGCTCTTTAAACATATCCAACGCAAAACATTGCTTTAAAAACACTGAAAACGGAGAAAAATATATGACTGCGGAACGAAGTGAATTTGCAAATTCGGAAAATACGGGAAACATCAGCATTGCGATAGACGGGCCCGCGGGCGCGGGGAAGAGCACAATTGCAAAAGAAATCTCAAAAAGACTTTCAATAACTTATGTTGACACGGGCGCAATGTACAGAGCTGTCGGGCTCAAGGCAATGCGCATGGGGATTGACCCTGCCGACGTGCGCCGCGTGGTTCCGATGCTCGACGGCACAAATGTTTCCATTGAATACATTGACGGCGTTCAGCATGTTCTTCTGGATGGGGAAGATGTTTCAGGGCTCATCCGCACGGAGGAAGTTTCACATTATGCCTCGGTTATAAGCACGATTCCGGAGGTTCGCAAAAAGCTTGTGGAATTGCAGCGTGCGCTTGCAAGGGTTCGCAATGTCGTTATGGACGGGCGCGATATATGTTCCTATGTTCTGCCCGATGCAACGCATAAGTTTTTTGTTACTGCCGAGCCGGAAGTTCGCGCAGCGCGCCGCTATACGGAATACGAGGCGGCCGGAAAGCTGGACGGCAGGAGCTTTGACGACATTCTTTGTGAAATAAAACGCAGGGATGAGAGGGATTCAACGCGGGAGGCTGCGCCGCTCCGCCCGGCGGATGATGCAGTCGTTATCGACACAAGCGAAATGAATGTTGAAAGTGCGGTTGCGGCAGTGCTGGCGCATATCGGATAATGCTGAGCAGCTTTTTTTCGGAGGTTGAGAATGCTTTATATAATCGCATACATATTTTTTAAATGGCTGCTCTGGCTGATTTACAGACCGAAAGTATTCGGCAATAAGAAAAACCTGAGGATTAAGGGCGGCGTTATTTTTATTGCGAATCACAGAGCGTTGTACGATCCGCTGCTTTTGGTAGTCAGTTCACCGCGAATCATTCATTTCATGGCAAAAAAAGAGCTTTTCGACAACCCTGTGGGGCGAGTTTTTTTTAAGTCACTCTTCGTTTTTCCGGTAAATCGAAAAACAGCGGATATGAAATCCATTCGGCAGTCGCTGAAGCTCCTGCGTGACGGCAAAGCATTCGGAATATTTCCGGAGGGCAGGCGTTCGGCAACGGACGGCATGGATGAATTTGAAAAGGGCACGGCGTTTATTGCCGCAAAATCCGGCGCACCGATCGTTCCTATATATATCAATCCGAAAAAAAGCAGGTCGGGACGGTCGCTTCTGTATGTCGGAGACGTCATTCTTCCGGGAGAGATCGCCGAGCATTGCGACAGGCGAATGCTGAATGATGCAATAACAAACAGGATGCAGAACGAAATGGAAAAACTGAGCCTGCTCATGCGGAGCGAAACAGAGGGCAAAAAACGCACCGCAAGGGACTGAGAGCCGAAATAATAAAGAAATCGGAGATTACCGAAATTGAAAATCATTCTTGCAAAAAGTGCAGGGTTTTGCTTCGGAGTGCGCCGTGCGGTGGAACTGACGGAGCAGACTGCGGCCAAGGTTGCCGAATCCGGCAGTGCGGCAAAGGTTTTCACCTTTGGCGAACTGATACACAATCGGGATGTTGTGAACCGGCTGCGCGAGGCCGGCATTGCGCCGATAGAGTCGCTTGATGAAGCGCAGCGCGGAGATTACGTTATCATTCGCTCCCACGGAGTGCCGAAAAAGATTTATGAAGAGCTTGAAACAAGAGGCATTAATTTCATAGATGCAACATGCCCCTTTGTTTCGAATATTCACAGAATTGTTTCGGCTGCGTACGAGCGCGGTGAGCAGGTTTTTATTGTAGGCAATCCGGAACACCCGGAAACCATAGGTATAAACGGGCATTGCGGCAATTCGGCGATTTTTATCCGCGGTGAGGAGGAGCTTCGAAAGCTTGAAGGCAGGAGCGGCTGCCTTGTGGTTCAAACAACGTTTGATTCCGAAACATTTGCTGCAATGCAGCGCGTTATCGAACGAGAATATCCCCGCATTCGCGTGTTCAACAGCATATGCAGCACAACATTCGAACGGCAGCGGGAGGCAGAGGAATTAAGCAAGAAATGCGATGTTATGCTTGTTTTAGGTGACAAACACAGCTCCAATACCCAAAAACTCAGAAAAATTTGTGAAAAAAATTGCAGAAATACCCTCAATGCCGCAAAAGAATGCGAAATTTCTCTTGATATATTTAAAAATAATGATATAATGGTAGGCGTAGTTGCCGGTGCATCGACACCGGATTCGATTATCAGGGAGGTTATCAACACAATGAGCGAACAGGATAAGGCTAATGTAAATTGCGAAGCCGCAACCGAAAACGCAGCTGCAAACGCAGCAAACATCGAGGAAAATGCCGTATTTGACGAAGAGGCGATCAACAAGACCATCGTCCGAATTCACGGCGGTCAGGTTCTGACGGGCACCGTCATTCAGATTGTTGACGGCGAAATCAGCGTCAGCATCGGATACAAGTCCGACGGATATATTCCTCGCTCCGAGTTCTCCAACGATCCCGATCTGGATCCCGCATCCCAGTACAAAGTGGGCGATCCCATCGAAGTTGAAGTTCTCAAAGTAAATGACGGCGAAGGCAATGTACTGCTCTCCCGTAAAAACGTCGAGAGCCAGAAGGCGTGGGAAGAATTCACCGCCAGCGCCGAATCCGAAGGAAAGGTTCTTGAAGGTACCTGCAAAGAAGCAATCAAGGGCGGAGTCATTGTTTCACTCGCCAACGGTGCAAGCGCATTCGTTCCCGCTTCTCAGGTTTCCACCAAATACGTTGCCGATCTTAAAGAATTTGTCGGCAAACCCATGAAGATTAAAGTGCTTGAGGTTGACGCAAAGCGCAGGCGCATCATCGGCTCCGCAAAGGCAGTTCTCCTTGCCGAAGCAGAAGCCGCAAAGGAAGCAGTTTGGGACAGCCTCACTCCCGGCATGAAGGTCATGGGCACGGTCCGCAGGATCGTTGATTTCGGTGTGTTTGTTGACATCGGCGGCGTTGACGGCCTGCTGCATGTTACGCAGTGCGCTTGGGGCAGAATCAAGTCCCCCGCTGAGCTCTTCACCGTAAATCAGAAGATCGAAGTTGTCATCCGCGAAGTCGACAAGGAAAACAAAAAGATTTCCCTCGGCTACAAAGAGCTTCAGCCCAAGCCTTGGGCAACCGCAGACGAAAGATACCCCGTCGGTTCATTCGTCGAGGGCAAGGTCGTTCGCATTGTTCCGTTCGGCGCATTCGTATCGCTTGAACCCACGATCGACGGTCTCATCCACATTTCCCAGGTTGGCATCAAGCGCGTTGCAAAGGTTGAGGATGAACTCGCGGTCGGTGACCGTGTGCGCTGCAAGGTAGTCGAAGTTGACACTTCAAAGCGTCGCATCAGTCTCAGCCGCAGGGAAGCTCTCATCGAAGAGAATCCCGAGGAAGCAGAGCGCATCATGGCCGAAGAACGCGAACAGCGTGAGCGTGAGCGCGCAGAGCGCAATGCAGAACGCAACGAAAAGCGTCAGCAGGAAGAGCAGACCCGCCGCGAGCAGGCAGCAGCACGCGAAGAACGCCGCCGTGAACGCGATGAGCGTCGTGCAGAACGCCGCCGCCGTGAGGAACCCGATTACGAGCTTCCTCCCGTTGAGTCCGCAACGACTTCTCTTGCATCTCTTCTCGGCAAGTTCGTTGCTTCAAACGACAACGAGTAAAATACTTCGAACGTATTTACCTTTCCGTGGCTCAACCGCATTCTGTCAACAGATTTTGAGGTTGAAGCCTGATGTTTGCCGAATGTGACAAACATAAAGCTGTGTTCACAGATTTATCTTTGAAACAAGCGTTAAAGCTGCCGCAGGGTTTTCCCGCGGCAGCTTTGTTTTGGCTTGCATACGAATTAATTTCAAAGTCAGAAAAATAAGTTCATATTTTGTCGAAAAATCAGCCGCTCTCACGGCATATTCACGGTGTTGAACCCGATTTCGCCCTCCAAGATGCTTTTTCCGCATGTTTTGCGGTTGAAGTTTTTTTAATTGAGTGTTATAATTTGAAACGGAATAACACATAATCGGTCCGTGCGGGGCTTTTGTTCCGCACGAAGAAACAACAATAATCACTCAGGAGGCTGAAAATGGCTAAACTGTCCGTCACCGATGTTCCCGTAAAGGGCAAGCGCGTACTCGTTCGCGTTGATTTCAACGTTCCCCTTGATGAAAACCTTAATATCAGCGATGAAAGCAGGATTCTCGGCGCACTGCCGACGATTAAATATCTTGTTGAAAACGGTGCAAAAACTATCCTTTGCTCGCATCTGGGCAGGCCGAAGGGAAAAGTTGTTCCCGAAATGTCACTTGCACCTGTTGCAAAGCGTCTTGCGGAGCTTCTTCCGAATGTTAAAGTTGCATTCGCATCCGATTCAGTGGGCGAGGATGCGAAAACAAAGGCTGAGCAACTCGGCGAGGGCGAAGTTCTCCTGCTTGAAAACCTTCGCTTCAGCAAAGAGGAAGAGAAGAACGATCCCGAATTTGCAAAGGAACTTGCATCCCTTGCGGATGTTTTTGTGTCCGATGCTTTCGGAACGGTTCACAGAGCACATGCTTCAACCGAGGGCGTTGCGCATTATCTGCCCGCCGTTTGCGGTTTCCTGATTGAAAAGGAGCTTTCCGTAATGGGCGGTGCGCTTGCAAATCCGGCGCGTCCCTTTGTTTCGATTCTCGGCGGCAAAAAGGTCGGCGACAAGATCGGCGTTATCAGAAATCTGCTCGACAAATGCGACACTCTGCTTATCGGCGGCGCAATGAGTTATACATTCTTCAAGGCTATGGGACTTAATATCGGCACATCCTATCTTGATGAGGAAAGCGTTGAAACGGCGCGCGAACTGCTTGGGGAAGCAAAGGCCAAGGGCGTGCGTATGCAGCTCCCCGTTGACTGCGTTGTTGCAAAGGATTTTGCACCCGATGCAGAGCATATGACGGTTGCTTTTGATGCAATTCCCGATGGTTGGATGGGCATGGATATCGGCGAAAAGACCGCAAAACTTTACGGCGAAATCATTCGTGAAGCAAAGACTGTTGTTTGGAACGGCCCCATGGGTGTGTTTGAAATGGATGCATTCTCAAAGGGAACCGAAGCGGTTGCAAGAGCATGCGCCGAGTGCGAAGGCACAACGATAATCGGCGGCGGCGACTCCGCTTCCGCAATTAACAAATTCGGTCTCGGCGACAAAATGACATATATGTCCACGGGCGGCGGTGCAAGCCTTGAATTCCTTGAGGGCAAAACGCTTCCCGGCGTTGCCGCACTTCTTGATCGTCCCTGCCGCAAAAAACTAATCGCCGGCAATTGGAAAATGAACAAGAACCGCGACGAGGCGAAGCAGCTTGTTTCCGACCTGCTTCCCCTTGTTGAAAATGCCGAATGCGATATCGTCGTTTGTCCGCCTTTTGTCGATCTTTGCTGTGCGGCAAAAGTTCTTGAAGGCAGCAACGTTAAACTGGGCTCTCAGAACATTCACTGGGCGGCAAAAGGCGCGTTTACGGGCGAAATCAGTGCAGACATGCTGAAATGTATAGGTGTCGAATACGCAATTATCGGTCACAGTGAGCGCAGACAGTATTTCGGTGAGACGGATGAAACCGTTAACATGCGCACAAAAGCTGCACTTGAAAACGGTATTCTGCCCATAGTTTGCGTGGGTGAAACCCTTGAACAGCGCGAAGCAGGAATTACCGACACATTCCTTGCAGGTCAGGTCAAGGCACTTTACAACGGTATTCCCGCCGAAGAGGCAGCGCGCATCACCGTTGCATACGAACCCATTTGGGCTATCGGCACGGGCAAAACCGCAACGAACGAGGAAGCGAACCGAACTATCGGCGCAATTCGCAGAGTTATTGCAGAGCTTTACGGGCTTGAATTTGCGCAGCACACCCGCATTTTGTACGGCGGAAGCATGAACGCAAAGAACGCCGCAGGGCTTAAGGCAATGCCGCAGATCGACGGCGGTCTTATCGGCGGTGCGTCGCTCAAAGCGCAAGACTTTGCACGCGTCGTAAATTTTGAGGAAAAATAATGTCAAGACAAGTCGTATTGGTCGTAATGGACGGCGTGGGCAAATCCACGACGGGACTCGGCGACGCCGTTACCGCGGCGCATACCCCGACTCTCGATAAACTCCTTGCAACCTGCAAAAACGTTTATATCAAAGCGCACGGCACGGCAGTCGGTCTTCCTTCCGACGAGGATATGGGCAACAGCGAAGTAGGACACAACGCACTCGGTTGCGGACAGGTCTATTCGCAGGGCGCAAAACTTGTGGAAGAAGCCATCGAAAGCGGCGAAATTTTCAATTCGTCCGCGTGGCAGGAACTCAAAAACAACTGCGTGACACACGGAAGCGCAATGCATTTTCTGGGGCTTTTGTCCGACGGCAACGTACACAGCAACATAAACCACCTTATCGCGCTTATCAAGGGCGCGAAAAGGGACGGCATCAAAAAAGTATTCGTACACGTCCTGCTTGACGGGCGCGACGTTCCCGCAACGAGCGCGCATCAATACGTCGATATGCTTGAAAAGGCGATGGCGGAGCTGAACGACGATAGTTTCACGGCAAAAATCGCGTCGGGCGGCGGACGTATGACGATTACGATGGACAGATATTTCGCAAACTGGGATATGGTCAAACGCGGCTTTTACACCCACGTTTACGGCGAAGGTCGCGGATTCGAGTCGGCAACCGCCGCAATCGAAACGTTCCGCGCCGAAACCCCCGGTATCATTGACCAGGATTTACCCGCATTCGTCGTCGTCAAAGACGGAAAACCCGTCGGCGCGATGCACGACAACGACAGCGTGATTCTGTTCAACTTCCGCGGCGACCGCGCAATCGAAATTTCGATGGCTTTCGACGATAAGGAATTTTCGGGATTCGACCGCGGCAATATGCCAAAGGTGATGTATGCCGGTATGTTACAGTACGACGGCGATATGCACCTTCCCAAACGCTTCCTTGTCGAGCCGCCCAAAATTAAGTATACTTTGTCCGAATATCTCGTGAACAAGGGCGTCAACGAATACGCCGTGTCCGAAACGCAAAAGTACGGTCACGTCACGTATTTCTGGAACGGCAACCGCAGCGAAAAATTCAGCGAAACGCTTGAAACCTGGGAAGAAGTACCTTCCGATATCGTGCCTTTCGACCAGCGTCCATGGATGAAATCGGCGGAAGTTACCGATAAGGTCATCGAGGCGATCGAAAGCAAAAAGTACGGCTTCATTCGTTGCAATTATCCCAACGGCGATATGGTCGGACACACCGGAAATATGGACGCGACGATAATCGGCGTGGAGGCTGTTGACCTTGCGCTTGCAAGACTTATCCCCGTTGTCGAAAAGGAAAACGCGATTCTTGTCGTAACGGCAGACCACGGCAACGCCGACGAAATGCTTGAAAAGAACAAAAAGGGCGTCGTGTCCGTTCGTACGGCGCACAGCCTGAATCCCGTTCCGTTCATAATTTTCAACGCCGACGTCGAAATCGCAGACGGCAAATTCGGATTGTCCAACGTTGCGGCAACCGTTGCGAAACTTATGGGATTCGCTCCCGATCCGCATTGGGACGCACCTATTATCAAATAATGTTATTTATTAAAAGCCCCCCCGAAAAACCGCGGGGGGATTTTTTTATGCCGTATAAAAAACATAAAAATTGTTCGGAATATCGGCAATAACAATACAAACAAGGGAAAATGTCGCGTTTATTGCGCCGTAATTGCGATATTATGACGTCTTTTGTCCAAATATGGCGAGTATATCAATATATATATTTGACTTAAAAAATATAAGGGGTATAATGGGAATTATTATGAAGAAAGCCAACAGAAACAAAACGCTTAAACTTGCATTTATCGGTATCATGTGCGCGCTCACGACGGTTGTTACGTGGGTGCTTCCCATCCCCATGCCCGCAACGGAAGGGTATATCAATTTCGGCGACGCAGTTATCTTTCTGACCGCGCTTTTTGCCGGCCCCGTGCCTGCGATGGTTGTCGGCGGCATCGGCAGTATGCTTGCGGACGTCATCGGCGGATATATGCACTGGGCGGGGTTTACGCTGCTCATTAAGGGACTTGAAGGTCTGATTTGCGGACTTATCGTGAAAAAGTTCAACAAAAAAGACAAGTTCTATATCGACATTCTCGGGCTTGTCGCGGCAGGCGTATGGATGGTTGTCGGCTACTATTTCGCCGGCGCGATTTTGTACGGTTGGGCGGGCTCGCTTGAAA
>ERZ773181.2200-NODE-2200-length-13425-cov-5.047644_pt1 | contig 13425 bp, 9 predicted proteins | sample MGYA00581001_ERZ773181 | MGnify/ENA primary metagenome ERZ773181 (study PRJEB29015, sample SAMEA2737780) | human gut metagenome | biome: human gut; feature: human-associated habitat; material: faeces | place: China | collected 2012 ... | reverse complement strand
ACAAGAAATATAAAAGATTATCAGGCAGGTGGAACAAAGATAATTCTGCCAGATGATTTTGTGAAACTTGTTGAAGAGGAATAATTTTTACCACTTTAGAATCTTTTAGTGTCTATTGAAAAATACCACGAATAATATACAATATTTGGGACAAAAAGAGGCGGTCAAAGTAGCAAATGGATATAAGTAATGTTGTTGTAATGTCATATAATGTTTCGAATCCTCATTTTACTTTAATTAGATGGAAATGCCTGTGTATTTCCGTATATAATGTGTTAGTAATGTTATTGTAATGTTTAGTAATGTTTGATATAGTTATGTTAAGGACATTGTTAATGGAGGAGATTCATGAAAATCAGAGAGCTATATCCAGATGTTATTACAGAAGATACAAGTTATGAATATAAAGCGGTGTTAAATCCGGATAGTCCGATTAAATGGGCAAAAACTCTTATTGGATATGCAAATGATAAGGGCGGAACCTTATTTGTAGGGGTATCAAACGACGGTGAAGCCTTTGGAATTGACCTTGAAGAAGTTGATAAAACAAAACTGCTAATTTCAAGGATTAATGACAGACATATTTTCCCACATATTAAGATTTCATTCATGGTTACTGCCTAAAGATTACAATGCATATCCAGCTGGTTCAATACCCTCTATCAGAAGAAATGCTATCATAGCAGCTTGCCTGGATGTGGCAAATCTGATGGAGAGAGGTGGAACCGGTTTTCAAACCATGATTGAATCCTACAAAGCCTGTCCTGATGAAATTCAACCGGTAGTATCTATATATCCGGGATTCTTGAATTTGAAATTATTCGACAGATTATATAGGGATGAAGTTATAGAACTTGATTTGGAAGGACTTACTGATGGAGAAAAAGTTCTGGCTATTCTTAAGATGGAAGGACCAAAGCCAATTAAGGAACTGCAGATGTCTCTTAACTACCGAAGCAGAAGCCAATTCCTAAATGAGGTTATAAATCCTCTTATGAAATCAGGGGAGATATATAGGGATGGTAAGCCAAAATCACCAACAGCACTTATTAAAATCAAAAGATAAAATATCATTTGGTCAAAAACTTATCGACATCCTACCTGACTTTGAGAGTTGAAGTGAAAAAATGGTGCTAGGCCACCGGTTTAAAACCGATGACTTAGCATTTTTTTAATATCGCTTTCAGATAAAAAATAGTTTGTCAGAGGCAGATTTGTCAATTCTGCCAGGCCATTTATAAACGAAGTATCGCGAGTTAGATTTATATATTTTCTTGATGAGATTTCTGCATTTTTATAATACAAGAGAACCTGGGTAAATCCAGAAAGTAGTCTGCTTTTCAGAGATAGTGTTTGTTCGTTTCAGACCTGTTTTCTATGTCTCTTCCGGTATTGCAAAGGGGTAATTCCATATGCCATATGGAAGATTTTTATATAATAGGACTGATTGCTGTATCCGATCTGTTCACAGAGCTCTGATAAACTCAGAGTAGTATTTGTGAGCAGTTCGCAAGACTTCTGAAGACGGATATTCTGAAGCATCTGCGAGAAGGACTGCCGGAAACTTTTAGATATGAATCGGCTCAGGTAAGATTCAGAAAAATGAAAATGACTTGCCAGTGAACTGAGGGTAACGGTTCGGTAGTTACTTGACAAGTAAGCTCGAATTTCCCAGATTTTATCCTGTGAAAACTCGGAAGCATCATAGATGTTTTCCTCTGTGGAGTGATCAGCCAGATAATAAAGGAAGGATTGGACCAAATGATTACTAATCCTACCGGAATCGGTGGTGCCTGTTTTCTGTTGATGGCAGATCATCAACAGAAGCTCCAGTGAAAATGGATCAAGGGCTCCCTGAAAAATCAGGGAGTCCTTTCTGCGTCCTGCCAGTGCACCCCGGAAATAGCGTGATATTGGGAGGGAACCGGACAGGATATCCTGGAAGGCTTCTTCAAATGTACTTCTACGGATACCTACATTAACGATGGTACTGTCTCCGTCTACCCGCAGACCGTGAACGGTATTGGCTGGTACGAGAATCATGTCGCCGTCAATCATGGAGAATGTGCCTGTTTCACCTGTATATTCCGCACTCCCGTGAAGGACACATTGAATTTCAAAATAATTATGGGAATGTTCAAAGCTTTCAAAATAGCGCGTTGACTTGGTTATGGACACATCACTTTCTTCATTAAAAAAAGGAGATTCCTGTTTCAGAGTGGCATTTGCAAGTTCTGCTATATTATCGGAATATTGTGTAGAATCATCCATATAAGCCAATAATCCTCCAAGTTGGACAAACTGCTTTATCATAGATCGGGTAACGGTTTGTCTGGAGAGATAGTTTCCTGTTTCCAGATAATACTTTTTGCCAATCAGGTCAATTTCTGATAAAGAATGAAGTTCTTCAAGCTCCTGTTCAAACATATTTCCTCCTGATGAAAACTGTTATTCAAATCGCTATCTTTATTATAAGAGCAAATATCAAAAAAACAATATAATAATGTCATTTTATACTATATATTTTCTGAATATCAGCAGATATACTAAAAATATATCAAAAAGGAGGTATTTCTTATGAAGAAACACAAAATCGGATGGCAGACTACAAAGAAAGAGAGACTGTCATACTACTTATTTTTTTCGGGACAACTGATATTTAATACTATCGTAATGTCCTTTGTGTTAGTGTTGCTGTTGAACATCGGGATGAATGAGATTTTGGCAGGAACCATTATTCTTGCCCCGAAGATTTGGGATGCAGTTAATGATACGTTGTTTGGATTTGTTGTAGACAGGATTCATTTGAAGGGAGGCCGTTTCCTTCCTTGGATTAAGCTGTCTGCAATAATTATGCCGATTGCAACTATCTTTTTGTTCTCTGTCCCTGACTCCATGGGGGTGACAGGTAAGTGTGTCTGGGTTATTGTCGGATATATTCTTTGGGATACAGGATATACCATCAGTGATACTCCGATTTATGCATTGAGTACATCTATGACCAATAATATGGATGAACGTACCACAATTCTTTCATTTCGTGGAATTACAGGAGCCATCGGCGGTTTGCTTGCATCCATAATTATTCCTTTATTATATGGAAGCAACGGCGTAAACCTTGGGTGGCCCGTTACTGCAATAGTTATCAGTGTGATTGGCTTTGTATGCATGCTGCCGGTTGGATTTTGTGCAAAAGAACGATTTCATGAGGAGCAGGCTGAGGAAGCAACCTTTAAAGAACTATTTTCTGCGTTGTTGCATAATAAAAATCTGTTTATCATTATTGTTGTCCGCTTCCTGTTTTTACTGACATTTACCATGGAAGTACTGAACCCGATTTTTGCACAGTATGTTATGGGAAATGAAGCAATTGCTTCTGTTCTGGCAATGTTGATTTCTTTGCCGACTATATTGCTGGCGGTATTACTTCCGACCCTCACCCGTCATTTTGACAAAACACGGTTATTATTATTCTGTATGGTATTGTACGCAGTAACTTCAGTCATTCAGTATTTTGTGGGATATGAAAATATGCCCATGTTCCTGGCGTTTACAATGATTCGTGCAATCGGATATGGAGGGGTTACATCATTGATGTTTATGTTTGTTCCAGATTGCATTGAATATGGTCAGTATACGACAGGACGGCGGAATGCAGGAACCTCATTCAGCTTACAGACCTTTGTTTGCAAGCTGAATTCGGCAATCATTTCGACAGTTACGGCGTATGTGATATCTGTAATGGGATTCTCTGCTGCTGATGTGACATCGGCTGGACAAAGAGGTGTCTGGTTTACTTATACGGTTTTTGCATCTGTTGGTGCATTTATCGCAATCCCTATTATGGCAAAATGTTACAAGCTGAGAGATAAGGATGTTGCAATTATGATTGCATGCAATAATGGTGACATTACCAAAGATAAAGCTGAAGAATGTATAAATGGAAAGGAAAAATAACGTGAAGGAAATAGTAATTAATACACCCTGTGGACAGGTAAAGGGAATATCAAAGGATAAAGTAAATATGTTTTTGGGGATACGGTATGGGACAGCAGAGCGCTTTGAGTATGCACAGGAGGTGACGCACTGGGACGGAGTGTATCCGGCGGTTCATTTCGGTTCAGCACCGCTTCAGATAAGAGCGTATGAAAAATACCGTAAGTCGGATGACCACTATGAACATGAGTTTATGGAAGGAGTATCAGCAGCTTATTCGGAAGATTGTCTGTTTCTAAATATCTGGACACCTGAGCATGCACTACATTGCCCAGTACTGGTAGTGCTATATGGCGGAGGCAATATGACCGGTCAGGCAGATGAAAAAGAATTTGACGGTACAGCATTTGCCAGGCGTGGAATTGTGGTTGTAACACTTAATTATCGGGTCAATGTGTTCGGTCTGATGGCTATTCCAGAGCTGACTAAGGACGATGGAAGGTGCGGCAACTATATTTATTATGATCAGCATACAGCATTTGAGTTCATCCGGCATAATATTTCAGCCTTTGGTGGAAATCCAGAAAATATGACATTGATTGGACAGTCTGCGGGTGCTGCGAGCTGTGAAACGCAGATTAAGAGTCCACTAAATAAAGGTTATTTTAAAAATGCGATTATCCAAAGCAGTGCAGGCTTTGTTACCGCGATGAAGGCGAAAGACAATCACCGGAAAATATTTGAGCTATGGAATAAGGTATATGCAGCTACCGGTTGCAATAGTGTGCGCGAGCTAAAAGAACTGCCTGCGGCAACGCTTTTTGACGCTTTTATGAGGACAGCCGGACAGGATCAGTTAAGCTATTCCAGCGTGCTTTATGATGAAAATTTTACAGGATCTTTTAAAAATAAGCCGATAGATACCAATATCATTTGTGGTATAACCTCCGAAGATGTCATGCCACTGGTTCTTTATCTGATGATGAAGCTCCTCGCCAGAAAACAGAAGCATACGGCTCCTGTATACAGTTACTACTTCTGCCGGCAGCTTCCCGGTGATCAGAAGGGAGCCTGGCATTCGGCAGATTTATGGTATACATATGGTTCTCTTTCCCGATGCTGGAGACCTTTTCAAAAAGAGGATTATGAATTATCGGATAAAATGATGGATTATTTTGAAAGTTTTATCCGGACGGGGAATCCTAATGGTAAGGGGAGAGCGGAATGGCCATCATGTAATATGGCAGAGCGGCGCTATATGTTTTTTGACATTGGAGATTGCAAGGCAAAAAAGGCTCCTGTATGGAAGATTATTCAGAGTACCTTGTTTCGAAAAAGGGTATCGACTGGTTTTTAGGAAGCTTTTTAAGAAGCTGGTAACACGGTTCTAAGCAAATTATGGTCAAAAAATCATTGGAACGGAATGGCTGAACCGAGACTATGAAGAAAAGTCTGTAAATTAGATTCTTCTATGATAATGATGGGCGAAAAGCTTGAAAAATCAGCTTTTCGCCCTTTGTTTATATATAACAGTTACTAAAACGCATATCAAGAGCAGGCGGTTCTGCAGCCTGTTTTGCGATGGATATGAGCCTTGAAGAATTGGAGAATTGTAATCTTTAGATTTTACAAGAAAAATCTTTCCAGTTTTGTTTTAAAAAATTGAATTAATGGACCGTTGAAGCAGGCATTTATAATTGTACCAATTCCTACTACCGACCAGATACCTGCCCCAGATGCAATGGCAAATATGATTCCGATAATCACAACAACAACATCTGAAAGAACCCTTGCTTTATGGAATGGAATTTTCTGATGTGTCAGTTTCTCGATTATAATTGCGACGCTGTCATATGGAGCGATTCCCATATTTGCGACCATATATAATGCCACTCCCATAGATGCCATCAGCTGAGCAAGCAGCAGTGCAATGATACGCAGTGGCAGATTCATCTGAATCTGCACTACATCATTCGCTACATAACAAATAAAGTCTGCAATGTATCCGACAAGAATGCAAAGAAAGTAATCAAGAGTATGTTTAAAAATGTGGCAGACGGGAAAGACGTTGTTGTAACATTTCAGAATTAGAAGAAAATTAGATGAGAAGAGGCAAATTGTAGTAATTGGCATTTTATGAGCCGAAAAAGTATGTTATAATTGATGATTGAGAATAATTAACAAAAGGGAAATGGGTATGAAAAAAAAGGAAATAAATTATCAATTACTGATAAGAAGAATATGTCTTATCGTACTTGATATCATATGTATTATCGCAGCATCAATTCTGGCATTACTGACACGTTTTGAGTTCGATTTCAGCCAGATTCCGAAAGAATTCTTAAAAGTAATCTATAAATACGGACCATTCACCATAGTCATAACATTAATTATATTTTCACTTTTCCGTATCTACAGTAGTTTATGGGAGTACGCAGGGATTGAAGAAGTATTCAGTCTGATCGCAGCCTGTCTTGCGGCGGCCGTAGCGAAGATTGTCATCATCTTATTTACATGGAGCGTTATGCCAAGAAGCTGGTATGTACTGGATACAATTTATCTGATGATCCTGATCGGGGCAACAAGAGTATCTTACCGACTGATACGTCTGCGCAGACAGAACCGTACATTCCCATGGTCAAAGAGAAAGAAAGTCATGATCATCGGCGGAGGAGAGGCCGGAAGAAGTCTGATCACAGAGATCCAGAACAGTAAATATCTGGATCAGAAGGTTGTCTGTATCATAGACGATGATCCGTATAAGATCGGAAGATATATTAAGGGAGTCAAGGTTGTCGGTAATCGGAACAGTATTAAGAAAAGCGTCAAGAAATACAATGTCCAGCAGATCATCCTGACGATACCATCGGCAAATGCAGCAAAGATCAGACCAATCGTGGAGATCTGTCAGGATACAAACTGTGAACTTATGATCCTGCCGGGAGTATATCAGCTGGTCAACGGAGAGGTCAAGGCAAGTAAACTGCGTCCGGTGAATATTGATGACCTTCTGGGAAGAGATGAAGTCCATGTCAATCTGAACGAGGTCATGGATTATGTATCAGGAAGAGTGATCATGGTAACCGGCGGCGGAGGTTCGATCGGAAGTGAATTATGCAGACAGATCGCAAAGCACAGCCCGAAGCAGCTGATCATCTTCGACATCTATGAGAACAATGCATATGATATCCAGCAGGAATTGTTAAGGGAACAGCCGAAGCTTGACCTGGTGGTGCTGATCGGTTCTGTACGTGATGAGAACCGTATCAACAGTATCTTCGAACAGTACCGTCCGGAGATCATCTATCATGCGGCAGCACATAAGCACGTGCCGCTTATGGAGGGCAGCCCGAACGAGGCTATCAAGAATAATGTCCTCGGAACTTATAATATGGTCAGAATGGCAGATAAATGGAATGCTAAGAGATTTGTACAGATATCTACAGATAAGGCTGTCAACCCAACGAATATCATGGGAGCTTCCAAGAGAATCTGTGAGATGATCATACAGACTTATAATAAAGAATCGAACACAGAATATGTAGCAGTGCGGTTCGGTAATGTACTTGGAAGTAACGGAAGTGTTATTCCGTTATTTAAAAAACAGATTGCAGAAGGAGGACCGGTAACCGTCACACATCCGGAGATCATCCGCTACTTTATGACGATTCCGGAAGCGGTATCACTGGTACTTCAGGCAGGTGCCTATGCCAAAGGCGGAGAGATCTTCGTCCTGGATATGGGAGAACCGGTAAAGATCCTTGATCTTGCAAGGAATATGATCCGGCTGTCAGGCTATAAAGTCGATCAGGATATCAAGATTGAATTCACGGGACTGCGTCCGGGAGAAAAATTATACGAAGAACTTCTGATGGACGAAGAAGGTATGACGGATACACCGAATAAGCTGATACATATCGGACATCCGATCGATGTAGATGAAGTCAAGCTCGCACATGCACTCAGAGTCCTTGAGAGCGCAGCACAGAATGAGACCGATGATATGCGTCTGATCGTGGAAAGCATCGTTCCGACCTATCATCCAAAATTAAATAAATCAACACAATAGAACCAGAGAATACAGGAGGCATAACAGATATGTTCAAAGAGGATCATTTGTCTTTCAGACAAAGGAAATATATGAAGGTTAAGAACATAATAGGAAGAGCTCTTGGAGGGATCGGTCTGGTGGTATTATCACCCGTCTATCTGGCAATTATTGTGGCGATCAAGAAAGAAGACGGGATCACAGCTCCTGTCTTTTTTTCGCAGAAAAGAGTAGGAATCCATAAGGAATATTTTAACCTGTACAAATTCCGCTCCATGCGCACAGATACGCCGCACGATAAGCCGACACACCTTCTGGAGAACCCGGATCAGTACATAACAAAAGTAGGACGTTTCCTGCGGAAATCATCACTGGATGAACTTCCGCAGCTTTGGAATATTGCCAGAGGAGATATGGCCGTGATCGGACCGAGACCGGCACTGTGGAATCAGGATGACCTGATCGCAGAACGTGACAAGTACGGGGCTAATGATGTAAAACCGGGACTTACCGGATGGGCACAGATCAACGGAAGAGATGAACTTGAGATTCCTGTCAAAGCCAGACTGGACGGCGAGTATGTAAAAAAGATGGGGCCGCTTATGGATATCCGGTGCTTTATCGGAACGGTATTCTCCGTGCTTCGAAGTGACGGAGTCGTAGAAGGCGGAACCGGAGCAAAGAAGAAACTTATGGTCATCACCAATCATTCTTATATGCTGTGGCAGTTCAGAAGAGAATTGATCGGGAAACTTATGGAAGATTACGACGTGATCATCAGTACACCATTTGTAGGGCATGAGGATGATTTTAAAGCAATGGGATGTACAATGATCGAGACGGATGTGGACCGTCGTGGGATCAACCCGAAGACGGATATGAAGCTGTATCTGACCTACCGCCGGTTATTAAAAGAACATCACCCGGATATGGTAGTTACCTATTCGATCAAGCCTAATGTATATGCAGGATATGCCTGCCGACAGATGCGGATTCCATATTGTGTCAACGTACAGGGACTCGGAACTGCATTCCAGAAGAAGGGACTTCGGGAAATCGTTATAAGAATGTATAAAACAGCCTTAAAAAAGGCAAAGACAGTGTATTTCGAAAATAAGGGAAATGCGAAGGTGTTCCTGCAGGAGCAGATCATCCGTCGGGAACAGATGTGTCTGCTTAAGGGAGCCGGAGTAAATCTTAAGTATTATACTTATCAGAAATATCCGGAGAATGACAAAGTGCATTTCCTATATCTTGGAAGGATCATGAAGGAAAAAGGAATGGACGAACTGTTCTATGCAGCGAAAGAACTACAGCGAAAAGAAGTACCGTTCGTTCTGGATCTGGTAGGATTCTTCGAAGATGAATACAAAGAAAAGATTGATAAGCTGGTGGATGCAGGGATCGCAGTATTCCATGGATTCCAAGAAGATCCGAGACCGTATTATGCCATGGCTGACTGTGTCGTGCTCCCAAGTTATCATGAAGGAATGTCAAATGTACTTCTGGAGGCAGCGGCAACCGGACGTCCGGTGATCACCAGCAATATTCCGGGCTGTAAGGAAGCCGTAGACGATGATAAGAGCGGGCTTCTGTGTGAAGCAGAGGACTGGAATGATCTGTACCGTAAGATGAGTAAGATCGCCCGGATGAGCCGTATAGAACGCGAAACAATGGGAGTATGCGGAAGAGATAAGATGGCGCGGGAATTCGATAAGGATAAGGTTGTGAAGAAGACGATACAGGGGATCGAGAGAGTATAATATAATCAAAGACGGTAAAAAGGAAACTCCTTTTTGGCAGATGCCAGAAAGGAGTTTCCTTTTATTAAAGATTTTTATCTAAGCTTTTTTATCTACCTTATCTACGGAATCTTCTCTTACAGATCACAGCTGCGATCACAGCAAGTGCTGCCAGAGAAAGAAGTGTGTACATCCATACCGGTGACTGATCGCCGGTTCTGGCTGCAGCTTTGTTAGAAGCTTTGCCGTTGGTTGATTTGTTAATATTTATATTCTTGGTTATATTCTTGTTATTATTCAGGTTCTGATTCGGCTTCAGATTCTGTCCAGGATTATCGCTTCCAGGATCCGGTTTGTCAGGATTCTCCGGATCCTCTTTGGCCTGGATCGTGTAAGTGGTCCATCCGCGTGCCAGAGGAAGCGAATATGTCTCACCGTCTAAAGTAACCTTCTTACAAGGCTCGCCATACGCGGACACATCGTCCATGACAAGCTCCGCTTTCGCATGATAAGTACCTGCCTTGGAAGGAACTTCGGAAAGTTCTTCTCCGACAGCACCGTTATCATCTGCATAGTAAGTCATCTTATAAGCAACGCCCTCTACCTCTTTGCCCAATACATAAGTATGGAAATATGGTGCAAGGTCGATCGGAGATCCGTTCTCCGTAAATGTCTCGTCATACGCACGGCTTAATACCGGAGCATAATCAGATCCATACCAGGTGTAATAAAGCGCTTTCAGGAATTCGATTCTTTCCGCATCTTTCTCGGCGTCTGTAGAAGGAGTATAGCCTTCTTCGTGGTTAGTGAAGTAATTGCGCAGTTCATTTGCCGCAAACTGCATGCCGGCCTCATCTGCTGTCGTGTAGATGGTGAAACGCTTGTTCTTGAATGTAGTACCTGTCTTGACATTCTTATCATTTACAATAACGATATTGGCTTTGTAGTAAGATGTGATGACATTATTACCAATGTACATTGCACCGGCGGTACTTTCATCTGTCGGAACAATCTTACCATTCTTGTCATAAGTCAGTTTGTAGTAAGTATCTTTGGCTTTCTGACCGATGCCGGATTCATTGGATACGGTCTCTACCGTGTGATAGTTAAAGTACGTGTCAGCTTCTTTGAAAGGTTCTGTAGAACGGAAATACTTCACAAAGTCTTTTGCAACATCTTCAAACTGAGACTGTTCACCGGCTGTGTAACCTTCTCCGGAGAATACGATCGTCTTATTGTTATAATAAGGCATAGCACCCGGATAATCGGCTGTATCGTTATTCTGAAGGGTCGTAGACTTGAAGGTGATCTCATAGTCTTTGGTTTTACTGCTGATCGCAGTTCCTGTGGCTTTGTCATAAGCGGTAAGGGTTACGCTGTAACGGCCAGGAGTCACCGGTGCTTCGTCGCTGTCATAGTCATAAGTGATCTCAGCGGCGTAAGGAACAGTTCCTTTATAATGCGCTTTTACCGTATAGTCTTTGTCATAATTAACGGTATAATTAAGGTCAGCAGGTTTGCCGTCGTATACCTTGGACGGAACATCGAGAGTGATGAGGTCCGGTAATTCGATCGTGTAGGCAGCTGTTTGACTGCATTTCTCATATGTGCTGTCTCCGGCAAATGTAGCTTCGATGGTATAAGTTCCGGCTTTGTTAGGAATACCGGATACTACGTTGCCATCCGCATCCTTGTAAGTAAGCGTTAAAGCATCACCGAGCTTATCGCCTGTGATCTCATTCTTACCTCTGCGGAGGATAAAGTATTCACGCATATCTTTGCCTGTGTCAGACTCATAGAACATGTCTGCATAAGGCTGGAAGAATAACTTCGTTACATTCGAATCCTGACAGAAGGTCTTGCGGATCTGTTCTTTACACACTTCACAGAAAGCATACTGCTTGCCAAGGAAACGCATCTTACAATTCTGGTGTGGACGGTACCATCCGTTACCGCCATTGTCATATTCATAGACACCGACACCATTCTTACCGATGAAGCGTGACCAGCGGACCTTTGCCGGATCAGACTCAGCTGTCATATTCGGCATCTCGGCCGCATAGCTTGCACCTGCGAAATATTCATCCGAAAGTTTGGCAGTGGTGTGTCCAAGCTCGTGAAGCATCATCTCGAGTGATTCATTATTAAGAGAAGCAACACATACATCTCCGCCGCTTCCGCCGTATGTAGTAGCATTGACGATCACAACATTAAAGTCTGCTGCAGGAAGGTACTGATCTGATAACTGCTTTGCTTTCTTAGATCCATCTGAACTGATCGTAAGAAGACGCTGCATACCGCCTGACCAGAATGAAGATCCGAAGTAGGTGTCGCGTGTGTCTGCGTTCGCCTGCTCCTGGTTGATCGCTGTGTCTGCTTTTGCGCCCGATTCATTCGATACAACTCCGAGAGCGTAGATCTTGATCGTATCTTTGAACTCATTCCAAGGAGAAGTATCCATCAGATAATCCGCGGTATTCTGAGCATTGGTATAGAACGAATCCTGCTCGGAAGCAGTGAAGCCGTCGCCGAAGATCAGCAGGACGAAAGCATCTTCGTCAGCCAGACTCTTGTCACCGTATACGAGGTGAGGAGTCTTGTCCGGAATCGGATCGGTAACTGCATCGTCAGCTGCCTTTGCTTCCTTTGTCTCCTTCACGTCCTGCTTAGCAGCTTCCTTAGCGGATGAAGCATCTGTTGCAGAAGTACCGGCTACAGAATCTGATACAGAATCCGAAACGGAATCGGGAGTGGTCAGGTTCGCATCGGTGGTCGCTGCATCTGTGGAATCCGTTACGTCCTTAACTTCCGGTGTCTCAGGACTTACAGTCTGTTCTTCGGAAGTAACCGGATCGGCTGCGAATGCGTGGCCAGGCGGTACCAGTAATGAAGAAATTACCAGTGCGCCCGCCAGGACAGGAGCAAATCTCTTTTTCCAATAACTTTTTTTAAACATATAGGCCTCCTTTCAGTAATGCCAATGTGTGTTGGGCGTTACACGATAATTATCTCCCTTACATCATGTAAACACCAAATGTGTTAAAGTCAACATATCATATAAAATGCACAAATGCAACAGGAAAAGTTGGGGTAATATGGTTAAAATGACGGAAAGAATAGAAAAAGGAGATACATGAGAAAACGTGAAGTGTTATGAATGGAAAAGAAGGTGATATAAAACTTGTAGGGGTAGAAATGGAATATGAGAGGTAAATAAGAAAAAACGTTATAAATTACGAGATATCGGTACAAATGGTGAGTTATGCTTATCGTGCTGTATTGGAATATTAAGGAATATATGGTAGAATTAAGTGTTGAAAAACGCATGAAGCAGGTAAGAGAATCCTTGCAATATTAATCAATTATTTGGAGAAGAATATGGACAAGAATTATATATTGATAATCGGATGGGTTGCCGTGATGGCGATACTGTCTGTATTGACATCGGTGAAACAAGAGGAGACGGTGTGTGGGAAAAAAGAATATCGGTGGAGACCGGTGTGGGCGGTTGTGACAGTATTGCCGCTTGTATGGATGTGCAGTCAACGTGGTGGCATTATGGATACAGGAGCATATCTGGAGGGATATAAGGATATGCCGAGAGCGTTTGGCGGGATTATATCATACATTGGAACGGTGAAAAAGGATAAAGGATTTTACTTTTTATCTGCAGTTATAAAATGTATTGTTGGAAACAGA
>ERZ773181.2199-NODE-2199-length-13429-cov-4.248691_pt1 | contig 13429 bp, 10 predicted proteins | sample MGYA00581001_ERZ773181 | MGnify/ENA primary metagenome ERZ773181 (study PRJEB29015, sample SAMEA2737780) | human gut metagenome | biome: human gut; feature: human-associated habitat; material: faeces | place: China | collected 2012 ... | reverse complement strand
ACTCGTTAAGTTGTAGGTAAATATTATGAGTAATAATGATTTCTTAGTATTAAAAAATATCACCAAATCTTTTGGTAAATCCACAGTCATTGATAATTTAGATTTAACCATTAAACGCGGCACCATGGTAACCTTATTAGGGCCATCTGGTTGCGGTAAAACCACCGTGTTACGTTTAGTAGCAGGCTTAGAAAATCCAACTTCAGGTCAAATTTTCATTGATGGTGAAGACGTAACTAAATCGTCTATTCAAAATCGTGATATTTGTATCGTATTCCAGTCCTACGCATTGTGGCCGCATATGACGGTGCGCGAGAACATCGCGCTGGCCCGGCCCGAGGCCACGGAGGCTGAGATCGAGGCCGCGGCGAAGGCTGCGCATGCCCACGGCTTCATCACGCGCCTGCCGCAGGGCTACGACACGCTGCTGACCAACAACGGCGCGAACCTCTCGCAGGGCCAGCGCCAGCTCATCGCCATCGCCCGCGCGGCGGTCGCCGACCCGCCGGTGATGATCCTCGACGAGGCGACCAGCTCCATCGACACGCGCACCGAGGCCATCGTGCAGCGCGGCATGGATCAGCTGATGGAGGGCCGCACGGTGTTCGTCATCGCGCACCGCCTGTCCACCGTCAAGAATTCCGATGTCATCATGGTCCTCGACCACGGCCGCATCATCGAGCGCGGAAGCCACGAAAAGCTCATCGCCGAAAGGGGCACCTACTATCAGCTCTACACCGGCGCATTCGAGCTGGAATAAGCAGAAAATCGGGGGCGGCCCGTGCCGCCCCCGATTTTTCGTTTCTTTGCCCGAAAGGCTCTTGCTTTTTCACGCGGATACGCTATAATGACTTCTACGAACGTCCCGTCAGGCTCTCTGCCGGGGCGCTGCTTTCTCTCACGGAATAAGGAGCCTGCTACGCTTATGGAAAATAAAGTCACCGCCCGCAATCCCATCACGGAGGGCTGCATCTGGAAGGGGATGCTGCTCTTCGCGCTGCCGATCATGCTCGGCTCGCTGCTCCAGCAGCTCTACAACACCGCCGACGCCGTCATCGTCGGCCGCGCGCTCGGCAAGGCCGCGCTCGCCTCGGTCGGCGGCTCGTCGGCCCGTATCTCCAACCTGCTCGTCAATGCTTTCGTTGCACTCTCGTCCGGCGCGAGCGTCATCGTCGCGCAGCACTTCGGTGCAAGGGACACGCAGCGCGTGCGCCGGAGCATCTGCACCGCCATGCTGCTCTCGGTGGTCTGCGGCATTCTTCTCACGGTCCTCGGCATTACCTCCGCGCGGCAGCTGCTCGTGTGGATGCAGACCACCCCCGAGACACTCGACGCCTCCGCCTCCTATCTGCGCATCTTCTTTCTCGGCATGGTGCCGACCATGCTCTACAACATGGGCAGCGGCATCCTGCGCGCGATGGGAGACTCCAAGCGCCCTCTTTACTACCTCTTCGTCTGCGTCGTAGCCAACATTGCGCTCGACCTGCTCTTTGTGATCGTTTTCCAATGGGGCATCGAGGGAGCCGCCGCCGCGACCGCTCTTTCGCAGGTCGTGTGCGCGGCGCTGGTCGTGCGCGCCCTGCGGCGGCTGCCCGAGGAGCAGCGTCTGCTCTACGACCGTGAGGAGCTTGACCGCGGCATTCTCCGCCGGATGCTCCACGTCGGCATCCCCGCCGCCCTTCAAAGCTCGATGTACGGCATTGCCAACATCGTCCTGCAAGTCGGCATCAATATGCTCGGCACGGACTCCATGGCGGGCTGGACCGCCTTCAACAAGTTCGATGACTACTACTGGCCCATCTCCAACGCCATCGGCATCGCCGTCATGACCTACGTCGGGCAGAACTTCGGCGCGGGCGACCGCGAGCGCGTGCACGAGTCGATCCACAAGGGGCTGCTCATCCACCTGACGACCTCCGCGCTCTTCTCCGTCATCATCTTCTCGGGTCGCTACCCGATGATGCACCTCTTCGTCGGCGACGATCCGACGGTCATCGCCATCGGCGCGCAGGTGACGGCGCTCATCGCTCCCTGCTATGTGCTCTTCACGCTCGTCGAGGTCCTCTCCTCCACCATGCGCGGCGTCGGCGATGCGGTGGTCCCCGCCGCCATCACGATGGTCTTTACCTGCATCGTGCGTCTCATCTACCTCTGGGGCTACGCCTTCTCGCACAACTCCAACCTCACCATTGCCGTCATCTACCCCATCTCCTGGGTGCTCACCAGCATCGCCTTTCTCCTTTACTATAAGTCCCGCAAATGGATGCCCAAGGGCTTCCATTTCTGAAAAAGCTGCGCGCAGAGCCGTTTTCGGCCCTGCGCGCAACCGTCGATTGACAAATTTCCTGCCCGTCTTTCTTGTCCGCAACCGCAAAAAGCGGTATGCTCTGCCCATCAAACAGGCACCGTGCGCGCCGGAGTCGGAGGGCGCGCAGTCCGTGCCCGATATGGATAAGGTCGTGTAGATGAGCCGTCTGTTCGGCGTGACGACCGACTTCCTGCTCAAGGACGAGCTTTCCGAGGAGGAGGACTACACCCGCGAGAACAAGGCGAAAAGCCCCGTCATCGGCGCGGTCAGCGGCATCTACTGGCTGCTCGTCACCGCCGTTTACCTCTTCTACACCTTCGGCCCCATGGGCAACGGACAGCCGAAATACAGCTGGTTCATCTGGGCGGTCGCGGGCGTGCTCTTCGGCGCGGTCATGCTGGTGGTAAAGCTCATCGCAAGGAGAAAGTGACCGCCGCGCGGTACATAGAAAAATGTCCGTTCTCCGAGAGGACGGACATTTTTTTGCGTTTTCGCCTAAAGGCATTCGGCACAGTAGGCGCGGATGTCGAACGCGTCCAGCGGGCTGGTCGCCTTGAGGTAGAGCGGGTGGTGCGGGTGTCCCTTGACCGAGCGCCGCCCCGCCGTGTACCACTGCGCGCCGTGCCGCTCGCCGATGGCGATCATGTCGGCAAGGCAGTCCTTGAGATACGCGCGCTGCTCGATGATGTTCCCCCACGCCGCCCACACGGCGGGCTGCTCGGAGAGCGAGAGGATGTAGTCGAACGCCTCCATGTTTGCGCGGTGGAGCGCCTCGTTGCACACGCGCTCCATGTCGTTCGGGCGCGTCGCGCGCTGGGCGTAGACGTTGAACATGAGGAAGCTGTCGTAGCCGTTGTTTTTCGCCACGCGCTCCACCGACTGAAGCGTAGGGTCGAGCCGATCCGGCTCGGCGGTCGAGGGATTGATGCCGATGCACACGAGCGGCTTTTCCCCGCGCGTGCCGAGAAGATATCGGTACTCCGTGTAAAAATCCGGCACATAGAGCCATTTCTCCGCGTCGTAGCCGCCGGACTGTCCGCTGCGCGCCATGGCGTCGGCAAAGGGCAGGATGGAAAGCTCCGCGGTCGGAGCGCTCGGGATGTGCGGCATGGTCGTTCCTCCGTTCTGCCGCGCCCGCGGGGCGGCAACCGTTTTCCGACATTTTACCTCATCCGGCGCCGTTCGGCAAGCCCGCATTTGGGGGCTTGCCTTTTTTCGTCTCTGTGGTATGATCTGTATAACAAATCATACTTTCGAGGTGAATAATATGAACGCTCCGAACGGCAGACACGCATGGACCGTAACGGTCGGCACCAAGGGTCAGATCGTCATTCCCAAGGAGGCGCGCGACCTTTTCCACATTCAGCCCGGCGATACGCTGCTTTTCCTCGCCGACGAGGCGCAGGGCATGGCGATCCCGCCCAAGGCCGACTTCGCCCGCCTGTTTGATCTCATTTTCGGAGGGAAAGCGGAATGAACATTGCCTTTTTCTGCATCCCCGCCCACGGGCACACGAACCCGACGCTCGCCGTCGTGCGCGAGCTGACCGCGCGCGGACACACCGTCCGCTACTACACGACCGAAGCCTTCCGCGCGAAGGTCGAGGCCGCAGGCGCGGTCTTTGTCCCCTTTGACACCGAGGCCGCGCGCCCCGGCATGACCGCCGCCGACGGCGCACGTCTGGGCAGCGGCCTCGCCTTTTCCACCAAGCTCATCGTCGACCTCACGCTCGCCGCCGACGACTGGCTCAGCCGCGAGCTGACCGTCCACCGCCCCGACGTCATCGTGGGCGATTCGATGGCGTTCTGGGCGAAGCTCGCCGCGAAAAAGCACGGCATCCCCTTTGTCAGCTCCACCACGACCTTTGCCTTCAACCGCTTCAGCGCCAAGGTCATCGAGCAGAACGGCGCGGGCTTCCTGCAATTCCTGCTCGCACAGCCGAGGATCAACCGCCAGCTCAAGCGCCTGCGCGCGGCGGGCTACGCGGTCAAGAGCGTGTTTGACATCATCGCCAACGACAACGAGACGGAAACTGTCGTCTACACCTCGCCGGACTTCCAGCCCTGCGCCGACACCTTTTCGGAAAAATACCACTTCGTCGGTCCCCTCCTGCGCCCCGCGCAGTCGTCCTTTGAAAAGCTGTCGGGACGCTCCCTCATCTACATCTCGCTCGGCACGGTCAACAACGACGCGCTCCCCTTCTACCGTGCCTGCCTTGCCGCCTTCGGCGGCGATCCGCGCTTTCAGCTCGTGCTCTCCGCCGGCACGCAGACAGACCTCGCGGCGCTCGGTCCCATTCCGGAAAACTGCACCGTCCGCGCGAGCGTGGACCAGATGGCGGTGCTCGACTGCGCCGACATCTTTCTCACCCACTGCGGCATGAACAGCGCGAGCGAAGGATTGTGGCACGGTCTGCCGCTCGTCCTCTACCCGCAGACGCCGGAGCAGCACGGCGTGGCGAACCGCGTCGCTGCGCTCGGCGCGGGCGTTCCGCTCACGGACCCCTCCGCAGACGGCATCCGCCGCGCGGTCGAGACCGCGCTCACCGATCCCTCTTACCGCGAAAACGCGCAGAAGCTCGCCGACGGCTTCCGCCGCTGCGGCGGCGCGGCCGAGGCAGCCGACGCCATCGAGCACGCGGCGAACTAAGTGATTCCATGCAAAAACACGCTCCCGCCGACAGCGGGAGCGTGTTTTTATGTTATGTAAACTCTTACAGCTTCTTCTCGCGGTAGTCGTGCATGATGCCCGCGAACAGCTCGCCGGTGGTCGGCGGCGTGATGGTGATGGCGTTCGCGCCCGCGCGGATGGTCTCTAAAATGCTCTCCTCCGTCGGCCCGCCAGTAGCGATGATGGCTGCGTGCGGGTACTGCTCGCGGATGTGGCGGACGATGCTCGCGGTCTCCGCCGCGCCGGAAACATTGAAAATATCCGTCCCCGCCTCGATGCGGCCCTTAATGTCCGACCGGTCGGACACGACCGTCGCGATGACCGGAATATCCACCACAGATTTGATCTCCGCGATGACCTCGTTCGGCATCGGCGCGTTGACGACCACGCCGTAGGCGCCCTGATGCTCGGCCTGCATGGCAAGACGCACGCTGCGGCTGCCGTTGGTGTACCCGCCGCCTACGCCGACGAACACCGGCACGTCGGCCACGTTGATGACCGCCTGCGAGATCGACGCCTGCGGCGTGAAGGGATAGACCGCAATGATCGCGTCGGCATTGATGTTTTTGATGATGGCAGCGTCCGTGGAAAAGGCGATCGACTTGATGCGCTTTCCGAAAATGCGGATGCCGCTGCACTCGCTGATGCAGTGTGGCAGCGTCAGCCCATGACTGCGCAGCGTTCCGCTGTAGCTCGGCACATATTTTCTCATGCTGCACCTCCCATACCGTTCTTTGCTTTATGATAGGATTATATTATACAAAAATCCATATGGGAGGCCGTGAATAAATTGTAAACTTTTGTTAAATCGTCGTCAAGAAGCCTGCATCGTGCAGGTTCTCCGCGCGGACGGCGCGGGTGTGCGCGATGGGCTGCCAGCTCCGCGTGCGGCTGACGAGCGAAACGAGCTGCAGCGGCAGCCACGCCGCCATGAAGAGCGGGAAGCCCGCGACCGTCCGCACGACGCGGCGGTCACGGTAGCCGCCGAGGTAGGCCAGCAGCGCGGCAAGCGCCATCAGGCCGAGCGTGCTCAGGGTCAGCGAGACCGCGCCGGTCAGCGCGAGAGTCCCCGCCGTCCCCTGCACGAGCGAAGAGAGAATTGTGAGCGTGAGCGGCAGGAGCGTCAGCGCCTGCAAAAACGGCGCGTTAACGATCAGCAGCGCGTCGAGTGCGCGCAGGGGCGCACTCCCCCGCAGCGCAGAGACAAGCGGCGCGTCCATCCTCACCGCCACGTCCATGATGCCGCTGCACCAGCGGCGGCGCTGGCGGAGCGATACGGCGAAGTCGTTCGGCGCTTCGTCGTAGGTCAGCGCGCCGGGGACAAAGCAGACGCGCACGCCGTTTGCCGCGCACTGCGCGGCAAACTCCGCGTCCTCGGCGATGGTCGAGGTGTTCCAGCCGCCGAAGCGCTCAAGCACCGCGCGGTGGACGGCAAAGCCCGTGCCGACCAGCTTGGAGGAAAGACCGCAGCTCATGCGGGCGCGGGAGAAGAAGGTGTCGAAGAGCGTGAAGTACAGCCCATAGCAGCCGGAAAGCCAGGAGTCGTAGGGATTCTTCGCGCGCATCGCGCCCTTGCACACCTGCGCGCCCGCGCAGAAGGCGTCGTTCATGCGGGCGAGAAACTGCTCGTCCGCGATGTTGTCCGCGTCAAAGACGCAGAAGGCGTCATAGCGCTGCGGCAGCAGCCACGCGACCGCCTCGTGCAGCGCGTCGCCCTTGCAGCGCACCGGCTCAAAGCAGCGGAAGATCTTCGCGCCCGCGCAGAGGGCCTCCGACTCGGTGTCATCCGTGCAGTTGTTGGGGATCACAAAAATATCGTAGAGCGCGTCGGGATAGTCCTGCTTTTTCAGGCTCTCCACGAGCGCGCCGATGACAGCCTCCTCGTTGCGCGCGGCAACGAGGCAGGCAAAGCGCGTGCGCGGCGCGCACACCGCATAGCGCTTCGGCTTTCGCAGCGCAAAGAGCGCCACGGCAAGGAACCACAGGCTCGCCGCCTTCAGCAGCAGCGTTAAAATCACGATCCACATATTAAGCATAAGAAAAGACCGCCTCTCTCTTGGGATGAGCCAAGCATAGCAGACGGTCTTTTGTTTTGTGCTTTGATTTTCTTTAAGCCTTTTTTAAGACTTTGTGTCGAAATCGTTACTCCGTGCGCGGCAGGACGAAGCCGACCTTGAACAGGTCGCCGTCGATGGCGATGGAGAACGTGCCCTTCTGCAGCTCCACAAGGCTCTTGGCAATGTTCAGCCCAAGTCCGCTGCCCTCGGTCGTGCGCGAGCTGTCCCCGCGCACAAAGCGCTCCATAAGCTCGTCGGGGTCGATGTTGAGCGCATCGCGCGAGATGTTCTTGAACGAGAACGCCACCGTCTCACCCTCGCGCCTCGCCGCGATGTAGAGCCGCGTGCCCGCGCAGGCATACTTGCAGGCGTTGGAGAGCAGATTATCCAGCACGCGCCACATCAGCGCGCCGTCGCACAGGCAGTATAGGTCCTCGTCCGGCAGCGTCACCACCGGCTCGAGCCGCGCAGCGGACAGCTTTTCGGCGTACTCGCCCACCGTCTGGTCGATCAGCTCGCGCACGCTCCGCCGCGCGATGTGGCAGGGAATGTTGCCCGTCGACGCCTTGGACATTTCCACCAGGTCCACCGTCAGCTTCTTGAGCTTGTGCGCCTGCCGGTCGAGCACGGCAAGGTATTCCCTCTCCTGCTCCGGCGTGTGCTCGCGCTGAAGCAGATCGACGTAGTTCACGATGCTCGTGAGCGGCGTTTTGATGTCGTGCGATACGTTGGTGATCAGCTCCGTCTTGAGCCGTTCGCTCTTGAGCCTCTGCTCCACCGCGATGCTCATGCCGCGGCTGATGGCATTGAGGTTTTCGCCGTGGCGCTTGAGATCGAAGTACATATGCGAGGTATCGACCTGCGAGGTGAGGTCGCCCGCAGCGAGGGCTTCGCCGCCCTTCTGCAGCCGCCGCAGCTGCATGGAAAAGAGACAGGCGGCGACGGAGAGGACGAGCAGCGTCAGTAGCAGCGGCCCCGCCGCGTGGTTGCTCTCAAAGGCGATGAGCAGCACGCTCACCGCGCAGCAGCCCACCGCCGTGCGCCACACGAGCGGAATGCCGCGCACGAAGCCGGCCAGCGCTCCCCACGCGCGGCAGAGCACGCGCCAGCACCACCTCAAAATCCGTCGGCAGAGCCGGAGAAGCCAACAACAGACCGTATTCTCCCACCATTTTCCCAGTTTGATACGGGCGCAGAGCGTCGTCCAGAACGCAAGAAAAAGCGCATAGGCGAGCGCAGCAAAGGCAAGCAGAAGGGCGAGCGCGATCGGATCAAAGCGGTCAAGCCTCTGCTCCGCGCTCTCCACCGCGGCGACAACGAGCACACCGCCTCCGCCGAGAAGGAGTAGTGCATAGAGATCAAAGGGGAGCTTCTCCTGCCAGCCCGCAACCGCCTCCTCGCGCCCCGGCCTGCGGCCCGCGGCACGGGCGAGGAAGATGAAGAGGAACAGCTCCGCGGCTGCGCAGGCGATCACGACCGCCGCTGCGTGCGGCGCAAGGCGTGTCATTGTGTAGTAGAAGTCCCGCGCCCGGTAGACGCTGTCCTGCGCGGGATAGTCCGCGGCGATGTAGCTGCGGAACACAACGCCGTCCTGCGCCATCTCACCCCACCAGCCCGTCACGGGAATGTCGCCTGTGCGGTGGTTATCAAAGAGGATGGTGCCCGCCTCGTCCTCGATCGAAAAACGGACGTTCGTGTAGCGGTCGTCGGCGGGATACCAGTCGTCATACTTCGCCAGCACCTCCGTCTGCCCGTTCTCTGCATAATAGTGGTAGCTGTCGTAAACATGGCTCATCTCGCGGTAGACCGCGCTCGAGCAGATGCTGCTTTTATAAAAGTCTCCGCGCAGCTCGCCGCTGTAGCTGAACGCGAGCGCCGTGCCGTAGCTCAAAAGCACCGGCACGAGCGCGACGGCGAGGAAAAAGGCCGCCGCCTTGGCCCAGAAGCCGCCCGCCCAATCATTCCTTTTCATGTCGAAGGTCCTCCATTTTATACCCCAGGCCCCACACGACCTTCAGGTAGCGCGGCTCGGAGGGGTTGATCTCGATCTTCTGACGCAGGTGGCGGATGTGTACCGCCACGCTCGTTTCGGCGCCGAGGGAATTTTCGTTCCACACCAGCTCGTAGATCTGGCTGCTCGAATAGATGCGTCCGGGCGACCGGATAAGGAGCTGCAGGATGTTGAATTCCAGCGGCGTCAGCGAAACGCTCTCGCCGTCCACCGTCACGCTCTTGGCGTCCTCGTTGAGTGTCACGCCGCCGACGGTGTAGATGCCGCGCTCCGGCGCGGTCTCCGGCTTTGCGCCGAGCAGCGTATAGCGCCGAAGCTGCGATTTCACGCGAGCCAGCACCTCCACGGGGTCAAAGGGCTTGGTGATGTAATCGTCCGCGCCGACGTTCAGTCCGAGCACCTTGTCGCTGCTCTCGCTCTTCGCCGTGAGCAGGATGATGGGCGCGTTGCTCTCGCGCCGGATCGCCGCCGTCGCGGCAATGCCGTCCAGCTCCGGCATCATGATGTCCATGAGGACAAGGTGGATGTCATTCTTCCGCACGGCCTCGACCGCCTCCGCGCCGTTGTAGGCTTCAAAGACGCGGTACTCTCCGCCGGATAAATAAATCTTCAGCGCGGCGACAATATCGCGGTCGTCGTCGCAGACTAAAATGTTGTGCATTGCTTTCCTTCCCTCCCTGCCCGACGCGGCGCCGCCTCTCGGGCTTTCCTGAGCTTACTCTACCACCGCAGCCTTAAAAGGAAAAGGGGGAAAGCCTTAATTTTTCTTTAATATCAGAAAATGCTTGCACTCCCCCGCCGCTTTCGCTATAATAGCAGAGTGCTTATCCGCACTCACGCGCATATCCGGGTATAGCGAAACTGGTATCGCGCCTGGTTTGGGAGTGCCGTGGTTGTATCCGGGATAGGGTGAGGCGAAACGCCTCAAAGCCTTGCAGCACCTGCGTTTTCGGGATTTTCCCCGATTGCCGAAAGCGGCACAAAAGCGGCTTTGACCACAGGAATGACCACAGACAGAAAAATCTTTGATTTTCTTCCCCGCCGTGGTATAATGACAGAAATTGAATATCCGGGTATAGCGAAGTTGGTATCGCGCCTGGTTTGGGACCAGGAGACCGTGCGTTCGAGCCGCACTACTCGGACCAAAATCCCTCTGAAATCCACGATTTCAGAGGGATTTTTCTTATTCTTTGTCTATTGCGGTGCAGACGTTGAGTTTGTCATTCTCAACATATCTTTTCGACAAGTGCAGACTTAATATTGTAATTTTTGCTGAAGTACAGTATAATATCATAAAGAGTTTCTGAACTACCAAGGCAGATGCAAGGCTATATTTTTATATGGTCTCGCTATTTTACCGTGCAGGTCAGACTTTATATTTCGTTATATTCCAGTGGCGTGTCCGAAAGAGGTAGTATATATGCGTTATACATACGAACATATGAAATCTATGTTGCAAGGCGCATATAAAAAGCTAAAGTCTTACTATTTTTACGATAAGACTCTGCTGTTCATTAAAAAGAAAATTGCCGAATTCGAATCTGATGATGGATGTTTCCAACAGACATTTGATGTTCTGGCCAAAGCACTTATATCCGAAAATTCGGCATATTTTGAGGAACTGATTAATCAACTGGACTATAGGGTCTTCCCCAAGAGACTTGTTGCAGCTTCCGCGCCTACTTCGACAATTGTCGGAACTATAGACCACCATAAAAATATTGCCAAAGTCAATTTTTTTATTGATGTGCCAATTGAATTGTTGATACTCGACTGTCTTTGGACATTGTGTATAGCTAAAATCAGCAACAAAAAATATGGAACCCAGGCATGCTCCTATGCCGGGAAATTCAAGGCAAGTGTTTTTTATTTTGATCAAGATGACCTATATGAGGGTATTGATTGGGAGTCCAACCGATGCTTTGAACCATATTATGAAAATTATTCTCGATGGCAAAAAGACGCATTTTCGAAACTACGCCAGGGTTTACTGGTTCAGAATCAGCTCATGCTTAGCTTGGATTTAAAAAGTTTTTACTATTCCGTCCGTTTTGAGTTTGATTCGTTAAGTGCCCTTTTAAGCGATGATTCTCGATTAAGTGAGATTTCTTTCATAAGCCATGTAGAGGAAAAGCTTTATTTATCATACACAAAATTAATTTCAAAATATAAGAAAGGCATTAATATTAAGAATAATGCAACGATTTTTCCTATAGGTCTCTTAAGCCCTATCTTACTTAGGGAACTATATTTGTATGCATTTGATCAGAAAATTAAATTTGCTCTTAACCCCACGCATTATGGTAGATATGTTGATGACATGATTATCATTATTCCCGCAGAAGTCCAAGCTAATAATGTTACGCAAAACTATGTCTGCAATTTGTTAAAGGAAAAGGGATTAATCAGGAAGGAAATTTCTATTCAAAATGAGGATTTCACCTTTGTCGGGTTTGAGTCTATTGCAATTCAACGAGAAAAAATAAACTGTTTTTTCTTTGAGCAAAATGCTTCGAATGTTTTGATTGAGGTTGCCGAAAAACAAATTCGAGATAATTCCAGTGAAGCCAATTTACTTCCTGAATTCGATGTAATTAAAAATCATTTCAATGATATTGCTTATTTTTTTAATAGTGTTGGTGGAAGCACAAAAATTCGCGACATAGGAATTCTGCAAAGCAACAATTACGCTGCATCAAGGAGTATCACTTTGATGAAGCAACTTTTGAAAAACACCTACATAGCTGAACAAGATAGGGGGAAAATCGAAAAATTTATCAATGACCTTTTGGAATTCTATAGTGGTAGTTCTGCTATAGAATTTATGGGAAGTTGGACATCGGTTTTTGAATTGATTCTTCAATTAAAAATCTTAAGTGGTGACAAACGGAAACGAGATCCATTTGCGCAAAGATTTTACCGAGATATAGTCTATTATATTGATTATAAACTTACATTCGACTTGTTGGATCCCAAAGAAATTTATAGCAAAAAGAAAGCCACTGTCTTTAGGCGGCTAAAAAGGGATCTCAAGGACCGACTTGGAACTTCTATCGCCATGGCGATGGCATTAGATTATCGTTGGAAGGCTACGGTTTCGGCCCAAAAGAAAAATATTGAGTTAGCAAAAAAATTCAGAAAAAGCAACATCTTTAATCACAACTTGATTTCTTTCCCGCTACTCAATTATTTGCCTTTTGATCAAATTGCTACGCGCTCTTTTTTGGAAATTCAAAAGGAACCTTGGAGTGATTCCGGTGTATTTTCTTTAGATACGCAACGCCTTTTTTGGACTCCACGCTTTATCCATTTGGATGAACTTTTTATTTATTATTTTATGCAATCGACGCAAAACAAAAAAAAGAATTTTAATGCCAAGAGCGACATTGAAGCAATTTGGAAAAGATACGCACAGCTTAACAGTGTACAACGCTTCACAACAGAAAGCGTTGCAAAGCAAAATAGCATGGAACTATTGGGCGTCAATATAAATTTAGTTAATGTTAGTATATTAAATGATGTTCCTTCCAAATACTATGTCGGTTTGGCCAATACCACAGTCAGCGAAGATGATGCGCTGCAGTCATTGGTAGACCCCGCACACAAAATGACAATTCACGATAAAGAACAACTGTTCCGTATGGCTAATGCCGCAGTAAAAGAAGGTGCTAATTTTATCACATTTCCAGAATTCTTTATTCCAATAGTTTGGTTAAAAGACTTAACCCGTTTTTCACAGAAAAATAATGTATCTATTATTGCGGGATTGCGATATATTCGAAATGCGAATCGAGCATTTAATTGCACAACCATTATTCAACCATGTAACAATAATGGCTTTGTAAATACAATTGCGCTATTCCGTGAAAAGAACTTCTATGCTCCAGAAGAAAAAGATTGCCTATATAAACTTGGGTATCGCATTTCAAATCCTGAACGTCCATTGTATTATGTAATTTGTTCTAATGGAATAAGGTATAGTACAATTCTATGTTTTGAATTTACGGACATCTACTCAAGAGCGAGTTTGAAGTCTAAAGTCGATGCTCTTTTTGTCCCGCAATTGAACAAGGATACAAATTATTTTTCAAGTATTGTAGAGTCAACATCTCGTGATCTCCATTGCCTTATAGTCCAAGCTAACACATCAAAATATGGAGATTCCCGAGTTACTGGTCCGTATGATACGATACATAAAAATGTTGTTCAAATTAAAGGCGGAGTCAATGATGTTGTAATTATCGGTGAACTTGAATTTGAGCAGATTAGGAACGCACGTCAACTGTATGAAGCAAATCATAAGAAAACCCAGTTTTACTGCTTTGATTGCAAGAAAGTAAAAAAGGCAAAATACCCAAACTTTTTTAAGGTATGTAATAATTG
>ERZ773181.2195-NODE-2195-length-13462-cov-7.545611_pt1 | contig 13462 bp, 11 predicted proteins | sample MGYA00581001_ERZ773181 | MGnify/ENA primary metagenome ERZ773181 (study PRJEB29015, sample SAMEA2737780) | human gut metagenome | biome: human gut; feature: human-associated habitat; material: faeces | place: China | collected 2012 ... | reverse complement strand
GTTCTCTTTGCCCTCTTTTTTTTCCACCATTCCACAATCTTTGACGTAGAACGAAAAAGCTTGCGCTCATCGCTTGCGTTTTTCTTCGCAAAAATCTGAAGCATTCTGAAAAAATTTTTCCGCGAATCCTAAACTCAATCTCAAAACCGAATTGAGTAAAATGGATAAGCTTGCAACTCTTAATTACAGACCGAACCGAAAGAAGCCGTATTTTGTTAGGTTCTATAACGAAAGCGGCAAGAGAACATCTCGCGCATTTGCCGCCCGAATGGACGCAATGCAATTTATGGCTGAAAAGTCGGGCGACGCTAAGACTTCGCATTTTGACATTTCAACCGAAGAAAAGGAACTTGTTATGCGCCTTAAACGCGAATGTTCCGCCCGCGGATTCTCCCTATGCGATATGGCGGAAACATTTGTGCATCTCGTCCGCAACAAGCCTTCGAGCGACTACGCGCTTGGCGAAGTCCGCGATATGTATTTAAACGACTGCCGCGACCGCGGGTTGCGCTCCTCAACTCTCGCCTACTACACGGGCAAGCTCGCAAACCTCTGCGCTATGTACGGAGAAAAAATCCCTGTATCGGCAATCACGCCTGATATGCTTGAAGCGTTTATCTCTTCGGGCAAAACGCCCGACCACAACAGGCGCATTTCAAGCGCGTTCTACAAGTTTCTCGCCGAAAAGCGTATTGTTCCACCCGACCTCTTCCCGAAGGTAATAGTGCCGCGCCGCCGTAAAAAGCACAAAATTCCGCCGATTCTTACCGTTGACGAAACGCGGCGGCTTTTCCGAGAAATCCCCGAATCGTTCATACCGGCATTTGTTCTGATGGCTTTTTTCGGGGTTCGTCCTCAGGAGATCTCAAACGAGCACGGCAAGCAGGTTCTTGAAGTTTCCAACGTGGACTTAGTGGCAAAAACCGTCCGCATTCCCGAAACGATTGCCAAGATGGGCAATTTCCGCATAATTTCAGATGCACCTGAAAAATCCCATTTGTGCCATTCGGAACCGTGAGATTGTGTGTAGTCTGTGTTTTTCATGATGATTTGTCGATCTTGTTTTTTAACTATACGTCTCGGTAGTGGTTTGGTGGAGATTTCTCATATTTTATGAAATCGTTGCAATGTATCCTCCGTTTTTCTTTGAGCCTTCAAATTTTACCAATCCTTTATTTTTCAATGCTGTAATGTGGTTCCTAAGAGCAGTTGAAGTTCCAGATTTATATAATTTTGAAAGGTAGGAAAGGTTCTTTCCTTTGTTTGCCTTGATAAGCATCAAGACTTCCATTTGCTTTTGGGTTAGTTTTATTTCACCGTTTATTTCACCGAGTGCCAGTTTTCGGCAAATTAACACCCTAAATACATGTTGTTCAACTTCAAAGGCTGGCGTGGGCAATCCAAGCGATTTACAGGAAGTTATGATATCCGTTGTTCCAGTGCCCGCTTTTTCGATATAATGAGCGAGAAACAACGGTTCGGCAATTTTAGGGTTATTTGGGAAGGATTCGTGAAGTTTTGTTAAGTCATTCACAGTAAGACCAGAGTTCAATTTGCCGGGGCTTGAAACAACTAGTCTGTCGGAAAATAAGGTAATTTGAACGCTTCCAAGACTGTTGTAATCGCGGTGGGCAATTGCATTTATTATCGCTTCTCGGACTGCGCTCGGAGGTATCTCGTACGAGACATTGACCGCATTTGCATCACTACGGTCTCCAACTTCCCTATTTAGCTTGGATAAAACGAAGTCAACGGCTCCGTCGGCCATATCGAAAATATTCCCGTGAAAAATCTGATATGACGGAATTGGTTTTTCAAGAACTTTACCGTGATAGTGAAGGCATTTTACCTATGAAGTCGGGAAATATTGTTGGGGATCTTTACCAAAGAGTAAAATAGCGGCATTTGTCGGCTTATTATTGGGAGTCAACAAATGAAGTCTTTTTAAGGTTTCATGGATGGGAGTTTCTTCAGATAACGTATATTTGCGTTCTACTTTTGAACGAGACAGAAACCACGAGACCTTTTCGCCGTCTATATCGTCTATTGTTGCATCCGTGCATGGGGTTGCATCAAACGGAAGCGTTGAAATCGCCCCAATACAGGATAAATATTCCGCAAGGCTGTCGTATACCGCGTCATATAGTTCGGAAGAATCCGAAAAACATCGTCTTATCAACTGAGGGGAAATCTTTTTTAGGAATAGCATTTCCTTTTCATCTCGTTCTGAATCATTTGTTCCCTTTACAAATATAAGTCGTTCTTTCTTTAGTTTCGTAGCTTCTTCAAATTCGCGTTCCGTAACGGAAATTCCGGATATATCCAATGCGCCGTATTGATTCCCGATGAGCCCGATGTAGATATCGCATTCAGCGATCTTGTTGAGACAAATGTCCATCGTATTTTTGTCTCTTGCAGGAGTATCCTCAAAAAGAAATATGTCGAAAAATTTGTTTAGAATAGGATTCGATTGGATCTTTACCTTTAAAGACTGTCGTTCCGACTCAAATTCCTTCTGTACACTACTTATAAATATCGTTTTCTTCTGCATTACCTCAATTATCCAAGATGTCTCTATTTAAATCAATATAAAAAATGAAAATTTGAGAGGCTAAATAATTCGCATTTTAAGAAAATCGGCGCTCGACAAATGTGAACATATGTATCGGAGAAATAGGGGCATTCCTTCCTATTAAAATACTGATTGAAGCAGTGCGTTTGAGATTTGAGCAGAAGGTGATTCCGTAAAAATGCAATTGACATTAGCCTTTTTTGCGGCGTTTATCCATTTGGTGTTTTGGTTGTAGATGTCGAAGCGGGGGAGGTAGATTGTCGCGTTGGTTAGGCCGCTTGGGGGTGGCGGATTGCCGATTGGATTTATGTAGACTATTTTCGCCGATGTCGGCGGCTGGAAAGTGTGGGCGAATTTTCCCGTAACGATGAATTTGTCGTATACTTCCGCATTTTCGGGAATTTCGTAGTATACGTCCAAAACGGCTTTTGGAATCGCTTTTACATAGGCATTACGAAGCGTTTTTCCGAAGTATTTTCCGAATGTGTCTTTGTCTGCTATAACGGCGATACGTTTGTCGGTCGGCTTATTAGGGGCAAGTGTTATGTGATCCGAATGTTTTGAAATAAACTTCGGTTGCAAGGCAAGTCCCGCAAGATACAGGCACAGACAAATCGAAGCAGCAGAGGCGATTGAAAGTATTGCAATTTTCGCAAAAGTCAAAATTTTCCGTCCTTTAAAAATCGCATAAATCACGGAAACTGCGGCAATGGTTATGCCCGTATATCGGATTGACGAAACTATCCACAGCGTGCTGAAAATATTCGAAACGCATAGCGACAACAACGCCAGTCCCAAAGCAAGCGCAAACAAATCCCCCTTTTTTCGCCACAATTGGAAGTCGGCAAAAAACAAAAACGCAAGAATCGAAAGCGCGGCAAACAAAGCGGGCAATCCGCGTTCTACCGCGACATGTAGGTAGCTGTTCACCATTCCCGCATATTTGCGTTCGTCGGAAAAATCCTGATACCAGTTTATGTATTCTTCACCCGACTTATCCACTCCCCAGCCGTAGACGGGAGCTTGTGCAACCATTTTAAGCCCTCCCGTCCAGAGCGCAATTCTTCCGGAAGTCGAGCCGTCGTTGTTGATATATTCGGGAGATATTCTGTTCGCAAAACCCGTATAAAGCAAAATTGCCGATACCGCAACCGCCTTTGCCAACGCAATTCCCAAAATCCTGCATTTACTTTCGGATCGGGAAAACATAAACGCATTACAGCATATAAAACAAATGCCCGCAACGACAAGTGCGCCGCGCGAATATGTTTTTGCCAAGACAGCCCATAGCAAAATTTCTACGGCGAACAAAACGGCAAATGCAAGTAAGCGTCGCTTTGTGTCGGGAATTTTAGAGGTAAAAGGCAAAAGAAACGCAATCGCTACGGCAACAAGTGCGCCCGCGATATTCGGGGTTTCGAATCCCAAATTCCACCGCAACTGGTCGCCGAAATAAAAAATCCCCTCCATTACCTGATTCCCACTTGCAGTTCGTAAATGTTGCGGTCTGAGAAAAGCATTTGCAGATAGACAATCCTGTCCTGCCCCGTCAGCGAATACCCCGCTTCGGTCGCCATACGCCGCAGCCTGTTGAATGCCGCCGACGGTTCTTCGGTTTCGGAGACAAAATACGCGCTGTAACATTTATATGACGGCAAATCCCTAACTTCGAACGGTGGTTTTATATCGACTTTCTGGAAGTTTTTTATCGGAATCGCAAAGCTGTATTCGTCGGGCTTTTTTATGTTTATGAAACGGACGGGGCGCGGAGTCGCCGGCTGCTTCATCTCGAAATGCTGGAACTGGTAGATTGCGCTTAGCGCGTCGTATAAATACGAATCGTGAAGCGAACCGTAGCGCGAGGAATGGGCGTTTAAAATGGTCGCGTATTTGCCGTTTTTTGCCGTGGGGTCGAACGCGAGCATAAGGTAGTTTTGCCCCTTTTCGACCTTAACCTGCGGGGGCGTGAGCTTGTTTTCGGTTTTGTATTGTGCAAGAACGCTTGATGCGTTGTCCGAATTGTTTTTTCTGTCGAGCTTCGACATCCATTCTTCCAAGCCTTTCACGCTATATGCCTTGCTCCAAGCGTCGTGCCCTTTTGCGCCCGCAAATATGGTGTACTTGAAATTCGGATTATCCTTCATATTCGCGATGGCGATTTCCTGAATCCAAACCTTGTCGTATTCGTTGTTGAATATCCAAACGGGCATATCCTTTAATTGTTTGATTTCCTCCAACGGCATTACGGCGCACACGGGAACTATGCCCGCAAAGACATCGGGGTTGTTCAACGCCCAACGCCAAATTCCGGTGCCGCCCGAACTCAGCCCAGTCCCGATAATTCTGTCTTCGTCTATCTTGAAGCGGCGTTTCGCGTCGGCGAGGATTTCGTTGAAATAGGGCGGACGCGAAACCCTGTCGTTGTCCTGCGGCGAGATCACGACAAACGGATAGTCTTTCCGCGTTTCGAGAAGCTTGGGCAAGTCGTTTGTAAGGACGGCGTCGAGACTTGTCCCGAATTCGCCTATGCCGCACAAAAAGAATACGAGCGGCAGCGGCTCTTTATCGTATTTTTGCGGAAGATAAACCCAGTAGTGGTAGGGCTGGTTGTCGTGAATATAGTTCTTTGGCTTGAACTTTACGGGGAATTGCCGCCCGAGCCTGCCTTTGAAATAGTTCTTACCTGCGTGCGTTTCGGCGAAAAATTCGTAGAAATCGCCTATGTGACGAAGGGTATCCTTCAGCTTCGGCGGACGCGCTTCGCCAGTTTTTAGCATTTCACCTTGGTTTGAAAGTTCCTCCAGCCAAGTCGTCGCAAAATAGACCATTCCCGAATGGACGCGAACCCAATAGTCGTCCGACTCGTCGAATTCCCCCTCGGGCTTGAACTTCTCCGCAACGGGCTTTACGATTTCCTTTAGATACATTCCGATGTCGTTCAAATACGGAATGTGCTCCCTGTTTAGAAAAACGTCTTTCGACGTTTTGGCGGCCTCACTTTTCAGATGTCTGAGGGCGGCTTCGTACTTCGGCTTGTATGCTTCAATCACCGCAATGCGCCTGTCTGCGGAGCACAATTGCGAAAGCGGAATTTCAACAAGCTTGTTGCGTCCGAAAACCTTGTACTTCGCGGTTTCACCGTCGCAATCGACTATCGTCCCCGAAAACGACTTGCCTTCGGTGTTCGTCCATTTGCGAAGAGGTGCGCCATAACAAACCGCAGCCGTTAACACTACCAAAAGTATTCCCGTTTTGTACAAACAAGAAGACATGATATATTCGATTCTGACTTAGTTGGAGACCGCTTTGGATTTATCAAGCTTATACTTGAAGTAATCTTTCACTCTGGATTGCTGTAATATGGATGTAAAATCATAGCATGTTTGATATACTTTTTCAATGTTGGGTGCGCCGTTATCGAAATCTCCATATAGTACAAATGTATTAACGGGAATATTGTTTTGGTATACGGAGAAGAAAAGAAATTGTATAGCAGTTGCGCCTCTCGGAGAAATCCAGCCTTTATAAGTTCTCAAATCTTCAAGCTTGGAAGTTAGTAGCTTGAATTCTCTTTTTGTGTGCGTCCTGTAATTGAAAACAACAAAATAATTGTCATCCTCCCCGTCCAAAAACGGGCAAACGGCAGCGTTTATTAGCTTTTTGTCTGTGAGAATGTAATAATCATATCCAGCCGATTCCGGATATATCATAAGAAAACTATAAATCATATTTTCATTCGTATCTATTACCGAATTAACCATACTTGAAATCTTGCGTTTTATGTATGCATTGTTGGAATATAAATAATCAAGAAAATGGATTATTACTTGTTTATCTCTTTCCACGACTTCATTGTTAACATGTTTTGTTCCCTTCAAAATAGGTACATTCTCTACCGAAGTATACATTTTTTCAGGAATATCTATGCCTAATTTTGCAAGGGCATAATTGGCGATAATCGAAGTAAGTATATATATTAAAAATAATTTTTTCATTTTGTCCTAGGTGTTGGATTTATTGCACTATCTGGTAGGCGAACTCCAGATGACGAAGTCCTAACAGATATATCCTGTACTCCCACAAAACCGTTTGCTTTTCCTTCCAGTAATACTCTGTTTGTTTCTCGACATGCTTCTATTTCGGATCGTTCGATACCTCCTTCTCTTGTATTGTCAAATCTTCCTTCGTTAAATTGTGTTGAATGAATCAATTCGTGCATTAGCGCTAGCTCAACCGGTCGCTGCCAACCTCCTCCGTTTGGATTTGTCCACTCATCTCCAGGATTAATCGTAATTGTTGAACCGCTTCCTTTTTCCGGATTTGAAATGTTTTGGGGGTCCGTTGGTGAAGTTTTGTTTTCATTGCCAAGAATAATTTTGTGAACATGTTTTGAGTTTTCCAATTTGTCTATAAATTCCTTCGCCGTTAAACTCCCATACCCTAAGATGTCGTTATCTACCAACTTATTCAGCAAATCACGAATATATTCTTCTCTGCCACCCTCGTATTCAATTTTCAACCCCAAAATATCAAATGATGTTGTCGGAACTGCTGCATAAAAATGTTGGTTAATCCCGTCTGGGAATCCGATAGGATCTGAGGACCGCCAACGGGCGGTTTTTTCATCATAATTTCTGAATGGGAATAGAAACGCCTGCAAGTCTTCGTCGTAGGGCTTACCAGTAAATCTTGCGCAACGGTTTGCCTTTATCGTCCCGTCGCCGAAAATCGTGTCGTTTTGGAACGATACAACATTGCCTTTAGTATCGATAGACCAGAGCGTCGTTCCCAGAAAGTCGCTTTCGTGAAATTGAGTTCCGTTTGGCGTCTTGGAGACAATCGGGACACCGCCTGAAATATGCGGTTCGTTGACGTGAATGTCCTTTCCGCGACGTATCAAAGCCAACCCGTCCCACATCCAGTTTTCGACTTTCCCGTCTGACGATATCTTAGACGCCAACATTCCAACACCGTCGTATACAAACTTTGTGATATTTCCCCTGCGGTTTACTTCCGTAACCTTGTCCAAGTAACCGTAGGTATACTTTACATCGGTTTTGCCGTTGAATTTTTCCTCAATCAGGCGTCCCGCCATATCGTAGACATACTCGCGCAAGCCTTCTGCCGACTCCATCGAAGCCAACTGGTTTGCGGTGTCGTATTTGTATGTGTATACCTTGTCACCGACACGTTTTTCAAGGATATTACCCTGTTTGTCGTAAACATAGCTTTCGTTCAGTTCTGGACAGGCTTCAGATATAACTGAAACAAGCCTGCCAGCTTTGTCATACCTATAACTGCGGGACTTTAACGACTTGGTTTTTGCCGATAGCTTACTTTCGGGCAAGACAATCTGCTGAACTTCGGGCGTAACTTCGGTCTTTACCGCTTCCTGCGCGTTTTGCGCCCGCCTTTCCGCCATCGTTTCCGAAATAAACTGCTCGATTTCGCCCGCAGTAGCAGCGGAGGCTGCGAGTGCAATTGTAAGGATGCCAAATGTGTTTTTTATGTATTGTTTCATAACGTACTCCTTGCCGTATAATCGCGGAACTGATCATCATATTCTATGTTTGTACAAAGGTGTCAAGAATTTTCTTGATAATATAAAATATAATTGTAGTATGTCGTATATGAGAGCGATATGTTGCATACTGTCGGCAATTATAATATGTTTTAATCTATTTGCGACTCCCTCTTGGGAATCTCCGGTCCTGCACAACGGGCAGTTGAGGTTGGACGGGCAACTATACAAACGTATGGGGCTCGGAATGCTGTCGGGTTCGCCCGAATTCAAATTCCCGATATATTTGGAGCACAACATTTCCAAATACCCGTTCGGAGAACTCGAATATTTCTCGCAATGGACGGTTCCGCAACTGACATCGTATGTCGCGCCGATGAACGGCGGCATATTTTGGCTTTCCCCCGGTGGCGAGGAATATTTCTTCAAATGGAACAGCAAAAACTATCCGATACTCGGATACAGACCTACCCGCATAAAAACTCCGTATATAGCATATAAGGGCAACGCAAAACAGGAGCCCGACAGAATCTACATAATATCGAAGGACCGCTTCGTCTATGCCTACGACAAAGGGGAGTTGAAATCGCTCGAAGCGCCGTCGGGCAGGAAATTGTATTTCAAAACCAAGGGAATCCGCATTACGGGAATCGAACAGCGCGCGGATACGGCGGTATACAATCTACTCTCCGCAAAATACGACGAACTAAACAGACTCGTTTCGCTTAAAATCGGGCCGATTTCGCACAAGTTCGCATACGAAGGCGACTCCGAAATGCTGGCAAGCTGGAAGCCGTTTAATATTCCCGAACGCGAAGTAAAATTCCGATACAGAGACGGCCTTTTGTCTTCGATTGCATACCCCAACACCGACAGAGAGAATTTCGTCTGGACGACGTCCTTGAAGGATTTCGAAGCGGGCGGCAGGCATTACTTGGATAATACGAAATTCAAGCCCGTTTTAATGTCCGACTCCGAAAATATGTACACGTTCGGGCAGGAGAAGGCGGGCATCGTAATGCAGAAGGCAAATCTGCTCGGAAACGCCGATAAGACGATTTTCAACCCGAGGACAAACCGCCTTACGACAATCGACAAGGGCGGCGTGTCGAATTCCGTCCAATGGGGGCGCGGCTTCCAGAACGAGGCCACAAACAAGCTAAGCGAGGTGATTTCGCCCAAGGGCGAAGCCGTCGTAAAACTCGACTACGACGAAGAGGGCAGGATTTCGCAAATGGTAAAACGCGGAGAAAAACCCGTTAAATACGAGTACGACGACCAAGACAGAATCGTTTCCATTACAAACGGCGACTATCCTCCCACGAAATATGAATACGACGCCGATTCGATGCGCCCCAAAAAGATTACCGACCCGCTCGGCAACATCGCAAATTTCTCGTACGGAAGCGACAAACAGATTGCCTCCTACAAGAACGCAAACAACGCCTCCCAAATCTACACCTACGACGAGCTCGGGCGCATTACCCGCCGCAACTACCCCGAGGAAATGTGGATAGCGTGGGAATACGACAAGTTCGGCAGAATCTCGAAACGGAGCTATTCGAACGGCAATTCCGTCAAATACGAATACGACGAATATTCGCAGATAAAAACGGTTGTCGAAAACGACAAAATCGTCTGGGACTACTTCTACTATCCGTCGGGACAGCTGAAAATGCTCACGCGCAATAAACGCAAGTGGATTGAAGTCGAATGCGAAATCAGGGACGAAAAGGAATATGTGTCGGTAATAAACAGCAAAAACGCCCAATCGCAAAAGACCTATTCGCTTGACGGAAAACTGCTTGAAGAGGTAAATCCGCTCAAAGACACGATTCAGTACAAATACAATCCCGTCGGCGAACTCACGGGGTGGGTCGCGCCCGACGGCAGCGACGTCAAATTCGAATACGACGCCCGCGGCGATATGGTTTTCCACGAAAACCACATCGGACAGACAATCGAAAACAAATACGACAAGTTCGGCAACCTTACCGAAAAGAAGACTCAGGAGCAGACGATTTCGATTTCGTACGACAAGTTCGACAGGGTTGTGGGGCGCAAATACGCTAAAAACCAAATCACGGACATCGCCTACGACGACTACGGCAGGATTGCTTCGATAAATTCCGCGGGGACAAAATTGGAGTTTAAATACGACGCTCTGGGGCGGCAAATCCGCAAATCCCTGACCTATCCAGACGGTTCGCAGAGCGTTTCCGTTATGGAATACACAAGCACAGGCAAACGCAAAAAGATTCTGAATGCCTACCAGAATGCGGACAAGAAAGAGGAAACAAGAAGTGTTGCCGTCTACAAATACGATGCACTCGACAGACCCGTGGAGGCGAAAATAGACGGCGTCGGTAAAATTCGCTATCTATACGACAAGAAAAGCCAAATGCTGGCGTGCAAAATCTTCCCCAACGGCAACAAATCCACCTATACCTACGACGACAATTTCCGGCTGAAAACAATCCAGACGTTCGACGCCAAAAACAAACTGCTCGGTGGCGTGGAATATGTGTGGGATTCCGACGGCACGTTAAAGGGAAAGAATATTTGGGAATAGACGGGGATTCTTTTCATAGAGGATTAGGTGATTATATATTGCAAAAAAAGAGAGACGGCATCTACCGTCTCTCTTGTGGTTTTGAAAATATTTATTTAATTTGCTCTTTTATTTTTTGTTCTCCGAATTTTTTTACATCGGAAGACAATACGACAGCCATAAAAATAGTTGTTCCGTCTGGGCATTTAGAAGTGCACAACAATTCTGATGTTTTGAAACCTTTAAGGTCGTCAACAAAAAGACTCCCTAGGGCATCTATGTTATAGTTGTTTAATCTTGTAAGGGTTAAAAATGTTTTTTCTCCTTTTGTCATTTTGGAAATTGTTATTACATTGTTATTTCCCGTATACATTGATATTGGAGATGAAATAAAGTCGGAAACCAACATTTGCTGAATCTTCCCGCCTTTATAATTTCCTACAACTATACGCTTTTCTTCCGCATTTGTTTTTGTAAACTGCTTACTTTCCACTTCTCCCATGAATGCATCGTAAATGTCGTAAAGGGATAGCGCTTTTTCGGTATCGGGTACGGTTGCAGTTTGTTTTGAGTGTGTTTCTATGTCTGAAACGCACGCGCAAAGCAAAGCAGAAGAAAGGATTGTATATAAGATTTTCATTTTTCTATTGAAAATTTTGATGTTATAAGATCGCTCTTACCACCTGTAATTCGATTTTCAATAAAAGCGCTAAGAATATGATCCCCAATATTAAGCGCACGATTTCCTTCGTACGCAATATTTATTGCTGCATCTAAAAATGTTGTTTCTTCGGTTATGATTCGGGGATTTGCGGATACGATATTTATGGAATCTAAAGTCAATCCGAAACCAAATTTTCCGTTCTTAGCTAAAATTTTATCCTCTCCGGTAAATTTAATTTTCAAACTAGCATTAAAGGATGTTGGTTGATTTTCAATAGTATACATGCTCCCGTCGGATGGTGTTATAGTAATATCCCCGTAAATAATTATTTCCAACCCCATGGTATCTATTTCAAGTGTAGGTACGGCTGCATAAAAATGTTGATTCAGTCCGTCGGGATAACCTGCGGGATCGGCAGAACGCCAACGGGCGGATTTCTCGTCATAATTGCGGTATGGAAATACATACGCCTGCAAGTCTTCGTCGTAGGGTTTACCGGTGAAGCGCGCGGAGCGGTCGTGCTGTATACTCCCCTCGCCGAATATCGTTGTGTCTTGGTAATCTTTTACAAGGTTTCCCTTTGTGTCCATGCTCCAGAGGGTGGTTCCCAGAAAGTCGTGCTCGTGGTAGCGCACACCCTCGTCGGTTTTACTTAATATGGGGACTCCGCCAGATATATGGGGCTCGTTCACATATATGTCGCTTCCCCGGCGGATTAACGCCAATCCGTCCCATAGATATATTTCTACACTTTTATTATAAAACACCTTATATATAAAAATGCATATTTTCAACAATAACGACAGTTATTTGCTACACACTTATTAACGTATCTGTCAATTAATATTTCTCTATTCTCTCCTGAAAACGAAGAAAATCATCACTTGCAAAAACTCTCTTTAATAATCTTGATGTGTTGTTTATAAGATATTCATATAAAATAAATGAACAAAATTTATAAGAAGCATTAAAACTTTCAGAAGTGACTTCTTCATTTTCTCCTTTTATTAATATATTAGATGGCTCAATGAATATTGAATAATACCTTTGCTTATCCTTAAAAACACGTATTACGATGAAAGCATGAGGTGTAACATCACAAAAGTCCCCAGTATAAATATATTTTTTAGAAGCTTCTTCTCCATATGCTAATAGATTATTAAATATGTCTTTTCTATATCTATAGTGATATTTAAATAAATCACTAGGAGTAGATAGATATCTATCTGTTAATAAGAAGGAATCTGACTGAACGCCATTATTATAAATAAAATCTATAGAGATATAAGGTCTCCCATTGCCTTCTAAAAAGGAAAGAAATTTATCCCTTTTCTTGTACATATCATTGCGTTTTTTATAATATTCTAACGCCTTCAATGTTAATTGACGATTCCCATGCCAGTTGTTAGGTGAATTATTTACGAGTTGTATTAAATCGTCGATATAATCTCCAGCTTTTAATTCTCCACTAAAATTGCATAGGAAAATAACTATTATATATAATATAAATTTATTTTTCATGTCTTGCATAATAATCATCTAAATTATAATACCATATTCTAATGAGTTCTCCCTTTTCTAGTCTATATTTATTCGTTTCTTGAATTGCACGATCTTCTACCAAACTATCTCCCATTTCACCAGGTTTCCCTCTATCATTTGTGTATTTATTAGGATTATTAATATAATCACTCCTATGTGTAAGTTCATGTATTATTTTTGATTCTAGCGATCCATTTGTATTTGTTAAATTTCCATTACTATCCCTCGCAGCATAAAGATCTTCTGTTGCAGTACTAACATAAACCTTATCACGAACATAGTTATACATACTTCTATCGCCCGATTTAATTTCAACATTATAGCTAAGATTATCCATTTTATAGAAAACACTATTTGTATCTTTTCCATAATTAGAATTTCTGATTGTATTTATCGCATTATTTATAGTATCGTTCATAGATAATACTTTTAAGCCTAAGATATCTAAGGTATAAGTCGGCACACAAGCATAGAATTGGTTATTTATACCATCTGGGTATCCTGCGGGGTCTGAGGAGCGCCAGCGGGCGGTGGAGGCGTCGTAATTGCGGTACGGAAATACATACGCCTGTAAATCTTCATCGTAGGGCTTACCGGTAAAGCGTGCGGAAC
>ERZ773181.2189-NODE-2189-length-13495-cov-4.614435_pt1 | contig 13495 bp, 9 predicted proteins | sample MGYA00581001_ERZ773181 | MGnify/ENA primary metagenome ERZ773181 (study PRJEB29015, sample SAMEA2737780) | human gut metagenome | biome: human gut; feature: human-associated habitat; material: faeces | place: China | collected 2012 ... | reverse complement strand
CCGCCGTACTCGCGGGCGAAGGGGACGCCCTGGCCCACGCACTGGTCGATGATCAGGTTCGAGACCTCGGCCAGACGGTAGACGTTGGCCTCGCGGGCGCGGTAGTCGCCGCCCTTGATCGTGTCGTAGAACAGGCGGTATACCGAGTCGTTGTCGTTCTGGTAGTTCTTCGCTGCGTTGATACCGCCCTGGGCCGCGATCGAGTGGGCGCGGCGGGGCGAATCCTGAATGCAGAATACCTTGACGTTGTAGCCCAGTTCGCCGAGCGAAGCGGCTGCGGAGGCACCTCCCAGACCCGTACCGACGATGATGATGTCGAGCTTGCGCTTGTTGGCGGGGCTTACGACCTTGATAGCTGTCTTATGGTTGCTCCACTTTTCGGCCAGAGCACCGGCAGGAATTTTAGCATCTAATTTTAAAGCCATATCGTTTGTGTGTTTATTATTCTACAAAGGGGGTGATTAGCATGCGCCTGTGATGCAGGGGCAGAAGAAGTAGACGAGCACCACGGCGGCGAATCCGAGGAATATGATCGTGGCCACGATGTTGGCGATGCACTTCAGGCGGGGATACCACGTGTCGTTGGCCCAGCCCACGGTCTGGAACATCGACCATACGCCGTGCGTGAGGTGGAACCACAGGGCGGCGAACCATACGAGGTAGATCACCACGTAGTACCACTGCGAGAAGGTGTAGGCGATCAGCGAAGCTCCGTCCGCGGGGTCGAGTCCCAGCGAGTTCTCGTGTCCGCCCAGAATCTCCACGAGCTGCATCTTCGACCAGAAGTTGAACAGGTGGATCAGGAGTCCGCCCAGGATGATGAAGCCCAGTACGAGCATGTTTTTCGAAGCCCATGCCACGCCCGGCTCCTGCACCGTCACGGCGTAACGCTGCGAGCCGCGCGCCTTGTAGTTGTTCAGCGTGAGGATGACGGCGTAGAGGAAGTGGACGAAGACGCCCAGCGCCAGAACGGCCGTTCCGGCCAGCGCGTACCAGTTTGCGCCCAGCAGTTCGCAAATCATGTTGTACGCTTCGGGCGAGATGATCGCCGTGATGTTCATCGACATGTGGAAGAGGATGAAGAGCACGAGGAACACGCCCGTCACGCTCATTACTAACTTCTTGCCAAGCGAGGAATTAGATAGAAAACAGCTCATAATGATTTTAATTTGTTATATTTGTTAATGATTTGTGTTCCGGCGCTTTTATTTTACGCACGCAAAGATAGCCATTGTTTGCGGAATAACAATAGAAACGGACGGGAATTTTATGCCTGAAAGGAGGGTTTTATGACCAAAAAAGAACTGCGCGCCGCGATGCGCCGGCGGAACCTCGGAATGGACGCTGCGGAGCGCGCCGAAGCCTCGCGCCGGATATTCGGCCGGGCCGGGCGGCTGGAGGCTTTCGGCGCGGCCCGGACGGTGGGTGTTTTCTGCTCGCTTCCCGACGAGCCGGACACGGCGGAGACGCTGGCGCGGTGGAGCGCCGTGAAACGCATCGTGGTTCCGCGCGTCGAAGGGGATGTGATGCGATTCTGCGAATACGACCCGCAGACGCTGCGTCCGGGGGCTTTCGGCATCGCCGAGCCGGGACCCGAGGCGCAGACGTGCGACCCGTCGGAGATCGACCTCGTGATCGTTCCCGGCACGGCGTTTACCGCCGCGGGCGCCCGTTGCGGCCGCGGCCGGGGTTACTACGACAAATACCTCTCCCGGCCGGACGTGCACGCCGTGAAAGTCGGCGTGTGCTTTGCCCACCAACTGGTCGGGGAGCTGCCTGCGGAGCCGCACGACGTGGCGATGGATTACATAATAACGGATTGAATGATGGATGCGAAAGAGTTTGCCTCCGCCTATGGCGAGGCGTTCGGACCCGCCGCGGGACTGCCGCTGCTGTTCTGGTATTCGGACGGGCCGGTGCGTGCCGTGCCCAAAGTCGAAGGATGTTTTTTCAAGGCGCTGGCCGAAGCCCGCGAGGGGTCGGCGGTGAGCCTCAATGCCGCCAATATCGGCTGCGGGGGCGGGAAGTTCTACACCGGCTTTGCACCGATGCCGCCCTTCGTGCCGGCCTTCGTGTCGCAGAAGGAGCACTACAAGCAGACACCCGAAATGGTGCTGGAGTTCATCGGGCGGCTCGGCGTGCCGGAGGCCTCCGGTGCGTGGCTCAATTTTGCGCGCATTGATACGCCGCAGGCCGCGGAGGCTTTCGGTACGGCCGACGGGGCGCTGTTTTTCGCCACGCCCGACATATTGTCGGGACTGGTGTCGTGGGCCGTTTACGACAACAATGCCGACGATGCCGTGTGCGTGCCCTTCGGGTCGGGATGCAGTGCCGTCGTGACGCAGGCCGTGCGGGAGAACCGCCGGGGCGGACGCAGCGTCTTCCTGGCGTTGTTCGACCCTTCGGTGCGTCCGTGGGTCGACGCCTCGGAGCTGGGGTTCGTCGCGCCGATGTCGCGTTTGCGCGAGATGTGCGGCACGATGCGTGCAAGTTGTCTTTTCGGGACCCATGCGTGGAACAAGGTCCGGGTCCGCATTAATGGAGGGAATATATGAAAAAGAGAAGAGTGGCGCTGGTGCTGGCAGGCGGCGGCGCACGGGGCGTGGCCCATATCGGGGCCATCGAAGAGTTGGAGAGGCAGGGATTCGAGATCAGCGCCGTGGCGGGGACCTCGATGGGTGCGCTGGTCGGGGGCGTGTATGCCTCGGGGTACCTCGAACCGTTCAAGGAGTGGATGCGCGCACTCGATAAATACAAGGTTTTCAGCCTGGTCGATTTCGCGTTGAGCACCGAAGGGCTGGTCAAGGGAGACCGGGTGATGGAGGCGATGAAGGAGCTGGTCCCCGACGTGCAGATCGAGCGGATGCCCGTGCCTTTCGCCGCCGTGGCGGCCGACCTGCTGACGGGCGACGAAGTGGTGCTCGACAGCGGGGGATTGTACGACGCCATCAGGGCTTCGATCTCGATTCCTTCGGTTTTCAGGCCCGTGCACCGCGACGGCCGGGTGCTGGTCGACGGCGGCACGGTCAACCCGCTGCCGCTGAACCGCGTGCGGCGCGAGGAGGGCGACCTGCTGGTCGCCGTGGACGTCAGCGCCCGGTTCGGGGCCGATTCCGTCCGCCGGGCCAATGCGTCGCTGAATTATTACAAGGTGCTGATCGCTTCGTCGCAGATCATGCAGCAGCGCATCACGCAGCTGATGTGCCGTCTGTACAAACCCGACATCATGGTCGGGCTGCCCGCCGACAGCTACGGCATGTTCGAGTTCTACCGTTCGGAGGAGATTCTCGAGGCGGGGCGTGCGGCGACGCGCGCGGCGCTGGAGCGGCTGGAAACCGACGGTGAAAACGGTATGGTTTTTGCTGAAAGCGAAGAAAAGATTGCGACGGCCCGTTTTTGAAGAATTCAAAAGTAGTGACGCAACTTCACACAGATTTTAGGGCCGTCGCAATGTATTCGAGGATGAAGGAGATGGCGGAAAACATTTCCGGATTCCTTACGGGGCAAAGATAGAGAAAGTTTCCGGATTTGCAATCGCTTTGCCCGAAAGTGATATGGGTGCGTCCAAAATTCCGAAGGGGCGGGCCTTTTTCGCGTGGCAAATCCGTTTTTTTTCGCGCTGCGGCCGCCTGTCCGGGTGCCCGGTCCGGCCTGCGGGACGCATTCGCAAAGCAAATTCCCGGCTCATCGAGCCGGGAATTTGCTTGTTTGCGGGGTGGGGTCAGCGTCTGTCGCCTTCGCGGACGTAGGCCGCGATGCGGTGGCTCCGCTTGCCGATGGGGATGCCCAGGCCGAGCGTTACGTTCATCGAACTCTGCTTGATGGGGACCCACTGCGGTGTGTGCTTCGAAGTCAGCACGTCGGTTGCCAGATAGAAATTGATCCAGTTGGGGCAGAGGTTCAGCGCCAGGCCGACGGCTCCGCCGCGGTTGTCGATCACCGAATAGCTTCCCGACACCGTGAACCAGCGCACGGGGTGGAAATTGACCGATCCGGTGATGTTGTGCATGGTCTTGTATTCCCAGACGCGGGCCGTGTAGAGCAGGCCGATGCCGATTTTGTGGCGCCACACTTCGTATTCGAGTCCGGCGTTGACCGACGCGCGGAGCATCTTGGTCGTGCTGCGCCCGTCGACCTGGTTGAATTTCAGCATTTCGAGGTCGAAATCCGGAACCGGCTCCGAGGCGTTTTCCGGAACCGTGGCGCCCGTGAATTCCGTCTCCTGCGTCGAGACGCCCATGACGGAGTTTTTCTTGCTCCAGCTGATGAATCCCAGGTCGGTCACGGCCAGCGACGCTTGCAGGTTGGGCAGGATGTCGTACGTGGCGCCCAGATCGAGGGCGAAGCCGTATCCTGCGGGTTTGGTGGGTTTGAAGTCGAGATCGCCGATCTCGAAGGTCTCGCTGTCGGGGTCCGTTTCGACTTTGGCCCCGGCGGCCGTGAGGTCCAGCGTGCCCTGGGTGAGAACGGCCCAGCGGTCTTCGCGGAGCGAGATGTCGAAGCGGTCGTAGGTGACCAGCGCACGGGCGAGTCCGGCGAGGAACTTACCGCGGATGCCGATGTAGAGGCGGTCGTCCATCAGCGGGAACGAGTAGCTGAAAGCCGCCTCGAGGTAGGAGTCCGTCGAGGTGCCGAAGTTGCGGATCTGGCCCTCCTTGCCGAGTTTGATGAATTCGAAGAGCGAGTAGGGCAGGTTGGCGTCTTCGTTGACCCGCACGTTGAGGTCGAACGACCAGAAATTCTTGTGGTTTTTGGTAAAGGCGCCGAATCCGATGACGTTCATGCGGAAGTCCATGCCCAGCAGGTTGTTCTGCTTGAGGCCCGAGAGTGCGTCGGCGGCCGACACGGAGCTGTCGAGCAGCGTCACCAGCTTGCCGTCGCGGGAGAAGAGGATGTTGTCCACGGCGATGTTGCCGCCCACGTTGATGTTCACGCCGCCGATGGCCGGGATGTTGACGTAGCCGCGCAGCGGCGCGAAAGCCGGGTTGAACTGGCTGCGGAAGGTCGAACCCTCCATGAAATAGGCCGTGGGGTTCTGGGCTGCGGCGCCGGTCGCCAGAAGCGCCGCCGCGATGAGGGTGTATATTTTTTTCATAATGGAGTGCGGTTTAGATGTCGAGTTTCAGTCCTCCGTTCTTGAGCAGGCTCAGGCTGATGACGATCTGGTACCGGTCGTCGCTGAATCCTTTGCCGGGATAGTATTCCGTGAGCGTCACGGGAATCCGGATCGTGATGCCCTCGACGATCTGCCGCAGGTCTTCGGCGAAAAGCTGCGTTTGGGGAATGTCGTTCGATGCCTTGTCTGCGCCGACTCCGACCTGGAACGTGATCTCCGTGGGCGAAAAACTCGGATCGAGGAGCAGCGAAAGGGGCAGCCCGCTGGTGATCTGGCCGTAGAGGAACAGCGTGTTTCTGGCGTTGGGCGTGCCCTCGGGGTCGAGGTTGTCGGCGAGCATGTCCACTATGTCGCTGCTGATGTCGATATGGCCGACTTCGTATTCGAGCTGGTCTATTCCGAGCGAGCCGGTCAGGTAGGTGCGGGCCAATGCGCTGACTTCGTCCGCGAGCCGTTCGCGCAGCGATGCGTCGTTGCGGTAGGCGGTTTTGAATGCTGTCTTGAAGGTTTGCTCGTCGGGAGCCGTCAGGTTGAGAAGCAACAGAAATTCCGCGGCGTATTTGTCCCAAACCAGATCGACGACCGATGCGAGTTTGGCGTCGCTGGCCTGCATCTCCTCGCGCAGCGTTCGGAGCAGCGTGTTTACGTACGTCTGATCGTCTTTGTCCTGCAATTTGACGAGGTCGACGAATTTGCCGTCGGGCAGCTGGGAGGGAAACCAGATGTCGGCTTCGCGGAAGATCTCTTCGATGTTGCCGCCGTTGTTTTTGATCTCGTCCTTCGAGACGAGCACCTTGACCAGCGGGATGCGGAACTGCGACCCTTCGTCGCCGATGGCGATGTTGTCGGTGTCGATGTTTCCCAGATCGTAATCTTTGTCCACGCATGCGGTGGAGAGCATGCCGGACAGGAGCAGGAGGATAAGTTTTCTTATAGGCTTGGCGTGTAGTGAAATAGCGATGTGCAAAGATATGATTTTCGGACGAATTAAACAAAAAATGCGACCTTTTTATAGACTTTCCGATTTGCAATATATTTGCTAAATTTGCAGGGCGTATGGCTGAAACGGAAAAACCGGATCTCAAGGAGCAGGTGGCCCTGCTGCCGCTGTCGCCGGGCGTCTACCAGTTCGTGGACCGCTCGGGGACGATCATCTATGTGGGTAAGGCCAAGAGCCTGCGCAAGCGGGTGTCTTCGTACTTCGTGCAGTCGAAGGAGCACAGCGCGAAGGTGCGTGTGCTGGTGAAGCAGATCGTCGAGATCCGCCATATCGTCGTGGGGAGCGAGACCGACGCCCTGCTGCTGGAAAACTCGCTGATCAAGAGCCTTCAGCCGCGTTACAACATCCTGCTCAAGGACGACAAGACCTATCCGTGGATCGTCGTGCGGCGCGAGCACTTTCCCCGCGTGCAGTCGACGCGCATCCTGACGCGCGACGGGTCGCAGTATTTCGGCCCCTACGGATCGGTGATGATGCAGCGCAGCGTGCTCGACTTCATCCGCGAGGTGATCCCCCTGCGGACCTGCAAACTCAACCTCGCCCCGGAGTTGATCGCCAGAGATAAATATACGGTCTGCCTGCAATACCACCTGGGCAACTGCAAGGCCCCGTGCGTCGGGCGGCAGTCCGAGGAGGAGTATGCGCAGCTGGTCGGCATGGTCGTTTCGGTGCTGAAAGGCGACCTGCGTCCCGTGCGCCAATACCTCGAAGGGGAGATGGCGCGTGCGGCCGGGGAGCTGAAATTCGAGCTGGCACAGCGGTACAAACAGCGGCTCGACGCCCTGGACAACTATGCCGGACGGTCGGTGATCGTCAGCGCGAAGATCGTCGACGTCGACGTTTTCTCGCTGCTGCCCGACGACGACGTGGCCTGGTGCAACTTCGTGCGCATCCGCCACGGTTCGGTCGTGGGCGTGCAGACCGTGAAACTCTCGACGGGCGTCGGGGGCGACGAGCGCGACATGCTGACGCTGGCCATCCAGCACATCGTCGAAAACATCGCCGGGGGCGAACTCTCCCGCGAGGTGATCGTGCCGCTGCTGCCCTCGACGACGCTGCTGTTCGAAGGCGTGACTTTCACGGTCCCGAAGCGCGGGGAGAAACTCGAACTGCTGGAATTCTCGCGGAAGAGCGCCCGCATCTACCGCGCCGAGCAGTTGAAAAACCTCGAAATCAAGAATCCCGAACGGTATACCGAGCGGCTGATGAATGCCGTTCAAAAGGAGCTGCGCCTCGACAGACAGCCGCGGCACATCGAATGCTTCGACAACTCCAACCTGCAGGGCGCTCATCCGGTGGCTTCGTGCGTGGTGTTCCGGGATGGAAAACCCTCCCGCAAGGAGTACCGCCATTTCAACATCAAGACCGTCGTCGGAGCCGACGACTTCGCCTCGATGCGCGAGATCGTCTTCCGCCGCTACACGCGCCTCATGGCCGAGGGACAGGAGCTGCCCGACCTGGTGATCGTCGACGGCGGCAAGGGACAGCTCTCGAACGCCTATGCCGTCCTGTGCGAACTGGGACTCGAAAAACAGGTTCCGATCGTGGGATTGGCCAAACGGCTCGAAGAGATCTACTACCCGGGCGATCCGATGCCCTACTACCTCAGCCGCACGGGCGAACCGCTCAAAGTGGTGTGCCATATCCGCGACGAGGCGCACCGCTTCGGCATCACCTTCCACCGCCAGAAACGCAGCAACGACTTTCTCAGAAGCGAACTCAAAGGCATCGCCGGTATCGGTCCCCGCACCGTCGAGACGCTGCTCGGGCATTTCCGCACCGTCGCACGCATCCGCAACGCCTCCGACGAGGAACTCATCGAGCTGATCGGTGCGGCCAGGACGCAACGCCTGCGCAAGCACTTCGCATCCTCCTGACCGTCCGCCGGCAATCCTCCGAGGCCGCACGACATCTCCGCCACTCTCAGCCTGTATGCGGAAAGCACCGCCGAACGCCCCTTACCGACGCAATACAGCACCTCCGTATCCCTGCGATGCGGCCGTAACGACTGCGGAAAAACCGCGACAGCCATTTTTATCGGTTCAGAATTTGCAAATTGAGAATAAATCCCTACATTTGCACACCCGATTCTTTCACGAAAGAACGGCCTTGCCCGGATGGCGGAATCGGTAGACGCGTTGGTCTCAAACACCAATGATAGCAATATCGTGCCGGTTCGACCCCGGCTCCGGGTACTATGCAAAAACCTCAAATGATTGTCTGTAAATCATTTGAGGTTTTTGTTTTGCCTGTTGCGTCCGCAACTTATCCGCATTTGTTGCAATATTGTTCTTTGATATTAAAATTGCATGCTTCATTTCGCACTATCATGCACGCTCTTACCATAATTAGGAAAATAAATACCTATCTTGCAGGTAACTAAAATATTTAAATTCCATAGCTATGAACAATAAAGTTCGATTATTTATAAGTTATTGTCATGATGTGATGCAGTACATATCACATCATTCAACAAGCACATGACAAAATTTGTTGATGATAATATTTTAGATATATGGTGGGATAAAAATATGACTGCTGGATATGACTTTTGGGAGCAGATAGATTTCCATATAGAAAATCGAGATATCATATGCTTATTTATTTCAGCTAATTATCTAGCGTCCAAAGCATGCAAGGAAGAAATGCGAAGAGCATGTGAATTACGTACACAGAATGGAATTTGTGTGGTTCCTATTATTTTATCGTCATGCAGCTGGTTAGATTACGATAATCTGAAGCCATTGTTAGCAATTCCTACCGATGGAAAAGCAATTTCGTCTTTTCCTAATCCTGACGACGGTTGGCATGATGTGTATAATCATATGAAGAAAGTTATCAAGGACTTCTAAAATATAAAAAAATTACACTTTAGTTCGCCGTTTTCAGTTTTTTTAGGAGATGCTACTTTACTGACTAAAACACACCATAATAAAAGGAATGTGAAATTAGATGATATTTTCATGTATCCAGATTTATCATTTTTTGATAGCGAAAAAGACAAACAAATTAAATGTCTTTCAGAGGATTTGATTAAAAATTTCACAGAAGGAGACAGACTCGTTATTATTGGAGATGACTAATCAGGAAAAACGTCCCTATTAAAGAAATACATCATCATTCTTAAAGAGAAAAACTTTATTCCCGTATATATATTTGACAAAGAAAGAGGATTACAAGGTAATTTTGACAATCGAATAGCAAAAATATTTAAAAGTATAAACAATAGCCCACGCCCTAAAGGAAGGACGTAGGAGAAGTCGACTTATATTCCTTGGTGCAAAAAGAACTGTCGGATTCGATTACCAGAAATAAGTCTACACTTTCCGTGTAAAAAATATGTCTGCGCGTTAGCGCACCACAAATATAGACATTTTTTACACATCGGTGCAACGTTCTCCTTTTGGGGCTGTTGCAGTTTGTTCAAAGATCGCTTTCGGGGACAAACACAGAACCCCACTGCGCCAGATTCAGGCACAGTGGGATTTATTTATGAAAAAAAATTCGAAATTAGCGGTGCTGTCCGAGCATCTTTTCGAGGATGGCCGCATATTCCTGCCGAACCTCTTCGGGCGAGACGATCTCCATGAATTCCCGGGGTGCAAGTATTTTGCGGTAGAATTCATTGGTCGGAGCGAGGTAGTAGCCGAACAGTGACCATCCGTCATGCTGTTCTGTCTCCTCCTGTGAATAGTGCAACGGCAATGCCCGCAGGTATTGCGGCTGCTCTCCGGTGCATTTTATTACGATACGACGCGGCGGAATATCCGGATAGGCGTGATGCCGATAGAAGTCGCCAGATGCTCCTCGGCCGAGAAACCTTTGGGCATGCGGAACGTCTGTCCGGAGATCGAGAGTCGCTGAACCCTGTCCAGAGCATAGACCTTTATTCGCCGGTTCTCTTGGGTCGGGCCATATACATACCACCGTCGTTCGTAGAGCTTCACAAAATAGGGGAGCAGCTGTATATGCTGGGATTCTTCCAGGTAAAACGGATGATATTCGATCTCCAGCACCCGGTTCTCGCGCATGGCCTCGAGAATATCGGTCAGGTGTTGCAATGCCGACGGTACATCCTCGACAAGAATACGATTGCGGATACTCTTGTTCTCATGAACCATATTACTGGCCGAGAAACTGTTCAACAGCCAACGGGAGACATCGTTCTCGACCAGTTCTGTCTTATTTTCGATATAGTATTCGTTGGTCGGCTTGTAACAAGCGGCGTATGTCGAAAAACTCCTCGACGGCTTCCCTATGCTTGTGGAAGGCCCGCAACGGGATTGGCTTGCCTTCGGACATGTTGTTGTGCAGCCAACGGCGGTTGATCTCAGCGAAGGTAATGCGTCCGGCTCGATAGATCGTATCGGCCAGCCAGATATAGCGGTGAAAGACATTGGATGACATCGAAATCAATTTCCGGTAAAGATACAAAAAACTCTGCCTACAAGCGGCAGAGTTTTGAATGGAGCAGTTCTATATCTGGATTTTTTCAGTTCGAAAATACCTTCCGAAAAACGAAAGGTGACGATTAGTACACCTTTGGCACTCTATAAAAGCACGAAAACTTTGTAATCCAACAATTACAAAAATCCGTCAGCATCTAAGAGAGTATCACAATTGCTCACAATGATATAGTCAATAGCCAAATTTTCAATCACAGCGTTATCTCTGAGGGAATAAAGAGAAGAAAGAGATTGAACAAACCTTTCTTTTTTACAATACAGCTGAATTATACTTGATTAAAGTAACATTTCATATTTATCTTACCATATTGGTGACATTCGGAATTTAAACTCATAGTCCCGATACGGCATTCTGTATTGCGGGAGCGGCAGGCGTCCCCAACTGTTCACGCATCCCAGTCCGGACTGGGCGCTTTCGATATGGACGTGCGTCCGTCCGTCGGGTACGAGGTCGCCGGGATGGCGGACGTATTCGGACGATCCGTTGTCGAGCTGCGGAATGGCGTAGGGGATTGCCGAAGCTGAGAAGTGACGGTCGGAGCAGAACTCGATTCCGAATCCCGAAGCGTCGGTCAGCCGCCACCAGCGCACACCTCCGCGTGTCCCCGACTCCTGCGGACTGGCGTATTTGGGGTGGAACTGGTCGGCGACGCGCTGTGCGTAGCGGCCTACGAATGCTGCACTCGACCGGTCGGCGTAGTTCTCCATCGGGCCGCGGCCGTAGTATTCCACGGCGTCGAACATGCCTGGGGTCTCGAAGGCCATGCCGAAGCGCATCAGGTCGGCGACATCCTTGCGCGCGGAGTCGGCGGTCATCGTTTCACCGATGCGGATCGACCCATCGGCAGCGATAACGTAGGCGAGGCGGAGTTGGGCGCCGACGGCGGGGATCGTGTAGTCTGCGACGGCTTTCGCCCCGCCGTCTCCGGACGTGAGGGTGAAGTTGACGAGTTCCGGTTCGGCCCCGGCCCACATCCGGCTGTCGGGATATTTTCCGGTCTGGCGCACGCCGAGATCGTTGTCCGTGGCCGCACGGTAGAAGCTGGGACGCAAGGGGCCTGCCAGCAGCTCGACGTTGCGCAGGCGGTAGGAGCGGATGAAGCCGCTCTTCGGGTCGAACGTGACCGAGAATCCCTCGCCCGAAACGGTTTTGTCGGCGATGCGGAGCGTTCCGGCGGGAGCTGCGGCGGCGAAGCGGGCCGCAGGATCGTCCTCGCGCAATACGAGCTGGTCGGCGGCTACTTCATAAAGCGCGTCGAGCAGTCCCTGCCGTTCGCGCAACTGGTAGCGCACCGTGAGCAGCACCTCCCCGTCCAGGGCTTCGACCTGTTCGGGTTTGTAGCCCAGCGTCACGGCGGCGGTGGCCTGCGGAGCCACGTCGAGGCGTTCGACCGCGCCGCTCAACACGGGCCGTCCGTCGGAGGTGATCTCCCAGAGAAGGCGGTAGGGCGAAAGGTCGGTAAAGAAGTTTTCGTTATAGACGTTCACGACGCCCTTTTCCAAATCGCGGGCCGTGGTGTGGATCGGCCGGTGCTGGTGCTTCACTTCGTAGGCGTGGGGATGCCACGTGCGGTCGGCGGCCAGTACGCCGTTGCAGCAGAAGGTGCTGTCGGAGGCGTCGACGGCGTTGTAGTCGCCGCCGTAGCGGTAGGTCAGCCTCCCTTCGGGGTTGCGCCATGCGAGGGCCTGGTCGGCGAAGTCCCAGATAAACCCGCCCTGATATTTCGGTTCGCGACGTATCATGTCCCAATACTCCTTGAATCCGCCCAGCGAATTGCCCATGGCGTGGGCGTATTCGCATTGGATAAGCGGTTTCGCGGGATCGTCGGCGAGGTATTTCTCGCATTGGTCGTAGCTCCAATACATCGGGCAGACGATGTCGGTGTTGTAGTCCCCGTGGTAAGAGGCCTGCTCGTACTGCACCGGGCGTGACGGATCGAAAGACTTGATCCAGTCGTAGCAGCGTTCGAAGTTGGGGCCGTTTCCGGCCTCGTTGCCCGTGCTCCATACGATGATCGAGGGGTGGTTGTAGTCTCGGAACACCATGCGCCGGTTACGGTCGAGGTGTGCGGCGGCGAAGGAGGGATTGCCGGCCAGATTTTTCGACTTGTCGCGGTAGTGGTAGCCGTGCGACTCGATGTTGGCTTCGTCCACGACGTAAAGCCCGTACTTGTCGCAGAGGTCGTACCACAACGGCGTGTCAGGGTAGTGGCACGTGCGCACGGCATTTATGTTGAGCCGCTTCATCTCGCGGATGTCGCGCACCATCTCCCCGCGTGTGACATAATAACCCGTGTTGGGCTCCATTTCGTGCCGGTTGACGCCTTTGATGAGGATCGGCTTGCCGTTTACGAGCAGCTGTCCGCCGCGGATCTCGACTTTGCGGAACCCCACGCGGAAAGCTGCGGCTTCGGTCACCGAACCGTCGGCGGCGAGAGCCTCGGCCGTGAGCGTGTAGAGATTCGGGGCCTCGGCGCTCCATTGTTTCGGGGCGGCGACCTCGAACAGCGTTTCGGCGCTGTTGCGGCGGGGACGGAGCGTGCGGGTGTCGAGCGTGCGGCCCTCGTCGTCGCGGAGCGTCAGCCGTACGCTGCCGACGCCCGGCGTCGCGGTCACTTCGGCGCGCAGCGTCCCGTCGCGGTAGTCGTTCACGAGGTCGGGCGTGAGCCGCACGTCGGCCAGACGGCGTTTGTCGCGGGCGTAGAGGTAGCAGTCGCGGCCGATGCCCGAAAGACGCCAGAAGTCCTGGTCTTCGAGGCACGAACCGTCGCACCAGCGGTTGATGCGCAGCACGATCAGGTTGTCGCGGCCCGGCGTGATGTAGCGGGTGACGTCGAATTCGGCTTCGAGCTTGCTGTCCTCGCTGTAACCCACTTCGCGGCCGTTGACCCAGAGCGTCACGTTCGAGGTCGC
>ERZ773181.2180-NODE-2180-length-13590-cov-6.229479_pt1 | contig 13590 bp, 13 predicted proteins | sample MGYA00581001_ERZ773181 | MGnify/ENA primary metagenome ERZ773181 (study PRJEB29015, sample SAMEA2737780) | human gut metagenome | biome: human gut; feature: human-associated habitat; material: faeces | place: China | collected 2012 ... | reverse complement strand
CCCCGGATTTCGTCAGAAATCCGGGACCGCTGCCTTTTTTGGAAGATGAGACTTGGAGCAAGTCGGGAATGGCGGAAATCAGAACTCGTAGTCAAAGACGGTCTTGTCGTAGGAGACTTCGTTCATGAAGGCGCGGACCTTCTGGTGCTCAGGGTGATCGATGTAGGTGTTCAGATCCTCCAGGGAATCGAAAACAGAGTCGATGCAGACGTGAAAGACATCGCCCTCGTTGACATTGTAGCCAACCGTGGCGGATTTGATTTGCGGGATGATGGTCTGCAGGTACTCGGTCTTTTTGCGGAACGCCTCCACCGTGGCGCGACGGTCAGAATCTGTACCATCTTTATTGATTTTCCAGAATACAATGTGCTTGATCATAAGAAAAAACTCCTTTTCTTTTTTGACGCGATTTGTAGTACATCCGTGTAATAATTACTTGATGCGCTTTGATTTGTAGAACAAATCTATTTCTGAAAAGAGTATAGCTATATTAGGGTGCAAAGTCAACCGCCCCGGCAGAGATTCGGCAAAATGTACAATTACACCGAAATGTTTTGCTGCAAAACGCAGAATGTAAGGAAAGTGCACAAAAACCCGTTGACAAAAATAAAGCAGATTGGTATAGTAAACTTGTAGAACAACTCCGGCAGACAAAAAGCTGTACTACAAATATACCGTTTGACGTAGAAGGGAGGCTGCACTACAATAAGAAGAAAACCCTTGGAGGTCTAAAATATGGCAGCAGCACTTGTAGAACAAACTTACGATGCGCTTATGCAAATGATCATGGACGGTAACTACAAGCCGGGTGACCGGCTCCCGTCAGAGATGGTTCTTTGCAACGACTTGCAGGTCAGCCGCAATACACTGCGTGCGGCGCTGAACAAGCTGAACGTATTGGGATTTACCGAGACCCGGCAGGGCGGCGGTACCTATATGCGGGCGGTGGACAGTTCAGTCTATCTGAATTTCTTTGTCCCGGCAACGCTTACCTCCAGTATGGACTTGCTGGAGATCATGCAGTTCCGCAAAGGCATCGAGGTCGAGGCCGCACGTCTGGCAGCAGAGAATGCAACGGAGGAAGATATTGTCCTGCTGCGGGAACTGTTTGAACAGTGCACAGAGGGCAGAAAGAATATGCGCACCTTTGCCAGCCGCAACACAGACTTCCACTTCGAGATCGCCAAAACATCCCACAATGTACTGTACATCAAGATGATGGAGATTGTCTCCCGGATGATCCTGCCGGTCATGCAGGACTTCCTGGACGCACAGGGGGCTGACATTGACAGCACCTTCTATCATGGCATGGTATTACAGTGTGTGATCAACCACAAACCCGAAGAGGCCGCTTTCTTCATGAACCGCCACATGACCCTGATCATCGAACGTGTAGAAAAGTACGTACAGAAGAAAAAGCTGGAGAAAAACGGAGAAAATTGACTAAAAGAAAGGAAAAAACATCATGAAAAAATTGATTAGCCTTGCACTGGCCGGCGGTATGGTCCTGAGCCTGGCCGCCTGCGGTTCCTCTGCTTCCACTGCTGCCTCTACGGCAACCGAGAGCACCTCCACTGCGGAGAGCACCGCCGAGAGCACTGCCTCCGAGGGCAAGCAGCTGAAGATCGCTTTCTTTATGTATGAGAACTCCAACACCTTTACCACCTACATCCGTAAAGGTCTTGAGAACTATGGCGCAGAGAACAACGTCGTTGTTGATTCCTTCGACGGCAAGAGCGACCAGTCCACCCAGACCGACGCCATCACCACCACGCTGGCCAAGGGCGGCTATGATCTGATCGTCGTCAACCCCGTTGACTCCGGTGCAGGCGAGACGATCAACAATCTCTGTCGCCAGTATGATATCCCCGTCATCTACGCGGACCGCGCACCCGACCTGGTCGGCGGCATCCTGGACGACTACGAGCAGGCTTACTACGTTGGCCTGGACTGGTCTGACCCCGGTGCTGTGCAGGCCAAGATGGTCTACGACGCTTGGACCGCTGATTCCTCCAAGCTGGATAAGAACGGCGACGGCGTGCTGCAGTACGTGCTGCTGCAGGGCAACGTTGCACAGCAGAACGCTATCTACCGTACCGCTGCCATCAACGAGTTGTTTGAGGGCTGGGCTGCTGACGGCACCATGAAGACCGAGCAGCTGGACATCCAGGACGGCAACTGGAGCTCTGACAAGGGCAAGGACGTCATGGACGCCTGGAACGTTAAGTTCGGTGATGAGATCGAAGCTGTCCTGTGCAACAACGATACCATGGCTATGGGCGCTATTGAGTCCCTGAAGACCGCCGGTGCGTTTGACGACGGCAACGGTCCTATTGTGTACGGCATCAACGGTATCCCCGATGTTTGGGAAATGATCGAGGACGGCTACATGGCCGGCACCGTTCTGACCTCTCCCTATCGCGAGGCTAAGATCATCATTGACATGGCGAAGAACATTACCGACGGCAAGGATGCACTGGACGGCACCGACTACAAGTGGGGCGAGTTCGGCAAGGATGTCCGCGTTGATGACGTTGCTATCACTAAGGAGACCCTGAAGATCGCGCAGGACGACTACGCAGCCTGCATGTGATCCTGACGGCACAACCGTCTGACTGAAATTTCATAGAGCGCAAAGTGGAGCGGCACACGCTGGGCTGCTTTGCGCTACTTTTGTACCCAAAAATCAGGCAAAAAAGCAAAAACGGCAAGAAAAAGACCCAAAAGGGAGCAGAAAAATGAGTACGACACAACAGGAACAGACCAGAGCAGCGGCTTCGCAGGAATACCTGTTGGAAATGCGCGGCATTACCAAAGCATTTGCCGGTGTGCAGGCGCTCAAAGGGGTAGATTTCTATGTGCGCCCCGGCACAGTCCATGCACTGATGGGCGAGAACGGTGCCGGCAAGTCTACTCTGATGAAATGCTTGTTCGGCATTTACCACAAGGACGAGGGCACCATCAAGCTGCGCGGGCAGGAGGTCAATTTCCAGTCTCCGCACGAGGCACTGCTTAACGGCATCTCGATGGTCCACCAGGAATTGGAACAGGTCCCGGAGCGCAGCGTGATGGAAAATGTCTGGCTGGGGCGCTTTCCCAAAAAGTTTGGCCTGATCGACACCGCTAAGATGGTAAAAGACACCGAGGCTGTGCTGGCAACCCTGGGCGGCGAGGTCAAGATCGACCCCCGCGCCCGGCTTTCCAGCCTGACGGTCTCCAAGCGCCAGATGGTGGACATCGCGAAGGCAGTCTCCTACAACTGCGATATCATCGCGCTGGACGAGCCGACTTCCTCTTTGAATGAGAAAGAAGTCGATATCCTGATGGAGATCATTGACGGGCTGCGCAGGCAGGGGAAAGGCATCATCTACATTTCCCATAAGATGGAGGAAATCTTCCGCATTGCGGATGATATCACTGTCATGCGCGACGGTGCGCTCATCAAGACGATGCGCGCCGCAGAAACGAATGTGGATGAAGTCATCCTCCTGATGGTCGGCCGTGAACTGACCGACCGTTTCCCGCCGAAGCAGGGAACCATCGGCAAAGAAATTCTGGTCGTGAAGGACTTGAATGACCTGGGCCACCACATCCATGATATTTCCTTCGACCTGCATGAAGGCGAGGTCCTGGGCATTGCGGGCCTGCTGGGCGCGGGCCGTACCGAGCTGCTGGAAACGCTGTTCGGCGCACGCACCCGCGAGAGCGGCACCGTGACGCTGAAAGGCAAGGAGATCCGCAACAAAAGCACGGCGGAAGCCATCAAGAACGGCTTTGCCCTGTGTACCGAGGAACGCCGCTTCAACGGTATTTTCCCTGATTTGGGTCTGGACTTCAACACGGCGATCGCAGGCATCGGCAACTACACGAACAAGGTCGGCTGGCTGTCCACCAAGAAAATGACCGAGGACACCCAGAAGATGATCGACGCCATGCACACCAAGACGCCGAGCACCAAGACAAAGATCCGCCACTTGTCCGGCGGCAACCAGCAGAAGGTCATTCTGGGCCGCTGGCTGCTGCTGAACCCGGATATCTTCCTGCTGGATGACCCGACCCGTGGTATCGACGTCGGTGCCAAGTACGAAATTTATCAGCTCATCTTTGACCTTGCCAAGCAGAACAAGGGCGTTATCATCTGCTCCTCCGAAATGCCGGAGCTGCTGGGCATCTGTGACCGCGTACTGGTATTGAGCAGCGGCCATCTGACCGGAGAGTATGATCTGGTCCATGACCGTGAACACGCCACCCAGGAAAATATCATGGTGGATGCCACCAAGTTCGTCTGATTTTAGGGGGAAACTTCAATGCTGAAATCCAAAAAAATTGTGGATTGGCTCTACGACTATTCGCTGTATTTTATCATTGGCGCACTGCTGCTGGTCATTATTGCAATCGAGCCTTCCTTTGTCCGCGTTTCTAACTTTACCACTATCCTGACCCAGTCCGCGACCAAGGTCATCTACGCCTGCGGCATTGCCGGTATCATTGTGCTGGGCGGCACGGACCTGGCTCTTGGTCGTGAAGTCGGCCTGGCCGCCGTTGTGGCTGCTTCGCTTTTGCAGGCAGTCGATTACTCCCAGCGCGTTTTCAGCGCTGACCAGGTTCCCGCACTGCCGCTGATCGTGCCTCTGCTGCTGGTCATGGTGCTACTGGGCATCATCTGCGCGGCCCATGGCTTCATCGTTGCCCACTGGGGCGTTGCACCCTTCGTTGCATCCCTGGGCGTGCAGCTCATCAGCTACGGCCTGTGTTTGCAGTACTTCAACACGGTCTGCAACTCCAACCCTCTGTCCGGCTTTACCAAGACCTACTCCAAGTTCTGCCAGGGCACCATCCGCATTGGCAATATCAGCCTGAGCTACCTGATGTTCTACGCTATCGCCGTTGTGGCGGTCATGTGGGTCATCTGGAACCGCACTACGCTGGGTAAGAATATGTTCGCCATCGGCGGCAATCGCGAGGCTGCCAAGGTCTGCGGTGTCAACGTCAAGCGCACCATCATCATCGTCTACATCATCGCCGGTCTGCTCTACGCTTTCGGCGGCGTGTTGGAAGCAGGCCGTACCGGTTCTGCCAACTCCACCATGGGTGCTGACTACGCCATGGACGCCATCGCGGCCTGCGTTGTGGGTGGTGTCTCCATGAAGGGCGGCACCGGTACCCTGCCCGGCGTTGTCATCGGTGTTATCATCTTCCAGATCATCAGCTACGGCCTGATCTACATTGGCGTCAGCCCTGACCTGCAGTACGTTGTCAAGGGTCTCATCATCATTGTGGCTGTCGTGCTGGATAACCAGAAATCCCTGCGTAAAGCAGCGTAAACCAATCATTTCTCTGCCTATTATATAAAGGAGTGTTAAACAATGGAAAACTTCAGCATCCCTGAGACTATGAAAGCTATGACTCTGGTCGCCTATGACAAGCTGCAGCTTGCCACCGTCCCCGTGCCGAAGCCCGGCCCCGGCGAGGTGCTGTGCCGCATCAAGAGCGTTGCCATCTGCGGCTCTGACCCCAAGATGATTCACGGCGACTACGCCTGGACAAACTGGCCGCCGTACTACCCCTTCATCATGGGCCACGAGTGGGCCGGTCAGATCGTTGCCCTGGGCGAGGGCGTCAACGACTTCAAGGTCGGCGACCGCGTTGCCGGTGAGGCCCACGTTGGCTGCGGCAAGTGCGACAACTGCAAGAAGGGCCACTACACTGTCTGCCTGAACTACGGCAAGGACGGCCACGACGGTGGGCTGGATATGGGCCACCGCCACTACGGCTTCTACTGGCAGGGCGCCAACGCAGAGTACAACGTCTACAAGACCAGCGCACTGCACATCATCCCCGATAACGTCAGCTACGATGTTGCCGCTATGACCGACTGCGCCGGTGTTGCGTTCCACGGCGTTGAGATGGCAGGCGTCACCCCCGGCGGCACCTGCGTTGTCATCGGCCCCGGCCCCATCGGTCTGTGCGCCATGCAGGAGTGCAAGGCACTGGGCGCTGCCCGCGTTATCGTCGTTGGCCGCGGCGCCAAGCTGGAAAAGGCCCGTGAACTGGGCGCGGATGTCTGCATCGACTTCGAGAAAGAGGATCCCGTCCAGCGTGTTCTGGAGCTGACCAACGGCATCGGTGCGGATGAAGTCATGGAGTGCTCCGGCGCTGCCGACTCCCCGATGAAGGCCTGCAAGATGGCCCGCAAGACCGGCAAGGTCGCACTGATTGCCACCTACCATGCAGGTGACGTTATGATTCCCGCCAACACCGTCAACTTCAACGAGCTGACGATTGTCGGCTCCAAGGCGAACCCCAACGTCTCTGAGCAGGTGCTGCACTTCTTCTCCACCGGCGCAATCCAGGGCGACAAGCTCGTCACCCACACCTTCCCGCTGGAAGACTACGAGAAGGCAGTTGACATTTTTGAGCACAAGAAGGACGGCTCCATCAAGGTCGTTATCAATCCGTAACAGCTGTTGACAAGAACGGCCCCGGCCAGGAAACCATTCCGGTGCCGGGGCTGTTTCTTTAGAATGCGTGAAGGAGGTTCCGCAATGAAAGAAACCATGCGCGCGGCGGTGCTGCGCGGTTATCACGAACCCCTGCAAATTGAGGAAAAGCCTATCCCTGTGCCCGGCCCCGGCGAGGTGCTTGTCAAAGTGCGTGCCAGCGGTCTGTGCGTGTCGGATATCCACATTCAGGACGGTAAGATCGGCACGGTACACCTGCCCTACACCCCCGGCCATGAAATGGCAGGCGTCATTGTGGCCGTGGGGAAGGGGGTAGACCCCGCCCGCATCGGCGAGCATATCTCCGCTGCCATTGATATCGTCTGCGGCGAGTGCGAGTTCTGCCGCATCGGGCGCACAAACCTGTGCCGCAGCCTGGTCCGTATCGGCTTTGAGCGGGACGGCTCCCACGAGGAATACTGCGTCATCCCGGCAAAAAACGCCTTTACAGTGGACCCCACAATCCCGTTTGAGGAGATTACCGGCATCCCGGATGCGGTGGGCTGTATGTACAACGGTCTGAAAAACCAGGCAAAACTGGGCATCGGCCAGACGCTGCTGATTCTGGGCGTCGGCGGTTTGGGCATGAACGCTATCCAGATCGCCAAGCTGATGGGCGCAACGGTTTACGCCACCAGCCGCAAGGCAGACAAGCTGGAAGTGGCAAAACAGATGGGCGCGGACGCAGTCATAGATACTTCCTGCGAGGATCTGCGCACCCGCGTGACCGAACTGACGAACGGGCGCGGTGTGGATGTGGTACTGGACAACATCGGCCTGGAATGGTCCATCAATGAGGGCGTCTACATGGTGCGGCCCGGCGGCAAAGTGCTGGTCTGTGGCTATATCAGCGAGGATTTCAAGGTCAACTATCAGGAAGTTATGAAATTTGAAAAGGAGATTCTGGGGATGCGCGGCATGACCCGGCAGGATATGGCCGAGGTCGTGGAGTTGGTGAACCAGCGTAAGATCGTTCCCTACGTCTACAAGACAGTCCCATTTGAACAGATCAATGAAGCATTGGGACTGCTGCGCGACGGCAAAACAAAAGGCCGCGTCGTGCTGCTGTTCCCCGAAGATTGAACACAACGAGAGGAGAAAGTTAAAATGAGAGATATCGTAATGGTCGTTGGCAGCGGCATGATGGGCAGCGGCATCGGTGCTATGAGCGCCCTGGCCGGCAACAAGACTGTGCTGGTGGATACCAGCGCCGAACGCGCCGAGAATGGCCGCAAGAAGGCCATTGAGTGCATCCGCCTGCGCGAGGAGAACGAATTGAATACCCACGAGGAGGCCGAGAAGGCTATTGAGCTGCTCTCCACCAGCGACGATAGTATCAAGACGGCGGAGAACGCCCGCCTGGTCATTGAGGCCATCATTGAGAATGTCGAGGCCAAGCAGAACCTATTTGCCCAGCTGGATGCCGTGCTGCCCGTGGAAGTGCCCATCTGCTCCAACACGAGCGGTCTGCGCATCACCGATATCAGCGCCAAGTGCGTCCACCCGGAGCGCACCGTCACCACCCACTTCTGGCTGCCCGCCCACCTGGTTCCGCTGGTGGAAGTCGTCATGGGCGACAAGACAGACGAGGCCGTCGCCGTGGCAGTCCGCGACGAACTGCGCAAGTGGAAGAAAGCCCCGGTGCTTGTCAAGCGCGACCTGCCCGGCCAGCTGGCAAACCGTGTATTCCAGGCCATCATCCGTGAGTCTATCGATATCGTTGCCTCCGGCCTTGCCAGCGCCGAGGATGTGGACACCGCCATCAGCTGCGGCATGGCAATGCGTTTCCCGGTCTGGGGCCCGCTGAAGCATCTGGACGCCATCGGTCTGAACCTGGGTCTCTCCGTGCAGGAGACCGTGCTGCCCAGCATCTGCGCCGACAAGACCGCCAGCCCCTACATCAAGGAACTGGTGGAGAAGGGCGACCTGGGTGCCAAGACCGGCAAGGGCTTCTATGATTGGTCGACCCGCAGCATTGAGGACGACATGAAGAAGCGCGACGCCTTTATCATCGAGGCTGTCAAGGCCGTTGAGCGTGTGGAAAAGAAGTAAAAGGGTGGCAGCTATGAAACAGTTTTTCTGCCTTGGCACCTACACCGAGCCAATTCTGTTCGGCACTGGTGAGGTTTTCCAGGGAAAGGGCAAGGGTGTTTCGATTTGCAGCTTTGAGGATGGCAAGATCGAGACGCTGACGACGCTGCCCGTGCGCAACCCGTCGTTTGTGGCAATCGACGAGGAACAGCGCAAAATTTACGCAGTCAACGAAATGAAGGAGTACGGCGGTGCGTTCGGCGGTGGCCTGACCCAGATTGGCTACGAGCCGGATGGTACGATGCAGATCGAAGCAGATTTCAATACCGCCGGTACCGACCCCTGTCATGTGGAGATTGCCCCCAACGGTGCATTCGTGTCGGTGGCAAACTTTGCTAGCGGCGCGGTCACAATTTTCCCACGCGACACACAGGGCAACCTGCGGGCCGATAAAACGGTCTTTCAGCATGAGGGCAACAGCGTACACCCCACCCGCCAGAAGGGCCCCCACGCCCACAGCAGCATTTTTGCGCCGGACTGCCCGCTGATGTTCGTGCCAGACTTGGGCATGGATAAGGTTGTGGCTTACCGCTACGAGGGTGCAGAAGTACATACTGATGAGGTGGCGACGATCACGGTCGAACGAGGATGCGGCCCGCGCTACGGTGAGTTTGCCCCGAACGGCAAGGACTTCTACCTTATCAACGAGATTGGTTCCCGCGTAATGCACTATCGTTACAATGCGGGCAAAATGACTCTGTGTGAGGAGACCTCCACACTGCCCTATGGCTTCACGGGGGAGAACATCTGCTCCGACCTGCATATCACGGCGGACGGCAAGTTCCTGTATGCTTCCAATCGCGGCCATGACAGCATCACGGCCTACCACATTCTGGAGGACGGCAGCCTTGCCTGGATCGAGTGCCGGTCCAGCGGTGGTAAAACGCCCCGCAACTTTGCGCTGGATCGCACGGGCAGCTACCTGTTGGCTGAGAACCAGGACAGCGACAACATCACGGTGTTTGCCATCGGCGATGATGGCCGCCTGACAAAACAAGAGAGCTATGCGTTCGGATCGCCGGTCTGTATCCGTTTCTTCAAAAAGACCGCGTTTTGAGCGAAAGTGAGGAGCACTATGTTTACCATCGTAAAACGGAGAGAATTAAACCCCACCGTAACCGAACTTTGCATCCATGCGCCGCTCATTGCCAAGAAGGCAAAGGCCGGCCAGTTTATCATTGTTCGCGCAAAGGAGGACTCCGAGCGCATCCCCCTGACCATCGCCGGGTTTGACCGCGAAGCCGGCACCGTTTCTATCATTTTCCAGGTCGTCGGCGCAGGTACCATGCAGCTCAACTCCCTCAAAGAGGGCGAGGCCGTGCATGACTTTGTGGGACCCTTGGGCAAGGCCACCGAGATCGAGGGTCTGAAAAACGTCTGCGTCGTCGGCGGCGGCGTGGGCTGCGCCATTGCGCTGCCCATTGCCCAGGCACTGCACGAGCAGGGCACCAAGGTCACCGGCATCGTCGGTTTCCGCAACAAGGATCTGGTCATTCTGGAGGACGAGTTCCGCGCCTGCTGCGATGAGTTTATCATTATGACCGATGACGGCTCCTACGGCGAGAAGGGCGTTGTCACCGCGCCGCTGGAGCAGCGCATTGTGGACGGTGCGAACTTTGATGAGGTCATCACGATTGGACCACTCATTATGATGAAATTTGTCGTCAAGACGACGAAGCCCCACAATGTCAAGACCGTTGTGTCGATGAACCCCATCATGGTCGACGGCACCGGTATGTGCGGCGGCTGCCGCCTGACCGTGGGCGGGCAGACCAAGTTTGCCTGCGTGGACGGCCCCGACTTTGACGGCTTTGAGGTCGATTTTGACGAGGCTATGCACCGCGGCACGATGTACAAGCCCTTTGAGGCCCACGCCCGCGAGGCCGAGTGCAATTTGCTGAAGCAGGAGGTGCAGTAATTATGCCGAACATGGACCCGAAAAAGTGCCCCATGCCCAGCCAGGAGCCGAACGTCCGCAACAAAAACTTTAAAGAGGTCGCCCTCGGCTACACCGAGGAGATGGCCGTGAACGAGGCCAAGCGCTGCCTGCAGTGCAAGAATCACCCCTGCCGCAGCGGCTGCCCCGTTGAAATTGATATTCCCGGCTTCATCAAGCACGTCGCCGAGGGCGACTTTGAGGCCGCCTACAACGTGATTGCCCAGTCCAGCGCGCTGCCCGCCGTCTGCGGCCGCGTCTGCCCGCAGGAGCACCAGTGCGAGGGCAAGTGCGTCCGCGGCATCAAGGGCGAGGCCGTCGGCATTGGCCGCTTGGAGCGCTTTGTCGCCGATTGGTACCGCAACAACGTACATACCAAGCCCACCGCCCCCGCGCCCAACGGCCACAAGGTCGCTGTCATCGGCGCAGGCCCGTCCGGCCTGACCGTCGCGGGCGATCTGGCCAAGCTCGGCTACAAGGTCACCGTCTACGAAGCCCTGCACGTTGCGGGCGGCGTGTTGATGTACGGCATCCCCGAGTTCCGTCTGCCCAAGGACATCGTCCAGCACGAGGTAGAGGGCCTGAAGGAGCTGGGTGTGGACATCGAGACCAACATGGTCATCGGCAAGGTGCTGACCATCGATGAGCTGATGAACGACTACGGCTTTGAGGCCGTCTATGTCGCGTCCGGCGCCGGTCTGCCCCGCTTTATGGGCATCCCCGGCGAGAGCCTGAACGGCGTCTACTCCGCCAATGAGTACCTGACCCGCGTCAATTTGATGAAGGCGTACAAGGAGGATTCCCGCACGCCCATCATGAAGAGCAAGTCCGTTGCCGTTGTCGGCGGCGGCAATGTCGCCATGGACGCTGCCCGCTGCGCCAAACGTCTGGGTGCTGAGAATGTCTACATCGTCTACCGCCGCGGCATGGCCGAGCTGCCTGCCCGTAAGGAGGAGGTCGAGCACGCCGAGGAGGAGGGCATCGTCTTTAAGACGCTGACGAACCCGACGGAAGTGCTGGGCGACGAGAACGGCTGGGTCAAGGGTATGACCTGCGTTGAGATGGAACTGGGTGAGCCGGATGCGTCCGGACGCCGCCGCCCCATCGTCAAGGAGGGCAGCGAGTTCGAGCTGAACGTTGATACGATGATCATGGCATTGGGCACCAGTCCCAACCCGCTGATCCGCTCCACCACGCCGGGTCTGGACGCCGACAAGCACGGCTGCCTGATCACCAACGGCCCCGACGGCCTGACGAGCCGCCCGATGGTCTACGCCGGCGGCGATGCTGTCACCGGTGCTGCCACGGTCATTCTGGCCATGGGTGCCGGTAAAGAGGCTGCCCGCGCGATTGACGCGGCCATCAAGGCGAAGGAGCAGTAACAGTAAAAACTTCCCCTGCACTTTCCAACAAGCAGCAGGGGAAGTTTTTTCATGGAGAAAAGAAATGGAACAAAAACATATGTCGGGAAAAGCGGCCCTGAAAATCGTGGTCGGCTCCATTCTGGCGGCCTATGGCCTTACATTGGCGGTATATGCAGGTTTTGGCGGCGCAACGCTGGCTATCTTTTGGCAGGGTGTGGCAAACCTGACAGGGCTTACGATTGGCGGCGCGTCGCTTGCGGTAGCGGTGGTCATGCTCGCGTTTGTGTTCTTTTATGACCGCCGTCAAATCCATATCGGTACAGTGATTTATCAGCTGTTTTACAGTGGCTTTGTAGAAATTTTTAGCCGATTACACGTATACAGCCAGAGCCGAATCCTCAACTTTATCATTATGTGTGCGGGAATTGTTGTGTTTTCATTTGGTACGGGGCTCTATTCGTCTGCAAATCTGGGGCGTGGCTCCTACGAAGCCATGACATTTGCGCTGGCAGAGAAGAACGGCTGGCCGGTGAAATACGTCCGCATGGTGCTGGATGTGCTTATGGTTGTGCTTGGTGTGCTTTGCGGCGGACGTTTTGGTGTGTGTACGATTGCCACAATTATAATAGCAGGGCCTATCATCCAGTGGACGGTGCAAAAGTTTTGAAAGGTAAAATATTTGTGTCATACCCAGTCTCTTTCCCATAAAATGGTGTAGTACCCGGCACGCTGCAAAAACCAGCCAAAAAAATCCCACGCACCCCCATGCACCTTTGTGCAGAATACCCACAGATTCCTTGCAAAGTGAAACAAAATAGTGTATTTCGTTTCAAATAAAAAATGTGGTTGATTTGCTTCGCTATCAAAGATATAATTACGGTAGAGTGTGATTTAAAGACAGATATTAAGATTCAATATGATGTTCGCTTTGATGCGATTGCGCCGACATCAGCGCATGATGCGGCTTCGCAAGATGTGATTCGGCTGGAAGCACAGACTGCGTTCAATCCGGGATATCCGCTGACGAAACGTGCAATCTATTATTGCAGCAGAATGATTTCCGCCCAGCACGGGCCGATATTCAAAAAGTCGGAGTATGGAAAAATCCGAAAAGTGTATTCTATATGGGTATGCACAAAGCCATCTGACAAATTTCAAAATACGCTCACACGGTATTCAATTCGTCCAGAACAGTTGATTGGAAATGCAACTGAGAAATCAGAAAACTATGATCTAATAAGCGTGGTAACGATTTGTCTGGGAAAACCTGATTCTGAAAACTATATAGGCACTCTAAAATTTTTGGATGTGCTGCTTTCTTCGTCAAGAGCAGCTACGGAGAAAAAGAAAATTCTCGAAGAAGAGTTTGGCATTGCAATGAGCGAAGAATTGGAAGAGGTGCTTATTATGTGCAACCTTAGTCAGGGCGTCAAGGCCGAAGGCAGAAAAGAGGGCATCAGCATCGGTGAGATTGGGATGCTCGTTCAGCTTGTTCGAGACGGTGATTTGAAGCCAGAGCGTGCAGCCGAAAAAGCAAAAATGACAGTCGAAGAGTTCAAAAAAATAATGGAAAACTACCCACTGCAGACCGTATAAAACAAAAATCATATAGAATCCCACCATAGATCCAATGATTTTGTAGCGCGCTTGTATGGGGTTCAAGAGGCCGTGAGTTCGACTCTCGCCACTCGGACCAAAG
>ERZ773181.2179-NODE-2179-length-13590-cov-12.602808_pt1 | contig 13590 bp, 10 predicted proteins | sample MGYA00581001_ERZ773181 | MGnify/ENA primary metagenome ERZ773181 (study PRJEB29015, sample SAMEA2737780) | human gut metagenome | biome: human gut; feature: human-associated habitat; material: faeces | place: China | collected 2012 ... | reverse complement strand
TGCCGCACCTCGCTCGCCGTATCGGCACTTAGAATTATGCGGTATTGCCTAAAGACTTATCCCTGCTTTTTCCAGGCAGGCTGCCCGCAACCCCGCAGGCAGCCTGCCTGTTGTGTTTGTTGAGTTTGCCGGGCACGAATGATACAATATCAGTTAGGAGTTAGGAGTTAGGAGTTAGGAGTTAGGAGTTAGGAGTTAGGAGTTAGGGGATAATTAGGAATTAGAAATGAGAAATTAGGAATTGGAGATGGGCCTTGTAGGGCGTGGTCACCCGACCACGCCGAAACCACGCCTTGGCACACTTTGCAGATCCTGTGCCAAATCTTTCCCAATTTGTAGGGGACGGCGTCCTCGACGTCCCGGGCGGGCGTAAAATTTATTGCACATTTGCAAAATGATTGGCCGTGTTGTCATTACCGCACCGTATGACAAGTCCTGCAGTAAATCTCATCACGGCATATGCAAATATGTCCCCGGAACGGTCAAGACCGTTCCCTACAGATTGTTTTTAGGGCTGTGGCAAATGATCTGTGTTCCTCCCCGGCGGGATGAGGGCATCCCGCCCTACAGATAATTTTACTGTTGTCTGCCGACAATAAAATCTTCCGTCCCATACCCCGCCCCACCTCAAATTCCTAATTTCTCATTGCTCATTTCTAATTCTCTCAACTCCTCCCTCCTAACTCCTAACTAAAGAACGGAGGTCCTGCAATGTACGGGCATTTTATCCAGTTCACCATCCCCAAAATTGGCCAGGCCCTTGTGGCGGTGGTGCTGTATCTGAATTTTCTCAAACTGCCGTTTGTGGCCTGCTTTGCGGGGGCGTATCCGGCGGTGTATCTGCTGCTACCGCTGTTGCTGCTGGCCGTGATGTCCTGGATCGGGCGGGACCCGCTCGGCCCCGGCATGATTGTCAACTCCCATCTGACCGGGCTGTATATCGCCGGGGACGTTGTGGACTTGCTGGCCCGTGCAATCGGCGGAACGGTGCTGACGGTCTGGCAGACCATCTGGATGGGCGGTCTGCTGGCCTGGGTGGGCACGGCCGCCATGATGCTCTGGAGCTATTTCAAGGCTATGTGCCTGGTTACCACCACCTACCGCCTGCAAACCACCAAGCCCCTGCCGGGCGGCAAACTGCGGGTGCTGCAAATCAGCGACCTGCACCCCGGCAAAGGTGCCGTGGACCGCAAGCGCATCCCGGAGCTGAACCGCCGCATCCGGGAACTGAACCCCGATATGATCCTTTTCACCGGCGATATTTTTGACGAGCATGTGGAACGCCCGGATTTTGATTCCTTCAATGCCTTCTTTGCCACGCTGGACCCGCCCGGCGGCAAGTGGTTCGTGTTGGGCAATCATGATCTGTTCCACCACTGGCGGGAGCCGAGCTATGGCCGCGCGGACCTGGAGGGCGCTTTTGCGCGGGCGCACATTCGCATTCTGGAGGATGTTTCCCAGCTGGCCTATGTGGGCAAGAATGCTACCCCAGTGCGCATTGTGGGCCGCAAGGACTGGCTGTACACCCAGGGTAACCGCTTTACCCCCGCCCAGCTGATGCCGAACGGCCCGGACAATGTGTATACCATCCTGCTGGACCACGAGCCGCGCGAGCTGAAAGCCGATGCCGCAGCCGGTGCAAACCTGATTTTGAGCGGTCACACCCACGGCGGTCAGATCTGGCCCACCGGCCTTGTGGCAAAGCTGTTCCGCTATAATGAACTGAATTACGGCATGAAACAGATCACCCCCGCCTGCGCCGCCATTGTGAGCGGCGGCACCGGGACCTGGGGCTACAAGATCCGCACCGAGGGCAAGACCGAGCTGGTGATGGTCGAAATCGAACAAAAGAATGCTTGACTTGGATATATCAAACAAATAATACAAACTGTATAGCACTGCGCGCGCAGAGAACCGCCGCCCGGCGGCCCGGTTTGCTGCGCTGGTTCTGCCAAAATCGGATCGCATGGTTTTGCACCCGCCTGGCCAGGTTTTTCCGGCGGGTGGGTGCTTTTTGATGCAAAATGGCCCCAAAACCGGCAAAATAGCAGGCTGCAACCCAAAGTATCGCCCCAGTTGGTGGCGGCAACCGGGTGCTTTCGCTATAATAAGGCCAGCAAAACACAAGGGGCCGGACCATCCGGCCGGGTTTTGCCGGGCGGTGCACCGCCCACTGCAAGCTGTTGATAGGAGATTATAAAATGAAATATCAAGTATTTGGCATTCTTTGGACGGTATTCAATCTTGCGCTCATGCTGGTTATGGGCATTGTCGGTATCTACCTGCTGTGGCTGGTCATCAAGGCGCTGCGGGTTTACATCAACTCCCACGAAGTGCGGGAAGAAAAGAAAGCCACCCGCAAGTCCCTGGCCGAAGCCCTGCGGGAGAACCGTGTGCGCTGCAAAATGACCCAGGAGTTTGTTTCGGAAACCATCGGTGTCAGCCGCCAGGCGGTATCCAAGTGGGAAAACGGCACCTCGGACCCCAACACCTCCAACCTGATCGCGCTGGCCAAGCTGTATGGTATTTCGGCGGAAGAGCTGCTGAAAAACGTGGAACACTCTGCCGGAACCACCAAACCGAACGAAAGCAGCGAGAAAACCGTGTAAAAAAAACAGGGCATGCACCCCTTTTTTTGCCACGTTTTGTTGCCCTGGCAACATTCAAAATGCCGGAAACTGGCTATACTAAAACCGTCGGATATGATAAAATATTAACGACCGAGCCGGAGTGTGCCGGAAAACAAAAGAATTCCGGTACGCCGCAACAAGAGGACGCCCGCAGGGCAGAAAAGGGAAAAGTATGAAGATCATTTTTTATGGCACCCGTGATTACGACCACCTGTATTTTGACGTTCTGGCCGCTGACCCGGACTATGGCTGCACCATCAAGTTCCTGGCGGCCAACCTGGACCCGGATACCGCCCAGCTGGCCGCGGGCGGCGATGCCGTCTGCGCCTTTGTCAACAGTGATTGCGGTGCCGAAACGCTGTCCGTGCTGGCCAAAGCGGGCATCAAGCTGCTGCTGATGCGCTGCGCGGGCTACAATAACGTGGACCTTGCCGCCGCCAAAGCCAACGGCATTACCGTTATGCGTGTGCCGGGCTACAGCCCGGAAGCCGTTGCCGAGCACGCCATGGCGTTGGCCCAGGCCGCAAACCGCCGCATCTGCAAGGCATATATCAAGGTGCGCAATAACAACTTTGCACTGGACGGCCTGCTGGGCCAAAACTTTTATGGCGCCTGCGCCGGCATTGTGGGCACCGGCCGCATTGGCGCCGCCATGGCGCGCATCTGCCACGGTTTTGGCATGAATGTGCTCTGCTATGACATGTACAAAAACCCCGAAGTGGAAAAGTTTGCCCGCTATGTTTCGCTGGAAGAACTGCTGCAGAAAGCCGACCTGGTCAGCTTGCACTGCCCGCTGACCGAGGGTACCCATCACATGATTAACAAGGATACCATCGCCATGATGAGGGATTCTGCCATCCTGGTCAACACCAGCCGCGGCGGCCTGATCGACACCGACGCCCTGATCGAAGCCCTGCGCGCCCGCAAGTTCGGCGGCGTGGGCCTGGATGTGTACGAGGATGAGGATGACCAGGTGTTCCAGGATTTCTCCGACGATGTGCTGGAAAACGAGGTGGTGCCGGTGCTGCTCAGCTTCCCCAATGTGGTCATTACCAGCCACCAGGCGTTCTTTACCCGCACGGCATTGCAGAGCATTGCGGCCATCACGCTGGAAAATGCCCGCGCCTTTGCCCGCGGTGAAGAACTAAAAAACGAGGTAAAAGCGTAAAAAACTATCGTTTGTGTGCAAATGGGATACACTTGCCGCTATTGCACAAACAAAATTTTTCAAAAAATATTGTCAAATGCACTTTAGCGTGCTAATATAAATACCGGTGAAAGAAATAGAGGACCGCGCGCTTTCCGCCAGTTTCAAGGGGTCCGGCAGTGCGGCCGGAAGCGGAAAACAGCAGCCCACCAAAAAGGAGAGTGTATACCATGTCTATCAAAAATGCTTATCTGAACGAAGTGTACCAGGGCCTTGCAAAGCGCAATGCTGAGCAGAAGGAATTCCTGCAGGCTGTTGAGGAAGTTCTCGAAAGCCTGGAGCCCGTTGTTGAGGCCCATCCTGAATATGAAAAGGCAAGCCTGATCGAGCGCCTGGTTGAGCCGGAGCGCATCATCATGTTCCGTGTGCCTTGGGTGGATGACGCCGGCAAGGTGCAGGTCAACCGCGGCTACCGTGTGCAGTTCAACTCTGCCATCGGCCCCTACAAAGGCGGCCTGCGCTTCCATTCTTCTGTCAACCTGTCTATCCTCAAGTTCCTGGGCTTTGAGCAGTGCTTCAAGAACAGCCTGACCAGCCTGCCCATGGGCGGCGGCAAGGGCGGTTCTGACTTTGACCCCCACGGCAAGAGCGACGCCGAAGTTATGCGCTTCTGCCAGAGCTTTATGACCGAGCTGTACCGCCACATTGGCCCCGATACCGATGTGCCCGCCGGTGATATCGGCGTTGGCGGCCGTGAGATCGGCTTCCTGTTTGGCCAGTACAAGCGCATCCGCGACGAGTACTCCGGCATCCTGACCGGCAAGGGCATCCCGTTCGGCGGTTCCCTGGCCCGTACCGAGGCTACCGGCTACGGCCTGTGCTACTTTGCCAAGGAAATGCTGGCTGATGCTGGCAAGAGCTTTGAGGGCCAGCGTGTGGTCATCTCCGGCTCCGGCAATGTTGCTACCTATGCAAACCAGAAAGCTACCCAGATGGGCGGCAAGGTTATCGCCATGAGCGACTCCAACGGCTACATCGTGGACGAGAACGGCATTGACTACAAGGTCATCAAGGAAATCAAGGAAGTCAAGCGTGCCCGCATCAAGACTTACCTGGATTACGTTCCCACCGCTAAGTACGTTGAGGGCAGCAAGGGCATCTGGACTGTTCCCTGCGATATCGCTCTGCCCTGCGCAACCCAGAACGAGCTGCAGCTGGAAGGTGCCGAGGCACTGGTTGCCAACGGCTGCTACGCTGTTGCCGAAGGTGCTAACATGCCTTCTACCCCGGAAGCAATCGCTTACCTGCAGAGCCACGGTATCCTGTTCGCTCCCGCTAAGGCAGCCAACGCCGGCGGCGTTGCTACTTCCGGCCTGGAAATGAGCCAGAACAGCCTGCGCCTCTCCTGGACCTTTGAAGAGGTTGACGAGCGCCTGCACAACATCATGGTCAACATCTACAAGAACGCTGCCGATGCAGCCGAGCGTTACGGCATGAAGGGCAACCTGGTTGCCGGTGCCAACATCGCAGGCTTCGAGAAGATCGCCAGCGCTATGATGAGCCAGGGTGTGGTTTGATTTTTCCCCCCACGCTTCAAACAGAATATAGCCTGAAATAACACACCGGGCCGCATGCAATATTACATGCGGTCCGGTGTTTGTTATGTGCTTAAAAATTACTCAAAAATAAAAATCTCCTCGATCGGTGCTTCTACTGTGCGGGAGATATCCACGGCCAGCTTCAGGGAAGGGTTGTACTGCGCCTTTTCCAGCCGCATAATGGTTTCGCGCCGCACGCCCACGGCGCTGGCCAGCTGCTCCTGTGTCAGCCCTTTGGCAAGGCGGAACTGCTTCAGCCTGCAGGTAAAGTCCGGCATGGGTCAGTCCTCGCTTTCGTCAAAATCTTCTGTGGGCAGGTCATCGTGGTCATAGCGGTACAGCAGGTACTCGCTCAAAAACAGGTAGAGCGCCAGCGTGAGGGAAAGCACGATCAACAGCGCAATCAGCACCGCGTCCCCGCCGCAGCCCTGGGCCAGCAGAATGACCGCCACAAAAATAATGCTCAACGCCGTTTTTGCAGCCGTCAGCTGCGCTTTGGCGCGGTTTTCGGTGTAGCGCTCGTCCATCAGCGTGTGGGACATTTTGCCCTCAAAAAAGAACCCGAAAAAGCCAAAGAACAAAAAGAACGCAAAGGGAAAAACTTCCCCGGTCTGCGGGTAGACCCAGAAGCCCAGTAAGCCTAAAAAGCCCAGCAGCCCCAAAAAACCAAACCGCGGGTCAATGGTGCGGGTGGTGACGGAGCTTTTTTGCTGTTGCGCATGCTGAAAACCGCGCACAAACAGCCAAATCAAGTAAGCAGCGCACAAAATACAGGCAAGCATCAGCGGCAGGTCCTGCACCCGGAAAACGTAAGTGGAAAAATCCGTGGGAGCAATCAGCCGGGAATGATTAAAAACAACGCTGTACCAAACCGAAGCCCCCAAACAGGTAGCGCAGAAAATGCCAGGCAGAACAATGTTCTTCAAGGTGGAGTGTTTCATGGCAAGAACCTCTTGTGTGATATATTTGTATCTTTGCGAGATAAATATATCACTATATAAGAACCCTGTCAAGCCGCTTGCCGGGAATTTTCGCCATCCGTTTGCACCGGTGCGCGGCAGGTGCTATACTGTTTACAGAACCCATGCGAAAGGAAGTAGCAAACGCCATGAACGATGCAGAACTGGACAGCCTGATGGGAAAGGGGGCACCCGTATGACGACCGCACAGCGCCGGGAAGAAATTTTGGCCCTACTTAACCAGGCCGATGCCCCCATTGCCGCCAAGGACCTGGCCGCGCGGTTTGGGGTCAGCCGCCAGGTGATCGTGCAGGACCTTGCCGTGATCCGGGCATCCCGGCCCAATATCATCTCCACCAACCGCGGCTATATCCTGCAGCAGCAGGAAACCGGCTGCCTGCGGGAGTTTAAGGTCCGCCACACCCCGGAGCAGGCCGGGCAGGAGTTGAACCTGATCGTGGATCACGGCGGCCGGGTGAAAAATATCAGCATCAGCCACCGCGTTTATGGGCGCATCACCGCGGAAATGGATATCCGCTCCCGCCAGGATGTGCAGGAGTTCTTGCAGGCATTGGCAGGCGGCGCTTCCACCGTGCTTTCCACCGCAACGGACGGCTACCACTACCACCTTGTGGAGGCCGCCACCCCCGACCGCCTGGATTTGATCGGCCAGGCCTTGCAGGATGCCGGTTTCCTGGCCCCCCTGCAGCCGTGGGAAAAAGAAAAGTAAACAAAATAGAAAAACGGCCGTTTGAGCTTTTGGGTTCAAACGGTCGCTTTATTTTGGGCAGTGCCATATTTAGTAATGTGAAAAAAATATGAATAATATATTGACAGTAGTCACAAATATCGGTAGAATAAAATTACAAAAATAACGATAATAAAATGATTATCATATTTTAACACTTTGCCTGGAATAACCTTAGTCTATTTCAAAAGTAAAAAAAGAAAAGAGGATGATGTATGAAACGATGGGTATCTTGGGTGTTGGCACTTGCCATGGTAACCATGACATTGCTGCCAGCCAGTGCGGAGGCCATACCACAAAGTGCAACGCCGGAAACGGCGGTGACGCAGGAGGTACAGACAGAGGACGATCAAGAAGCGATAACCGGAACGTATGGCGTCTTGAGTTATACTGTCAATGATGACGGAACCAGCTGCAGTATTACGGACTGTGATACATCGGCAAAAGGCGAGTTAGAAATACCGGAAGAAATTGACGGGTATAAAGTAACAACGATAGGAAATAGTGCGTTCGAAAATTGTGGTTCGCTCACGAGTATTACCATCCCTGAAAGCGTGACAAGCATAGAAGATTTTGCATTCTCGTGTACTTCACTCACGAGCATTACCATCCCTGAAAGCGTGACAAGCATAGGAGATGGTGCATTCGAGTATACTTCGCTCACGAGCATTACTATTCCCGAAAGTGTGACAACCATAGGAGATAGTGTATTCAAAAGTTGTGATTCACTCGCGAGTATTACTATCCCCGGAAGTGTGACAACCATAGGAAATAGTGCATTCGAAAGTTGTAGTTCACTCGCGAGTATTACTATCCCCGAAAGTGTGACAGCCATAGGAGATAGTGTATTCAAAAGTTGTAGTTCACTCGCGAGTATTACTATCCCCGAAAGTGTGACAACCATAGGAAATAGTGCATTCGAAAGTTGTAGTTCTCTCACGAGCATTACCATCCCCAAAGGTGTAACAAACATGGGGGATAGGATATTCTATTGTTGTAGTTCACTTATGAGTATTACCATCGCGGAAGGCGTGAAAAGTATAAAGAGTAAGGCATTCTTCGGTTGTAGTTCACTCACAAGTATTACTATCCCCGAAGGCGTGGGAAGTATAGGGGAAGGTGCTTTTTTTAATTGTACATCTCTCACCAGCATCACTATTCCTGAAAGCGTAAGTAGCATATACGAGGCTGCGTTCAGGAATTGTAAATCACTCACAAGCATTGCTATCCCTAAAGGTGTGTCGAGGATAACAGAGTCTGCATTCATGGAGTGTAGTTCACTTACCAGCATCATCATCCCCGAAAGTGTGACATGGATAGAAGGCCATGCATTCGAAGATTGTAGTTTGCTCACTAACATAACTATCCCTGCGGGGGTGAGAGGTATAGGGGCGAGTGCGTTCAGGAATTGTAGTTCACTCACCACTCATATCGTTATTCCCACTGGCGTGAAAGCCATCTCCGATCATGCATTCAGTGGTTGCAGTTCACTCACCAGCATCACTATCCCCGAAGGTGTGACAAGAATAGCAGACTATGCATTCTATAGTTGTAAATCACTCACAAGCATTACCATCCCTGAAAGTGTGACAAGCATAGGAGAGGATGCATTGCGTGGTTGTAGTTCGCTTACTAGCATTACGATTCCTGAAGGCATTACAATCATAGAGGAGGGTGTATTTGAAGATTGTAATTCGCTTACAAGGATTACTATTCCCGAAGGAGTTACAGTTATAAATAATTATGCATTCGAAAATTGTAATTCACTCACCAGTGTTACTATCCCCAAAAGTGTTACTTGGATAGATGATGCTGCATTCTTCGGTTGCAGTTCACTCACCAGCATTACTATCCCCGAAGGAGTTACTCGTATAGGTGAAGCTGCATTCAGTGGTTGCAGTTCACTCACCGGTAGTATTATCATCCCCGAAGGAGAGGACACCATAAGAAGCAGCGTATTCTCTGGTTGTAGTTCTCTTACGAGTATCAGTATTTCTGAAGGAGTTAGATGGATAAATGGAAAAGCATTCTCTGGTTGTAATTCTCTCACAAGTATCACTATTCCTGACAGTGTGACAAGCATAGGATATAAGGCATTCTCTGGTTGCAACCAACTAAAAGATGTTTACTATGCAGGAACACAAGATGAAAAGAACGCAATTAACATTAATGATGAGGACAATGACCCGCTCCTGAATGCCACTTGGCACTACAATTCAACCGGGCCGGGAGTCCTTCCTGATGTTGAGGTTTCCCAAACGGCGAAGGTCCGCTATTTTAACAGCTGGGATGCAGAAAAGAAGATTGCTTATTGGGATAATAATGTGGACGGGATTGGCTCCGCAGTGACGGAAGAAACGGACCTTTCTTTCCTGGACCAGGTGGACAGCCTGGTAGGGCATTATGTCCTGGTGGATACCAAGGCACGGACGGATGGCAAGCTGGATTCGGATACCCTGCTCAGCATCCGGGCGGTTGATACAAAATACGGTAAAGTGACCGCAATTGGGAAAACGAACATCACGATTGACGGAACTACTTACCCCTTTGGACAGAATATAGATACCAGCTCGCTGCTGCCGGCTGAAAACGACAGCGTTGTATATTTCCTTTGCGGCAACACTCTTGTCGGATACGATGTGCTGGAAGATAAGGAGGCCGTCCTTGACTACTGGAACACGGACAGCCGAGAACTGAAATTGATCCTTGGGGAGGGCCCAAGCAAAAATGTCGTACAAGCAACGCTGAGCGACGCGGCAGCGGAAGGTACACTGGAATACCTTGGCGATACGGGTTATACAAACAAAACCGTATATTACAAGGCGGATCAAATGAACTTTGTGTATGAGGTCAGAAAACGTAATGTCGGCGGATATTACGGTAAGCCGCTTACCCCGGCGGAAGATGAGGACATTGAAGCACGCCGAAAACTGCAGCAGTATGAAGCGGATTGGGAAAAGGCCTATCAGGCGTTTACCGAAGCAGCGGAATCCGCAGCAGAAGCTCCCGCAAAAATCGACAATACAAAAGAAGAAGCGACCATTGAAGCCGAAGCAAAGCGCATGCAGGAACACGATGAAAATCCGGCGAACAGAAACAGCAGATACATTTCGTTTGGAGCCAACTTTGAAAACTCTTATAAAAAACCATGCTATCTGGCACTGGCAAGATTTTTTTATAAGTACACCAGCCAGAACGTGGATCTTGGCTCTATTAACACAAGCGACACAATGGCAGGCGTGAAACTTATCAATGCAATCATGGCATCGATGAATGAAAAAACGGCAACGTATAAAGAAGGCGACCTGCAAATCGACATTAAAGTTGGCGGCTATGGAAGTGCAAACTTTGGCTCGTTGACTTGTAAGAGCCTGCGGAAAGGAAAAAATACCTCGACTGACCCTTATACAGCTGTTATATGCTCAACTGAGAAGGAATGCAAAGATGCCATTAATGACTATATGGGAGAACTTCAGGATCTTTCCCGGAATGCTGACTATGCATTTGCAAAGGCCCTTCAGAGAGATGTTTTGGGAAAATCTCTCGCGGACCTGACGAATGGATATTTGCAGAAAATCGCAAAGAGGCTTGCAGACAATTTTGAAAAAAAGCTGGCAAGAACACTGCATGAACAGCTGAACATATGCAATGTGAGCGGTTTGTTTGAAATACTGGATGACAGCTATACCTTATATACATGGGGATCAAAGATCGATAAATTAGCAAAGGGAGATTTCACAAAAGCAGCGGAACAGATTCTGAGCTTAGACTTTGACAAGAAAACAATAAAAGATGCAGCTACGCAAAAAGCAGTAAGTAAACTGAAAAATAAGGCCGACGAGCTTGCCAAGGCAATGCTGAAGTATGTGAATGGTACCTTGGTGACAGACAAAAATAGTTGGCTGTATAAAATTGGGATTCATTGTCCTGTAGATGTAGCGATTTTCGATTCAAACGGAAATCAGATCGGCTTTGTTAGTGAAGAAGAGCTCTGGTACAATGATGGCATTGAAATCACCGAAATAGGCGGAAGCAAGCAGATTGTCACCTTTACAGATGATGAACTTACCCTTAAAATCACCGGTACAGGTTACGGCGTAATGAACTGTACATTTGAAGAATGTGACAGTGACGGCAATGTAAAAGGACGCTTGAACTATTATGATATCAGCGTCGAACCTCAGCAGGAATATACAGTAACCACAGTGAATGACTTTGAAAACAATGCTGATGCAATGCCGATTGTGACAGGAGACCAGAAGATTGCTGCAAGTGAATACATTGATGTTGCACAGGATGCCTGTGTCAATGTAAGTGCTAATCCTAAATCCGAAGATGGGGTTGAAGGTGGAAAAATCTACGGTTATGGTACCTATGCTCAGGGCGATGCAGTTATTTTGACGGCACATCCTGATGAAGGATATGAGTTTTTCTGCTGGACAATTGGAGATGACATTGTTGAAACAAAGTCGATATATGAGTTTACAGCAAGAGAAGATGTAACCATAACAGCAAATTTCTACAAAAATGATTATGTCTATGTTGATGTTGACACCGAAGAAGGCGGAACTGCAATTGGTAATGCCCGCTACCACATGGGAGAAACAGCAACAGTAATTGCGGAACCTGATGAAGGCAGCACATTTGCAGGTTGGTATAATGGTGAAACTTGTGTTTCGGAAGAAGAAACATACGAGTTTGTTGTCAATGAGAATACTTATTTGACCGCACACTGGAACACATCGGTTATTACCCCGACCGCAACCCCGACCGCAACCCCGACCGCAACCCCGACCGCAACGCCGACTGCGACGCCGACTGCGACTCCGACCGCAACGCCGACTGCGACGCCGACTGCGACTCCGACTGCGACTCCGACCGCAACTCCGACTGCGACTCCGACTGCGACCCCGACTGCGACGCCGACCGCAACGCCGACCGCGACTCCGACCGCAACGCCGACCGCGACTCCGACCGCAACGCCGACTACGACCCCGACCGCGACTCCGACCGCAACGCCGAGCTCAACACCGGCATCTACGATGAAACCGGCACATTCGTTGATTCTTGACTGGATTAAACAGTGGTTCCATCCGTCTCCCAAGCCAACTCCTACTCCGACTGCATTGCCTACCCCGACAAGTGCGCCGACAGAGGAGCCGAAACCAACGGTAGAACCTTCCAGTACGCCCAGTGCAACAGTGAAACCGATGAAACCGAACCATCATTGGTGGTGGTTCTGGCCGTTCTGGTAATCACTTGGTAGATACATAATAGCACAAAACCGCCCTGACGTTTTTGGCGTCAGGGCGGTTATTTTATGGTATTACGCTTTTTCCTCTGCCCCAAAATCATACCCCATATCGCGGTACAGAGCATAGGCTTTGCGCAGGAAATCTTCGGTCACGCAAAAGTATTCGGCAGCGTCGGCAAGGGTGTCGCCGCGGCGCAGGCGGGCGGCAAGTTCGGGGTAGGGGATGTGCTTGAGCACGGCGGCTTTGTCGGCCCGGTATTCGGCCTGCGCTTTGAGCTGGTAGGGCGAATACGGCAGATAGAACGCGCCGCTGGCAAAGTGCCCGTCCTCGTGGATCAGGGCGGTGCGCACCTCGGCGGAAGAATCAAACCGCGCGGTGTTGATGCCCACAATGCGCCCGTTCTGCAAAGAAAGGCAGCGCATGCTGCGCAGCGGGCATTCCGCCACGGTAATGCCTTCCCGGTCCATCTCGTCCAGTGTGGCTGCAAGGGTATATTTGAACATTCGTGCCCCTCCCGCAAGCGCAGGCCCGGCCAAAGGCGGCTTACTGCTTGCCCTGGTTAATCTCCGCACGCAGGCGGATCAGGGTGGCAATATCGGCCTTGTCCTCTTCGGTCAGGTAGCGCTTCAAGTTCTCATAAGCGGCAATGGGCTCATCGCGGATCAGGTCCGAAACGGCATCCGTCTGGTCCGGCTCGGTTTCCAGCGGTTCATCCCCGGCAAGCTGGGCGATGGTAACGCCAAAATACTCGGCAATGGGCCGCGCGTGCTTCAGCGTCAGCTGTTTGGTGCGGCCGGATGCCAGCTCCGACAGGGTGCTGCGCGGGATTTTCAGCGCGCGGCACATTTTGGTTACGTCAGTGCCGTCGCGGCGGCACAGCTCCTGGATGATATCATACATTCTGCTCATGGCGGGAGCCTCACTTTACCTGCACTGCGCGGGGCAGAACCACGCAGTGATTAAATTCTGTTCCTGTATTCAGGATACCCCCGCCGCAAGGGAATGTCAAGCCTGCTGCTTACATTTTTGCCTTGGGTGTACCTGAAAAGGCGAAAATAAACGGTTTTTCGCAAGTGCAGTTTTGTGGCTTGCGCCTGCAAAACAGCCGTGATTTTTTTCAGATACACCCGAATACCCTCATTATACCACAAGACAAGGGTGATAAATCGGACTTTGACGGGCACAAACGGAAAAAATATTGGGCAATACCGCATAATTCTAAGTGCCGATACGGCGAGCGAGGTGCGGCAGCT
>ERZ773181.2178-NODE-2178-length-13595-cov-5.323486_pt1 | contig 13595 bp, 12 predicted proteins | sample MGYA00581001_ERZ773181 | MGnify/ENA primary metagenome ERZ773181 (study PRJEB29015, sample SAMEA2737780) | human gut metagenome | biome: human gut; feature: human-associated habitat; material: faeces | place: China | collected 2012 ... | reverse complement strand
AGGGTTTACATAGCCGTACAGTCTCCTGTACGCTGGTGAGCTCTTACCTCGCCTTTCCACCCTTACCTGCAAAACAGGCGGTATCTCTCTGTTGCACTTTCCCTGGGGTCGCCCCCGGCGGCCGTTAGCCGTTATCCTGCCCTGTGGAGCTCGGACTTTCCTCATGCGGGGCCTTTCGGACACCCGCCCGCTGTTGTCCAGCTCACTCCTTCGGTTTTACGAGTATAACACACTGGCCATGTCAAAATCAAGCGTCCCCGGTAAGTTTGGCATTCACCGCCCGGAAAATCGCCTCATTCGCCTTACATACCTTGCGGTCATAGGTCAGCAGGCCGTTGCGCTCGCCCTCCACATCACTCACTTGGGTGTAAACGGCCGCGGCCAGCCCCCTCTCCTTGGCGGGGATGATCTGCTCCTCCATCAGCTTTTGGAACGCTCGGTTAAATTCCGCCGGGTCAGCGATCTTCTTGTAGCCGAATTCTGCTCCCTCGCCCCAGCAGTGGCCGGGCACAGCGCAGTTGTAGCCGCCGTATTCCGTCAGGCAGATGGGCCGCTGCTCCTTGGGCGGCTGTTTGTGGTGATACGGCCGGAAATACCAGTGAATACTTTTGATGTCCCCGCCGCCTTGATCGTACCAGCCGCTGGCGTGGTCGATCGGCCGGGTATCATCCCGTTCCCGAATAAATTCCGTTGCTTTCAGGGCGTCGAACTGCCCCCAGCCTTCATTAAAGGGAACCCACATTGCCAAACTCACGGTATTGTACAGCAGGTCTATCATCTGTCCCAGCTCCTCGTAGTAGTGGGTGCGCCCCGCTTCATCGCTCCGGGAAAAATAGCGGTAGCGGTCGTCCTTGACCCGCAGCCCCAGGTTGGAGAATACATAGATAGACAGCGGGGAATAGCTCTCGCCGCCGTTCATCATATCCTGCCATACCAGCATCCCCAGCCGGTCACAGTGGTAGTACCAGCGCAGCGGCTCCACCTTGATGTGCTTGCGCAGCATATTAAAGCCCAGCCGCTTCATGAGCGTAATATCATAGATCAGCGCCTCGTCCGACGGCGCGGTATACAGTCCGTCCGGCCAGTAGCCCTGATCGAGCACGCCATGGTGGAAATACGGCTGCCCGTTTAAGAGCAGGCACGGATGGCCCGCCGCGTCCTTCCCGGTGCCGACGGTGCGCATGGCGAAATAGCTTCTGACGGTATCGTCCCCCAGCGTGATGGTCACGTCGTAGAGGTTCGGCGCCTCCGGCGACCACAGGTGCAGCTGCTCCGGCGGCAGAACGGCGCTGCCGCAGCCGTCTTCGTCCGTTTCTCCCTCCGCGACGGGCGTTCCCTGATAGGAAATTTCGATTCGAGCGCCCTTCGGCGCGGGCGCGGCGAGCCTCCAACGGACGCGTCCCTCCGGCAGCTCCGGCGTGAACAGGAGCGCCTGCACATAGTTCTCCGGCACGTGCTCGGCCCAGACGGTCTGCCAGATGCCGCTCTGCGGCGTGTACCAGATGCCGCCGCGCTTCGTCTTCTGCTTGCCGCGCGAGAGGGGTACAGCGTCCGTATCGTCGCGCACGGCGACAGTCAGGATGTTTTCGCCATCCCGCAGAAGCTTTGTCATATCCAATGTAAAGGCCGTATAGCCGCCCGTGTGCGTCCCGGCAAGCAGGCCGTTGACGTACACCCATGCCCGCTGGTCAGCGGCTCCGATGTGCAGCAGCATCCGCCCGCCATCCGGCTTTGCAAACGGCAGCGTCCGCCGGTACCAGAGTACCTGACCGGGCTTCAGAATTCGGCCCACCCCGGACAGCGGTGCTTCCGGCGAAAATGGCACGAGGATCTCCCCGTCCCACGCGCCGGGGCAGGCGTCGGAGGCCGTGATGGCGTAGTCCCAGAGGCCGTTAAGATTGTAATAGCTTTCCCGCACGAGCTGCGGGCGGGGATATTCCTGCAAAACAGCGTTCTTGTCCAGCGCTTCGCCCCAAGGTGTCAGCATTTTGTCCCCTCCTTCTTTTTAAGCGCCAGCACCGGCGGCAGAATCAGCAGCAGCACAATGGCAGCCGCCAGAAAAATGGACGGCGTCGGCACGGTTTTTACCACGCCGAGGTCAACATAGGTCGAATCGCTGCCGCGAATGACCGCCGCGCCGATAGCCGGGCCGAAGATCATCGGCAGCAGAACGCCGAAGATCATGCGGATGCCCTGAAAATGCCCGGCCTTTCCGGCAGGCGTATGGTCGCGGATGACGCCGGACAAAATCGCCGTGACCAGCATATAGCCGGACATCATAATGCAGCCCGTCAGAATCACGGCCAGCATCGACCGCGCGAAGAACATCCCAAGCAGTCCCGCGAACATGACCCCCGCCGCCGGAAGCACGCACCGCAGCTCGCCGAGCCGGTCGATCACGCGGCCGGAGAGCACACTCACGACCGACGCGAAGATCAGCACAATGCCCAGCACAAGGGCATAGCCGTCAAAATGCAGATAGTTCTGCATATAGATGATGAGATACGGGAAAAAGACCTGCACGGCCACGGAAAACAGGCAGAACGCCGCGAAGGACAGATAGAGCGCTGGATTTCCCCGCACGACCGACGGGCGAAGCCCGTAGACAAGGTTTTTTAGACCATTGTCCCGTCTCGGCTCCAGCTTCGGCTCCGGGATCAGGAAGACGGACACAACTCCCGTCAGAACAACGAGTCCGCCGAAGATCGCAAAGAATTTCTGCCACTGCCCGCGCTGTGTCATGCCGTCGAACAGGCCAAAAATGACGAGCATGGAAATGAGCGGCAGAATGGCCAGCACGGATTCTGCCTTGCCCCGCGCCGCGTTCGGCACGGTGTCGGTGATCCACGCGTTGAACGCCGCGTCGTTGGCCGTCGAGCCGAAAAACGTCATGACGCAGTCGAGCACGACGATCATCACCGCCGCGGCAGCCGCCGCAGAGGCCGCCGGGAACAGCTTCGCCGCGTTTTCGACTGTCACGAGGCCGAACGCCGCCGTAGAAAGGCCCCAGAGCAGATAGCCGCTGCAGATAAACAGCTTGCGCTTTCCCACGCGGTCGGACAGCGCGCCCATCAGCAGCGTCGTCAGCATGGCGGCAGCCGCGCTCCAGCCGACCATGGCGGAGATATAGCCGGGGTCGGTGGAGATGGTATTATAAAGGTAGACATTAAAATACATATTTTCGATCGTCCAGGCAAACTGGCCGACCATGCCGACAAGAATGAGCGTCAGCCAGACGCGCGGGGACAGCTTTTTCATATCCGGCATCCTCCCGTTATTCAGCTTCTGTGCTGCCGCAGTATTTTGTATAGAGCGCAATATGGTCCTCAATACAGAACTCGCCTGTCCACGCGTTCGCCGTCACGCAGATCACGCTTCTGCCGTCCGGGGTGGTTCCTGCGCTGGCACAGCAGTTCATGGCCTCGGCGGTATAGCCCGTCTTGGCGGCTGTAATTTCCGCGCCGTTCAGGGCATATTCGTGGTGGACGCGGTAGAGGAATTTGTTCGTCATGGCAAGCCCGTCCGGGTGCTGCTCCGTTTCGCTGGCCCGGTAATTTTCCGCGCTCAGTATTTCGGTGCATGTCTCGTTTTCCAGCGCTGCCTGCAAGATCAGGGCGATCTCGCGCACCGTGGAATAGTGGTTCTCGTCGTGCAGGCCGCTGGTGTTCATAAAATGCGTGTTTGCAAGCCCCAGCGCCGCGGCCTTTTCGTTCATCATGGCGACGAACGCTTCCTCGCTTCCGGCCACGGCCTGCGCCAGCGCCTCCGTCGCCTCCGCGCCGGAGGGCACGACTGCGCCGTACAGCAGATCGCGCATCGTGACCGTCTCGCCGTTCACATAGCCCGCCATCGACGCGCCCGCAAGATACAGCGGATCGATAATGGCCTGCGTCATGGTGAATGTTGCGTCGAGATCCGGCAGATTCTCCGCCGCCACCAGCAGCGTCATGACCTTCGTCATGGATGCGGGGTAAATTTTTTCGTCCATGCCCTTTTCGGCCAGCACCGTCCCGCTCTGCACGTCGACCAGCACGGCGGACGACGAATACAGCTCCAGATCGAGCGTTCTGGTATTCTCCGACGCCTGCGCCAGCGTCAGGGCAGGCTGCTCCGGTTCGGGTTCTGGCTCAGGCTCAGGCTCCGGTTCGGGTTCGGGCAGCGGTTCCGGTTCAGGCTCCTGCACCGGCTCCTCCGGGACGGCGGCCTCCGGCTCAGAGGGCGTATCCGTCTCGCCGCTCGTGACCGGCGTATCGAGATAGGGCTTTACGATCTGCCGGTGCGCGTAATAGACTGCGCCGCCCAGCAGTGCCGCGCACACAAGAAGCGTCAGCGCGACGCGGAGCACCCGGCGGCGCTTTGCGCGCCTGCGGTCGCGCAGGCGTTCGAACGCGGGTGCGTTTTCAGGGTCAAACTGCTGTTGTGATTCATGGTTCATAGGAAGCTCTCCTGTCTGGAATTCGCGATATACCCTATTCTACCACATCTGCGCTCTGCCGGAAAGAGGCAATGTCATCAGCGCAAGCCCGTGTCCCGCCAATTTTATGTGCGTGCTGTCAAGGAAAAACACTTGACAGCCGGGATAAAATCTTGTATAGTATACCGGAACGATTGATCTGGGGGTCTTGCCATGCGGTCTGATGCGCTCACCATGACGCTGCTGTACGACTATTATGGCGAGCTGCTGACCGAAAAGCAGCGGGGCCTGTTCGATCTCTACTATAATCAGGACTATTCTCTCAGCGAGATCGCATCCGCTGCCGGGATCAGCCGACAGGGTGTCCACGATACGCTTGCCCGCGCCGAGGAGCTGCTGGAGGGCTATGAAGCTGCGCTCGGCTGCATCGCGCGCGACCGGCGGCTGGAATCCGCACTGGATACGATCACACAGAACGCGCAGGCGCTTGCTTCTGTTCCGGGGGCTGCGCCGCAGGTCGGCGCGATCCTGCGCGCCGTGCGGGAAATAAAGGAGTAACACATGGCATTTGAAGGCTTAACCGAAAAGCTCTCGAACGCGTTCAAAAAGCTGCGCGGCAAGGGCCGCCTGTCTGAGGCCGACGTCAAGGAATCCATGCGTGAGATCCGTCTGGCGCTGCTGGAGGCCGACGTCAACTACAAGGTCGTCAAGGACTTCATCAAAAAGACGACCGAGCGCTGCGTCGGCACGGACGTGCTCGAAAGCCTCACGCCCGCGCAGATGATCGTCAAGATCGTCAACGAAGAGCTGACCGCGCTCATGGGCAGCGAGAACCAGAAGATCAAGATCGCTTCCCAGCCGCCGACCGTCGTGATGCTGGTCGGCCTGCAGGGCGCGGGCAAAACGACCAACGGCGCAAAGCTCGCGGGCTTATTTAAAAAGCAGAACAAAAATCCGCTGCTCGCAGCCTGCGACATTTACCGCCCCGCCGCCATCAAGCAGCTGCAGGTCGTCGGCGGACAGCTCGGCATTCCCGTTTTCGAAATGGGCCAGACAAACCCGGTCGATATCGCAAAGGCAGCCGTCGCTCACGCCGTGCGGCACGGCAACGACATGGTCTTCCTCGACACTGCAGGCCGTCTGCACGTCGACGAAGCGCTCATGGACGAGCTCAAGGCCGTCAAGGCCGCGGTCAACCCGGACGAAATTCTGCTCGTGGTCGATGCAATGACCGGTCAGGATGCCGTCAGCGCGGCAAAGACCTTCGATGAATACCTCGATATCACCGGCGTCATGCTCTCCAAGCTCGACGGCGACGCAAGAGGCGGCGCGGCGCTTTCCATCAAGGCCGTGACCGGCAAGCCCATCAAATTTATCGGCACCGGCGAAAAGCTTGATCAGATCGAGCCCTTCCACCCCGGCCGCATGGCCTCGCGCATTCTCGGCATGGGCGATATGCTCACGCTGATCGAAAAGGCGGAGGCCGCGTTCGACGCAAAGAAGGCCGCCGAACTCGAGCAGAAGCTCAAGAGCAATAAATTCACCCTTTCCGATTTCTACGATCAGCTCTCGCAGCTGAAAAATATGGGCTCGCTCGACGAGATCGCGGCCATGATGCCCGGCATGAACGCCGGAGCGCTCAAGGGCGCGCAGGTCGACGAAAAGGCCATGGCCCGCACCGCCGCCATCATCCAGTCCATGACCCCGTATGAGCGTGAGAACCCCTCCGTGCTCAACTCCAGCCGCAAGCGGCGCATCGCGCTCGGCTCCGGCGTGAAGGTCGAGGACATCAACAAGCTGCTCAAGCAGTTTGACATGATGAATCAGATGATGAAGCAGTTCTCCGGCCCCGGCGCCTCGCGCAAGATGAAGCGCATGGGCAAGCTCGGCGGCATGGGTGGCCTCGGCGGCTTCTCAGGCCTATAAGCATCCTGTCAACACATCGTTTCAGCCGTAACAGATTTGGCTTTACGAAATAAGAAAAACTCGATTTATTTTTGGAGGAACAATCATGGTTAAGATCAGACTGAGAAGAATGGGCGCCAAGAAGGAGCCGTATTACCGCATCGTTGTCGCCGATTCCCGCTTCCCGCGCGACGGCCGCTGCATCGAAGAGATCGGCACCTACGACCCGAAGAACGAGGCCAACGCCATCACCATCGACGCCGACAAGGCCAAGCAGTGGATCAAGAACGGCGCACAGCCCAGCGACACCGTCCGCGGTCTTCTCAAGAAGGCAAACGTCCTGTAAGTCTGGGGTACCGGCATGAAGGATCTTTTGCTGTATATGGCAAAAAGTCTGGTCGATAATCCCGACAGCGTTACGGTCACTGAGGTAGAAGGCGAGACGACCGTGCTTGAGCTTCGCGTTGCCCCTGAGGACATGGGCAAGGTCATCGGCCGTCAGGGCCGCATCGCCAAGGAGATCCGCACGATCATCAAGTCCGTTGCCCAGCGCACCGGCCAGAAGGTCAGCGTCGAGATCGTCGACTGAACGAATGCAATCAGAACCGGGCCGTCCCTCTGCGGACGGCCCGGTTTTTGCGCGTGCCCCGGTGCAGGCTGCGCCTGTTTTATGCAAAGAACCAGAGAAACCCGGCTGCAATTGGCAGGGTTCCTGCTCCGCCCGGCGGAAGCAGAATTTTTTGTGAAAAGCCGCAGCAGATCTGTATCCGCTTGCTCATTTGGCTGCAGGGTCGATGCGTTACCCATCCAGCTTCCGCATATCGAAGGACAGCGTATAGCTTCCGGTCGTATTTCGCGGAAGCTCCAGTGAGCCGTCTTCGGCAAGGCCGGTGAAGCCGGTCATGGTGAGGGAATAGTCGATCTGATAGCCTGCGGCCTGTGTGTGAAGCTCCTGCAGCGGCTCGTCCAGCAGCTGCCGCGCGGCGGCGGCAAGCGCTTCGTCGGCAGAAGCAGCGGTTCGAGCACCGTCGAAGGCCAGCATGGTCAGATAGAGTTCCCGGAACGGCAGACCATAGACCGGACTGGTGCAGGCTTCCGCGCCCATGTGCAGGGAAATGTCGATCAGGCTGCCGTCCTTTGTCGTGTAGCTGAGATTCGGAACGTTTTTCGTGTGATGAATGACCTGAAAGCCGAGCTGCGTTGCGGGCGCCCATGTGCCGTCGTCATACAGCTCCCGGCTCAGGAGGCCCTCTGTGCTGTGAATATAGTCGTAATTTTCCGCAAACTTCCGCACGGTCAGGTCGCCGGTATGCGTCGGCTGGCAGGTCTTGAGGCCCACAAGTACTGTTGCAGCCAGCAGCGCCAGAACCGCTGCGGCCCACGCTGCACCGCGCCACGCTTTCCATGGCGCAGCCCGCAGTTCGCTGCCGTCCTCCCATTCGAGCGGCTGTTCGGCCTGCTCGGTCTTCCAGCTGGTGTAGAGACGGACAATGCTATAGACCGGGATAAAGCAGCCGTACCCGTACCACAGGGCACGCCATGTGCGCCTCCATGCGGCGGCAAGCGGCAGCCTCTGTCCATTTTCGTCCGTCACGCGCAGACCCATGAGCCATTTGCCGGGCGTTGTGCCGAACAGGTGCAGAAGCAGCGGTTCGAGCACAAGCATTGTAACCATGCCGAGTATGCTCAGCCAGATAGAAGTCAGCCTCTCCTTGGGGTCCACGCCTGCGGCCTGCAGCACCAGATACCACGGTAGCGAGCACAGCAGAAGATCAAAGCTGCGCGCGATATACCGGCGCACCGGAGCATGGACATACGGCTTCACATCCTGCCGCAGCGCGGTCTGGGACGCAGCGAGAAGCTCGCCAAGATAGCCCGCCGCGTCAAGCGTGGAAAACTCCGCATGCGCCTGCCGCAGTCCTGCGGCGACGCGCCCGGCGGCGTCCAGATTCTCCTGCTCGGCGTGCAGCTCCGCCAGACGCGCATCAAGCGCGTCTCCCAGCATGAGCGTTCCTGCCGCAAGCGATTTGATCGTGTCAATGCGCAGGCCGAGCGCCCGCAGCAGCTTCACGCGCAGCAGCACCTCTGCATCGGCCTGCGAATATTCCCGGTAGCCGTTCTCCGCCCGCTTGGGCGCGATCAACCCCTCCGATTCATAATACCGGATGTTGGCCCGCGGCAGTCCAGACAGTGTTTCGATCTCCTTGATCGTCATATGCATCCCTCCTGCCCTCAGCGTACAGTATCAAGCAGGTTTACAGTCAAGCTTTTTTTGATTTTTTTCGTAGATTCCGCAGGAATATCCCCGCTGCGGCGATCAGTATGAGCGCAGGTGCTGCAAGCCAGCCGCGCTTTCCGGTTTCCGGCGCTTCCCCGGCCTCTGGCTGAGGCTTCGGTTCCGGCTGCGCTGCGGCATAGGTCACGCGGAAGGCTGTCCCCTCTTTCTGCACCTCCGCGTCGAGATAGCCGGGAACGACCTGCTCCGCAAGCGCCCAGTAATGCGCCGTCGGCAGACTGCTCCATGTATAATGCCAGTCCTGTTCTTCGGATAAAAGAACCGGGCGGCCATAGGCTTTCCCGTCGCACATCAGCTGGACGGGCAGCGATCCCGGCCGCTGCTCCGGCGTCTTTTCATCGTCCCAGGCGATCTGGACGGAATAATCCGCCTTTTCCGGACTGCGGGTCAGCTCTGGCTCTGCCGCGCACTCCGCGGGGCAGACGATCAGCATAGGCGACGGCGTATAGATCTGCCGGTTCACGCAGACACTCTGCCCGCTCAGCAGATACAGACCGGGCCGCAGCGCGTCAAGGACTGCCGTACCATCCTCGTCTGTCTCCGCAGAAGCGTCCGGCAGGCAGGCTTCCTCCATCAAGGCCACCTTTTCCAGCACGCGCGCAAGCGCGGCCCATGCTTCCGTCCCGCCGCTCTGCGTTTCCAGCCGCGTCTGGTACGCTTTGAAGCGCGGCTCAAGGCTCCACGTCCCGTCATCGGAACGGTCTGCGACCCTGTACGCATCAAACTGCATTCCAGTAAGCGGAAACTGCGCTTCAAACACAGCCTGCACCTTCAAAGGCGCTGCCGCTTCCGCTTCCGGAGCAGTTGTCCGAACTGGAACGCATAGAAAAATGGCCAGCCACGCCAGCTGAAGCAGAAACCGCCTCATCGCGCGCCCTCCTTTTTCTCCATCATACCATATCCCGAAATATTTGCAAACCGGAATCTGGACTTGCCGGTCGGACATAGGCTTTCTGTGGAGGTGAAAGCCTATGCTTTCCGCAGCAGTCTGGCTGATGCTCAGCAGTATGCTCACATCGCTGCGCATCTCCGGCGGCGGCTCATTCCCGAAGCCGCTCACTGCCGAAGAGGAGCGCATATACCTGAAACGCAGCGCCGAGGGCGATCTGGAGGCCCGCAACATTCTGATCGAACGCAATCTCCGCCTGGTGGCACACATTATGAACAAGGGTTGAAGCAATCGGATGTTTTTCGGTGCGAAAAAATGACCCGCTGCGGGTCACCGAATTTCAGGAAAATTTCAAGCTCGACACGGTCGCGTCTGCTTCCCTTTTTGACGACAATGTGATCTAAGATCGTTGTGACAAGGGCCGCGTCCACGCCGTTTTCAAAGGACAGCTTCTGTTCCAGTGCAGCCCGAACCGCCTGCATCTGCACTTCCGTGGCTTTGCTCTTTTCTTCTTCCTGCCGAATCTCGGCAAGCTGCAATTCCAGCCGCTGCATCTGGTCGTTGAAGCCGTCATTTCGTTTTTTGAACTCCGCCATATTGATCGCACCGGCAATGCTCATTTCAAGCAGCCGGTCTTTTTTCTGTTCTAGCGATTGCAGTTCTTCTTCGACGCGGACACTTTCGCGTCGGAAGTCGCGATCATTCGGCACAGCCTCGATCACCTTCATGACCGCATTTATGACTGCTTCTTTATCCTGTACAAGCCCTTCAAAAATCCGCGCCATGATCTGGTTCAGATCCGTCGTCCAGAGCTGTGGCGAGGAGCAGCCTGCGCGGCCGCGGTCGCGGTAAACCCTGCATTGCCAGACCTCCTGGCTGCCGGCCTGCGTTTTATAGAGCTGCCGGTGATAGCCCTTGCCGTGTTCCTCGCAGATGATTTTACCGCTGTATGGATAGCGGTTGTGAAAATCCGCGCCGCTGGCGTGTGCCTGCATCTGTTTGCTTCGTGCTTTGTAGAGAGCGTTTGCCCTGTCCCAGAGTTCTTCTGAGACAATCGCCGGTACGGACGGGTCCGGGTACATGACCCACTCGCTTTCATCGAGAAATACCTTTCGTTTACTACGGTAGTCAACAGTTTGGCTCTTACTGCCGCAGTACCAGCCCTTGTATTTGGGATTGCAGAGGATGTGTCGAATGGTCAGCACGTTGAATGCATTACCCTGTCTGCTGGTAAAACCCTCGTCGAACAGGATCTGCGAAATGCGGCGAATGCCGAGCTGTTGGTTTGCATACAGATCAAAGATACGCCGAACCACCTGTGCCTCCGCTTCGTTGACCGTCAGCACGCAGCCGCTTTTGTCGTAGCCCCAGAGCCGATCGTTTCCCAGCACGTGACCGTTTTTGATCGCCTGCCGGAAACCGAATTTCAGACGCTCCGAGAGCTTTCGCACCTCATCCTGTGCCACACCTGCCATGACGACCAGTCGGAACTCGCTATCCGGGTCGAGTGTGTTGATGTTGTCGTTCTGAAACAGGACGCCGACGTCGTGCTCCAGAAGCTCCTGCGTGTACTGGATGCTGTCCAGCGTAGAACGCGAGAAGCGGGATATCTCCTTCGTGATGATAAAATCGAAGCGCCCGTCTTTGGCGTCCTGTATCATCCGAAGAAAGCTATCCCGCTTCTTTGTGCTGGTACCGCTGATGCCCTCGTCGATATAACCCGGTACATAGCTCCAGCTTCGTTTGGACTGAATCAGCTCTGTGTAATACTGCACCTGATTTTCCAGACTGTTCAGCTGCTCGTCTCTGTCTGTGGAAACGCGCGCGTAAAACGTCACTCGCAGCGGCAGATCGAAGATCGTCCGCCCGTTTCGCATTTCATTGCGGATTTTTACAATGTTCATAGTCTGTACCTCCTGTCAAGCACACAGGATACCGAAAGAAGTTGGGAAAGTCTATCGACGAATGTACCAAATCGGCCGCGCCTAAATAGGTCGTTTTAGAGATCAGGCCCAGTGCACAGACTTCTTCTAATAAAACGGATAAAAGTTCTCGCTGCACGTTTTCCATTATGATCACCTCTGTTCAGCGTATGAGGGTGTCTTTCCTATCATTCCAAATCAAAGCATCGGAAAACGCAGATTTATGCCGTGCTTTCCGATGCTTTGATCCACGGGGCGGCTCTGATTGCGCAGAGCCGCCCCTGCTTTTGAAATTTTGATGCTTGCTCCTGTTCGACGCTTCTTCCCGGAGCCAAGGCAGCAACCGAATGGCGGCTGGCGCCGCTCACGGGCTTTGCACCCCTCCGAGGATCTCTCCGAGCTGCCCCCATTACGTTCCGTTGTGGCTGGACAGGTGTACCATTCTTCGCAAAACAGCTTGCCACGGCTGCTTCCGGCTGGATGGGTCCGCTCGTCACCTTATTGGGCCGTCTTTATGCAGGTTCCTGCACAGGTGGTCTTCGCGCATCCGCCAAATCGCTTTCCCTCGTCGGGTTCTGCCAACTGATGTACTGTTGAATCGGATATTCTTTTTTCAAAGAACAACAGAGGTAAATGTCCCTCTATTTAATCCGACAGAAAATCGCGTTTTGAGCACCCTCTTTTCAAAAATTTTTTTATTTTTTCTTTTGCCTGCTTCACAGACTTCCGTACAGCGCTATATTCGCACTGTTCAAGCTGTGCAATTTCCCGAAATGACTTGCCATTCTCGGCAAACAATTGGAATCGCCGCAGCTGTGTTGGTGTCAGCTCTGCAAGCGCAAGCGCGGACTCCAGCAGATCCTTGATCTCCTGACAGATGTACTGTTCGTCCAGCGTCTTTGATGCCAACTCTGGAGCATTGGCAGGTCTGGCTTCCAGCCGGAGCTTTTCTACATGACGCTCATCGCGCTTCTCCTGTTTGAGATCTTCCAGTTTGAATTCCCGTGTCAAAACCGTAAACAGCCGGAAGTCCAAGCGGATCACGCGCCCGGCATCCGGAGATTCCGGGTAGACATCCTCGATATGTATGATCGCCGCTTCCGGCTTCATTTTGATCAGTTCGCGGTGGGCCTTTTTCGTGAGCTGGAACCAGTCAGATTCGATTCCATTTTGGACAATTTTAATCAGCATATCGCTGCCTCCATTTCTGAATTTCATTTGCGCGGATGGGCAAATGTCAGAAACGGAGGGGCGCGGATGGGCGGCAGGTCTACAAACCTATACAAGTTATGTCTGCACTTTGAATATTTTGTGTTTTCCTGCTTGGGAAAATAAAACATCTTTTGACAGATGGACTCTCTTAAAATGAAAACAGCACAGATTTTGCCAGATACCGTTAGATTCTGTAAAACCTGCGCTTGTTTGACTATAGAAAGGCTACCTCATAATATCTTGACTACATTTTCTAGAAAAATAAGGCATACGAATTCTGCTTTTTCAGTAGAGTTCGCATGCCTTACCTAACTTTTTAAGAAGTACGATTTTCTTAAATAAGTACTAAATCCGCAGTTCTCCCGATTTGAGACAGTTTCAGCAAAGTATTCGACACAATAATCGCGGGCTGTGAAATTATTATGTTCAGACCTTTATGGAGCAGTCCTCCATGCGTTTTTCCGCCTGCCTGTTTCAATTGTGCCTATGCAATCAAATAACCAATGACCTAATACCACCAGATTAGCTGCTTCATTCATTGAAGAGCTTTATTCTGCTGCTCCACAATTGCTGCAAATTCCGAGCAGTTTTCCATGGACGTTCGTTCTTGCCAAATATCACAGTTCTAAAGCTGACTCGCATTTTTAACAAGACACAGCCGCCAATCAAGCAATGAACCACTTGATTGGCGGCAGCGAAAGCGTATCTTGTTGGTTTACAACCCCATTTCCTTTTTGACCTCGCCGAAGCAGCGAACGGCAAAGTCGAGATCTTCCTTCGTGTGACCGGCGGAGATCTGCGTGCGGATGCGGTCGCGTCCCTTCGGGACGACCGGATAGCAGAAGCCGACGACGTAGACGCCCTTATCGAGCATCCGGCGGGCAAACTCCTGCGCGGTCTCGGGGTCATAGAGCATGACGGGGACGATGGGGTGCTCGCCGGGGAGCAGATCGAAGC
>ERZ773181.2177-NODE-2177-length-13595-cov-10.453840_pt1 | contig 13595 bp, 11 predicted proteins | sample MGYA00581001_ERZ773181 | MGnify/ENA primary metagenome ERZ773181 (study PRJEB29015, sample SAMEA2737780) | human gut metagenome | biome: human gut; feature: human-associated habitat; material: faeces | place: China | collected 2012 ... | reverse complement strand
AACTATAGCGGCTTATGTGACTTTATATTTGAGGCTTGGTAAGGATGAGGTCGGCAGTTCGAATCTGCCCAGCAGCTCCAAAATGTGTTGATGAAAGATGCAACGCCGAAAACGCCGCACGAAAGTGCGGCGTTTTCGCATATAATGCGCCACTTTTAGAATGAAAAAGTTGCAAAAACTCGATTTTTCAAAATTTCAGTTTTGCCCAGCGAGAGGCGACATTTTGAAGATGCGCCCTGCCAGATTTGTGGTCTGGTGTGGTTCGAACACCGAGGCTTAAAAAAGAATAAAGAATAAGAAGGCAGGCCGCCGTTCGACTCCCTATGTGGGAGCGGACGGCGGCCTTTTTCGACTCATAGGTGCTTATGTTGCTTTCGCTTCGTTTGTCTATCACTCCTTGGTGGTGTTGGTAATAGCTTTTACTGAACCTTTCGGGTATGCTTGCGTTACAAAAAACGAGGAGGTATCCGAGAATGGCAACCACTAAAAACTTGTGTGCTCAGATTCCCATCGACCTACATGAGCGAGTCAGTGAAGAACGAGAACGGCTGGGCCAGACCACCAGCGAGTACATCGCCAACCTCATCCAAGACTATTACAACATGATGGAAAATCAGAAAGGCGGCATTCAAATGACTGAAAAAGGCAGAACGATGGCATTCCAGATTCCCGAAGAACTCTTCCAGCGCATCAAGCGTCACTTGGAGCGCGAGACGCTCCGCAGCGGCAAAAAGCTCACCCAGCGAGACTTCGTGCTGAACCTGATCACGCAGGCGCTGGACGAAGCGGACGCTGAGAACACCGCAGAGCAGAACGCCCCCACTGAGGCCTCTGTCGCGCCCCGTGTGGCCGACGTGACCGCTCCAGCGGGCACGGACACCCCCCATGAAGATAACGCCGTTTAGGCCCGCGTTAAAGCCCAAACAAAAGAACACGATTTAGGGAAACGCCACCCAGGGCATCCGAATATATCGGATGCCCTGGGTGGCGTTTTGCGTTTCATCAGAAAGGAGGCACACATTATGGCAAGCGAGATCAGAAATCGCTTCACAGACACAGAAATGCAGATCGCCAGAGAAACGGACCTGCCGGAGCTGCTCTCCCACCTCGGCTATCAGGTCAAGCGCGTGGGACGCTTCCATACTACCGCGGAGATGGACAGCCTGCGGATCAAGGACCGCCGCAAGTGGTTTCGGTATTCCCAGAATACCGGCGGGGATGCCATTACCTTCCTCCAGCAGTTTTGCGGAAAATCTTTTCCGGAAGCGGTGGAGTACCTTCTGACCTTCCATGGGAAAGCCAGAGACGCGCCCATTCCGCAGCCAAAGCCGATCAGCCCGAAACAGGAGTTTTCCCTGCCGCCCCGCAATGCGGATGACCGCAGGGTCTTCGCCTATCTCCGTAAGCGAGGTATCGCTGCCCAGGTGATCCGACAATTTCTGAATGCCGGTCTGCTGTATGAGGATGCGGTACATCATAACTGCGTCTTCGTCGGTAGGGATGAATCCGGACAGGCAAAGTACGCGGGACTGCGCGGCACCTATGATCTGAACGGTCCCGGCTTCAAGGGAGACGCAACCGGCAGCGACAAAAACACAGGCTTCTCCCTCCCGCACGATCCGCAGTCAGATCTGGTGCTTGTCTTTGAGGCACCCATCGATCTGATGAGTTACCTCACGCTCCACAGAGACACAACCAACGCCGTTGCTCTGTGCGGACTCTATGACGGCGCACTGCAGACCTATTTGCAGGCGCATCCGGAGATCCGCCGTATTGCGCTGTGTCTGGACGCGGACGAGCCTGGGCAGAAAGCCGCCCAGCAATTACAGGAAAAGTATCAGTTACAGGGGTATGCCGTTACCGTGGAGAAACCGCGCTGCGGCAAGGATTGGAACGAGTATCTGCAAAGAAAGATTTGCAACCGGGAAAGGGGGCGATAGCCAAAAGAACATCGTTATCACCACGGATAAAAAACAAAAAATATAAGGAGGATCTATGAATCTGAAAAAGAACCATTATTCCCGCAGAGCGCTGGCGCTGCTTCTGACGCTGGTCATGTGCGTGGGCATGATCCCCACCGCCTTTGCCGCCCAGCAGAACAGTTACCACGACCCCGCCGAGCACTGGATGCAGGCGTCCGGCCGTACCAATGAGCTGGACGCCAACAGTGTTGTGACCCGTGAGACCTTCAAGTGCGGTGAGTGCGGCAAAGCCACATCCTTTGAGGTGTTCCGCGTTCCCGAATATACCCGCAATGGCCAGCCGGCACTCAGCCGCAATGTGAAATATTCGGACGGCACGATGGTAGATGGTGTCGGTAAGGGTGATACCATGGACGGCATCCCCGGCAAGGACGCCACCTATACCGGATATCACTACACCAAAGCCGTCTGCGAAACCTGCGGCGGCATCAACACAAATATGAGCAAAAGCGAGTACGGCTATCTGAAAAATGTCTACTGGCTGTATGACTGTGCCGCCGCATTTACGCAGGAACTGGACGAAACCGTTTCCTATGAGTACACGGACGATGCCTATCACACTGTCACCACCAAGGGCGGCACCTACTGCGCATTCTGCTACGGTACCAATCATACGGTCAGCCGCAAGCTGGAGCGCCACAGCATGGTGACGGAAGTCCTGCCCCAGCCGGCAAACGGACGCTTCGCTACGGTAGAGAAATGCAGCCTGTGCGACTACGCCCGCTATGACTACACGGCGGCAAAGGCGGTCATTGCAGACTATTACGGCGTGGTGGACGGCAAGCCCCACACCATCACGGTCAGCGATCTCTCCGAAGCCGGTGTCCGCACCTCTATCCGCTACGGCAACAGTGCGGATAGCTGTACCATGACCTCCGCGCCCAACTACACAGAGGCCGGTCAGTACATGGTCTACTACGAGATCACCTACAGCTACAAGGGCGTGGAGATGACCGAGAACGGCGTAGCGAAGGTCTGGCTTCGTGACGAATCCACCAAGGATGACGGCTCTTGTGCCTGCGGCTGCGGAAATCCAAACTGCGGCTGCCAGAACAAGAATTGCAATGGAAATTGCTGCACCGACAAGGGCTGCGGTGAAAACCACAAGTATATTCTGTTGGACAGCACCAAGGCCGGCTGCACCACCCTTGGCTATGACCGCTACATCTGTACGGAGTGCGACAAAATCGAAAAGCGCGATTATGTGGACTCTCTGGGCCACGCATGGCAGAGCATCGTCATCCGTGACGCCACCTGCGAAACGGACGGCAAGGTGCTGGAACTGTGCGCCCGCTGCGGCGAGATGAAGCAGACGGCAACGCCCAAGGGCGAACACAAATACCGCACTTATCCTGTAGCCGCTACCTGCACGACTCCCGGCTACACCGTCCGAGAGTGCTCCGTCTGCGGCGACCGCCATATCGAGGACATCACTTCCGTTCTGCCCCATAACTACGAATCCCATGTCATCGCCGCGACCTGTGAGGGCGGCGGCAAGACCATCCACCGCTGCGATGGCTGCGGAAGCAGCTTCGTCACGGACTACACTGACGCACTCGGTCATAGCTGGGACAAGGGTACCCTCGTCACCAACGCCACCTGCACCGGCGAGGGTGTGATGGAATACCGCTGCACCCGCTGTGGCTACCACCGTCTGGATGCTGACCCTGCGGATGGCCACATCCCCGGCGCTCCTGCTACCTGCACGGAACCCCAACTCTGCACCCGCTGCGGCGCGGTGCTGAAAAACGCGCTGGGACACGATTACAAGTCTGAAGTGACCGCCCCCACCTGCACCGAGATGGGCTACACCACCAACACCTGCACCCGCTGCGGCGATACCCACAAGACCGATTACACCGAGCCTGCCGGTCATAAGCCCGGCGACTGGATCATCGACAAGGAGCCGACCACCGACGCTGCGGGCAGCAAGCACAAGGAGTGTACCGTGTGCGGTGAAAAGCTGGAGACGCAGCCCATTGAAAAGATCTACAACAGCGCCACCACGGACAGCAAGGGTGAAGCCGTTGTAGGCGGCTATCTTGTGACCGTCACGGATACCGACACCAAAAATCCCGTGGCGAATGCCGCCGTTGCGATCCACAAGGATAATTCCATCTCCATCCGCCTGCCGAACAGCCGCCTGCTGGACTACGCCGACCAGACGACCGTGACCGTGCAGCTCCTCAAGGACAAGTCCGCTGTGCCGGACATGAGCATCGCTGTCACGGACAAGAATGACAACTATGCAGCAGACAAAACGAACAAGGCAGGTCAGATCACCGTCCCCATCGGCAGCGGTAAGACCAACGAGGACGGCAAGGTCACCGGCGGCTATGAGGATGCGGACGGCGACCGCTGGACGCTGACTGTCAAGGTCATCCGCACGGACACGAAGCGCCCCATCTCCGACAGTGCAGTGTCCATCGGCAAGACCGGCAATATCACAGTGAAGCTGCCGGACGGCACGGATCTGGACGCCAAGCATCAGGTGACGGTCATCGTGACCGACCACAAGAAGAACCCGCAGGAGAATAAGAATATCACTGTCAAGGGCGATTTGAACCAAACAGAAAAGGGCAAGACCGACAAAAACGGTGAACTGACCGTCCCCGAAGTGGAGCAGACCGAGCGCCACGGCGTTTATATCGTCGGCTACACGGACGGGACCTTTGGCCCCAGCCGCAGCATGACCCGCAGTGAAGCCGCCGCGATCTTTGCCCGTCTGCTGGCGGAGAAGAACGGCGATACCATTACCACAGCCGCAACAACCAAGTTCGCGGATATTCCCGCCCATGCCTGGTATAGCGGCTATGTGAAATACCTCGCCAACAACGGCATTACCTACGGTAAGAGCAAGACCGTTTTTGCCCCGAATGACGCTATCACCCGCGCGGAATTTACCACGATGGCGGTCCGCTTCTTTGATGTGTACGGTGATGGCGACGCCGAGATCATGGAGCAGTTCGGCGGCTTCCACGATGTTTCTTCCGGCTATTGGGCGGCAGAATACATCAAGTACGCCGCACTCCACGGTTGGATCACCGGCTACGGAGACGGCTCGTTCCACGCAGAGCGCGAGATCAACCGCGCCGAAGTCGTCACCATCGTCAACCGCCTGCTGGGACGTGAGGCGGACGAGGACTACATTGCGGACAATCTCCGCAAGCTGAACACCTTCCCGGATGTCAGCCGCAAGCATTGGGCGTATTACGCCGTCATGGAAGCCGCCAACGCCCACACCGCCGTGCTGGGCGAGAACGAAAGCTGGAGCAAGTAAATCGTATCCCCTGCGGGTGGTCTGATAGCAGGCCACCCGCACTTTTATCCAAATCTAAAATCACTCAAATAAAGGAGCACTGAATATGCTGAAGATCACTGCCATTGGCAATCTGACCCACGATGTGGAACTGAAAATGAACGAGGTCACCGGCAAGCCCTATGCCATCCTGCGCATCGCCTCGGACCGTCGCTATAAGGATAAGGACGGCAACAAGCTCACCGATTTTATCTCCATCAAGGTGCGCGGTCCTCTGGCGGAGCGCTGCGCGGCGTTTGCGTGGAAGGGCTGTAAGCTGGCGGCTGCCGGTGATTTTGAGACCATCACCTTCGCGGACGATCCCCAGCGCCAGCCCGGTTTCCTCATCAAAGCCAGCGATGTGGAATTCCTGTCTCCCCGCAAGGCGGAGGACGCGGCACAGGCGGTGGAGGATATGTCCGCCAGTGAGGACGCCGCCTGATGAAAAACACCGGGATCACATACACCAGCGCAGAACGCAGCCCTGTGATCCTGCCGGAGATGGCCGAACTGCTCCCGCCTTTGAGCGCGGAGCAGTCTGCCGCTCTGGAAGAGGATCTGCTGCGAAACGGCTGTTACGCCCCCATCATCGTCAATGAGGACATGGTGATCGTGGACGGGCATAACCGTCAGGCACTGTGCGAAAAGCATGGCCTGCCCTATACGATGGCGGTATTCTCCTTCGAGGATCTGCTGGAAGCCAAGCAGTGGGCGCTGGATACCCAGAAAGGTCGTCGCAATCTGGAAAAGTGGGAGCTGGGCAAGATTGCGCTGAAGCTGAAGCCGGAGATCGAGGCAAAAGCCAGGGCAAACCAAGGGACACGCACAGACCTTTCGGCAACATTGCCGGAAAGTTCCGATACTGTGGACACCCGCAAGGAGCTGGCAGAAGCAGTCGGCCTGGGTGAGCGCACCATGGGCAAGGTCATGCAGATCGATGAGAACGCCCCGGAGGTTATCAAGGAGGCTCTGGATAAGAAAGAACTGTCCATCAACAAGGGCTATGACCTGACCCGTCAGCTTCAGGATGTGCCGGAGGATCAGCGCGAGCAGGCTGCCGCCGAAGCGCTGGAATACGAAAAAGCAAAAAAAGAACTGAAAAAGCAGGACGCCGAGATCGACCGGAAAGGAAAGATCGCGGCGCTTTTCTGCAAAGCGTATGAAAAAGCCGTCCTGCTGACACCGTCCGAGGAAAATGTCCGCTGCTGGACGGACGGGACGCGGATGACCCCGGAGGAAATGCGGGATACCGTGAAGGAATCCCGCGAGCTGGCGGAGGTGTTCCGGACGATTGCGGATATCATCGAGCAGAAGATCCTGCCCGCGGATTGGAGGTGTGCCGATGCAAAAAGCGAAGAAAACGATGCCCAGCCGGACGGGAATCCCGCCTGACGCGCAGGCGGAGATTTTGCAAAAGCTGTCTGCCGAGACGAAGATCACTTCCTGTGAGATCGCGGAGATCTTGAAAAAGCATGATGTCTGCGGAGATATGGATGCGCTCCAGGACGCCTACCGGAAACGGCTGGGACAGCGGCTCCTGTCCAGCATCCGGGACGAGAACGGCAAGCGGGAAATCCTCTCCACCAGCGGCGGCGAGTATGTCATCGTAGACTGCTGCAATGACCCGCAGAAGCTGAAAGCCATCCAGCGCCGTATTCAGGCGCAGATGAATGGGCTGGATGTGTCTGCCGGGAAGGTGCGCGGACGGGTTCACCTTTTGGAGCGCTTTATGGGTTGGGTAAGAAAGGAGCGGTCAGATGGAGCAGCATGACAAAATGCTATCCCAGGAGGAACAGTACGCGCAGCTTGCGCCGACGCTGGACGCAGACGGTTTCTCGCTGTATGCCGCCGCGGAAGAAGTCACCGGGCTCAAGGTCTATGAAGAATTTCCCTATGAGGATAACCATGGAATGTTTGAGCTGGCAGACGGACACACGCTGCTGCGGTATCTGGAAGCGGCATACTTTGGGACCGTTACCTGGGAAATCGTCCCCGGCACACCCTATGAGCGGGCGATTCTCGGTGAAGTAGATAAAACCACACCGGAGTATCGCGCGTTTTATCAGAAAATCTGCGCGGGTGCAGCAGCGCACATCAAAAAACGTATTGGGAAGGAGACACAGAATGTGAAGGAACCGATTTCAGAGATCAACAAAGAATCCTTCTGGGACCTGATCCATGAGGCAAAAAACGCCTGCGGGCAGGACATGGACGCCATGCTGGCCTATCTGAAAGACCGGCTGGTTTCTATGGGCCCCACGCAGGCGCAGAATTTCCACGACATCATCCACGCCTATGAAGATCTCGCGGACAAGTTCGGCTTGTGGGACGCGGCAGGGATCATGAAGGAATACGGCTGCAGCGATGACGGTTTTATCGATTTTCGCGCCTGGCTCATCGCACAGGGGCGCGAGGTCTATTTTGCCGCGCTGGCAGACCCGGACAGCCTTGCAGATGTCGTTCCCTACGGAGATTGCCGCTTTGAGCAGTTGAGCTATGTCGGGGACTATGCCTACGAGCAGCTCACCGGGAAAAGCGCCTATGATCAGACAGATTGGAGCGCATATGAAGCACTTTTGATAAAGCTGGAACAGGATATCGTCTATAAGGACGGCATCGAGTTTCCCAGAGAGGGCGCGGATCTGAAGAAATATCTGCCCCGGCTCTGCGCGAAGCATCCGGAGTGGGACGGTCAAACGCGCTGGAATCTGCAGCTGAAGGAGATCCGGGATCTGATCCATGCCGGAAAGGACTATGACCGGCGCCAGACATCAAATAAGAAGAAACGCAGCCGTGGAGGTGAGGCAAGATGAGCGAGTCCATGATTGTTGGCGTCGACCACGGCTATGCCGCTATGAAAACGGCCCATTTCTCGTTCCCCTCCGGTCTGGTGGCGTATGAGCATGAGCCATATACGTTGAAGGACGTGCTGGAATACGGCGGAAAATTCTATGTGGTGGGCAGCGGGCGTCAGGCGCTTCAGAAGAGCAAAACGCAGACAGAGGACTACTACCTCCTCACGCTGGCGGCCATCGCAAAGGAGCTCTCCTTCCGTCATGCGGAGCCTGCGGCAGAGATTCATCTGGCGGCCGGACTGCCCCTCACCAGCTTTGGACGGGAGAAAAACGCATTCCGGGACTATCTGCTCCGAGATGGGAGAACGGTGAATTTCCGCTATGAAGGGCAGGACTATTCCATCGCTATCCGCAAGGTGTCCCTGTTCCCGCAGGGCTATGCCGCAGTCTTGACCCAGAGCATCCTGCTGGATGAGCCTTCTGTGATCGTGGCGGATATCGGTGGATGGACCGTGGATCTGATGCGCCTGGACAACCGTATTCCCAATGCATCGACCTGCCGCAGTCTGGAACTTGGCATGATCCGCTGTCTGGATGAGATCGGCGAGCAGATCCGCCGCACGCTGGGCCTGTCTATGACGGCGGCACAGATGGAAAGCGTGCTGCGCGGCGATGCTGTCCATATCAACGAGGATGCCAGAAAAATTATTGACCGGCAGGCAGACGCCTATGTCCATCGCCTGCTCTCCGCCATTACGGAGAGCGGACTGGATACCCGTGCCATGCCTGCTGTTTTTCTGGGCGGCGGCGCGGCGCTGCTGAAGCGGAATGTATCCGCTGCGGACGGCCTTTGCCGCCCAGTCATCCTTGACGATGTGTCCCTCAACGCCAAAGGCTATGAGCGGCTGGCAGAGCGGCTCACAAAGAACGATGAGCAGTAACAAAAAGCGGATCAATCTGTCCTTTTCCATGTCCTCGCCCATACAGCGCAGGGCGTGGAAGAAGCTGACGGAGATCCCCGCAGGACAGCGCACCGCCGCGGTCTGCCGCATGGTCTGTGAGTATAAAGGGCAGCAGGAACTGCTGGACGCCGTTCGCCAGACCATTCGGCAGGAACTGCGGGGAGTGCAGCTCACCAAAGAAGAAGCGCAGGATAGCGGCAGAGCCGGGGATGTAGATGAAAGCGTCCTCGGCTTTTTGCTTGCCCTGCAGGAAGGAGATGAGATGACCTGATCCGATATTTTGATATGTTCGCCGGCATCGGCGGCTTCCGCTCCGGGCTGACCCGCGCGGGCGGTTTCCGGTGTGTAGGACACTGCGAGATCGACAAATACGCCAATGCCAGCTACCAAGCAATCTACGAACCGGGAAAGGAGGAACGATACTATCCGGACGCAACCCAAATTGACCCCGCAGACCTGCCGGACTTCGACCTGCTCTGCGGAGGATTCCCCTGCCAGGCATTTTCTAACGCTGGCCGCAGGAGGGGCTTTGCCGACGCCAGAGGAACTCTCTTCTTTGAGATTGCCCGATTGGCTCAAGCCAAACGACCTGCGTATCTGCTGCTTGAAAACGTCATTTATGTGTTGAAGTGCATAAGGAACATTATGAGTTGTAAGCAATTATGAAAAGACCTCCTTCCAAAATATTGAAATTTCTTTGAGAATTAAAAAGATGCTGTGCATAATTTCCCTTTATACTGTGAGCATCACAATATAAAGGAGGCAAACTATGCACAGCAGAAAGACAGTTCCAATCCCTGACTTGATGAGCGCAGCAAATATGGAGTTGATCCGTCTGGACTTCAAATCGTCAACCCTCAGTCGGCATAGCAAGGAGTTCCGTAGCTTCTCCAATTATTGCAGAGAAAACGAGATTACCGCTTATGACGCAGAAACCGGACCACAATACTTCCAACACTGTTATGGTTTGGACATCGGTAACTCCACCGCAAAACTGACCAAGCAACAACTGGACACACGCTGTTCGATTCGTTTTTTGGATGACATCTTTCAATTTGGGTATGCACTGCGATACAGCCACCATGACTACACAGTGCCACGGCAATATGTCGATTTACTGGAAGAATACCTTGCATGGTGCCACAGAAATAATAGTTCTGATGGTACTATCCGTGTCAAGCGGACAAAGATACGGCAATTTTTTTGCTTTTTGGATGGGCGCGGAATAGAACTTTCAGATTTAACCGCTGCAGAAATTTCGGACTTCATGACCACCCTGTGCCGCTACCATCGTGCAACTATCCATGTATTCAGCAGCGTTTTACGTGATTTCTTCCGCTATCTCCATGAAAATGGGATATTGGACGATGACTTATCTTCAAGTGTTCCAAGGCCAAAGATCTACGTTGAAGAAAATATCCCCGAAACGTGGGCCCCAGAGGAAGTACGACAATTATTGTCCGTTATTGACCGCAGCAATGCGATTGGAAAAAGAGATTACGCAATGCTTCTGCTTGCTATTCTGCTGGGCATGAGGGCTGGAGACATCTGTGCATTGAAATTCAAAAATCTGGACTGGCACCAGAAACTGATCACCTATACACAGCAAAAAACGCAAAAGGTCAATACACTGCCTCTGCTCCCTGTAATTGGAGATGCCATCATTGACTATCTGAAAAATGGGCGGTTGGATTCTGACTGTGATAATGTGTTTATCCGCCATATCCATCCTTACGGAGAATTCCAGTCCAGCACAACTCTTTCCGAAAACCTCAAGCGATATATGAAATATGCAGGTATGACAGTAAAGAAGCGCAAAGCAGCCCATTCACTGCGTCATACTCTGGCAAGCAGCCTCTTGTATGATGGTACACCGCTTATGACGATCTCCAACATCCTTGGGCACAACAGCCCAAAAACGACCTCCGTATATACCAAAGTAGACCTTCCGGCCTTGCGGAAATGTGCATTGTCTTATGGAGAACGGAGGGAATTGATATGACTTCAAAAATGTTGTTGGAGCAGTATATGGCGGAACGTCATGCTCTTGGGTTCAGCCTGAAAACGGATGAGGGTTGTATCCGGCGCTTCCTCCAGGACTTTGCTGAGCCCGATGATGGAGAGATTTCGTTTACAAAAGAATATGTTTTAGACCATATTGGAAACAGACGGAACCTGCAAACCAATACCATCCTCAGAGATGTCAGCGCAATCAATGGATTTCTCGATTTTGTGATCCGCAAAGGCTATACAGCATATAAGATCCCTCCTAAATCTCTCCCGAAAGAAAACCGCAATTTTAGAGCCTATATTTTTACGGACGACGAGATTGAGCGGATGCTGACTGCAGCGGATCATGTGCCATTTACGGAGCAGAACCCTGCACGAAAATACCAGATTCCTGTTATGTTCCGAATCTTATTCAACTGCGGATTGCGTACTTCTGAATTGCTTAAACTGCGCATGTGCGATGTAAACCTCAAAGGAAATGTGTTTACCATTTTGGATACGAAATTTCACAAAAACCGCTTGGTGCCATTCTCTGATACAGTTGCAGAATCCTTGACTCAATATCTGGAAATGTCCCCTCCAAAATCTACAGATTCCTTGCTTTTTCCAAGTTTGAACCCACGCAGCAACGGCGGAAGATACGGGAACAGTTGGCTGCAAGCTCAATTTCGCCAGCTCCTCAGAACGGCGGGTATTCCTTACAATGGTTCAGGAAAAGGCCCTCGGCCTCATGATATCCGCCACACATTTGCGGTACACTGTCTTAACAACTGGGTCCTTTCGGGTGAAGATCTTACCGCTGCGCTACCCGTACTTTCACGGTATCTTGGACATAATGGACTGACCGGCACGCAAAAATATCTTCAATTGACGGCGCAAATGTACCCAGATATTGTTGCCAAATTAGAAGTGCAATTTGGTGGTCTCATTCCCCAGATGGAGGTGTCCAATGAAAGCATCTGACTTCTCCAAATTTTTGACGCAGTACCTTACACACTATCTGCCCGTCCAGAGAAATCTGAGCAGCAATACAATTCGTTCCTACCGGGATACGTTTAAACTCCTCCTGATTTTTTGCAGAGACGAGAAAGGCTTTAATATTGCAAAGCTGAATCTGTCCAAGTTGGACAAAAAGTGTATAGAGGACTTCCTTCTGTGGCTGACTAATACCAGAGGTTCTTCCCCATCTACTTACAACCAGCGCCTTTGCGCCATTCACGCTTTCTTTGATTATGTTATGACCGAAGAACCGACGTATATGGAGCAGTGCATTTTAATCCTCAAAATTCCAAGCATGGTATCTCCCGACCCGCCCGCGCAGTACTTAACGCCAGAAAATTTGAAACATTTATTGTCTATGCCGGATACCTCTACTCCTAAAGGACGGAGGCATCTTGTCTTGCTAACTGTTTTGTATGATACAGCAGCTCGTGTTAGTGAACTTGCGGATATTTGTATGCGGGATGTGCGATTAGATTTCCCAGCAGTTATTACTCTGCATGGAAAAGGCGGGAAGATTCGTACAGTGCCTCTCATGAAACCGACTACTGAATTGTTACGTAGTTACCTTGAGGAAAACCACATTGATTTGCGACGAAACCCAGATATGCCCCTGTTTTGGAATGGAAGCAGACACAAACTGACCCGTTCTGGAATTACATACATCGTCCAGAAATATGCAGATATGGCACGGGAAACTGCCTCTGGGATGCCTACCAAAATCTCGCCTCATATTTTTCGCCATACGAAAGCCATGCATATGATACAGGCCAATGTTAATCCGGTCTTTATTAAAGATTATCTGGGACACGCCGACATCTCTACCACTGAGGTCTATGCCAGAGCAGACAATGAAGCCAAGCGAGCTGCTTTGGAGAAGGCTACAGCCCATCTTGATCTACCGAAAGCATCTCAGTGGGAACAGGATGCTGAGTTGATTGAATGGCTGTCCTCGCTTGGCTAAAACTCCAAAATATTATGCACAGTGAAACAGAGTAAAATGCTCTGTTTCACTGCTTTTTATGGAGGTGCTATACATAATTGATTTCTGTTCATAATGTTCCTTATGTGTTGAAGTGCATAAGGAACATTTTCCCATATTGCGATTTGCGGATATTGTCCATGTGTTACCTCCTGCATTTCTCGAATAATACGGATTGCTTCAGAAAACAACCCGCTGCGCTCATCCGCTAACCCTAACCTGCGTCCGCTGATGGATAGTCCCTGACAGGGTGAACCAAAAGTGATGATGTCCACAGGTGGCAGCTTGCGTCCGTCCAGTTTTGTAATATCTCCTACATGGACCATTTCTGGAATATGCCGTTTTGTGACCGATATGGCTGTCGGCAGAACTTCACTTGCCCAGACAGGACGGATTCCATAAAATAAGGCGGCATAGGGGAAACCCCCTATCCCGTCAAAAAGTGTTCCTAAAGTTATCTCTTTCATAATGTACCTCCCGACATAGTTTAATGAGCCTGAAAGACTGATTTTGCGAGACTGCCGGTTTTGAACAGCGTAAAACATAGCAGTACGGTGTAGCCCACGC
>ERZ773181.2165-NODE-2165-length-13661-cov-3.053212_pt1 | contig 13661 bp, 8 predicted proteins | sample MGYA00581001_ERZ773181 | MGnify/ENA primary metagenome ERZ773181 (study PRJEB29015, sample SAMEA2737780) | human gut metagenome | biome: human gut; feature: human-associated habitat; material: faeces | place: China | collected 2012 ... | reverse complement strand
TATAAGACGTGGATGGATTATAATGATAATGATGAGATTGGGATGGATTTTTTGATTCGTTTGCCAGAGGTGATTTTGAATAAGGCAGAGGCTTTGGCGATGTTGACCCGGGATGGGGATGCGAAAACCGAGTTGGAAAAGTTACGTTCCAAACGATTCGCAGCAGCTCCATCGGTAACGGAAACGGGGGAGGCATTGATAGACTTTATCCGCGATGAACGTCGTCGGGAGCTTTGGTTCGAGGGACATCGTTGGTTTGATTTGACCAGGATGTGTACACCGCAAGAATTTGTGTCTATCATAAAGGCTGCCAAACCGGAATCTACTCCTAAAGAATACCATGTGAAATTTCCTATTCCTCAAAGAGAAATAGACCTGTCACAAAACATGATTACGCAGAATGAAGGCTATGGACAATAACCAAAAAGATAGAATTATGAATAAGTTTATCTATTTGTTGGCCTGTACATTATTTGTATCTTGCCAAAACAACAATAAGTCATCTGTAACACAGATGGAAGTCGAACTGGATTCAATGTGGTGTACACGGTTGATGCCTGGACTTGGCAGTGGAGTGACAGGAGGTGACGGTGCTATATCAATAGACTTGAAGGATGGACGGAATCTTTTTATGTGGGGTGACTCGTTTTTTGGAGATGTTGTCGATGATAAAAGGAGTAAAGACTCTAAATTTGTGATGGGTAACACTTTTACGATTATCAATGAGAAAGGAGAACTGGAGACCTTGTATAGTGGTGATTTGAAGAATCCTTCTGCATATATACTGGCAGAGCAGGATGGGGATTCACCCCGTTGGTATTGGCCTGGAGATGGATTTGTGAAAGATGGTATTCTTCATTTGTTCATGTCCAAGTTCAGGAAAGTGGGTGAGGGATCTTTTGGTTTTGAATATATGTGTTGTGACTATTTTCGTCTGGATGTGAAAACCATGAAGATCATTGATAAGATGAATATCCCTGCTGCCAATCAGAATGGTGTACACTATGGACATGCAGTGATGCCTTATCAAAATGCAATCTACATTTACGGAACAAAGTCGGACTCGACAGGAGCAAAGGCAGTTGTTCATGTGGCGAAGGCTGAATTGGTTGATAATAAGCTGGCGAACTTTGTGTATTGGGATGGGGCTAGCTGGCAGGCGGATGCTACTAAAACAGCGAAACTTGAAGGACTTCAGAAAAATATCTCTGAGCAATTCAATGTATTTAGTCTAAATGAAAAAATTGTGTTGGTTTCCCAAAATCGTTCGGGAAATGCCAAAGAAATTTATTCCTATATTGCCGACAGCCCTGAAGGTGCATTTAGTCATGAGAAATTGCTCTATACGGTCGATGAACCTAATTTTGAAAAAGACAGTATGATGACTTATAATACAATGGTACATCCTCAATACATGAAAAATGATAAAATATTGATGTGTTATAACGTTAATACCTATGATTTGAAGAAGGTATTTGAGAAGGCATCATTGTACCAGCCTCGTTTCTTCTGGGTACCCGTAGATCATATATTAAAGTGATAGTTATGGTAAAGAATAACTCTTATTTGAAAGCCATTCCCGTGCTTGCCGCTTTTTTTGTTATGGGATTCTGTGATATAGTCGGTATTTCATCCGACTATATGCAGAAGAGCTTTAATTGGTCTCCAACTATGACAGGTTTTGTTCCTTCAATGGTATTTATCTGGTTTCTATTTTTAGGGATTCCTGTTGGTAACAGAATGAGTAAATACGGACGGAAAAATACAGTACTCGCCAGTATGGCGGTAACAGTTGTTGGGATGTTTTTGCCATTGTTGGTCTACAGTAGTGTAACATGTGTTATTGCGTATGTTTTGCTAGGTATAGGGAACGCCATATTACAGATCTCTTTAAATCCGTTATTGAATAATGTTATTTCCAGCCCTCGGCTATTGACTAGCAGTCTGACGGCCGGACAGGTTATCAAGGCTGTCTCTTCGTTGGTAGGTCCTGAAATTGTATTATTTGCTACCCTGCATTTTGGTGATGATAAATGGTATTATTGTTTCCCCATTTTAGGCGCTATTACATTATTCTTTGCTTTATGGTTGACGTTTACTCCCATTCGGAGAGAGCAGGTGGAAGAGAGTAAAGTATCTGTTTCTGATTCTTTCAACCTGCTGAAAAATAGAACCATACTCATTCTTTTTTTGGGAATATTCTTTATTGTAGGTGTGGATGTCGCTACAAATTATGTCAGTTCAAAATTAATGAGCATCCGGTATGATTGGACTGCGGAACAAGTGAAGTTTGCTCCACAAGTTTATTTTTTAAGTCGTACGGTAGGTGCTTTATTGGGTGCTTTCTTGTTGGCCCGTATCGCTGAAATAAAATATTTCCGTGTGAATATTGTTGCCTGTATTTTCTCTTTGCTTATTCTGGCCTTTGTAAAAAATGATATGGTGAATCTGATTTGTATCGGTGCTGTCGGTTTCTTTGCGTCATCCGTATTTTCTATCATTTATTCGATGGCTTTACAGGCAAGGCCGGAAAAAGCAAACCAAATTTCAGGATTGATGATTACTGCTGTTGCCGGTGGCGGAGTAGTTACTCCAGTTATTGGGTTTGCGATTGGAACAGTAGGTGTTATCGGAGGCGTTTTTGTCACTTTAGCTTGTGTGTGTTATTTGACTTATTGTGCTTTTGGGGTGAAGACCGCGAAAGCCTAGTATTATTGCGGAGAAGATGCTATCTTCGCCCGAATCCTACTTAGCGACTGCGGAGTTATCCACAAGTAAGACGCAATATGTTTTAAAGGTACATATTGCAATAATTCCGGAGTCTCTTTGATAAGGTTGAGATAGCGTTCTTTAGCCCGTGGGCTTCCCGAGCTGATAAGCCAGTTCTCCTGTTGAAGAAACTGATGATCCATGAGGCGGAGCCCCAAATTAGCGAGTCCGATGGATGAGGCGAATAGCTGATTCAGAGCTGTTCGGGAAATACAATAGGCCACACTGTCACACATGACCTCAATATTTATTAATGAGTAGGCATTATCTACATAGCCCCAGACGGAGAAAGCAGCTTCTCCGTCTGAAGCAAACCAGATGGTAGTATCCACTCCGTCTTTATGATAATAGGCTCGCAATATTCCTGTCTTGATAAAATAAAGATTACAGTTCTTTGTCCCCTCGCGTACTATTAAATCTCTCTTTTTGAAATGTACCTCTTCCATACAGTTCAGTAGAGACTGTACATCGGTTTCAGATACCTTGTATCTATCGCAAAGTTTTTCAATGAATGTTCTCATATTGCAAAGATACTTATCGTCGGCAGACAATGAAACGATCTTTCAAATAAATTCCGAAAATATAGAAAGTGGTTAATAACTCTGCCAATGGTACGGCTAGCCAGATACCCGGTATACCCAATACCGGAGGGAGCGCAAAGAATCCGATCAACATAAATACGACTCCCCGGAGAAGAGTGATAATTGTTGCTCGCTGACCTCTTTCGACACTCTGATAATAACCAATGCCAATCATGTTGACGGCAAAGAAAATGAATCCTACTTCGAAATAAGGAAGCCCGTTTACTGCTATATCAAATGCAGCGTAGCTGCGGTCAATGAATAACGAAACAATGTCCTGACAGCATAGTGCGGTAAGAATGAAAAAGCTGATACCGCAGATTAAAGCGGTCCGAATGGCGAGATGCAGTGTCTTTCGTACACGCTCGGGTTGTCCGGCTCCGAAGTTATAGCTGATAATCGGCTGTGCGGATTGTGCAATGGCATTATAGACCATGAAGATGATAGGGAAGAAGTAACAGGCAATACTGAATGCTGCCACTCCGTCTTCACCGAGATGGCGGATGAAAACGTAGTTCCCCAGAAACATCATACAGGCAATGGAGGCTTCACTGATAAAAGCAGAACTTCCCAGTTTAATCATATAACCGATGTTGCGAAGAGTCAGTAACAGACTTTTGATACTTAACTTTATCCGGCATAGATGGAGGGTACGAGAGAAACGGAGTAAGTAAATCAGTGTCATCAACCCTCCCACGACAGTTCCCAGACTGGTGGCAAAAGCTGCTCCCATTATTCCCCAACCAAGTTCGAAGATGAATATATAATCCAGTATGATATTGAGTATGGCTGCAACCGCATTACACATCATGGTATAGGTGGGTGAACCGTCCAGACGGATGCAGAACATACCTATATTTAAGACTTCGTAGAATACGAGAAAAGGAATGTACCATGCCATATATTCTACAGCTAACGGCAACAATCGGTCCGAACTACCTAATAATCTGGCTAATGGCTCTATAAAATAAAGGCACAGAGCAGACAGGATAAGTATGAGCAATGCGGAAAAAGCAATTGCCTGAGTGATATTAATACTTGCTACTTTGCGTTTTCCCTGAGATAAATGAATGGAAGCCACCACCGAAGCTCCCACTCCGAACATCAGTCCGATACCCGCTGCGATCATAAAAAGCGGTGCAGTGATATTTACTGCCGCCAGCGCGTCACTGCCAATTCCTTTTCCTACAAATATCCCGTCCGTAATAACGAACAGAGCCGAGAATACCATCCCAAGTACCGTAGGAATTAGTAACTTACGGAACAACGTGGAGATGTTCATACTGCCGAAATCAATACTATCTTTCATAACTTTCTACCTTTGTCGTTGAAAATGGCGACAAAGGTAGGGTTATGGGAGGAGATAAAAATTACCATTTGGTAATTTTTATCTCTATATTTAATAGGGAAAAGAATCTCTTATGTATATTCTATCAATTATTTGAGCATGTTGAAATCCTTTATTCCAAAAACTTCAGTGGATATTTCACCCAACCAACCGCTTTTACTATTAACACCCACTTGTACTTTGATAAAATCAACGTACTTCAGGTTTGCATCCTTACCGTCGAAAGTTACAGCATGGGATATCTTGAAATGATTGTCAGACGGTCCGGCATTATAGTTGTCATCATCTGTCAGACGATCAATGGCGCTGAAATTATCAGCATATCCCCATTCATAACTATCATTTACCCAATAAGTACCATTACCGGATTGATCGTAATTACGCTCTTTCAGGCGAGTACCTCGCAAAGTATATTGTTTTTCCTTTACCCAGGCGGGATAATAATAATCTTGCCGGTGAAAAGCACCCAGATAATCAATAGACCCACTTTGACCATGATTGTCTGTCCATGGGGTGGGAAGCTGAATACCAGTTGGTTTATGATAGGTGACGGCATAGTCCTGCCAGGTTTCGGCTTTCCCATATTCGGATCCGCGCAATTCATACCAAGTGTCATTAGGTAACCCATCACCATTTTCGTCCTGCATTACCCATACAATTCCCGGTTCTGACGAACCATCAAAAGCGTTTCCTGTAATAGCAATGTTGTAATCTCCATCATTCACGATACTATGATCGAATCCAACGATGATGTATCCACCGAATCCGCCTAGGGAAACATAAGCCGTCTGATTGATTCGTTCTTCTGCATAGGTGCAGGCTTCTGCCATAGTTATTGTGTTATGATTCTCATTGATGAATTGACCGGGAGCCGGTAAATATTCATATACTTTGTTCATTGACGCAGAACTTGTGGCGCTAATCTTCCGCTGGTATGTTCCTGCGGGAGGGCAAACATTGACTTTTAATGTTTGCGTAGCGAGTATATATGAGTTCTTCATTTCGACCTTTACCGTGTGTTCTCCCTGCTGCTCGGATGTAAACAGATAAGTATCATTTTCTCCGGATTGCACTTGTTCATTGTCCACGGTCCATGTATAGACTGCATCCAGTGCATTATTCACGTCAACCGGTTTGATACGGATAGTTCTGCCGGCTGACATGTTATATTCCGTTTGCAGGAATGTCCAGTTGAAATCTACTTGATCCGGTGAACAAACTTCTACTTTGAAAGTTACTTCGTCATCGCCATCTTCATTGTGAGTAGCAAAACGAACTTGATATTCGCCAAGCTCGATTGTGGGGAGAGTACAGGTTAATTCGTTCGAAATATCTTCACCGTTTATTTGCCAGGAGTAACTGGTTTCCAGAAAAGAATCTACTATAGGTGTAATGGTTAGTTCAGAGCCTTGAAGCACTTTGAAACCTTTGTCGGCATCCGCAATAGAGATAGTAGGTACATCAAGTTGAAAGACATCGATACGTATCTCCTTTTCTGTTGTCCCTCCGGCATTGGTGGCAGAAATCAGAATGAAATACCTGCCTGCTTCATCGGCTGAAAATGTCAGGGTGGAAGTGGTACAGATACTCTTTCCATCTATTGTCCAGTTAAAGGTCGTTTCCGAATCGGTATTTTCATAAATGGGAGCGATGGTTATCTCCCGACCAATTTTTGTTTTATAGATGGGGGATTCTTCTTTCAAGGTAATGACAGGAGCGGAAAGAAGAGGAGAGTCCTCCTCTTCTTTCACGCATGATATTAATGCTAACAGAACAAATAAAAAAAGTATAATATGTTTCATTAGAATCTCACTGCTACATCATCATAAGCAAAATAGGCAGGTTGGCTGAAACCATATCCGTTATCATTACTTCCAGTGACATTAAAGTCTATTTTGACCACTTTGCCTAATGCGGATAAATCCCATTTTGTCCATTCAAGTATATTACCCTCGGCTCCAACCAAATAAAATTCCGGACGTGTAGCTACTTCTTTTCCATCTTCATCATAACCGATAGCAACCAGTTTCACCCAATCATCTTTGCCTGCGGGTGCGGTCAAACCGTTACCGTTGGCCACACAGTTGGCTAGGTAGGTCGTCATAGTCACATACATGTGGTCAACTACACGAGCAACTCCGTCTCCAAAGTAAATATAGGGTAATGGACCGTTGGCATATCCGGAATTGTCTGCATAGCCGTAATGTACGCAGAAGTTTTTGGAACCATTATGTCCTCCAAAACCAGTTTTTGCATCCTGATAATAAACGGCTAGTTGGTGCTGGAAGTCTCCATGAGTAAGATCCATATCCAGATAATTGGAAATTGCGTGTCCGCCACCCCAGTATTGGTAATCACCCCATCCGTTAGGAAGTTCGGAAGCAAGAAAAGTGTTGTTTGCATCACTCCAGTTATAGAGTTGGTTATTCTTAGGATAAAGTAGTGGGCCACCATATTGTTGGCTGTCAATTAATGATGACCAGTTTCTTTCTCCTACCATGTTAGCATCACCTTTATAATCAACATCCTCGAATGTCAAGAAGTGTGCTTCACGCACTGCTCTTAATTGCATTTTTATTACTTTACCGAAAGCTTTGGACGGAGTGACAAGTATTTTAAGTTCACCATCTTTGACATCATCACCTGAAACTGCCGGAGCTGTGATTCTTAAGTCTTTATCATTAAGAACCGCTGTCCATCCTTGCGGAATAGCAATTAATGTTGCGTCGTCTATATTGGCAGTTGTAAGAAGATACGTCCTTGTTTCATTAGACGAGAACAAGGTATAATCCCTATTGGCAATGTCAAATGTATATGTTTCCCCTTTGGGCAATGTGAACGACGTTCCATCTGCAAGAGTAACTAGTACATGATTGTCATTAACTGTAACAGATTTGAAGAAAGAGTCTCCGTCTTGTCCTTCCGCTTTCACAGGTTTTCCGTCTGTTCCGTTAATACGTTTGGCTCCTTCGCCTGTATCAACGGTCCAGTATCCGTCACTGTCAACTCCCATAACTGGAGTTGTACCTGTCACTTTTAACTTGTTAGTTGCATCCGGCAGCCATTCTGTAGTACCGTTGGTAGTAATGGTCCAGTAATATATTCCGTCTTCGTCAGCTTTCACTCCAATCACAGGAGCATCTGTACCATTCTTTCCATTTTTGATAGATACGGTGCTTCCATCACTGAAAGTTAATGTGTAGCCATCAGATGTCTGTTCCGTGTTGGTGATTACTTTCCCTTGATTTAATGCGTCTACCAAACTCTGTAAAGTTGTAATTTCAGAGTTCATTTTCTTGACTGTTGTTTCTAGTGTTTCTACTCGTCCGTCGAGATCATTGACTTTATCCCAGAGATCATCGTCATTGTAGCAACTGCATACTGTAACGACAGTGAGCAGTAAAAATAGAATTTTCTTCATTGCTTTTGTTTTTAATTATTAATAGAATTGTGAATTATTGAATCTCTTTTAGTTTCTTATCTGTAAAGGCAATATGTGCCGGAATGTCCCCCGTGATGACTGACCATTTCTTTTTTCCATCCCGGGAGAAACAGTATAATGTGCCGGGAGTCACATAGTCTTTGGCATCGGTGACGAAGAATTCACCTGTTTCCGGATTGATTGCTATTCCATAAGGTATCTTGATAGATTTTTCCGTACCATCTGTAATAAAATTGCGGGTATCAGTTTTCTTTGTTTTTGTATTATAGATGGCGTAAGAGACTGTCCAACTGTTGGTGTAATAACTCCATTCTGTACTGTATACATACAGTGAATCTCTGCAAATAGCCATTTCTGTATTGGGAAGAAGCGGTAATTCTTCGATTACTTTATCGGTATTGGAATCTATTACAAATGTTTCGGAGTAAGTGTCATAATAATCTCCCCGGGATGAGACATAAATATTTCCGTATTGGTCTAATTCCATTCTATGCAAATTGATTCCCACATCAATGGTTTTGATAACTTTGAATGTGTTCAAGTCGATGACGGATACCGTGCGGTCATAATTAGGTACGCGATACCCGCCGGAGTTGGCTACATAGAGTTTGTTGCCCACAATCACCATTTCTTCCGGCTGGTAGCCGACCACACAGGTATCCTTGACAGTCAGTGTGGTAGTGTCAACACGTGCTACATACCCCAGTCTGGCGTTGGGATCTATTTTGACAGGGCCTGCATACGAACTGACGTATGCATATTTATCTTTAAAGACGATATAACGGCAATTAGGTATGGAAATTTGCGTGATGTGTTTTGCTGTTTCTACATTCATCACTTCTACGAAATGAGAACAGTTGATGATGGCATATAACTTATTTCCATAGATTTGGATATCATTTCCCACATCCCCCAATTCTTGTACGACTCCCGGGTTCCGTTCCGCATAGATATTCTTATGATAGATACCGGTTTCGTAATCAAAGTAATCAAGGGTAGCCTTGTTGCTTCCCATATTTCCTTCATTGAGTAGAAAGAAACCTTTGACAGAGGTACCGTTTACTCCGGGAGTAACTTGGTTGGGAGTTGACGGAATAATGCGTTCATCTTCGCGACAAGAAGTCGATAGAAGAACAAAACAGATAATGATGGATAGAACAGATATTCTCATAACATGACGTTTAATTTGATTTTAAAACTTGTACCGGGCATAGGATAGCATTGCACTACTTCATATTGCTGATTGAAGATATTATTAATTTCTGCCGTTACACGTATTCCCGTTTTCCCCCATTGAAAAGTTTTGGATAGGGAAAAATCGTGGGTATACCAGGGCTGTGCGTAGTTCTCCGGGATATTGGCGACTGCTTCATAACGTTCACCTGTATAAATGAAACTATAGTTACAGGACCATGTTTGGTAACTTCCATTGAGGATGATGGAACCTCCATGCCAAGGTATATAAGGAATCTGGCCTCCATACCATTCACTGGTAGGATCGGTAAAATCCTGTGCCTTTTGATAGGTGTAATTGAAGAGAGTGCTAAGTTCCACCTTTCCGAAGCCCCATTCTCCTCGTATGGCTGCGTCTAATCCCCGAATTTCCACATGTCCGAGATTAATCATAGTCCAACGGAACTGGTTGGAGGTAGGCATGGCAATGATTTTATCATCTACTTCATTATAGTAACCATCTATTTGTAAGTCCAGGCTTTTCAGCCAATGGTTATTCCAGGTGTGAGAGAAAGTGATACCCACATCGTATTGGGTGGTATATTCTGGTTTTAAGTCCTTATTGCCTATAAAAGTATAATACAAATCATTGAGAGTTGGCATGCGAAAGACTTTCTTATAAAAGGCCCGTACATTCAGAGGGAGCTTGGTCAATGGTTGCCAGGTGGCTATGACAGACGGAGTGTATTTGTTTTTGGTGCCTGCATTGGCTCCTTTGGTACGTGTATTGTCATCGACATGAGTATATAACAGGCTCGCCTGCAACATGAGGCGGTTGAAGTCAAAGGACGTGGCAGCAGAAGTCAGGATTGTATTACGGGTTGGATAGACAAAATCTATGAGATCGGCCCGTAATGTATTCCATTGAAAATCGTTGGATAATGACATACTCCACCAGGGATAGATGGTGAATAAATGGGCGGCCGAAGCATAGATTTCTTGCTGTCGGTAGTGATTGTCTACGTACATGGTGGTGACATCCAGTCTGGGATCGGATAAATAGTGGAGATAGTCATAAGCATATTTTCCGTTGGCTAGCAGACTGTACCAAGGCTTAAAATAGTTTTGAAAAGAGCCTTGCACAAACAGATTGGTATCCCACTGCCGGTCCTGATGGCGAAACTTACCCGGTTCTTCTCTTACCGCAGCTCCGGGGTATCCCCGTTCCGAATTGTATAGGTATGCTTTGGCTTTCCATTCTCCTTTGGGGACTTTTCCGAAGAATGCATTCTCCAAACGTAACATTCTTACGTCTCCATTTTGACGAACAGCTGTTGTGTCGTAACCATCTTTCTTGGCGTATGTGAATTTATATCGTCCTGATGTATACATATACTCCGTACTGATGGAACTGCTTATTCGTTCGTTGAAACGATGTTCCCAAAGTAGTGACGGATTGATGGTAGAGAATGAACCGCCTTTCACCCCGATGTTCAGATTGTTTTTCTTTTCCCCTTTGAATAGGGGTTTTCGTGTCTGCATATATATGGCACTTGCGGAACTATAATCTTTGGCAGGTTGGAAGATGGCACTTTTTTGACCATTATATAGTGAAATGACTTCCATATTATCTAATGAAAAACGGCCTAGATCGACGACTCCATTTTGCGCATTTCCTAATTCAATACCATCGTAAAATACTCCGACATGATGACTGCCCATACTTCGTATATTGACGGTTTTTAGTCCTCCAATACCTCCGTAATCTTTTATCTGTACTCCGGAAAAGTAGCGCAAAGCATCAGCAACGGAGTAAACATTGAGCTTCTCAAGTTCTTTGCCGGACAGAATCTGTACAGGAGACATCTTTTTTTGCATCCGGTTGCTGTAGATAGTAACTTCTTTGAGTTTGAGAAGTGTATCAGACAGAGAAGTCTGATGCCGAACCCTGGACTGGGAAATGGCCGGTAATGTGGTAAATAGAGATAGAATCAAACATAATATCCACCGTAAATGGATACAATGCTTATTGTATGAATGGACTTGAATAGAAAGCATGTCTTTTATTTTATAGGTATAAAAAATCCGTTTGTTCAGATCTGAATTCAATCTACACAAACGGACATATAGCTATTATACCAAATAAAAGATAATTGCTTATTTTCTATTTGACTACTACCCGAAATCCCGCAGGTGTAAATCAGAGCATCAAGGCAGGTCTTCTGACTCATCCCATTTTGCAACGCCTTCCCAGATAAACTATCCAGTGACTTTCGTGTTGCAATTTTGCTCTCTGATTACAAGGAGCGGAGATTTACAGCAGCAGGTACTGTTGCCGGTTTACACGGCATTCCCTTTTCATTCCTTTACAACGCAAAAGTTGTTCAAGGAAACCTTAACGGCACAAAGTTAGAAAGTTTTTATTAATTAGTTTGTTTTATTCTAAAAAAATATCCCACTGACCAATAACAAATATTCCGGCATCTGATCCTATTCTCTCCATTTGTTAGTAATCAATTGGATGGAAAAGGATATATTAATATGTTATCCCAACGACAGAATCAATATTTGTGCCGTCAATACTCGCAGAAACATGGTGAGCGGATAGACCGTAGCGTAACCAACGGCAGGCGCATCACAGGAGGTCAGGTCATTGGAGTAAGCCAATGCCGGCGGATTGGTGGTAGAACCAGCCAGAACTCCGATAAGCGTGAAATAATTCAGCTTGCAATAATACCGTCCTATCAATCCCGTAATCAGAAGTGGCAGGATGGTTATGATTACTCCGTAGCCTACCCATATATATCCTCCGCCATGAATGACTGTGTCTACAAAGCCTTCGCCTGCTCCTAAACCTACGCAAGCGAGGAAGATGGAAATACCGATTTCACGAAGCATCAGGTTGGCACTCATGGTGGTATAAGTAATCAGCTTGTATTTCGGACCGAAACGGCTAATCAGGATAGAAACGATGAGCGGACCGCCTGCCAATCCTAGTTTCACAGGTTGCGGAATTCCGGGAAATGCGAAAGGAAGACTTCCCAGAATACATCCTAAAGCGATACCTATAAAGATAGGAATCAGGTTCGGATGATTTAAGCGTTTCATGGAGTTGCCAAGTACTTTCTCTGCATGGGCAACAGCCAGTTCGGAACCTACAATGGTGACACGGTCTCCCATTTGTAACTGTAATTGTGGAGAGGCTACCAAGTCTACTCCCGAACGATTGACGCGGGTGATGTTTGCTCCGAAGTTATTTCTGATTTTGAGTTGTGAAAGCGTTTTCCCGTTCAATTCCGGTTTAGTAATCAGGATACGGCGTGAAATGAGCTCTTTGTTCAGTTGTTCCCATTCCATTTTGATTTCCTTTCCGAAGAATACAGTAATTGCTTCCACGTCAATCGGGGTAGAGATCACTAATATGATATCCCCTACATGTAGAATTGTTTCGGAATTGACCAATTCGGTTTCTCCACCCTCGCGGTGTTTGATGCGGGAAATGACAAACTTACGGTTCAGTAACGGGCGGAGTTCTTTAATCCTGATGCCATCTACCGATTCGTTTCTCACTTCAATGGAGATAGAGCGTACGGTAAGTTCCTAGAGATGTCCCAGACCGACTTCTGCTTCTTTTTCTTCTTGAGCAGTATTGATGCGAAGGAGATATTTCAAAGCAAGCAGGGAAAGGATGATACCTACTACACCCAGCGGATAGCTGACAGCATATCCTAAAGCAATTTCGGGAGCATCTATGCCATTCAAATCACTGTTGGCCTGTTGTGCGGCTCCCAGTCCCGGAGTATTGGTGACGGCTCCGGACAAAATACCTACCATTGTGGTAATCGGAGTTCCGGTGGTGAAGTGCAGGATAATAGTAATGGTTACTCCTAATACTACTACGAGCATAGCTAGCATATTCAGGGTAAAGCCCCCCTTTTTGAATGCTGAAAAAAAGCCGGGTCCTACCTGCAAACCAATTGAGTAAACAAACAGAATCAATCCGAATTCTTTTAGAAAGTGGAGCAGGTGTTCGTCCAGATTCATGTTGAAATGACCGAATACGATTCCGACAAAGAGTATCCAGGTAACTCCTAGAGATACTCCCCGCACTTTGATTTTTGCAAGGATGATTCCAAACGCTATGGTTAGTGACAGAATCAGTACGGAGTGTGCCACTCCGCCGCCCCAAAGATTGGGGTAACCTTCAAATAAATTTCTTAGAACTTCCATTGTGATTATTATATGATGATATTTAGTTTAGCTAAAAGTAACCCCGGAGAAATCACTTCTGCGGGGATACGCACACATTGAGCATGACGGTCTAATGCCGTCCTTTTGATATTTTAGC